>Ga0134098_1000023_pt1 | contig 163823 bp, 168 predicted proteins | sample 9_3taG_FD_94456 | JGI IMG/M metagenome (GOLD analysis project Ga0134098, IMG submission 94456) | Switchgrass degrading microbial communities from high solid loading bioreactors in New Hampshire, USA - 9_31_10_142_A3 metaG | ecosystem: Engineered > Bioreactor > Semi-continuous > Anaerobic >... | reverse complement strand
TTATTGCCCTCATCTAAGTACTGAATTAAATAAAACCAGCGAGCAATCTGATGACTACTCGCTGGAAAAATATATCGATATTTCATTCTACTTGAGCCCCACCCCAACTATTGACGCAGAGCCCTTATTAGCACCTGATTAGTGCATGATAACCTTTTCAGTATCCTTGTCAAACAGATGGACTCTGTTCATATCAAATACAACCTTGAGTTCGTCGTCGGGTCTTGCCTTGGTTCTCGGGTTAACCCTTGCTGTTACGTTTATACCGTCAATAACCAGATAGAGCAATGTCTCAGAGCCAAGCATTTCGACAACTTCTACCTTAGCCGTACATACAGATTCAGGCATTTGTTCAACATAAACCTGCTCGTCACGGATATTCTCAGGCCTGATACCCATTATAACTTCTTTGCCGATGTACGGAGTCTCAAGCAATTTCTTTGCTTTGCCTTCGGGCAGTTTCAGCGCATGGTTGCCAAATCTCAAATATACATCATTATTTTCACGTTTTTCAACAACAGCATTGATGAAGTTCATCTGCGGGCTTCCGATAAAGCCGGCAACGAAGATATTGTCAGGTTTCTCGTAGAGTGCCTGAGGAGTATCAACCTGCTGAATGAATCCGTCTCTCATAACAACAATCCTGGTACCCATCGTCATAGCTTCTACCTGGTCGTGGGTAACATAAATGATGGTTGTCTGCAGGTTCTGATGCAATTTGCTGATCTCAATTCTCATCTGAACCCTCAACTTAGCGTCAAGGTTTGACAGTGGCTCATCCATGAGGAACACTTTAGGATTACGTACTATAGCACGGCCCAGCGCAACCCTCTGCCTCTGACCGCCAGACAAAGCCTTCGGTTTTCTGTCAAGGAGATGTTCAATTTCCAGTATTCTTGCAGCTTCATGAACCCTTCTCTTTATTTCATCTTTTGGAGTTTTTCTCAATTTCAATCCAAAAGCCATGTTATCGAAAACAGTCATATGAGGATACAATGCGTAGTTCTGGAAAACCATCGCTATGTCTCTGTCCTTGGGCTGTACGTCATTAACGAGTCTGTCCCCGATATAAATTTCGCCTTCGGTGATTTCCTCGAGACCTGCAATCATTCTCAGAGTAGTGGTTTTTCCGCATCCTGAAGGACCTACCAAAATAATAAATTCTTTATCATCGATATCGAGATTGAAATCACTTACAGCTGTTACTCCCCCATGAGCAGACTCATACCTCTTGTAAACATTTCTCAACCTAACACTTGCCATTATTTCCCCTCCTAAAAAATCGCGTTAGTTCCAAGTTCACTAATACTATATCATTTAGTCAGAATATTCAACTAGTACACTTTTTAACAAATTTAATTTTTCGTATTTAGTCATGTTGCATAAACAGGCTTTATAAGCGCATAGGGGGAAACTCAACATTCATGATTGATTATAACAGAAAACAGGTAATATTAAATAAAAATCTATTGCATTATTATACACATGGATGTATAATTATGAAAATAAATCATGATTTCTGGAGGGTCATACTTTGATTAAAGTTGGTATTATTGGCGCTACAGGATATGTCGGATTGGAGATTACGAGAATACTTTCTACACACCCAAACGTGGAAATTACTTCCCTGGTTTCGAAATCCTATGCAGGCCGGAAAATTTCCGCCGTTTATCCGTCCTTAAAAAATGTACTTGACCTGGAATGCGAATCACTTGATATAGATAAGCTCTGTGATAAAGCAGATTTTTTCATAACGGCACTGCCACACGGTGTTTCGGAACAGGTAATTCCTGAGTTGATAAACAGAGGTAAACGCGTCATAGACCACAGTGCCGATTTCAGGTACAGAGATATAGAAGTCTATGAAAAGTGGTATGGCAGAACCCATGCAATGCCTCAACTGGTGGATAAGGCAGTATACGGCCTGCCCGAATTATACAGGGATAAATTAAAGGATGCAGTTCTTGTTGCAAATCCCGGATGTTATCCTACCTGTTCCATTCTTGCATTGGCTCCCCTGGTTAAACATAAACTGATAAATTTATGCAGCATAATTATAGACGCAGCTTCGGGGATTACAGGTGCCGGCAGGAAAGCAGACCTGATGTACCAATTCTGCGAGAGGTCAGAAAATTACAGGGCATACGGTGTTGCAACCCACAGGCATACTTCAGAAATAGAACAGGAAATATCACTCCTGGCAGGCGAAGAAGTTATATTGTCTTTTACTCCGCACCTTTTACCTGTAAAGAGAGGCATCCTTTGCACCATATATGCTGATCTTGCAAATAAATGCACAACATCTGAACTACTGGAAGTTTATAAACAATATTACAAAGACGAATTCTTTGTCAGGATTTCAGATGAAGGACAGCTTCCTGAATTAAAGGATGTTTCAGGTTCGAACTTCATCGATATCGGACTTGTGGTGGACAAGAGGCTTGACAGGGTTATTGTGTTATCCGCCCTTGATAATCTTGTCAAAGGAGCAGCCGGCCAGGCAGTGCAGGTACTGAACATTATGAACGGGTTCCCGGAAAAGGCAGGTCTTGACAGGCCGGGAATGTATTTATAGGCAGGCGGAAGGAGAGATGGCGATGGAAACCATGGATACTTTAATAAATAAGGCAAAAATACTCATAGAAGCACTTCCCTACATACAAAAACTTCACGGAAAAACAGTCGTCATTAAATACGGCGGAAATGCCATGATAAATGATGAACTGAAAAACCATGTAATGGAAGATATAACGCTGCTTAAGTTCATAGGCGTTAACCCGGTGGTTGTTCACGGCGGCGGGCCGGATATAAATAAGACACTGGATAAGCTTAATATAAAGAGCCAATTTGTTAACGGACTCAGGGTTACAGATGCCACCACCATGGAAGTGGCTCAGATGGTTCTGATAGGCAAAACCAATAAAGAAATCGTTTCCCTTATAAATAAAAAAGGCGGTAAAGCCATAGGCTTAAGCGGTATTGACGGTAATCTTATAGAATGCACACGCCACTATGTAAATATAGACGGCAAGGAAACAGATATCGGGTATGTAGGAAAAATTATCAAGGTTAATGCAAAACTAATCGAACACCTTGCCAAAGACGAGTTTATCCCGGTTATCGCTCCCATCGGTGTTGGAGAAGAAGGAGAAAGTTACAATATCAATGCCGACACGGTGGCCGGTGAAATTGCCTCGGCGCTACAGGCCGAAAAACTCATGCTTTTAACTGATGTGGAAGGTGTAAAGGATCCCAGGAACAATAATGAAGTAATCCCTGTGTTAACCATAGCTGAAGTGGAAAAACTGATTGAGGAAAAAGTCATAAGCGGCGGCATGATTCCGAAAGTACTCGGATGTGTCGACGCAGTAAACCGTGGTGTCGGCAGAACCCATATTATTGACGGCAGGATTCCTCATTGCATACTTCTTGAGATATTCACAAACAAGGGTATTGGTACTATGATAACCAAGGAAAAGGTCCTGTATTACAAGGACGAGAAGTTGTAAATCTATTTGGGAAGCGGGGAATATTTATGGAACTGGACAAGATTATACAACTGGACAAAATGTACTACATGAACACTTTCGGTGACCGTGTGCCTGTGTGCTTTGAATATGGCAAAGGTATCAATCTCTGGGACACAAAAGGGAAAATGTATTATGACTTTATGGCAGGAATAGCCGTCAATGCCCTTGGCCATTCTCATCCCAGTCTTGTTGCCACCATTAAGGAACAGGCGGAGAAACTGATTCATTGCTCAAATTATTATTACATAAAACAACAGGCACTGCTTGCAGAAAAGCTGGCCGGCATTTCATGTGCCAAGCGCGTCTTTTTCGCAAATAGCGGCGCAGAAGCCAATGAAGGAGCAATCAAGCTGGCAAAGCTGTATTATAAAAAGAAAGGTTTTGAAGACAAATATGAAATCATAACCCTTAAGAATTCCTTTCACGGACGAACACTGACTACCCTGGCTGCCACCGGGCAGGAAAAATATCAAAAACCCTTTACTCCCCTGACTCCGGGCTTTAAATCAGTCCCCATAGATGACTGGTCTGCTCTCAAGGAAGCGGTTAATGAAAAGACATGCGCCATAATGCTGGAGCTTATCCAGGGCGAAGGCGGTGTAAATCCCGTGGATTTTGATTATGTAGCCGCTGTGAGAGAACTCTGCAACGAGTTGGATATTTTGCTCATATTTGATGAAATACAGACTGGCATGGGCAGAACCGGCAAAATGTTTGCATATGAACAGTATGAAGTTGAACCTGACATATTTACACTGGCAAAAGCTCTGGGCGGAGGAATACCCATAGGCGCAGTGTGCGCTGGTGAAAAAGTGGCAGACACATTCGCTCCGGGGGAACATGGCTCAACTTTCGGTGGAAATCCGCTGGCATGTGCCGCAGCCCTTACGGTCATCGATGAAATTATAAAAAACAAACTTTATGAAAATGCGGAAAAAATGGGCATTTACTTTGTAACAAAGCTCAATGACCTTAAGAACAAGTATCCCTTTATCATAGAAATAAGGGGCATGGGGCTTATGATAGGCATTGAACTTGAAAACGGCAAGGCTGCTTTGGTCAAGGAGAAATGCTTTGAAAACGGTTACCTTATCGGCAATATAGGAACCAATATCATCAGGATGCTTCCTCCCCTTATAGTTACAAAAGAAGATATTGACGGAATGATAGAAACATTTGACAAAGTGTTTGGCAGCTTGAATTGAAAGTCCTTAGCATTTCATCAGCTACCGTGATACCTATTTACAGGAGCGTGAATAATGAAAGCAGTATTGGTTTTAGAAGACGGTACATACTTTTCCGGTCAATCCCTGGGTGCTTACGGCGAGGTCTACGGCGAAGTGGTGTTTAATACATCCATGGCCGGTTACCAGGAGATAATCACTGATCCATCATATAACGGCCACATAGTTATTATGACGTATCCCCTTATAGGCAACTACGGCTTTAACAGCGAAGACGTTGAGTCCTTAAAAATACATGTGGAAGGATTCGCTGTCAAAGAACTGTGTGAATATCCTAACAATTGGAGAAATGAAATATCTCCCAATGAATACTTCGTAAAGAACAATATTGTAGGTATAAAAGGTATAGATACCAGGGCATTGGCACAACATATCAGGCAGTCCGGAAGCATGTATGGAGTTATATCCACCAGGACGGGCCATATAAATGTACTTCTGGAAGAACTTGAAAAGAAAAAAAGGATGAAAAGGAACCTTGTAGATGAAGTAAGCACAAGGGAAATCATCCATATACCCGGCAGCGGGAAAAAAGTAGCCGTGCTGGATTTCGGTATCAACAACAGCGTTATAAAGTCTCTTGAAAATAGAGGCTGCGAGATTACAATACTTCCCTGCAATACTTCCCTTGAGGATATTTTAAGCCTTAACCCGGACGGAGTATTATTATCCAACGGCCCCGGCGATCCCCGTGATTTGCCGGATGCAGCTTCAACTGTCAGACAGTTGACAGGCATAAAGCCCATTTTCGGTGTTGGTTTGGGGCTACAGGTTTTGGCGCTGGCCTTAGGGCTTGAAGTTTTTAAGCTCAAGTTCGGACATCACGGGCCCAACCATTCGGTGAAGGATTTTGTGACGGGAAGGTGCTATGTAACTTCCCAAAATCACAACTTTGCTGTAATAAACGACCGGGCCACTGCAGAAACGAAGAATATTGAATTTACCCATATAAATATCAACGACGGAACCATAGAAGGAATCAGGCACAAAGAGCTGCCTTTGCGGGGTATCCAGTTTTACCCGGAAACTTCACCAGGCCTTGGAGATGCAAGTTATCTGTTTGATGATTTCGTTGCAATGATGTAATAACGGAGGTAATTATGCCAATTAACAGTAATATCCACAAAGTACTGGTTATAGGTTCTGGGCCGATAATTATAGGTCAGGCTGCAGAATTTGACTACTCAGGTTCACAAGCCTGCAGGGCACTGAAAGAAGAAGGCATCGAGGTAGTTTTGATAAACAGCAATCCTGCCACCATAATGACAGACAGTGAGACCGCAGACAAAATATATATAGAACCCATAACACTGGAGCATGTGAAAAAAATAATCCGAAGAGAAACGCCTGACGGCATACTGGCTTCACTGGGCGGGCAGACAGGATTAAACATTGCTGTGCAGCTTTCTGAAGATGGTATACTTGATGAAATGGGCATCGAGCTTCTGGGCACTTCCCTTGAATCCATACGCAAGGCTGAAAACAGAGAGCTTTTCAAGAAAACCATGCAGGAAATCGGAGAAAAAGTGCCTCACAGCACTATAGTGAATAACCTTAAGGATGCGGTTAAATTTGCTGAAATGGCAGGCTTTCCAATTATTATACGCCCCGCGTTTACCCTTGGGGGAACAGGCAGCGGCATTGCCCACAACATGGAAGAATTTAAGTATATCTGCGGCGCGGGACTAAAGCAGAGTATGATCAGCCAGGTACTTCTCGAACAAAGCGTTGCAGGATGGAAAGAAATAGAATATGAAGTAATACGTGATAACGCTGATAACTGTATTGTAGTATGCAATATGGAAAATTTCGATCCTGTGGGCGTTCATACCGGAGACAGTATTGTAATAGCGCCCTGCCAGACTCTGTCCGCCAGGGAAAATATGATGCTCAAACAGGCTTCATTTAAGATTATCAGGGCCCTTGGCATAAAAGGTGGCTGCAATATTCAGTTCGCACTGGACCCAAACAGCATGGATTACGTGGTAATTGAAGTAAATCCCAGGGTCAGCCGTTCCAGCGCACTGGCATCCAAGGCCACAGGGTATCCCATTGCCCGTGTTACATCCAAAATCGCTGTGGGACTTAACCTGGATGAAATCAGAAATCCCGTCACAAAAAGCACATATGCCATGTTTGAGCCTGCAATCGATTATGTGGTTGCAAAGGTTCCCAGGTGGCCCTTTGACAAGTTCGTCAACGCCAACAGGTGTCTTGGAACCCAGATGAAGGCAACCGGAGAGGTAATGGCAATTGGAAGAACACTGGAAGAATCGCTGCTTAAGGCCATTGATTCCCTGGATGTCAAGTTAAATTACCAGCTGGGCCTACAGCTTTTTGAAAACAACACACTGGAAGAATTGCGGGAATTTTTGAAAACCCCCCATGACGAGCAGATTTTTGCCATATTTAAGGCTCTGCAGAAAGGGATTACTCCCGAAGAAATTTCTCAAATCACCAAGATTGACCTGTTTTTCATAAATAAGCTGCACAATATAGTTAAAGTGGCAGATGAAATTAAACAGGCAGGCATTGCATGGCTTGACTATGACTTATACATGAGGGCAAAGAAAATAGGTTTTGGAGACAGTTACATTGCAAATCTTGCGGGAGTTGACCTTGACGAAATCCTTGCCCTCAAGAAAAGGTTCCCCATTAATCCCGTGTATAAAATGGTGGATACCTGTGCAGGAGTATTTGAAGCCCAAACTCCGTATTATTACTCCACGTATGAAGAAAAGGATGAAGTCACTGTAAGCAGTAAGGATAAGGTACTGGTTATAGGTTCAGGTCCCATACGTATCGGACAGGGTATTGAGTTTGACTATTGCAGCGTTCATTCAGCCAAAACGTTAAGAGAACTGGGATATGAATCAATCATAATCAATAACAATCCTGAGACAGTCAGCACCGATTTTGACACTGCCGATAAACTATACTTTGAACCACTTACAAAAGAATGTGTATTGGACGTAATTGAAAAAGAAAAGCCACTGGGCATTATCGTGCAGTTTGGAGGCCAAACTGCAATTAACCTTGCTGAAACCCTCCATAAGGAAGGGATAAAAATTCTTGGCTCTTCAGTGGAAAGCATCGATATTGCCGAAGACAGAGATAAATTCCTGAAATTGCTTGAAGAACTGTGTATCCCTATTCCGCCTGGAGATACGGCATTTTCATTTGAACATGCCAGGGAAATTGCGGCCAGAATAGGCTATCCCGTGCTGGTTAGGCCTTCCTATGTCCTGGGCGGGCGTGCCATGGAGATTATATACGACGATGCGATGCTTGAAGAGTATATGAAGCTTGCAACGGAAGTATCCACGACACATCCTGTGCTGATTGACAAATACATACTGGGGAAGGAGTTTGAGGTTGACGGAATATGCGACGGCAATGATGTTTTAATACCGGGTATCATGGAGCATGTTGAAAGGGCAGGTGTCCACTCGGGAGACAGCATAGCCATATATCCGCCTCAGACATTCAGCAGGGAAACAAAGGAAATTATAGTGGATTACTCTTCGCGTATTGCTAAGGCACTAAAAATTGTAGGATTGTTCAACATACAGTTTGTCATGGACAAAGATAATAAAATTTATGTAATAGAAGTTAATCCACGTGCCAGCAGGACAATTCCTATCTTAAGCAAAATTACGGGAATACCCATGGTGAACGTGGCAACAAAAGTCATTATGGGTAAAACCCTTAAAGAACTTGGGTTTTATTCGGGCCTGGCAAAAGAATTGGATTTTGTTGCAGTAAAAGCTCCTGTCTTCTCCTTCTCTAAGCTTGGTACTGTCGACACTTTTCTGGGCCCGGAAATGAAATCAACAGGTGAAGTAATGGGTGTGGCTAAAGACTACAGAATAGCTCTGTATAAAGCATTTGTCGCTTCAGGCATTCACCTGCCGTCTGAAGGAAACGTGCTCATTTCAGTGGCTGACAGGGATAAAGAGGAATGTACCGGAATTGCCGGAAAGCTCCTGAAATTGGGATTTAAGCTTTATGCCACCAGGGGGACTTACAACCACCTTAGAAAAGCAGGCATTGAAGTCGAGTATGTTTCCGAAGAAGACGTTTTAAGTTACATCAAGGATGATAAAATACAACTCGTGATTAATACGCCCACCAAGGGAAAAATGGCAAACCGTCTTGGATTCCTTATACGAAGGACTGCAATAGAATTCAACACGCCATGCCTTACTTCACTTGATACTACCCGGGCAGCCATGGAAGTAATGGAGTTTGTAGTAAACAGGGCAGATGCTGAAATCTATGAACTGAAGGAGTATTCACGGCCCCGGATCGGTTGACAATCGATTGCGTACTTGAATCTGATATTCTGACTGAAACTGAAGGTTAATATTTGAACCGGAGGTTAATATATAAACTGGAGGCAAATATATGAAACACCTGTTATCCATAAGAGATTTATCATTAAGCGAAATATATGACATATTTGACCTTGCCAAAAAGCTAAAGGATGATAATAAGCATGGCAGAAAACATCACTTGCTTCAGGGCAAAGTCTTGGGAATGATTTTCGCAAAATCCTCCACCCGCACAAGGGTGTCCTTTGAAACAGGTATGTACCAGCTCGGCGGTTATGCAATATTCTTAAGTTCCCAGGATATTCAGCTTGGCCGGGGTGAAACCATAAGCGACACTGCAAAAGTGCTCTCACGGTATATAGACGGTATCATGATAAGAACATTCAAGCAGAGCGATGTGGAGGATCTGGCCAGGTACGGTACAATTCCGGTCATTAACGGGCTTACGGACCTGCTTCATCCGTGCCAGATACTGGCTGACCTTTTCACTGTTCTTGAAGTCAAAGGCGGCCTGAAAGGGTTGAAGCTTGCGTATATTGGTGATGGCAATAATGTTGCAAATTCACTCCTGTATGGCTGTTCAAAGGTAGGAATGGACCTTTCCATTGCGTCTCCGGAAGGTTATGACTGTAACATTGAAATTGCCGAATATGCAATGAATGAAGCAAAAAACACCGGGGCAAAGATTGTGCTGACACGGGACCCTGTGGAAGCAATAACTGATGCCGATGTGGTTTATACCGATACATGGGTAAGCATGGGTCAGGAAAAGGAAAAAGAAGAAAGGCTCAAGATCTTTAAACCTTACCAGGTAAATTCAGAATTATTTTCATATGCAAAAAAAGACGCCATGTTCCTTCACTGTCTGCCTGCTTACAGGGATTTCGAAGTTACCCCGGATATCATTGACGGTCCTAATTCTTATGTATTTGACGAAGCTGAAAACAGGATGCATGTGCAAAAAGCTATAATGGTAAAAGTTATGGGAGGCAACTAATGGACTACTCATTTATAATACGGCCTGCAGTTGAAGATGACGCCGAAGCTATTAAAAGTGTTCTGCATGAATCTTTTCAGAAATACATGAAAGATGCCGGTCTTACCGGAACAATGGAAGCGCTACAGGAAAGTGTTGAAGATATAAAGAAGGATATAAGGGAAATACATGTATTTATAGCCCTGATTGACAATGAACCGGTGGGGACCATCAGGGTAAGGGACAACATGGACGGTACTGCCTATATAAGCCGCTTTGGAGTAAGGCCTGAATATCACAACATTGGCATAGGAAAAGCACTTATAACCCTTGTAGATAAACTCATGGTGTCAAAAAACATCAAGAGGGTTTACCTACACACGGCATCAAAGTATAAAAACCTGGTACGGTTCTATTACGACAGGGGATTCTACGTACATTCCACTTCTTTTGACAGAGGTTACGTAAGGGCATTGATGGTAAAGGATTATGACTGAAACAAAGCATACCCTTCACCATCAATACCTCTTATGAATCTTATAAGTACAATTCTAAAATACGTGAAATTTACCTTTTTCCATACTTAAATTTTATAAGCTGGTACAGTACAAATGGGATTAGTCCCATCAGAAATGCATAATTCCTGTCAATAAATCTTACGGCAACAAATTTGCCCGTACCACGAAAAGACCATTGAATAGGAACTTTTTCAGGCAATACAGGTGTCAGTAGTATCATTATAACCAGTGGTATAATCAAAATTAGCAAATCTATTATTAATCTTTTACCAATCTTCATACAATTGATCCTCTCATTTTACTCATACCATATACCAAATTCTATTGTAAAAGGTGTCCAAAAACAACTGTCTTATTCCTTTTTTTTCTAAAAATATTGACACTTGCAGCAGGTCTGTTGCATCCTGTCTTTCACTTCTTTTTTGCAGGCCGTGTCAACGCCGGGATATTTTTGACTTAAAACGCCGGTTTCACTTTGCCGGATTATCCATTCCTGCGATATTAGCAGGAGGTACAACCCTAACACCATTTTTAAGCCTGTCTTTCAACCTGTATCTCTCACCCGCTGCTACACTGCACATAGTTTTTCTATTGCCTGGCTTTCATTTGGCAGGAAAAATATGTGTTTCCCTTACTGTACCCTTTTTCCATCCCGGATAATTCTGCGAATAACGCACCGCCAAGAATCAGTACAGCCCCGATTATTTGTACAGGTCTCATGGACTCATTCAAGAATAAAGCAGAAAAAATAACTGCAGACAAAGGCTCAAGGTAACCACAGATTGCCACCGTCTGGACCGGCAGGTTTGCTATAGAGGAAAAATAAAGGTAACAGCCAATGCCTGTGTTGATAATGCCTAGAATAAGAATTGGCAATATACTTTTTAGTTCAATTGTAATAGAAAAGCCTTGTTTTATCATAACAAATGCGGCAACGGTCAGAAAACTGAAAACCAGCTGCCACATGGATTTTTCCAGGCCAACAATACCTGTCGCTTTCTTGTTAAAGATAACCAATAGAGCATACGTAACCGCAGACATAATGCCGCAGAACACTCCCCATATTGTTCCCTTCCCGTTGAGCGCTTGTAAGTTTATGCATACCATACCGGCTAAAACACTCAGGAAACCGGCTGTCTTTTGCCAGGTTAATTTTTCACGAAACAGAAACGGAGAAAACATTATAATGATGACCGGGCCGCAGTAACAGGCAAGAGTGGCAATACCAACGCCAATTTGCCTGAATGCCTCATAAAGAAACATCCAGTTAGCACCCATTGATACGCCGGAAAGAATAAGAAATAAAAGGTGATTTTTATTATCCAGCAAATGTATTTTTTGCTTTGATATTATGAAAATAAATATGAGCAGCAGGCTGCCAAACAGTGTTCTCATCAGCACAATCTCGTAGCTGCTCATGGCTATGTAACTGGCAACTATGCCGTTCATGCCGAACATCAGGAGTGCGGTACAGTGCTTTATGTAATTTATGCTGTTTTTCATTTCAGGATATGTTCCCCCTGTTGTCATAACTATTTCTCATAATAATACAATTATCTATATCAAGTCAAAAACCTTTAAATCCCGTTTTTCATACATTGAAACAGGACCATGAAAGCTTCATTTTATTGTTTTACCAAGCAGCGTTCCTATTGCATTGCCAAGTAATGCTATAACCCCATATCCAATTACATATACCCAGGCAGTTAAATTGTAGAAAAGTGGAATAGATGGAATAAATAAGACCGTCGTAATAATTACATATGTCAAGGAAAAAGTATTTTTTATCCCATAAACAAGTGAACATATAAAACAAACTAAAGGAATTACCATGAGCAAAATTAACATAGCAGACCCGGTATCCCTTATTAGCAACGGGAACAGATAGAAGTCCAGTATAATTACTAGTAAATATGGAATCATTTCTCTCAACTTTTTCATTTGTTTCATGCTGTTTTCCCCTTTCTCAACGGGATTCCATGCATTTTCTTAATTCTACCATAAACAAGTTAGTAAATGATTAATGTTATGAAATGTAATCCCGAAATATTTCACATTAAGTCTTGGTACAATGAGATATTGTCAGTCTATTCCCATTATCTTTCAGCCACTTTCGGCTTTCTTGACAGTTTGGCAGAACAGAAACCACAAGATTCCAAAAATACTTCGAATGGTTCATGAATTTCAGGTGGCACAACTCGTGAACAATCACATAATCAATTATTTCAACAGGGGCCATGACCAACCTCCAGTTTAAATTTATATTCCCCTTTTTACTGCAACTTCCCCACCTGGTTTTCTGGTCTTTAATTACTACTTTACAAGGTGCCGCATTGATATATTGTGAATATTTTTCAATTCGATCCTTTGCTATACCGGCAAATTGCTGCCTGAACCAATGTATTAATGTATCTTTTACTGCCTTTGTCCTGCTTTCTTCATCTAAACCTTTCAGTATATACACTGTAATAGTATCATTCTTGATGAGTACGGCAGATTTTTGTGAGTCCTTTTCTAAAACCTCAAGAGTGTATTCTTTGCCAAGATACAGAAATTTTTCACCACTGACAAATTGCCTGGGTATTAGATTTGCATTTCTTGCAGCTACTTCATTTACTTTTTTGAAAATCCAATCTGCTTTTTTCTGTACTACATCAATAACCTGCTTTTCACTTACACGGTAAGGAGCATGTATCTTTACTTCACCGTTGTTGTCAACAATTATCCCAATTGTTTTACGTCTGGTTCTGCACAAAGTATAATAAATCCGCTGACCATTATTTTCAATAAAATGTTTTACCTTCATTTTATCCTCTGTCTCATAAATTTCGAAAGGCAAACACAATTTTATCATGATGTTTGCTTACTTATTATCTATACTACCATTACACGACAATAAAATAAAATAAAAAACATGTATTTTAACACAATGGAAAATTTTAATATTGTCGTATCAGTAAATTTTATTTATATAAATTAGCAAATGACTCCAAAAACCAACTATTAAGTGTTTTTGGGGGTTCAACATGGAAAATATGAAAAGAGGCTATTCATTAGAACTGCTGTATAATTACAAAATCGGTATAAAATTTGAAGATCCTGATCTTGAAAACGTTTTAGACACAAAACTTCTCCTTGGAGTTAAAAGATTGCTATAATGCCCACTAAAGCAGGAAAAATGCTATAATACCGGCGATTCCGCACATTGTAAAAAAACAGCCCCCGACGCGAGTGATTTTAGTATAGAAATCAGAAGGCTCCGTTGCATCACTAGATTTCCATGATTCTGTTATTTCCCACCACATTTCAGGCTTAATTAACATTATAAGCCCTATTATCAATATAAGAATACTCAATATCAATATCATATTGTTTTATTTTACCACGGAGGCTTTATACTCCTTCAGTTTTTGATAAAGTTTTTCCGGTACCTCGAAAAGACCATTGAATAGGAACTTTTTCCGGCAAAACAGGCGTAAGTCCTTTCTTTTATCTTATTCTATACTCTATGTAGAAATCAACCGTATTTTTATAAAAGAAGGCTATGAGGAAGTAACTTCATATCCTTCATTAGTCAATGCTGTTATTGCACTGTTAACGTCTTTATTTTTTATAAGAATATAGTCTGTATCATAAGTGGAAACGGCAAATATGCTTATTTTCTTTCCAGCCAATACTGCACTGATTGAAGCAAGCACTCCGGTAAGCGAGAAGTCTAGTGGCCCTTCAACCTTTAGAATCCTCCAGTCTTTTTCACATTTAATATTATCAGGGATACCCTCTTCAGCACAAACAACCGATAATTCATCTGCTGTTCTTGTAATAGAGAAAAACTCACCACTTTGCGCCCATTCAGGTGTTGTATTATTCTTATCTAATCTACAGACCCCGTATTTCCCTTCCAGTAACTGTATCTTTAAGTTAACCCCTGGCATATTCCTTCTCCTTTAAAATAAACACTGATATCGTAACTTTTCTTGAGTAATACGTAGCGTTATTTCAAAATCATAATAAACGTGCCAATTGTGATAAATATGCCACCAAGGATTGTTTTAACATTTGGTGCTTCATGTAATACCAGAAATGCAAGAATCATAGTTATAACAACACTGAATTTATCCACCGGGACTACCTTTGACGCATCTCCAATTTGTAATGCTTTATAATAACAAAGCCATGATAATCCTGTGGCAATACCTGATAGAATCAAAAATATCCAACTTTTTTTACTGAGTTCGGTCAGTTGATTCTGCACTCCCGTAATAAAAACAATAATCCACGCCATTACCAGTACAACTGCAGTACGTATTGCTGTTGCTAAATTGGAACTGACTCCTTCAATCCCTATTTTAGCTAGTATTGATGTCAATGCGGCAAATACTGCAGAAAGAAGCGCAAATAAAAACCACATGCAAAGTCCTCCTTAGTAAAAAACTTGTAATATCCGTTTCTACAATACAAGATAATTATATATTAACATGAAAGCAAAAATACAGCAGGCCTTATTTACAGCCTGCTTCATAACCATTTAAATATTTTTTCATCCGCTAATTATCCATGTAGATTATCAGGAGTTAAACAGAATCAGTTATTTTATATGTACATATTATGTACATATTATGTTATCGTCATGTTACTCCAGGTCTTGAATATTCATTTTTTCCAATTCAGTATGTATTTTTATCCTTTCCCTGGTAACAAAATATATAGCCAAAAATATAACAGTCGGGATATTTGCTATGAAAAAAACAGGTGATATGGTTGCAAGTACAGTAAGAAAATTATTCTTTCCTGAATTTATTAAGGTAGTTTCAGTGTTAATCTGATAATTTGTAAAATTTTCTTTCACACTGATTACTACTGTATTCTTATACATTGCCATAGACAAAATGACCATTAATGAAAATAAAAAGCAAAATGCAGGAATAATCAAACCCAGCCATTTATTCGCACTTTTTGAAAGCATCAGTTGTAACCAGGTGCCCACTACAATGAATGCAAGAATCAGAAGTATAACCAGTATAGAATATATAGCACTTAGCATTATTGACCCTCCTTTTTTGTTTTCTTGTACTCATTTATCAGGATCTTCGCCGTGTTGAAATCGATATTTTCATTTACTGCAAGACGCTTGATTAAGGCAATATATGGATCATTAGCAGTATCTTCGCTGATTTGAATCTTTTGTATAATTTTATCAAGCCTTAACCGCACTGTGGGATAAGTAACGCCATATTGACTGGCAATTTCTTTAAGGGAACCGGATGCGAGGACAAACTTTTTAATGAACGATACATCTTCATCGTCAAGATTTACCATCCATTCAGGCACTATTTCGATTGCCATGCTACTGCCTCCTTGATATTATTGAATTAATATTTTAATAATATTAAATATAAACTATAATAATATTAAAGTCAATACTTACTGTTCTCTTTAATTATTTTTATATATTAATTAAATGTCCTATTAAATTTTATAAATGTTTATAGAACTTAAGAAGGAAAAAATGACCTTTACTCGTTTACAATGAACACTGAGTATATTGCATAACTCTTTTCTATTTGCAAATCATTTTTTAAATGAAAATAATATGTTATATTTACTAGGCCTTAGATACCAGAAACCACTCACTGTAGAGGAGTGTTTATCATTACTCTGTTGGAACGCTGTTTTGCGATAAAAAGCGGGAGAAATTCACCATACTACTGTTTGAAGATATAAAAGGCAAACCTAATCAGAAAGCCTGGAAACAGGAAAAAGGGCTGATTATTTCCGCACCGGTAAATAGCAAAGATAAAGGCATGGATATAAGCAGGCAGCTCTTACCCAGGGAATTTGCCGTTTACTTTAGCTTCCTGAGCAATTTTAAAAATTTACCGTACTCATCTTCTCCCTCAAAAATTACATTAGTGAAGCCTTTCTTTTCATACAAATGCCTTGCAATTACATTATCTATGTCAACACCGACGGTCATTTCCTCATATCCAAGACATTTTGCATGGTCAATTAAGTAATCCACAATTATGCCGCCTATACCACGGTTACGGTGTCCGGCTTTAACGATCAAACGGGAAAGGTATATACGTTTGCCTGGTATCGTATAATCAGGATCATTATTCTGAAAAACAAGGGAACCTTCACCGAAAAACTCATCGTTTTCCGTATAAACAAAAGTAATTCTATTGCCGCTTACCAATTCATCAAACCATCTCTTGGTCCTTACCGGATCCTTTGCCATATCCCATATATTTGAACACTTGTAATAATCCTTAGGCTCAAGCTTTATTATCTTATAATCTCCCATCGGTTAACTCCTCTCTATCTAAGTCAACTATTTCTTTATGCCTTTTGCCAGCAGAAACTCTCCGCTGTCCAGCATTGTCGGAAGCAAGTCCCGCCTCCTGTAAAACTGTCTTGAGTTCCTCAGCATCAAAAAAATGTCTCAGAGGTTGGTAAACATCAGGATGAGGGGGTAAATTAACAGTATTCGCTACTTCATCAATATACCAATAATCAGGCCGGCCAAAAAAATCTATAGCATCAAAACTATCCTTACCTACTAAAGAACGAAAGACTCCCCATTTACTATTTACACTGAATACTATTGTTCCACCTCTCTTGGATACCCTGACCAGTTCATTTATACCTTTATATAGATTTTCAAGAAGATAGTTAAGACCAGCTCCATAACATACAGCTGAACCTTCCGGCTCCGCATCCGGCATCAAGCACCTTTTTCCCTTTACCGATATTCCTGAAGAAAGTGCATATGCAGATGGTAATTGATTCTTTGGTATGCTGATTTGTCAAGCTACTCCTGCCATCTCCATTTTGCAAAGTATTTGTTGGTAGTATACACTACATATTGAGCCGCAACATCATTTGTGAATCTATGCAAGGCACCCAATTGATTTTCCTTATCCTCTTTAAACCCCTGGCTTTCCATATAATCACTCAATGAAGCATTAGGCTTTGCAACAATTACCTTGGGATATTTTTGTATCACAACATATTCCTTTTCAGTAAAGATGACCTGAAATAATCCTTTTGCAGTAGAGAATGGATTAACAACTTCAAATTTGGAATATGAAATAAATGAACCTATACCAGTAACAATTGCCAGCAAACAAATGACTGCAATGAATATCTTTAGTTTTTTCTTTTTGGTCATGACAGCCCCCAGCTATATAACCTTAATTTATGTCCAGTACCTAATTACCCGTTATTTTCTTGCTTTTCCTGTCAGATGATCAACAGTTATTTTTATGACTTTTGCCTTGGTGCAATCATTCTTTATATATTCCAGTCCTTTTTCCATAAACCCGCTGGAGTACTTTTTTATCAAACCAACCAGGGCGTCCTCTTTTTCCTTACCGTATACCTCTTCTGCCCGGCCGAACGCAATTACACTCTCATACCTGAAGCTGAACTTTTCAGGTATTGGTTCAGCGTTTCCTATTACACAAAAAGAAACTTTATTGTTGTACGCTATGTTATCCAGCTTGTTTCCTTCAATAGCACAGTGAAAATAGATGTTTCCATCAATATATACGTAATTAAGTGGAACCCCATAGGCATATCCGTTTTTACCTATTGTGGACAGGACACCATACTGGCCTTTTTCCAGCAGCCTGACAGCTTGTTCATAATCCATGCTTCTGTCTTTTCTTCTCATTTCTTTAAACATATCGTTTCACCTTGTATAACTATTCAGTAACGGTAGAACCGTCCCTTTGCTTCATTAAATACCCCGCAGTTATCTGCTGAGCCACCAGCTTGTCTTCATAGTAGTAGTTTTCCACCTGCAGTAATGAATATATCACAAATTATCCCTCATTTAGGAATATATTTACCACGCTGATATAGTTGTCATAATCATACGAATTATATAGCAAGTTTAGTACATTCACATTCCTGGCATCCACATTCATGGCTTTAAATTCTTCTGCAGGAATGGTAAGTATCATATTTACTCCTATTATATCCTGCAGGTTTGTATTCTGCAGCTTCTTTTGCAGTTCTTTGTCCTCCACTTTTAAAACCTTGGTTATGCTTTTTGCGTTATCAAGTTTGATTGTAATATATCCAATATCCTGCTGTTGTACATAATCCTCCGCTGCACATCCGACAGCAATAAACGCGCTGAAATCTTCAGGTTTACTGCTGAAGAACACAACGACCAGCGATATTACAACAGCAATTGCAAGCATTATCAGAACAGTTTTCTTATTAATCATTAAGATGGCCTTTCCTCCCTCTAATATAGGCTCTGATAAAATGGATACTTAAAAAATTATACTACGGAATTACTGCATTTTCCTGTCTATTTTAAAATTTTCTTAAAAGTGGGATTTGATTCTTTGTTTATAAACCAGGTTGACTTTTCATCCATCAGAACACCCCGGATATTGACGTCTTCATCTACCCACAGGGCATACTCCTGCTTTGTCTTGTCAGCAAAATGTATCTTTACAGTATAATCCTTCGGGCGGATGTCAATTTTCGCATTGGTCTTTTCCCTGTTATTCAATGCTCTTAAGAATTCCTTTACGGTAGCATTATCCACAAGTATCCACTTTTTCCTGTCCGACTCCCTGGTAATTTCAATGGAGGAAATCCTTTCACCCTTATCTCCGGAATCATTTTCATCTTCCACAGATATTTCAAATTCAGCGGCCAAATAGTATGTTTCATAATTACCCGTTTCTTTCAGATCCAGTACATCCTTTATGATACGGTATTTCCCCCGTTTCAGGCTGCCATAAAGCCAGTTCCAGTCAACTTCCCATTCCCGTGTTTCACCGGATGTCAACGGATATCCTATGCTATGGAAACCATATTCACCTTCTATGGCAACAGGAACTTTATACCATACATCATCAATACTCTTTTCCAGTTCAAAATATTCTCCAAAGATGCATTCCTTTTCAGAATTGTTTTCAAAGACAACAGTCAATCCTGTTGGGGTGACCGTATCTTCCTTCAGGGTCATGGTAACATTATCAAGGTTATTGACATTTTCATATGTTGAAGGTACGAGCTCAATTACATCTGTAAATACATTTTCTGATAAACCTTCGGATAGGGTTGAATTATTTTGATTGTCTTCCGTATGTATCCGGTTATCTCCTGCTGCACATCCTGTTATAAGGAGTAATACAGAGGCCACGCAAATAAGTAAGCATAATAATTTACGCATAAAAGACTCCTTTCCGATCCTTTTTAAGTATTAGACGTTCATTATAAAAATTAGTTGCAAGGCAATATTCCATTGCCGGCCTCTGTCCAGATACAGTAAACTTTTGGATTCTCCTCCGCTTAAAAAAAGCCATAACTCATCATGAATATGAGTATGGCTAAAAAAGGTGCTTTTAATTAGCAATATAAACATTTATTTACAATATGTCAATAGCTTTCCTATTCTTACCGTGAATACGTCCTGGCACTGCATAGTTTTTCCTGGCTGCCACAGTAAGTTCTGCGGTACTGAGCCGGTGTCGTTGACATTTCTTTCTTAAAGCGGCGTATAAAACTGGTCACATTGTAATATCCCACGGCCTCGCTAATACTTTCTATAGGCATATCCGTTTCCAGAAGCAATTCCTTAGCCTTTTCCATACGCAGCTGAGTCAGATGGTCTGATGGGTTAAGTCCTATGACTCTTTTATATTCCTGTGAAAGGTATGTAGCTGTATATCCAAATTTCTCGGCTACCACGCTTATATTGAGATTAGGATCATCAAAATGCCTCATAAGATATTCTGAAACCATCACCATGGGCTCCGGTTCTTCTTCCTTGAACTTATCAGTTTTCTCTAAGATCTTTTCGCACATATCACGAAGTATTAGTTCCAGATCCGATATCTTGCGGCAATTCAGCAGGTGGAAGACGTTGTAGTAATGCAGATATTCATTTCCTCCGTCACAATTGATATAGCGGTTCAGCAACGCACTGATTATATCATTATATATTACCCTGAAAGTAAACAGTGAAGGCTGCCTCTTTTCCAAAACCCGGATCAGTTCATCAATCCTGGCATGGACCAGCTTTTTATCCCCTGACAGAAGGGAAGCATAGAAACTGTCCACAAAGCTTTTTGTAATTTCATTCAAATTTGAAGCCGTCATGTTCACATCAGAGAATTTAAGCAGCGCGTCGGTACCCATGACAAAACGGTTGTCATATGCGGCTGACGCCTCAAGATAAGCTAAACCAGCTTCCAGACTGTTAGTATGGATATCACTGACGGAGACAACAGTGTCTTTATCCATATCCAGAAATGAAACATGCATTTTTGATATCCACTGTTGCAAGACTTGTTGAGAATCCGCGAAAATTAGAAATGCATATTTGTCTTGTTCTATCAATTCCATCCATAAGGCGGTAATATGCTCATAAACATCATTAGATTTAAACTGTGTGTTACACCATTCTTTAAACGATCTGGAGCTTATAATGGAAATGGCAAAATATGGTCTCATGACATTTACACCCAGGGTTTCCATAGCATCATCCACAGCGGATTCCATTGACATGAACTGGCATTTGATAAAGCGTTTTACGAAATCAGACATTTGAGCTATAAGATTATCGTCCACCCATAGGTCTATATAAAGATTATTTTTCGAATTTCCATTTTTTATGAGACGTAGACGATCCCGGCCTTTGATTTTCCAATAAACTGCTGATGCCAAAGCGCCTGCAAAGGCTTGCGTTTCATATGTTTGTCTGGCAATACGGCGAGCAGCGCTGATTCCACAAATAAGAAACGGAATAAGAATTACGAACAGAGAGACATTGAATGCAAAGAAAGAACGGTTAGCCTGAATGTGAACCACTTTTTCAGGTACCAGGGATACATATTTCAGTCCAAGCAAGCGTCCATGCTGGACAAACAGCAGATAAGGAATATTATTGATTAATACAGTTTGCACCGATGATTGAGCATTATTTACAACGTCTATTACAGCCGTATCATCCACTCCGTCAATGCGGCGGGCAGCTGAGACAATCTGATTTCCATACATTATATACATGTTTCTTGTTTCATATTTCGAATCAACAAACAGTTGCTGGAAGAGATCATCATGTATCAGGAATAGAATAGAACCAATCCGTGTACGTCCATTCTGTAACATGGGAACATTTAATAATGCCATATCCGCATTCTTAGTGAAGATACTCTCGGTTTTTTGCGATGGGAGAAGTAAAATCCTGTTGTCAGGGTTGCGGATAAATTGCGCCAGCTCTCCGGGGGAGATATTTTCAAGTAACAACATATTTTCTACAAACAAAGAGAAAGAAACTGATGTAAACATGGAATACAAGTAATCGTCTTTATCAAAAATTACGAACATTTGATCGCAAACTTTAAGGGTGGAATCATAGGCAGCCAACTTTTGCTTGAGAAAAAAAGCATCCATGGGTGATTCCTTGTAACGAAAAGGCTTGATGTCAGGCGAAAGGCTTATTTGGTTACTTACATCCAGCATCATGGAAAGTTTTTCCTCGTTCTGAATGCGCAATACTCCAAGACGGCTAACATTGGCTTCAACAATATTATCCCTTACTGTTGACTTTATTATGCTGTTTACATAAACACATATTACCAGAACCAGGAAACCTATTACAACGGTAAAAAAAAGCAGATACTGCGCCAATGGAGTATGATTAGTTTTTTTCATAACGCATTTCCCTTCGATTATTTAAGTTCGTTATGAATTCATTTTTGCTTCTTACAGTAAAATTCAATAACTTTAAGTATTACATTAAGCAGCCATAGAAACTCTGAAGTTGAATATAATAATTCTGATGACAATATTTGTTATGATGTCAATTTTTGTTTAGGTTTATAATTTTGTTTTACATTATAATAATACCAACATTCCACTGATTAGTAAAGAGATATTCATTAGACTTTTACTCCCTCTTATTGCTAAAAATCTGTAACCCCTTCAAAAATAAAGGTTTACAGATTTTGCGTTTTTTTCAAAATAAATTTTTAAATTTGCCAAATGGAAAATTGAGTAAAATTATCTTGTAAAAGTAAATAAAATTTGAATTTTCCCACAACCGACTGAATTTACATTTTTTGCAACAGGGGGGGCAAGACCCCTGTTGCATGCATGTTCCCGTTATTTCCCCATGATTCTCTTCCTCAGGCCTTTAAGGCGGAAATACAATTCTCTGGGTATTTCATCTTCAAATAAGAACGGGGAAGTTTTCATAAATCCCGGATCCTTAAAATCCCACCAAGTCAGGGCTTTTATTTCAGACCTTGCGGATGTAATGGTATAGAACTGCTCCATCCAATCCGCCTGTATATGTTCATCCCAGGGAGCATGCCATATACCTCTTGTAAGCCCTATCTGAGACCGTGGATCAGCTTCAGAAACATTGTCCCTTGTTCCCCGGGCAGGACCGCTTGGAACGCCCATCTCCGTTATATGAACCGGCTTGCCGAAGCCAGCATACACATCCAGTAGTTTACTTATGGCAACCATATCCCTGGCAGGGAAGTAGAACTGAATCCCCAAGGCATCAAAGTCTATGCCGTTTTCTATTGCTCTTTCGAAAAATTTCATGGGAGATACCGGCTGATCAAAAACGGGTCCGTAACATACAAATTTGCCTGCCACATATTCGGCAAAAGGCAAGCATACATTTATTAATGATAAGGCATCAGGATCGCACTCACGCACAATCTCACAACATATCCTGGCAAGATCCATAAGCTCTTCTTGGGTGAAATTGAAGCAATTGGCCCAATCATGAGGTTCATTTATGGAATCCCATACTTTAATGCGTCCTTTGTAACGGGTTACATTTTTCATGATAAATTCCCTGGCAAAGCTTGAAAGCTCCTTATAGCTTTTGCCGAACATCCATTTGGCATTGGTATTCTGGTGGCCAAACCAAAGGGGATGTCCTTTCGGGACTATATTGTTGGCTTCGCACCATTCCAGTATTTCGTCTCTTCTTCCAAATTCATATTTGCCTTCCTCGGGCACAACCTGGTTTGCGTAGAAGGGAATTGTGCCAAAATTGAACAGGCTAGTAAAATACTCCTGATACCTGGCCGATGTTTTCCTGTATCCGAATGTATTACAGCCAAGAAGTATATCAGGTCTTGGGTTTTTCTCAAGTTTATCCCGGGCAATCTCGTAGCAAATAGCTTCCGCGGCAAAGATTGCATGGGAAAGGGCTTTTAATTTGCAATAATCCTTGTCAATTCCTTCCCGGGATAATTCGCCGTATTCCCGGGCTGCCTCCAAATGTCCCTCTGCATATGGAGAAAGCTTAATATCCGTGCTGCTTGTTAATCTTTCTGCCTCCCATATATACGTATTCAGAGCTTCCTCAACAAAATCTATATTCTTCTCATCCTTATATCCTTCACCGCAATTATGGGCCATTACCCATATATTTCCATATAATGGAATGTTAAGACGGGCATGGAGCATATACGGTTTGTCTTTTACATGGAGTTCTACTGTGCCGTCAGGCATAATCCTGCTGTTCCGTATATATGGTTCGAAATTCAAATCGCTGGCATACAAAGTCTCAAGACAATATTCCGGCATGACACTGCCGTTTGTGTCTTTTATGCTTACATATATCAATTTGTCCATCTATATCCCCCTCAATATTCATAAATCTGCGTAACAGTAAATGCTTCAGGCTGCATTTCATTGTGCTGTTCCAAAGGGATTAAAAGCTTGAGGCTTGATGCAGAAACGACGTTCTCATGCAAGTAAATATAGTTAGATATATATTTTATTGCCTGTAGAAGCCGATTTATATATACCATCTATTATCTTGAGAGATTCAAATGCTTCTTCAACAGTAATAACGGACTTCGGTTCATTGTTCAATATGCAATTGTAAAAGTTCTCTATTAATATGCCGTGGCTCTTTCCCCAATAAGATTTATATTTTGTATTACCCGTATCCTCATCCACTACATAACTTGATCCGTCCTGTTTTTCTACCATCAATTTGTCGTTATACAGCCGGAGTCTGGCCTTTTCACAATGCACCTCAATCTCAACCGGCGAGTCAAAGGTATAGCAGTTGGTGGCATAAAAAATGCCCACTGCATCATTATTAAAATACATGGTTGCCTCTGCCGTATCTTCCACCTCAATTACATTGCCCAGCAGCCGGGTTGACACGCTGCCCCTTACAGCTTTTACTCCGCCAGCCAGCCATTGCATTAAATCAATAGTGTGGATTGACTGATTGATTAGGACTCCGCCGCCTTCTGTGGCAAAACGGCCTTTCCAGTCGCTCTGGGTATAATATGATTCGTCTCTGTGCCAGGTAACTATGCCTTTGATGCCCATTACCGGTCCTAATTCACCACTGTCAATCATTTCTTTGGCTTTTACGGAAGAGGGATTAAAACGGTTTTGAAAACATATCCCAATATAGCGGTTGTTCTTATCTCTTGACGATATCATTTTCCAGACTTCATCAAAGTGTATGGCAACGGGCTTTTCCACAAGGACATGCTTTCCCGCATTCATTGCTTCCACTGCCATTAGTGCATGAAGATAATGGGGAGTACAGATGTGTACTACATCCACTGAATCATTTTCAAGAACCTTCCGGTAATCCGAATACCATTCACAGTTATATTGAGACGCGGTAGCCTGGGCTCTTTCCTCAACGACATCCGCAACGCATACCAAATGAGCCGATTCACTTTTCGATATGGCATCTGCATGCACCTTATGAATGCTGCCGCAACCAATAATTGCTACACCAAGTTTTTTCATGTTATCCTCCTTGATGACTGATAACGGCTTCCCGGCATACGTTACTGACAAGCAGCCGGGAAGCCATCATCTTTCTGAAAGCTTACCTTATATATTTTTTATACACGACAGTGGTCAAGCCATTAATTTAGTGATTAATATTCAACATCAACCCACTCGCTGTTTCCTCTTGCACTCTTGTAAATAGCCCTGAGTACAGCTACTGACTTACGTCCGGTTTCGCCCGTTATGTCCATAGGCGCACCTGTACGAACGGTATTGGCAAATTTATCGCTTCCGGAACCCCAAATACGTTTAAACGGATACGGAGGAGTCTCGGTCCATACGCCGTCTCCCTTTGACCACCAGGTGTGGTTGCCCTCAGGACCACCGTTCGTATAAACATAAGCACCCTCGGTCCCATGGATTTCTATGCGGGCATACCATGTAGGTACCGGATAGGAAGTGGTGGATGCATAACGAACAAGCAATCCACTGTCATACTGCCACTCTGACCAACCGCAATCCTCTGCTTCAATAAAGTGTGTCTGTGTCTTGATGCCTGCACGTACACGCTTGGGCATGCCAACTACTTCCAGGATCCTGTCTATTTCATGAACACCCTGGTTACACATTGCACCACCGCCGTCATATCTCCATGTGCCTCGCCATGCTCCGTTTTCGTCATAGTATTTCTGGTCACGCTTAATATACAGGTTGATATTTACCGACATCAAGCGCCCAAACCATCCTTTTCTTGCGGCTTCCACAAGTTCCCACATCTGGGGGGTTTGTCTCATATCAAAATCTACTCCCAAAAGGAGCCCCTTTCCCTTTGCCAGCTTGATAGCCCTATCGCAGGCTTCGAGGCTTACGTCCATGGGCTTCGTTGTCAGTACATGTTTTCCTGCATTAAGGCACTTCTCAGCCAGTTCGCAGTGCAGTCCGGTCGGCACTACCAGGTACATAACCTCAACTTCGGGATCATTGAGAAAAACATTGATATCATCGCTGTACTTAACACCCAGCTCTTCGCCCACCTGTTTTGCCTTTTCAAGGTTAATATCACATACACCCACCAACTTTGTCCATGGGCTTCTTACAATATACCTTGCCCTGTTGCGGCCCATACCGAGACCTACAACTACAATACGCACAGGATCATCTGCAAAAGGACACGGAGGCAGGTTATACTTCGGCCCACCTTTAACTGCATCCTCAATGCTGCCAGGTGCCCCGGAAGGCCACACCTTACCTAAGAGGTCAAATACCATCTTGGAGGCTTCAACGCGGGTGTATTTGCTGTTCCTGGGATTATGGGTTTCAACGGATACCGGGATATCCCTGCCAGTTGCCTGAGCGCCTTTAAGCACCCTGTCCCAGGGAATACGGAATATTGACAAATCCCTGTCTGTTTCCTTTACCAGGTCATCTATAATGGCAACAGCCTTGCAGTGCATCATAATGGTCTTTTTGAGGCATTTGATAAAGTGAGCATCATGTTCTTCCTTTGGTACATACATAATGTCATTGGAAGGATCCCATGCCATTCCCCATTCGGGTACGCCGAGGGCGTCAATAAAAGCCAAAGCTTCGTCACAGGTAAGTCCACAGTTTTCAAATGCAAGAATCAAACCGGCTTCCCTGGCTCTTTTCTTAATGGGATTGAACATCTCCAGCACCTTGTTCATGAGATCGGGACGTACCGCAAGCTGCCCATAAAGGTTATGGTCTACTTCATCGGGCTGCCAGTAGAAGAATGCCCTTACACGGTTGCAGTTTAATATCTTTGCTGCACGAATCAGGCCTTCAAGTTTCTCCATTTCCTTCTTCTGGCGCTCTTCATCCGGCATGTGCACTTTACACAGTGATGACTGCAGAACACCAACTTTAAGTCCCAGTGAATCCAGAAGGGCTTTCAGTTCCTTGAGTTCTTCCTCAGTCTGAAACTCTATTCCCTTTCCGTTAACCATACCACGGAAGTCTACATATTCTGACCCCCAGCTTTTTATGATTGGTAGGGCTTCTTTCACATCCAAGTACAGTTCATCGGAAAATACTGATCTATACATTTTTTCCTCCTATCCGCCGTCCTTAACGGCTTTGAATTTATTTAATATTTTAAGCATCGTCAGTAAGTCCTAACGTAAACAACAGAATACTGCTACAACGTTTAATATACTGATAATTAACCATTATTGAGGTATTTCTGAAATACCCTCATTGCCTCCACCATATCTTCATATGGGTCACCGATATGGGAAGCTTCAACGCTTATGCGCTTGTTATAGCCTGAATCCTTAATACCCCGGAAAAACTGTGTATAGTCGAATCCGTCATCCAATCGGGGATATTTCCGGTTTACAGCGCTGAAATGCAAGTGCTCAAGTACAGGCGCGTAACCCGTTATAGCTGTATATACATTTTCAAAATTGCAGCAGGCAGCGAAAAAGTCTACCAGGAGTCTCACATTTTCCCGGTTTGCAATGCGGCAAACATAGTTACCCTCTGAAACAAATGTCATAATATTGGTAACATTGGCTGCAAGAGGTTCTATGGCGATATTAATGCCATATTCCCCGCATATATCCGATGCCATGTGGAGATACTGGGTAATTTGCTCATAGGCACGCTTTCGGTCGGAGAATCCTTCCGGCATATTACGCGACCATGCCGACCCGAAAACTATGGTTTTGCATCCCATCTTGGCACAGCGCGGTATCGCTTTTTCCAAATAGGCACGTATCTCTTCATGATTCGCATTGGGTCCCGTGACCTGGTAGCGCTGGTGAAGCATGCAGTTCATCGCTTCACTCTGGATGCCTGCTTTCTCCTGCATATTAAGCCATTCCGTGAATTGTTCTTCAGTGGCATCGTGCATATCAAATACCTTGGCTTCATAATAGTCAAATCCTGCTTTTTTGACTATATGGACCTTATCAGGATCGGTACATATTCCAAGCCTCATATTTTATTCCTCCCAAATAATTATCCACTTACCCTTTGACGCAACATCAAACACTACAGATAGCTTCTCTGAATTAAAATCAACAGGAATCTCATGCTCAGGTTCCATTACATTCAACTTGCATACAGCAGCCTTTGGAGATTGCAATCCTGCAGAATTCGGTATGGTAACCCTTCCGGCACCGTCATAATAGATCAATACGGCTTTCTTTACGTTAAGGTGCTCAGGATCCACATTGACAAAGCAGAAATCAGTTCCAGGCTGTGCGAAACTATATGTCGTGCCATTTATTGTGATACATCCACCATTTCCTGCAAATCCCCAAAGTTTTCCGTCAACTATGTTATATGTCAGGGTTCCGGTACCATGATAGGTAATTGTATTGTCAAACATAGATTCTTGGGAAAGTTGTATTTCCATTGACGGAAGTTCGCGTCCTTTCAGGTACTCCTCGTCCTGTTTGGGATCTCTTCCATATAATCCGGGCCAGTATTCATTAAAAGTCCTGTAATGAACTGCCATGGATACAGCTCCGTTGGGGAAGCGGTTAACCAAATACCGTGCGCCGGCCGGGCGGCTGATGATTTCGCCTCCGTCAGGGGAATATGAACCCATATAGCGCAGCACATCAAACAATGTTGAAATATCAGCTCCCATAGACTGCGATTGATCGTCCCTGGCACGGAACGCAAGGTAAACTGCATGTCCGCCGCTGCCGTATTTCTTATCAAAACCTACAGGCATGCCTTCAAGCCATGCAATCGGCTTTGCATTCAGAGCATTTACCTGGTAAACGTAATCCGGAAGGAAATCCGTGGGGATTACCATATCTGCAGTGCCGATTTCATCGGCAAAATGAATCGATTTTCCCTTTGCGGTTTTGCCGTTAAATATATCCCTTCCATAGCTTACACCAAAAATATTCTGCCAGCGTTCAACCTCTTTCCCAGTTTCCCAACTGAGAGCAGGAGGAGTTGCCATCCAGAGTACACGGCCACCCTGGGCAATGAATTTTTCTATCAAGTCAATAGTTTTTTCACTCACGAAAGACTGGTACAGGAACACAAGAGCCCTGTATTTGCAGCCCTTTACATCCAGAACGCCGTTGGTAACCTTACCATGCTCCAACAGTTTTGCTTCGGTAATATAATTGCAGTAGCCATACTGAACCATCCAACTGCCAAAACGCTCTTCAGTATAAAGAAGGTCCAGCGGATATACGGCAAGGACGTCTGTTTTTCTATGCTGCATATTCTGAACAAAGCAATCTGTGGATACTCCTCTGAAACCGCTGTTTCCGTAAGTCCTGCCAACTGCGTTCATTCGTTCTATAATTGGAACGGGTGAACCCCAGCCTCCTGCATATCCATGTCTACTCTCGTTGAGCACACCCAATGACGCACCAAAAGCCTGGGTGTAATAATTCCTGTCGCTGTAACCATGTTCACCGTGGTCGGTTCCGCCACCGGTAAAGTAATCATTCCAGCGGAAGTAATCGTAACATCCTGCCACTGCTTCAATAATGGAGGAAGAAGCAACGTATTCAGGATGGTAATCATAACGGCTGAACATGTCATCTCTGCGCAGGCTGTACCACTTCATTTCCGGATAATTTTTATCCAGTGTGGGAGATTCTTTCCATGTGGCATGTCCATGGGCGTCAATGGGGTTGCCGAATTTTTCTTCTGCGTACTTTTTCATCTGTACGCAAAGGTCCACAACTACGTCATTGAGGAGCTCAAAGTATCGCTTGCGGAAAAGCCATGTCTTATATATCCCTTCTTCTCCGGGGAACATTATATGCTGAGCGGGGATGTCCTTTTCATCTTTATCAAAACCATGCTGGTTATATGCAAAATAGACCAGGTATTTGCCAAAATCATTGAATTCTTCACCATATAACTTCGCATAGCGTTTTGCCAGGTTAGGTGTTAAGTAGCGGGTTGTAACTTCCGTAGAAGCAAAGTGAACATTGGAATCCCAGTCAAACTGTATATGCATTTCGTCGGAATAAAAGCCCTGATATGTTATACCCGCTTCGGCATGAAGGTCGATGATGCCTTTCATGTATCTCAGGGCACCTTCGGAGAAATAGTCCAGTTCCTGGGTACGGTAAACTAATACCACAAGGCAACGGTTATAGCCAAGTTTTATATCTTTCCACTGTCCCCTTACGCGTACAGGCATCGAACCGTTTCCGCGCTTGGAGATTTCCTCGTCTCCCATGATTTCAAGTTTTGCAGTTTCTGATATATCAAGAATTTCATCAGGATTTACATAAAAATATGTGGTATCTTTATAGCGCTCTTCGTGGAAGGCGTATACTACTATCTTATCAAGAACAAGCCTTATGGGCCCTTTATTATTGGACCATTGTGTCTGCATAGGCATTTTTACATCATAAAACCCTGTATCGTCAATGGCGCCTTCTCGGTAATGCCATGTATATCCTACTTCATCGTGATTTATTACATATCCCCTGCCAAGATCCAGAGGATTTGAAATACTTGCAGAAAATTTCAATCCATATTCCTTTGCAAGATCGTGAATTATCTTGAAAGCCTTCACCGTTTTTTCACTGTCGGGAAACAGCGTGCGAACGCGGCCTCCAAAGAAGAAATCATATGTTACCTGTAATATTTCAGCGTTCACGTCCTTTGCACTCTTAATCCGGGTTCTTAGGGTATCTTCTTCAGGATTTTCAGCAGCAAACCGCCGGATCCTTTGCTTTTCCAATGAATACCCTCTGTCATCTTCCACATAAAGCGACTTGTCAGGTGACTCCAATATGATGTCTATCTGGCGCTCATCCTCAATCATAAGAGTGCGAAATTTGTTTTGCCGATACATTAAGCTGCCTTCTTTAAATATTTTCATTAAAATATTCTCCACCTTTCCGTGAGTGCTCTCAATAGTAGAGCAGATAAGGTACTTTATAAAGTACCTTATCTGCCTTTAAATCACTCAGTCCTTAGTTATTTGCTCGTCTTAGCCAGATAATCGTCATATGCAGCCTGGTACAGGTCTATATAACGCTGGATATCAAGGTTTTCAAGAGTCTTGAGGTAGTTCTGCCATTTATCGTCCGTTACTCCGTTTGTTATGAAGTCTGAAATTGTCTCTCTCATGAACTTGTCAATATCGTTATACATACGTGTAAGCTCAATGGAGGTTTCGTTATCAGGTTTTACTAACGACATAAGAATATAATAGGATTGCGGTTCAAGTACACCGGCTTCCTCATACTGCACACTGGTCTGGTAACGCTCCAAGCGGTGCGGAGCCATTTCGTAAATATCTGTATAGTAGTCAGCAGGAGCAAAGAACTGGGCATGCCATACAGGTACTATACTGTAGAGCAGGTTATTCTCAGGTACATGCAGAACTCTGTATTTCCCTTCCGGAGAAATTTCCATGGTCGGTTCCATAGGTCCGCCCGGATGCAGTGGACCGTTGTAGGATACCATCATGCGCTCGGTCTCAAGCTGACGGTCAATCCACTGAAGTGTCTCAGGAATATACTTATTGGCTATGGTAACAGCCGCTCCAAAAGTCGGAAGCTCAAGTAAGCGGGGAACCTGAACGCCGTACTCGCTGGCCGGAGGAATAATGGAAACGTAATTCTGGGCGATTTCCGGTTTCCAAGCTGTGTTCAGCGTACGGAGATAAGTTGTGTAACCAACCCTGTCCGCATTTACCTTTGTAGCCCATACGTTGGAGTCCTGTGTAATGGATTCCATATCCATCAGGCCTTCTTTATAAAGCTTGTTCAACCATTCACATGCTGCCCTGAAACCAGGATAGAAACCATGGAACTGAACTTTGTTGTTTTCATCAACAGTAAGGTATCTGCGGTAGTTCAAAGGTACACCGAACTTAGCAAAATGAGTATATACGCCTTGTGTTTCATTTACCAGGTCACCACCTGACATAGCCAACTCGTCTTTCTCACCGTTACCGTTAGGATCATTATCACGGAAAGCAATAAGGACTTCCGTCAATTCGTCAACAGTTTTTGGAATTTCAAGACCTAACTTGTCAAGCCATGCCTTATTAATGTAGTCATTACCTGTGTGGTTAACACTCTGGGCAATCAGGTTACCAATAAAGTACATTTTTCCGTCTGATGCATAAAGAGCTTTGTCAGCATCATTCATATAAAGACGGCTGTAGTAATTGGGCATATTGTCCGGAATGTATTCATCCAAAGGAACAATGATTCCCTGAGATACGCCGTATTCCTCAATATCAACGTCTCCACGCAGGATCACGTCGGCGTAATCACCGGATGAGAACATCAGGTTTAGCCTGGTGCTCCAGTCAGCTTGTTTTACCATTTCCCAGTCAATGTGGATATTGGTTTCTTTCTCCAGTTCATCATAGAACCACAATGTCGGGAAATCACAGGTCTGGTTGTCTAACACAACAGCAAACGCATGAAGTGTTATCTTTTCGTCCACAATGGGACCTTCGCCTACTACCTTTTTCGGTGTGTCATTTTCTTTTTTGTCAGTGGTAGACGGAGTAGAAGGAGTAGATGATGAATCAGGCTTAGTGGTCGCAGAAGAATCCGTCTTGTCGGCGGTAGAAGATGATTTACCGCATCCCACAGCGCTTAGCAAGAATAGAACGCACAGCAGTAAAGTAAACACCTTGATTAACCTTTGAGACATATAATTGCCCTCCTTTTTAAAATTTGGTCTCTCTCCTAAAGACCTTTACATTTTTCTTTATATCTAGCAGGCATTTTTGTTAATTAAGGCCTACATGATATACACATGGATACATATGGTTTTAGCCTTTCAATGAACCGATCATTACACCTTTTTCGAAGTAATTCTGCATGAAGATATACAGGATGATCGCCGGAACAGTGGATACAACAATGGAGCAATACTTAGCAACTTCAGCCTTTCGGATGGCATCCACTATACTTTGACCATCTTCATACGCTTCAAAGAAAGACGCCTGGGCCTGGGAATTAAGCTGTGCCACCAACTCACGCAGCACTGTTTGCAATGGCAGAAGATCTCTGTTACGGATATACACAAGGCCTGTAAAATAGTCATTCCATCTAGCCACTCCATAGTAAACCGCCAATACCGCAATAATTGTACCGGATAAGGGCATTACACATTTAGTGAAAAATATGAAATGGGTTGCACCGTCCATAACAGCTGCTTCATATAATTCATATGGGATATTGGTGCTAATGTAGGTTCGGGCCACCATCAAATTCCAGACGCTTATCGCATTCATCAGGATCATGACCCATATATTATTGTAGATACCTAAAGCACGGTTTACCAGGAACTGGGGAATCAATCCTCCGCTGAAGAACATTGTAAAAACCAGCAGGAAATTTACAACTTTGCGGCCGGCAAACTGTCTGGAAAGAGCATAAGCCCCCATCATGGTAACAACAACACTTAAAGCAGTACCCGTTAATGTATAGAATATGGAGTTTGCATAAGACCGCATTAACTCGGGATGCTTAAACACAGCCTTATAACCGATAAGCGAAAAATTGATAGGTACGAATAATACTTTACCTTCCAAAATGGCTTCCGGGTCGGAAACTGATGCAATTATAATAAGCCATAATGGATATAGAATTAGTACTAAAATAATAACCCAAATAATCCAGTTGACAATATCAAATACGGTATCACCGTTTATTTTTCTAAAGCCTTCTTCTTTTTTTCGTCCTTTTTTCTGTGCCATGTTCACCCGTGATATACTCAATTCAGGCACCCCCTTCTGCTAAAACAGACTAGTATCGCCTAGTTTTTTAGAAATCCAGTTCACTGTAATTATCATGAAGAAATTAACAACATTAACTGTTAAGCCAATTGCAGATGTATAAGAGAATTGGGCTTTTCCGAGTCCCTGGGTATATACGTACACACCAATGATGTCTGACGTCGGAATATTACCCGGTTGCTGCATTACCAAAGCTTTGGTCGTATTGGATGAGAGCAGTCTTCCACAGTTAAGAATCAGCATTATAACTGTGATGGGAATAAGGTGCGGAATATCTATATGCCTGATCTTCTGCATTTTACTTGCTCCGTCAATAGTAGCAGCCTCATAAATTTCCTGATCAATTCCTGTGAGAGTTGCTATAAATAAGATGGAACTCCACCCGGAGTGCTGCCATATTTCTGTTATTATAAAAATCTTACGGAACCAGGAAGCTTCATTCATGAAAAATATTGGTGTGCCACCTAACGTTTTTATAAATGTGTTTACAACGCCATTGTTAGGTGACAGGAACAGGTACAAAATACCGGCCATTACAACCGTAGAAATAAAGTGCGGCGCATAGATAGTGGTCTGGGCAAATCTCTTGAACCTTTCACTGCGAAACTGATTGAGCAAGATAGCCATGATAAGAGGAATAGGAAATCCCCAAACCAGATTGTAAAGATTCAGCAGAAGTGTATTAATTATCAATCGTCCGGAATAATAAGAATCAAAGAATATTTTAAAATGTTTCAAGCCAACCCATTTGCTTCCGGTAATACCTTGTACCGCTTTATAATCCTTAAACGCTATTTGAATGCCGTATAAAGGCAAATAGTGGAAAACGATAAAAAATGCAATCGTCGGCAATAACAGAAGCCATAACTGATAATCTCGTGACAATGCATGGGCAAATCTTTTTGTGAGCGGCGGCTTTTCCTTTTTTAAATCAGGAGCTGCCGGCCTGGAAATGCTGGCCATAACAAAGCCTCCTTTCGCTGATTTCACTTTCACTATAACCCACTCCAGCTTATAATGTAAATTAACAAAAATATTGCATATTTTTTTGCGAATATTTGTGCATATTTCACTGACCAATTTTCATACTGAAATTACATTTTTTCAGGAATTGGATATTGGAGATTCCCATAATCCTGGTATTAAATAAGCTAGTAGGAAATATTAGAAAAATTTGGAAGAGGCTTTGCGAAAAAATGCTTAACGATTCATAAAGCATTAAAGAATGTTAAGAAATGCCAGTTTTTACTTTCTTATATCTATCTTGTAATACAACGACAATAAAAGAGCTAATAAATATGACTGAATTACTACCATTATAATTTCTTCAACCACCCTTGGTATTAGAAGTACCATAAATGCCGTCTTTCCTAAGGCAGGAATGAAAATCCTCAGTATATAGGTATTTATGGTTGTCACTACAAGGCCTGAAATACCGGTGGTTAAAAGGAGTTTCAGGTAGTTGTCATGTAAAAACTTGTTGGACACCTTTTTCTTCAATATTATATCAACAGAAAGCAGAATAATCCCTATCAATGAAATTATTATAAGTCCAATGGAAAGTAAATTCGCATATTTTCCTGTACCAGTGATTAACTCCGACCAAAAGTTACCTTTAAATACAATTACACTAAGATAATTAATCACACCCAATATACCTATAAGAGAAAAGATGATTATAAAAGCTCTCTGCAGTTTGCGTATGTTAACGTTTCCGACGAGTCTCCATATTGTCCCGTTCAGTACGCCTGCCAGAATTGCCGTTAATGTGAGCCATGGAATATAAGCGCCTTCGGGTTTTAGCAAGTAGCCAAGTATATCCAGTAACCCGGTGGTGATGCCCCCATACAGCGGGCCAAACAATATGGCAGGTGACTGGGAAAAGACTCCTGCAAAACTTATCCTCATACCGGCTCCACCGCCTATATATACCATATAACTGAAATTCCTGACAACAAGTGCCAGTGCAAGGAATAAGCCTGATAAAACCAGACGGCGGGTTTTTGCTCTGCTTTGTTTCTTCATTTCCATATTTGAATCCCTCTTTCCACTAGAACTTAACTTTTCTCTGCCCTGACCGCTGCGGCAAAACTTGTGCAAATAAAAAAGAGTCTTGCTGTCACATAGTGAGAAAGAAAGACTCAACGTTTGCAACAGCGGATGGGGTATTACACCGCAAGCTTTAGAAAGCTTTTCGTTCCGGGGCTCTACTCCCATCCCCGGACACTTAACGCGTAATACCTGCTCTGTTTTCCATATAAACATAATTTAAAAAATTTTATATTAGTATTATACTACTGTAAAATATTGCTTGTATATTATTTTTTTATCTATATATAAATATTTTTACGGTTTTTATAAACGTTCTCTCAGGAACCTGCTTAAAGGCTTATAGATTAATAATACTATTATTGAATTTGCAGAAGCCTTTATAAAGTTAAAAGGTATAATAGCCGGCAGCATCATGGCTTTCACCTGTTCAATGGGAGCACCCAGAAAGCGTGTGGTAAAAAACAGGTTTGCAGGGATCATTACCAGAGTCATGGCCAATGTACCGGCAATCAGTGCTATTACAGCACCCTTGAACGTATGAATCTTTTTATAAATAAAACCTGCCAGCAGAGTAAAGGCGCCCGTGGCAATAATATGCATTATGGCCCCAATCCAGCCGCTTCCAGCGCTTACAGTGACAGCTTGAATGACAGATACCACTATGGTAATAATGAGGCCTGCCACAGGTCCATACATAAAAGTTCCTATTAATATAGGTACATCGGCAGGTTCATACTCCAAAAACGGCGCTGACGGTATGATAGGAAACCTTATAATCATCATAAGTATTATTGACAGAGCCGATAATATGCCCATTGTTACAGTTTTTTTGACCTCACTCTTCATAATTACCAGACCTCCATTTTCAAGTTATCTGTTACAGGAACATTTCAAAGACAAGGTTGCCATTCCCTTATCCAGTCGGTACGGGAGACCCATCACCATGTCTGCATAGCTTTGCCCAAAAAAACTCCCTGGAAAAATCTCCAGGGAGGCATTATATGCAAATACACTATGAAATCTTCTCCCATCCAGACTTTACTGTCGGTTCCGGAATCGCACCGGATCGGCTTTCGCTCGCGGACTAGTGGCTGGCCACATTACCGCCGGTCGGGAATTGCACCCTGCCCCGAAGATTTTTTATTCCTTATTCATTTAATCATATTTTATCAAAAACGAAATTATGCTTCAAGATGTTTGCAATAAAATTAGTCCCTGTGTCCTACTGGTCGTAAGTTTTGAAACCTTCGCCAAGAACTTCCTTTGCTTCGGTTAATATGAAAAATGCCTTGTCATCCTCTTCTTTTACAATCTTCTTGAGCGCCGACAACTGGCCCCGCTGAACTACCGTAAACAGGATATTTCTTGTATTGCCGGTATACATTCCAATACCTCTCAGCAACGTAACACCCCTGTCCATCTCCGTCAGAATCCTCTGGGCGATAATGTCCTGTTTATCCGATATGATATACACAGCTTTTGCAAAATTAACGCCTTCCAGAATAATATCAATAATCCTTGATGAAAGAAAAAGGGCAATTATTGAATAAAGAGTCAGGTCAATGTTTCTGAATGCCAGTGTAGCAATTACTATTACGGCCATGTCTGCTATCATCAGGTGCTGGCCTATGGTAAGATCAGGGATGAAATTGTTCATTATATAAGCAGCCAGGTCTGTTCCTCCCGTGGTAGCACCCGTCTTTAACACAAGACCAAGCCCTATACCCATCAGGCCACCGCCGTAAATTGCATAAAGAAGGATATCAGGACCGGATTCTGCAAAATGGGTATTGACAAAATCTATGGCAAAGGGTTCTGTAACAACGGTAATGAGGGATAACAGTATCGTACCGATCAGGGACATGACAGTAAACCTTTTACCTATATATTTCATACCACCTGCAAAAAGAGGGAAGTTCAGGATGAGCATAATTACACCTACGGGAATCTTACTTCCGGTAAGGTAATAAATAACCGTGGAAAGTCCGGTAATACCGCCGGGAGCTATCTTATGGGGAACCAGGAACAGGTTTATTCCCAGCGCTGCTATCAGGGAACCAGTAAAAATTAATGTGTAAGATTTTATAATTTTTTGATAATTTATTTTCTTATCCATGATAACCTCTGAATATATATTTCAATATTATAATTACCCAAACATTACCTCCTATGTATAATAAACATCTTCTATTATAAATATGTCAATGTCAAGTGAACAAACCCAATTACATAAGTCAGGATTGATTTGGCTTTTATTATATTGTATACTTGTTACATTCATTCTTGCAAAGGAGATCCCTTAAATGAAACCCCAAAAAATGATTGAATCTGCAGAAATGACTGTAAAGCAAGGCTTTATGGACAGATTGGCATCTGTAAAAGATAGCTTCAAGGCTGACAGGGCATTCACACTATTTCTTATCGTAGGCGCCCTTTCCGGGATTGCCAATGGTATCCATTCAACCACCTTCAACAATTTTTTAAGTGAAATCTATCATTTATCCGCTGCTGAACGAGGCATAGTTGAATTTCCCCGTGAAATGCCGGGCGTACTTATCATGTTCGTGCTTGGTGTCCTTTCTTTCATGGGCAACATTCGAATGGCTGCGCTGGGTATGTTGTTCGCGGCTCTTGGAATGGTAGGCCTTGGCCTGTTTTCGCCGACATATGCCTCAATGCTGGTATGGATGATGGTGCTTAGTTTAGGTACTCATATATTCATACCCCTTGCACCGGCCATTGGTATGGACCTTTCTGAAAAAAGCCAGTATGGCATTCGGCTTGGCAGGTACAACGCATATAACCTTGCAGCCACCATATTAGGTTACGGCATAGTCTGGCTGGGTTTCAGGTATTTGAACTTCAACTACACATCCGCTTTTGTCCTGGCAGCATTGTTTTTTGTGGCATCAGCTGTCGTACTCGGTATGATGAAACCTGATAAACCTCAGAAAAAGAAAATGCAGTTTGTATTCAGGAAAAAATACATGCTGTTTTATGCATTAAGCATAGTTAACGGAGCACGCAAACAAATTTTCATGACATTTGCCCCGTGGGTTCTCATACAGGTTTTCAATGTTGATACACCTACATTCGCAGTGCTTGGATTCGTTGTTTCCGTTGTGAGTATCCTTACCAGGACCATTGTGGGTAACGGTATAGATAAATTAGGAGAACGTTTCATCCTGTGCATAGAGGCTGTCATACTGATTGTAATTTGCATGGGTTATGCCTTTGCTGAAAATTTATTCCCGGTACATATTGCAGTTATCATTATTGCAGCGTGCTACATCATAGACAATTCCCTGACTGCTGTCGGCATGGCACGTTCCACTTATGTCAAGAAGATCGCCGTCCAGCCGGAGGACGTAACCCCAACACTGTCCGCAGGAACCAGTTTTGACCATGTGGTGGCAATGTCTATTCCGTATTTCGGCGGGCTTGTGTGGGCAAGTTTAGGGTATCAGTACGTTTTCCTTTGCGCAGCAGCCATCGCAGTGATAAACCTGCTGCTTTCACTCAGGGTCAAGATAGACTAAAGGGAGTTGGTTATTTCGTTTAGATAAAGAAAATAAGCGAGTTAGGCACACGTTAACATTGGGAATGGATTTGGAAAGTCTTGGTGCACAGGTTCTCGTAAAAACGTGTAACCTGTGGCTAACTTGCTTATCTTCTCTATACATACGAGGTAAACAATGTAGTATTGAGACAGAAACAGTTACCGTACCTATGCCCTTGTTTCCTTGATCTTTTCAATGAACAGCTTCGCTGTTTCTGTTATTTTCTTGTAATCTCCCGTGTCAGCGCCTTTGGTGAGACTGCTGCCGGCACCGACGGCAACGGCTCCCGCCTTTATCCACTCAGCCACATTGTCCACGCTGACACCGCCTGTGGGCATGATCTGCGCCTGGGGCAGCGGCCCTCTTACGGCTTTGATAAAGCCAGGCCCTAATATTTCTCCAGGAAATGCCTTCAGGATTTGAGCACCGGCCTCCATAGCCTCTACAATTTCCTTTATGCTCATTACTCCCGGCATTACCGGCACCTGATACCTGTTGCACAATCTGACCATATCAGCGTTGAAATAGGGGCTTACCACATACTGGGCGCCCTCAAGAATGGCAATCCTTGCGGTTTCTGCATCCAAAACGGTACCTGCTCCGATATAAATCTCCCCGGAAGTGTACTTGCTGACAAGGTCATTGATTACTTTATGGGCTCCTGGAACTGTAAATGTAATTTCTATTGCCGCCACACCACCTTCGATACACGCATCCGCTATCCTGACAGCCTGTTCGCTGTTCCTGGCCCTTACAACTGCAACCAATCCGGCTTCTTTTATCCTGGTAATAATTACATTACCGTCTGCCAATCCACTCACTCCTTTAGCTATATTTATCAGTAAAACGTACAATTCCTGTGTTTTTATTGTAGCATATCCGGGTCATTGACAAAAACAAATTATTTCAATAAACTTTACCTGAATAAATGGGTTACAGGAGTCGCATATGAAGGTATTACACTTAATCGGCGGCGGCGACGTCGGCGGTGCAAAGATTCATGTTTTGTCCCTGGCAAAGGAACTTGGAAAATACATAAATGTCAAAATAATCAGTTTACGGCCCGGTGAATTTGCTGATGATGCCCGCAAAATGGGCATAGATATAGATGTTGTAAAAACAGGCAACATATTCAAGGATATATCCATTGTACTTAAGAAAATAAGGGAAGAGGGCTATGACATAATCCATTCCCACGGAGCAAAGGGTAACATGTTTGCCCTCATACTAAAACACCTTACCCACCTTCCTACAGTAACCACGGTACACAGTGACTACCGCCTGGACTACCTTTTCAGCTTCTGGAAAAGGTACAGCTACGGCCTTATAAATACCATTGCCTTAAGGTTTGTGGACTATTATGTCACAGTATCCAAAAGGTTTAAGGACATGCTTATTGAAAGAAATTTCAACTTCAGGAACATCTATACCGTTTATAACGGCATGGATTTTTCAAAATATGTCAAAACCTATCCTGCTGATGAGTTCAGGAAAAAGTATAACCTCAACATAAATGAAAATAACGTTATTGTTGGTATACTTGCCCGCCTTGATCCGGTAAAAGGTGTCAGTACCTTTATTAACGCAGCCAAAAAGGTGGTGGAAAATAACCCCAATATAATTTTCCTCATCGGAGGAGACGGCGACGAACGTAAAAAACTGGAAAGACAGGTTAAAAGGCTGGGACTTGAAGATCATGTATTTTTCCTGGGATGGATTACGGACAGTTATGAGTTCTTAAGCAATATAGACATTAACGTGCTGTCATCATTGAGTGAAACTTTCCCCTATTCAATACTTGAGGGCGTAAGGGTAAAACGCGCCACCATCGCCACAAATGTGGGGGGTATCCCTGACCTTATAGAAAACGGTGTAAACGGTTATCTCTTTAATCCCGGAGATGCGGACCAACTGGCAGAATATATTCTTGAACTTGCCGGAAACAAGGAAAAACGTGAAGCAATGTCAGAAAAACTATTTGAAAAAGCCAGCACCCAGTTTTCCCTGGACAATATGTGCAGGACGCAGTTGAACATTTACAGGTCCATTGCCCAACGAAGCGGTTCCAAAGTCAGGGAGGAAGAAAGGTATGACGCCATTATTTCCGGCTATTATGGATTTAAAAATATCGGTGACGATGCAATGCTGCTGGCAATTATCGAGGACCTGAAGAAATACCGTGAAGATATTAAACTTGCCATATTGTCAAATGATCCTGTTGAAATAAAAAAGGAATTTGGCATTAACTCAATAAACAGGCTTAACGTTTTTAAAATCATAAAAGCTATGAAAAGGTCCAAACTATTTATATACGGCGGAGGTACCCTGATCCAGGAAAGCACCAGTACCCGCTCCCTGTTCTATTACCTTCTGATAATCTGGCTGGCACAAAAACTTGGCCTTAAGGTCATGCTTTACGCCAACGGCATAGATCCTATTAAAAAATTTGTAAACAGAAGAATAACCCAGAGAATCATGAACAGGGTTCACCTTATTACATTAAGGGAGGAAGCTTCCTTTATTGAACTGGAAAAACTTCAGATAACAAAACCCAAGATCGTTGTCACGGCAGATCCTGCTTTTAATATTAAACTTCCGGATTCCGCCGTAATAGACAGGATATTCAGAAGTGAAGGCATACCGGATAGCGGACTTTATATAGGGTTTAGTGCAAGAAAATGGGACGGTTTCAAAAAGAATGAAGAAGCCAACGCCGTTAAAACCATTGCGGCATTGGGCGATTATCTTGTGGAAAAATATAGCATTGTACCGGTTTTTATCCCCATGCAGCCCAATGACCTTTTAATATTGGATGAGATTGCTTCTCATATGAAAAATAAGAGTTATGTCATCCGAGGCCGTTACAGTGTACCGGAAGTGCTTGGCATAACCCGGAGGATGAGCATGGTAGTTGGGATGAGGCTTCATTCACTTATATTTGCAGCAAGCCTTTGCATCCCGGCAGTAGGATTGGTGTATGAGCCCAAGGTAGAAGCCTTTTTAAGTTATATTGGTCAAAAAAATGCATCTGCCGGCTGCGTGCGCCATCTGGAATTTGAAAGCCTGAAAAATACCGTTGAAACCATATGGAACAACAGGGAATCAATAAGCGGCAGAATGCCGGAAAGGATCAATATTTTGAAACTTAAGGCATTGGAGAACGCAAAGCTTGCATCAGCCCTGATAGAGGAAGATTAGTGCGGAGGGATAATATGCGCAGGACAATCGATATTTTAGGCGTAAAAATAGACAGTATCACCATGAAACAGGCAATAGATAAAATAAATGGATTTATTACTGAAGGCGGACTACATGCAGTTTATACGCCAAATTCCGAAATTGTGATGGCAGCTCAAAGAGATCCGGAACTTAAGGATATTCTAAATAACGGAGACATGGTGGTGCCTGACGGAGCAGGCATCCTTCTGGCAGGTAAAATACTAGGTGAAAAATTCCCGGAAAAAGTATCAGGCGTTGATCTGGTTAAGGAAATATTCAAACAGGCAAACAGTAAAAGAGAAATAAGCTTCTTTCTGCTGGGAGCGGAACCAGGCATTGCGGAAAGGGCATGCATTAATGTACTGAACAGCCACAAGTATGTGAAAATTGCAGGATACCATCATGGATACTTCAACCCGGAAGAAGAAGAGCAGATTATAAAAAGCATAAATGAAAGCCAATGCGACATTTTACTGGTGGCACTGGGTGCTCCGAAGCAGGAAAAGTGGATAGCAACCCATCGTGACAAGCTAAATGTCAAAGTTTGTATCGGAGTTGGGGGCACATTTGATATTCTGGCAGGCAAAAGTAAGCTGGCTCCGGAATATATAAGAAGGATGGGCCTGGAGTGGCTGTACCGACTTATACAAGAGCCAAGGAGATACAAACGTATGCTTGACCTTCCGAGGTTTGTTGTCAGGGTAATTAAAAAAAAGCTGCTTAAAAGCAGCTAATTTTTCAATTCGTAATTTCCTTTGACAAGGATGTACGCTTTTTCGCTTGTTATTACAATTCCTCTTCCGTCATTTCTCGATGAAATCAACAAGTGGTTTATGGGTATATTGCGTCCGTCTTTAAGGTCGCTTTCGGGACCTTTGCCGGATGAAACGTCAGCCCATCCGTCGCCGTTTATACCGGATATGGCTGTGGCTGAACCCCATCTCAGGACCAGTTCCGTACCTTCGCCAGCAATCAGCCTCTGACCTTTTTTAGCTTCGATAACCTTGAAAGTGCCTCCCATGACATCGGCTTCAGACAGTCCCTCAATTACAGAGTTAAGCTTCTCTATTTCCTGCTGGCTAGCTAAAAGCTGCGCCTTAAGGTTGTGTATTTCCTGGTTGAGCACCATTACCTGCTGGTCCACATAGCTTTGCAGCACAACAGGGTCATCTTCCGTTCCGGGTCCTCCGGCCGCATAAACAAATTGAAACAACGCGAAAAATATAACCGCTGCAGCAACCAAAATATGTACTCTCTTCACTTTCTTCATCTTTCGTACCCCCAATTAAAAAATAATTCCGGAAAATTCCGAATTACATTTATAAATCCACCAGGCCAAAACTGATAGCCAGGGCTTCATTCACTTTTTGCATAAGTTCATCGTCCAGGTGGCCGATTTTTTCCTTTAATCTTCTTTTGTCTATGGTTCTTATCTGTTCCAGTAGAATTACGGAATCCTTCTGAAGTCCGTATTCGTTGGCTTTTAGTTCAATATGGGTGGGCAACTTGGCTTTATTAATCTGGGATGTTATGGCCGAAGCAATGACCGTCGGACTGTATTTATTTCCTACATCGTTCTGTACAATCAAAACAGGTCTGACACCTCCCTGCTCGGAGCCTATAACAGGGCTCAGGTCAGCATAGAAAATGTCACCGCGCTTTATTACCAAACCTAATCCATCTCCCTGAGTCGTTGCTCATATCTCAATTGGACATCATTATCAGCATCAAAACATATTTCTGACAGTCTGATGTTTATTTCTGCCATTTCCTGGTAGCCAATTTTTAGTCTGTCCCTGATTTCAGTTTTTCTTCTCTCCCTGAGGTATACTTTCATGGCTTCTCTTACAAATTGGCTCCTGTTGGTTTTATCCCTTTCAACGACAGTATCAATTTCCTGCAATAAATTGTCCGGTATCGAAATCAGTATTTTTCGTAGTTCAGCCAAAACAACCCCCCCAGTTCAATTCGGCTGTAAATCGGATTTATTCAGATTACTATTATACTACTCAAAAAAGGAATATTCATGTATTATTATAAGAAAATTCTCAAATTACCATCACTCATTGTTATTATATAGTCGCCTTAAGCCACGGTCAAATTACAATTCAGTTACGCTGTTCCGGAAGTATTAGTTTACTATATTCATGCTTCGGTTATCACCCTCAGATGAAAAATTAAATTTTGTCCGGTTTGGAACAGAAAGCCAATATTAAATAAGGTAATTCAGCACTTTTGACACTTTTTTGTCCTTTATATAAAACCTGGGTATCCTTTTCCCAACCAGGGTTACCACTTCATAACTTATAGTGCCGATTTTTGCAGCCACTTCCTCAGCGGTTATGGAATTCTCGCCCTGGGTCCCGATGAGAACCACTTCATCACCAACCTCAGGCGGATTTTTCATATCCGTTACATCCACCATACACTGGTCCATACAAATTCTTCCCACCACCGGCACCTTTTCTCCCCTTATCAGCACTTCTCCCCTATTGCTTAAAAGCCGTGTATATCCATCCGCATACCCGACTGGTATGGTAGCAATCCTGCTTTTCCGCTTTGTGACGAAAGTGCGGCCGTAACTTACGCAGGTGCCCGGCTCCACTTCATTTACCAGGATTACATTTGCCTTTAAGGTCATAGCCGGTTTAAGATGAATCTTATCCCTGTTTACCTCGTCTGACGGGTAAATGCCATACAGCATTATACCCGGCCGGACCAGGTCCAGGTTCATTTCCGGGCAGTCGATTATTGCGGCGCTGTTTGAGGCATGCCTTATGGGAATGTTTAATCCGATACGGTTCAGTTCATTGCAAATACTGATAAACCTCTCAAACTGCATATAGGTGTAGGCCTTATCTTTCTCGTCCGCCGAGGCAAAATGGGTAAAAATGCCTTCAATGATTATACCTGGGAGTCTTCCTATCTGCATAATATTCTTAACAGCGCTGTATCCCGGCATAAATCCCACCCTGGTCATGCCCGTGTCAACTTTGACATGTATTTTTACGTTTTTCCCCAGTTTCTGGGATGCCTCCGAAAGGGCAATGGCAAGGTCGTGGCTGAAAACAGTCTGGGTAACATTGTACTCCAGTATTTCCTGTGCCCTTATGGGATCGGTATAGCTTAAGACCAGTATAGGCACATCTATGCCATGTTTTCTTAACTGGATGGCCTCATCAAGCATCGATACTGCAAGCCTTGAAACACCGTTTTCAAGAAGTGTGCGGGTTACTTCCATTACACCGTGACCATAGGCATCTGCCTTAACTACACCCATTATTTCCGTGCGGTTTCCGATTATTCGCTTTATTTCCTTCACATTGTGGGCGATATTGTCCAGGTTTATCTCCGCCCATGCGCGGTTGAACTTATATTCCATATATTCTCACCTGTATATCAATAACTTCAGTCTGCAGCAATTTCCATTATGCCCTGTGGTATCTCTTCGATTATATCTGTTGCAAGCAGTCCGTGGAAACCTATCTTCCCGGCGGCTATGTCTCCCGCCAGTCCGTGCAGGTATACTCCCAGGAGGGCAGCATCTTCCACAGCCACACCCTGGGCTATAAAGCCGGATATAATGCCTGTAAGCACATCACCGGTCCCCGCTGTGGCCATACCGGGGTTGCCTGTCAGATTGATGTAAACCCTTCCATCCGGCATTGCAATCACAGTCCTGAATCCTTTCAGGACCGTTACTATATTATATTCTTTTGCAAAAGAACAGGCAATTTTGATCCTGTTTTCCTGGACATGTTGAACGGAAAGCCCTGTAAGCCGCGACATTTCACCGGGATGGGGAGTGATTACTCCGCCTGCCTTAAGCTGCCTTAATAAGCCGGTATTGCCTGCCAACACATTGAGGGCGTCAGCGTCCAGCACAACAGGCACAGGGCTGAGTTCTATTATTGTCCTGACAACATGAAATATATCCCTGCCGGTGAAAAGTCCAGGCCCGGCAGCTACTACATTTTTACCTGCCAATGCCTCTTCCAGGCTTTCACAACACCTGGCAGAAAGGTATCCCGTACCTTCATCCTCAAGAGGTACTAAAACGGGTTCAGTGGTTTTTGCAGCATAAACATTGATCAGGGATCTGGGCACAGCCAGGTAAACCAGCCCTGCTCCGCTTCTTAAGGACGACATTGCTGTCATGGCTCCTGAACCTGTCATACCAGGTGAACCGCTTATAATCAGCACTTTCCCATATGTTCCCTTGTTACTTTCATTAAATCTTGGAGGAATACAGCTTTTCAGATATTCCTTCTCAACAGTATTTATATACACCCCTACCCTGTTTACAGCTTCGCGGGCAAATCCGATATCCGCCACCGTCAATTCTCCACAGGCTTCACATCCGGGGTAAACTATCAAGCCTACCTTGGGATATCTGAAAGTAACCGTCCAACTTGCATTTATATGAATCCCTTCGGCTCTCCCCGTTTCCCCGTTTATACCTGAGGGAATATCCACTGCCAGGACAGGAGTAGAGGAATTATTAATAATCTCTATCATTTTCTCTTCAGTGCCTTTAACAATCCCTTTAAAACCTGTACCAAATATGGCATCGATGACAATGTGGGCTGAAGTGACGGAATTACTGAAAAGGTCAAAATCCTGTTCATTCTCCAGGATGTAAACCGGTACTCCGATTCTGTCCAATATATTAAGATTTGTCAGGGCATCTCCCTTTATATTTTCCTTACGGGCAGCCAGGAACACCAAGGTCTCAACACCGATGTTAAAAAGGTGTCTTGCCACGGCGAAACCGTCTCCCCCGTTGTTTCCTTTGCCCGCAGCTATAACCACTTTTTTGCCTCTGGCACGGCCGTCAAAGATAGATATCACTTTATCCACCACCGCCAGGGCAGCATTTTCCATCAGTACAATGCCCGGAATACCATATTCTTCTATGGAAATCCGGTCTATCTCGCTCATCTGTGACGGTGTTACCACCTTCATGGGATTACTTCCTTCCAAATCCGTATTTACAAGCTATATTTTATCATTTGATACATATTTATTTCAACGCAGGTTCCATATCTGTTATAATAATGTCAAATAGCTTTACATAAGTACCTGGTGAGTTTTTCATGAAAAATTCAAGACAGGAATGTCTATCAGGAATATTTAAGTAAAGAATACCAAGTGTGAAATAAACAGCAAATGGTTTTATCAGGAATAAATAATGAACGGCTGGACAAAGAATATTACTGTATTTTACGGCCGGCTTTGACAAGGTGATGATTTTTTTATGGATATAAATGGTGTAATAATAAAGCATGTAATTTTTCCGGCCATGGAGGCCGCCAAGGGAAACAGGATAAGGGAAAAACTTAAGTTTCTTAAAAAAACCGAATCCTTAAACCGGCAGGAGCTTGCCGCTTTGCAGGGAGAAAAACTCAGAAGCCTGCTTCTTCACTGTATTGAACATGTAAACGCATACAAGGAATATGCTTTCCTTAAAGATGAAATCCTGGACAATCCTTTCCGCGCCCTTGAAAAATTCCCAGTGCTTACAAAGCAAGCCTTCATGGAAAAAGCAGACCAGTTTATCGCCGACGGAGTTGACACTTCCCGTCTTATTGCCAACAGGACCGGCGGTTCAACGGGGGAGCCTGTAAGATTTTACCTTGACCGCAACACTGTTGAATATTATGAAGCGGCAAGATGGCGTGGACTGTCCTGGTGGGATATTAATATCGGCGACAGAAGCGTAATGATATGGGGGTCACCTCTCGAACTTAACCAGCAGGAGCAAAGAAGCTACCGCCTGAAGGAGCGTTACCTGAAAAACAGGATAATGATTCCTGCCTACTCATTAAGCCCTGAATCCATAGCAAACTACGTGAAAATAACCAATAACTACAAGCCAAAATACATATACGGATATGCATCGGCCCTGCACATATTCGCCCAGTTAATGATAAATGGCGGATACAGGCTTAATGTGCAGCTAAAAGGCGTCTTGTCCACTGCTGAAACACTGCACGATTACCAGAGGCAGGACATTGAAAAGGCATTCGGATGTCCCGTCATAAATGAATACGGAGCCAGGGACGCAGGCATACTGGCTTATGAGTGCCCACTGGGAGGAATGCATATAACAGCGGAAAACGCAGTCATGGAGATAGTAGATATTAAGACGGGGGAGATTTTGCCCTATGGCAATTCCGGGCTGGTTACAGTAACTGACCTTAATAATTACGTCATGCCCCGGCTCAGGTATCAGGTAGGCGATATCGCAGCCCTTTCGGAAGACAGCTGTCCCTGTGGTATATCTCTGCCACTTTTGCAAAGCCTTTCAGGGCGTGAAGATGACACTTTTATTACTAAAGACGGAACTTTCGTTCATGGCCATTACTTTAACCATATAGCCAGAAACCTGTCCGGTATTAGCCGTTTCCAGGTAATACAGCACGACAGGGACAACCTTACCCTGAAAGTCGTTCCCTCAACCCAGTTTAATGAAAATGAAATGGAAGTTTTCAAGAAGGGCATCTATGACAAAATGGGACAGGTAAACCTGAAAATAGAGTATGTGGATAAAATCAGCCCGTCGCCATCCGGCAAGTACCGGTACGCCATCAGGGAATTCCCTCTGGATATTCATTGAATTTCTAATTTGACACTTATGTAACCCGGTGCTAAACTGGACTGGGAATATTACGGAATTTATTGATAAATTGTTATTTGGGGAAGTTGTATTGCAGTTTTATAAATTCTAACTGTCTCGTAATTTTAAATATCAGGGGTGTTTTATGAACAAGAAGAAAATCTGCATAATCGGCCTGGGATATATCGGGCTTCCCACAGCGGCAATGTTCGCGACCCATGGCCATAAAATCATCGGAGTTGACATAAACAAAAAAATAGTGGATGCTCTGAACATGGGAGAAATTACCATTGAAGAACCTTATCTTGACAAAATGGTCAAGGCAGCAGTTTTGTCAGGTAATCTGCGGGCTTCATACAAAACTGAAGAAGCAGATGTTTTTATAATCGCAGTAGGCACACCGGTCAATGAAGACAAGACAGCAAACATGGATGCGGTCATCCAGGCAGCCGAATCCATTGTACCGGTGCTAAGGGAAGGCAATATAGTAATTTTGGAATCCACTTCACCTCCGGGCACGGTAAACAACTTACTTTGCCCTATCCTTGCCAAATCGGGTCTTGACATAGGAGAACAGGTGCTTGTTGCCCACTGTCCTGAGAGAGTTCTTCCAGGAAGGATATTGCTGGAATTGGTGGAAAACAATAAGCTGATTGGCGGCATCAACCAAAAATCCAGCGAAGCCGTCAAGGAACTCTACAGCACATTTGTCAAAGGGGAAATCTACCTTACTGACGCTACTACAGCCGAAATGTGCAAGCTTATGGAAAACACATTCAGGGATGTGAATATTGCCCTGGCCAATGAACTGGCACTTCTATGTGAAGACTTAGGTATTAATGCATGGGATGTAATACAGTTGTCAAACAAGCATCCCCGTGTTAATCTGCACCAGCCAGGTCCCGGTGTTGGCGGGCATTGCATTGCAGTAGATCCATGGTTTATTGTGGAAAAAAGCCCTGAACTTTCCCGCATTATCAGGTTAAGCAGGCAGATAAATGATGAAATGCCGCGGTATGTCTATAAAAAATCCAGGAAAATCATGGGTCCGGGCCATAAAAAAATAACCATACTTGGGGTTACATACAAGCCCAATGTGGATGATATCAGGGAGAGCCCCATACTTAAGCTTATTGAATATTTCGAGGATGATGGAGATATTGAACTTGCCGCATATGATCCCCATGTGGCAGAGCTCCCATACAAGGCAAGCAACCTTTACGAGGCCGCTTCCGGAAGCCACCTCGTCATACTTGCAGTGCATCATGACCAGTTTAAACGGGTGGATTTCAGGAAACTGGCTTCTGTCATGGCTGCTCCCAATGTACTTGATACCAGGAATTTCTGGGATGAAAATACTGTAACAGCATCGGGTCTTTCCTATTATCTTTTGGGAAACGGTAAAACAGGTATAGCCATAACCAAGGAGTAAAGATATGAAAAGCGTTTTAATGATAGCATACCAATTTCCCCCCATGGGTGGCTCCGGAGTGCAGAGAACCACAAAATTTGTAAAATACCTGCCCGATTTTGGCTGGAATCCCGTTGTGTTGACAAGAAGTATCGACAGGATGAAACTTAGGGATAACTCCCTGCTTTCAGAAATTCCTGACGGCACGCGCATTATCAGGACCCGTTCCTATGACTTGACTGAACTTCCCGGCATACTGGAACTACCCGGCAAATTCGCCGCCAGGAAGATACTTATACCTGACGGTGAAATTATATGGGCCAGGTTTGCAAAAAAGGAAGCCGAGAAGGAAATTGACAAGGGGAGCATTGACCTCATTTACACAACCTCTTATCCGTACAGCGACCATCTTCTGGGCCTTGCCCTGAAGAAAAAATATAACGGCATACCATGGGTAGCTGATTTTCGTGACGAATGGACCAATAATCCGTATCTTCTGGACAATCCTCACAACAGAATCAGGATGAAAATTGAAAGAAAAATGGAAGATATGGTACTGCAGGCAGCGGATATGCTAATAACAAATACCCCGGTCATGCTGGAGAATTTTCTTAAGAGAGACCCTTCCCTTAAGAAAAAGTTCCATGTTATACCCAACGGTTTTGACAGGGAAGATTTCATAGGTTTAACCCCTGTACGGCCGGGAGAGAAAAAACTGGTATTTACATATACCGGCCTTCTTTACGGGCGCCGGAAACCGGATACCTTTTTCAAAGCTTTAAGCAGCCTGATAGAAAGCGGTACTGTTCAGAAAGAACATATTTGCGTAAAATTCATAGGCAATTACAAGGAGCATGTAATGAATGAAACCATAAACCGGTTTAACCTTAATGGAGTGGTGAATGTATATCCTTACATGGAACACAAGGAATGCCTGAACCATCTTGCCGGCTCCGACATACTGCTCCTCATTGAAGGCAGTGGTCCCGGTGCAGAAGCATTTTATACAGGCAAAGTTTTCGAATATATGAACATAGGCAGGCCAATACTTGCCGTAATACCTAAAAATGGAGCGGCAGCATCCCTTATCAGGGAAACATCGACAGGATATGTTTGTGATTTTGATGACATTGATGAAATAGCCAAATGTATACAAATAATATATAATGAGTGGAAGAACGGCTATATCAGCTATAATCCTGATAGTGACGAAATAGCCAAATATGAACGTAAAAATCTCTGTGAAAAACTGGCCGGTGTTTTCGAAAAAGCTCTGGCATAGATTATATAAGAAACGAGGAGGAGCGGCATATGAAGCTGTTGGATGAAAAAGGACGCATTTTTGGCATAATTAATATTGTCGACCTTGCTGTACTGTTGGTTATTGTACTACTTGCCGGGGCCATTGGATACAGGCTTCTCGGTTCTGATGACAACACTCCCCAGGCTAATGTAAATAAATATCTGATAACGGTAAAATGTCCGCAGGCACCTGAAACAGCCATAAATTATATTAAAGAAGGCGACATGCTCTACTATGATAACGTAGGTTCTCTTAACTACACGTCGGTAGTCAAGGCAGAGGCCGAACCGGCCCAGGTGGAGATTATCACCGCCGACGGACAGATAAAGATGGCACAGCATCCAACCCTGAAAGACATTTATATAACTTTTGAATTCAGGACCACCAGTAATGATGCCCTGATGCTTGGCGGAGTTTACCAGATGAATGTGGGGAAAAAGTTTTTCTTTAAAACAACCCGGGTTGAACTGGAAGCAATTGTAATGGATATAATTAAGCAGTAAAGGAGCCTGTTATGAAGCAATATTACATAAACAGCCTGTTTTACAGAGCTGGTGTGAAACTTAAGGTTTCATACAGTCACAGCCATTTTAAAAAATTTGCTTCAGCCTGTTCCAACGTGTATAAAAACAGCAGGCTTTATGCCCTGCTTCATGAATATCTGAGAAGAGAACCTCAGGGAAAAAAGTCAGTCACATACAAGGTTTTCCGTCAGGTATTTAACTCATTGGACAAAGTGGTTAAAAACTTAGTCAGGCTTTCTGCTTCATCAGTGATTGTAAAGCTTGCAAAAGGTTTTGCAGGTATTTACAAGGATGATTCATCTGCGGGAAAAAACAAGCTGGCTGCATGTTTCCTTTTAACTTTTGCCTCAGGATATGCCCTGGTTAACACTTTCCTTTGGTCATGGAATATATTGCGGTTAACCCTGGTACTGGTTATGCTTTTGGCAGCTGCGTTTACATATAGAACCATGTATAGGTGGACTGACTGGTTTAGAGATAGTATTTTTTATAAAATCATGAAAACACTATTTGAGTATAAAGAGGTTGCATAGGAGCAGTATGAATAAAAAGGTCTTTCTTGTGACAGCCATATCCGGTTTACTTTACGGAGCAATAGCAGCATTGCTTCCCCTTCGCCTGTTCGGTGCAGTTGTTGTTGTGCTTGCTGCAGCCGTTTTACTCCTTTTGGATTATGAACGGATTACATATGTGGTGGCAGTATATGTTTTTATTGATTTCATAGTCCGGAAAGTGATGGGACAAGGCATACTGGGAGCCATCTGGGATGAGCTGCTTTTGATGGCGGCTTTTGCAGTTTGGGTATATAAATGGTTTGCATGTCGGAGAACGAAAGCTTACAGATGGACACCCCTTGATATCCCGCTGCTCTTCTTTTTCGGCATAGGAATATTCCTGCTGATTGTCAACTCACCGGACCTTGCCATATCCATTGAAGGCTTAAGGGCAGTTATTGAGTACATGTTCTGGTACTTCCTGGTAATACAGATACTAAAAACCCGGAAAGCAGCCATAAACATCTGCAGGATACTGGTCCTTTCCATGGCCGTACTGGCAGTCCACGGGATTATTCAGTATATTTTGGGCGTTGAGATACCTAAGAATTGGGTGGATATGGCAGAAAAAGAAGTAAGGTCAAGGGCCTTCTCCATTGTCGGAAGCCCCAATATCCTGGGCAGCCTTATGCTTATGCTTTTCCCGGTGAGCCTGAGTTTATTTTACATTGAAAACACCCGTCTGAAAAAACTGCTGTACTTATTTATCGCAGGCGCTATGGGGCTTTGCCTTGTGTTCACCCTCTCCAGGGGTGCATGGCTGGGCATGATTATCGGCGTTTGCATATATATTTTAATGAAAGATAAGCGCCTTTTCATACCTTTCATTGTTTTTGCATTATTTGTTCTGGCATTTGTGCCTTCGGTTGCCAACCGTATTCTTTATATGTTAAGTCCCCAATATATAGCCAGCAGCATGAGGGGTGGACGTTTAGGCCGTTGGATAATCGGGTTGGAAAAGCTACGTGAAAACCTGCTGTTTGGAGTCGGCCTGGGACATTTCGGCGGAGCTGTGGCCATGAACAATAAAATCCCGGGCACATTCTACATGGACAACTACTACCTGAAAACCGCAGTGGAAATGGGCATTACAGGCCTTACCGCCTTTCTTATATTATGTTACAATGTTGTGATTCAAAGCCTGCGGGGTATTGTCAGGTCAGATAACAGGACGGACCGGGAGCTTATGCAGGGTATATTTGCCGGTTTATGCGGCGTACTGGTGCATAACATCGGGGAAAATGTGTTTGAAGTCCCCATGATGGTAACCTATTTCTGGACTCTGGCCGCCATAATAATGTTTCTTGCATATAAAAAGGAAGACACCTGTCCTTCCCAATAAAGGACAGGTGTCCTGAACTTTAGGGGTAAATCCGGGGGATCGCCTGCAAGTGTCAGGCAACTAGTTTATATCAATTATTCTTCCTTTCTTTGTGTCCTTCTCAAGTTTTGGCAGTGTAACCCTTAAAACTCCGTCCTTGTATTCTGCTTTTACATCTTCCTGGCGTATATTCTGTACGTAGAAGCTCCTGCAGAAAGAACCGTATCTCCTTTCTCTCCTGATATAGTCCTTGCGCTCTTCACGCTCTTCTTCGTTTCGCTCAACAGAAATGGTAAGCATGTCATCATTCAGTTCCAGCTTAATATCTTTCTTGTTTACTCCAGGGATTTCAGCTTCTACAATATACTCGTTCTCATTTTCCCTGATGTCTGCCCTGATGGGATTTACAGGAGCAAAGAATGCCGGGAAGAAACTGTCATTGAAGAAATCATCTATGATACTGCTCAAATCCCAAATATTTCTTTTATTTATATTGCTTCCTCTTCTGAACGGAATCAATCCGTACATTATCAACACCTCCAACAATTTTTATTATCTATGTAAAACGCAAACCGCGTTTGCGTGTCAATTGTTGTCCATATTAACTTTGACTTTCTTTGACCTTGCAATTATTTTATAACACGGAATACATATTTAAAGCAAAATATGATTTTGACTTTCTTTGACCTTTAATGGAAATTATGGACATTTTAATGAGTTTTTCTCGATATATCTTAAAATTCCTAAACTTTTCAGATTTTTTTTATTTTAAGCATGTCTCTGATTTCCCTGAAACTGATAGCTCCTATGGCCGCCATCAGCACGATCCCGGCCAGGAAGTTCAGAATAACCGTCAGGAGCACCGACAGAGTCTGAGATGATGTGAAAATGCTTACAAAATGGTGAAACAAGGGATTCATGAGTATTATACATACACCGGCAATGCCAGGTTTTATAATCCAGTTCTTTATATCCAATATCATACCCGTTGTTTTCATTACCGTGTTTATATCAAGACCGCTTGATACAGCCATACTTATAAACATACCGGCTAAGTAGGCATTAACTCCGTACACGGGCATTAAAAAGACAACAAAAAATATCCGGATGATATTTGCCGTAATGACATGTCTGAATATGGATCCCTGTTTTCCAAGACCGTTCAGGATTCCGTGAAGGGTCTGCTGAAGATATATGAATACACAGGAAAAGGAAAGGGTTTTCAGCAACCCGCCTACATCCTGGTATTTATATATGACATCACTGATCCCGGAAGCATTGGTGTAAAATATGGACGTGAAGATAAAGCCCATTATAAAGGAAATCTGGATGGAACGGGATATTCTGTAATTGGCCGTCCTGAAATTTCTTAGAGACACCGCTTCTGCAACTGCAGGAACAAGGGTGGTAGCCATGGATGATGTGACAACGGACGGGAAATATACCAGGGGCATGGCCATACCGCTCAGTTTACCAAACATCGAGATACTAAGTTGATAATTGAGGCCTCCTGCTGTCAACATCCTGGGTATAAGGATATTCTCCACGGTATTCATCACTGAAGATATAAAACGGTTTGAGGATACCGGTATAGCTATCTTTAGCAGCTCTGTAACAGCCCGGCGTCTTGAAATCCTGTATCCTGCTGAAATTCTTTGCCTGCGTTTTTTTACGGAATACACCACTGCAAGTATTGTCAGGTTGGAAATCTCACCAATGGCCATCCCTGCCGTGGCAACGGCGCATGCATATTCAAGGCCTAGTTTCAGCATAAAACCTGCCGTCAGCATTACCAGGGTTATCCTGACTACCTGTTCCGCAACTTGCGATACGGCGGTAGGTACCATGTCCTGTGTCCCGTAAAAATAGCCCCTTAAGGCGGAGGCAGCTGAAATCACTGGAAAGCACGGCAATAAAAACAGCATGGCATGATAGGTTCTACTATCCTTAAAAACAGCTTTCACAATAAATTCAAGGTTGATATACATGAGGACAGACACAAAGGCAGCGCATGTAAAAACCATCACAAATGCGCAGGCCGTTATCCGTCTGGTGTTAAATACATTGTGTTTCGCGTGTTCACTTGAAACGATACTTGATACGGCTATGGAAATTCCCGATGTCAGGGTTGTAATCACCAGGGCATATACTGGTGTTACAAGCTGGATAAGTCCCATTCCCTCGGCGCCGATAAGGTTTGATAGGTAGATCCTGTAGAAAAATCCCAGGACCCTTACCACCAAACTGGAAACCATCAGGACAATTGTGCCCTTTATTAAAGATTTAGAAGCCATTGTATCCCCTTATAACAATGCTGTTTATTTATAAATATTTTAGGGGAGCACATAATATGACTTCACCTGATGTTTCTTACCTTTCCTTTATCCTTTGCAGCCGTTCCTTTCTCCTTAATTCGCCCTCCAGAAAATCCCGTTTTTCTTCCTCGGTTTCCGGGATAATGGGCGGAACCGGTGTAGGCCTGCCATTTTCATCCAAAGCTACATACGTCAGATACGCCTTATTTGTTAGCCTTACTTCTCCGGTTCTTGTATTTTCACCATATACATTGACTACAACCTCCATGGAGGTATTGCCTGTCCATGTGATTTTAGCCTTTAGTATCACCAATTCCCCAACCCTTATAGGAAGCCTGAAATCAAGGCTATCCAATGCCACAGTGGCCACTATACGGTTTGAATGACGTGATGCGGCAATGGCGCCTGCGATATCTATCCAGTGCATCAGTCTTCCTCCAAGCAGGTTTCCCAGTAAATTAGTGTCGTTTGGTAAAACAAGTTCCGTCATCTCTACTGCAGACTGGGATGGAGTTTTGCCTTCCATATTATAGTCTCCTTTCTTTTCTTTTCAGCCTGTCATAACGTTTCTTAAGATCATCAAATCTTGTTGTTTGTGTGGATTCAGTTATTCTTAAAAGGTCCAGGGCTTCCTCAACTATTTCCAGGGCCTTTTTTATGTTCTTCTCCTTGTGTTCATAAAATTTTGCCAGTTCAATCATGGAACTTATACTTTTCCGGCAGGCCAGGTCCGTCCAGTAACTTACGGCCATGGGGTAATTGCCTTCCCTTTTATACAGATAGGCAAGAAGTCTTGCCGCTTTGTCCCTTAATATGGTATTTCCTGATTCGGTGCACTTTTCAAGGCATTTATGAGCTTTATCATATTCGCCGCTCCTGAAATAAATCCGTCCGAGGGAAAACAGTTCTTCCTCCCAGATACATTTATCAAAAGGATTATTTACTATTTCGGATATTCTTATAAGCAGCGACACCATTGAAAGTATGTCGTTTCTGTTGTGCTCCATTATCCGCCTGATGGTATCCGTATTCCTGTCTTCAAGAAATTTAAAATAAGCTGCGGGGATTTCACTGCCGGGTATGTCACCAGTTCTGAACTCACAAAGGATGTTCTCCTCCAGGGATGAAAGCGAGCAGCTTTCCAGCCTGTCTTTCCAAAGCCTTCTGGCCGGAAAAAGTAAATCCACGTGCACGGGTTCGTCCATGGCCATCCGGATGCGGTTGAATGAGAATCTTGTGGTCAGCAGGTTCCAGTCAAAGCATTTTCCATTGAAAGTAACGAGTCCTTCATAATTTGAAAAAATTTCGCTCAATGCCCTCAGCATGGAAGGTTCTTCATCATAATCACTCATAAAGAATTGCTTAATGCAAAAAATGTCGCCTGAAAAATAACCTATACCCACAAGAAATGCTACTGTGCCAGTACCTCCGGATAATCCCGTGGTTTCGGTATCCAGGAACAGATATTTACTGATGTCGGTTAACTCTGAGATACCGGGGAAAAACAGCTCCATTTTTGATAAATCTATTTCCCTGGCCTTTAATAAATGAAATCCCCCGTGCAGGTACATACTGTAATAACAGTTTTCAACCAGGACGCAATTACCGTCACTATTGCTGATTACCCTGCCGCCCAGCTCTTCAACAATCTGTTCTTCTGTCTTTACTTTACCGGATTTTTCAGGTGAAACATTTGCACTGGAGTTATTATTGCTTAAATTCTTCAATAACTCCAATTTACTTCTTAAGTCCATCTGCCACCTCTTTACCCAAACAGGCCTTGGATTTACCTTATCATTTTAAGCAGCGTCAGGGTTGTATTTTTAGGATTGCTGTCTCCCGAAAATTCATTCAAAGGGCCTACACAGGACGGACATCCGCATTCGCATTCGCAGCTTTTTATCATATCTTCAGCGGTTTTAAGCAGGTCGCTGCTTAATTCCAGCAGCTTGTCACTGAAACCTACGCCGCCAGGATAATTGTCATATATGTAAATTGTCGGCCGACCGGTAAACGTGGATTTAACCTGGAATACCACACGGATATCCCTCTGGTCGCACATGAGATAAATGGGTGCCACATTTCCAAGGACATTTGATAAACCAATAAGTCCGTTGATCATATCTGTTTTCGGCATCTTCGCTTCCAGGTCCTCCGGCATGCTCATCCAGTATGACGTGGTGTGCATTTCCATCTCAGGTAAATTAACAGGTCCTGCCCCGATATTTTCATGGGTATACAGTTTTATTTTCTTGAACATGGTAACCAGTGCCGTTACCATAACTTCGCCGGAAGATACCGTAATCCGGTTTTCTTTCCTTTCCCTGAAAACGTCAATTACTTTAAGGTCCACCGCCAGGTTGGCGTCGGTGTAATAATCCACATCCACCTTTCTTACGTACGCCTTCTTGTTTTCGTAATCAAGCTTCTCCACCTGGTACTGCTGCCCTTCATGTATATATATAGCCTCATCGTGCAGCAGCATGGGAGCACTGAACCTGTCCATTTCGCCTATTACAGTTCTTTTGGGATCAGATGTGTCAATAATGATAAAATTTTCGTTTGAAGCGCTCCTTAAGCTTATTTCATCGGCCGGAAACGCATCAGCAGACCAATACCATCTGTTTCCCACGTGTCTTATGAGTTTTGCCTCTTCCATATAGCTTAATATTTCTGAAGTAGTTTCAACGCCGAATTTCTCTCCATCTTCAAAGGGAAGTTCAAAGGCCGCACATTTTATGTGGCTGTATAATATAACGAGGTTGTCAGGATTTACCAGGCCATTTTCCGGCGGTTTCTCCATGAAATACTGCGGGTTCCTGATAATATACTGGTCCAGAGGGCTGCTGCTGGCTATTAAAAAGGCAGCTGAAACACTGTTTCTCCTGCCCGCCCTGCCTGCCTGCTGCCAGGTACTTGCTATGTTTCCGGGATAACCGCACATGATGCATGCTTCCAGATGTCCGATATCAATGCCCAGTTCAAGGGCATTGGTGGATACAACTCCCGTGATGCTCCCATCCCGAAGCCCCTGTTCAATCTCCCTTCTGAGGCGTGGCAGGTAGCCGCCCCTGTAGCCACGCACCTTGTTGCCGTCACCCATCTTGCCAAAAAATATATCCTTCAGATATGTTGTGAGAACTTCAACATTGAGCCTGCTTTTGGTAAAAACAATTGTCTGTATGGAATTTCTTATGAGCATTTCTGCCAGGTATTCAGCTTCAAGGAGACTGCTTCTTCTTATTCCCAGTTCCTTGTTAACCACAGGCGGATTATAGAAAATGAAATGCTTTTCTCCCATGGGCGCACCGTTGTTGTCAATAACCTCCACATCTGAACCAATTATTTTTGAAGCCAGTTCCCCCGGATTTGCAATGGTGGCGGAACAGCATATAAATACCGGGTTGGAACCGTAAAAACGGCAAATTCTCCTCAAACGCCTTATTACATTGGCCAGATGGCTGCCGAATACGCCACGGTAATGATGCACCTCATCAATTACCACAAATTTTAAGTTTTCAAAAAGGCGTGTCCATTTTGTATGGTGAGGCAGAATGCCGCTGTGGAGCATGTCAGGGTTTGTAACGACGATATGCCCCGCCATTCTGATGGCTTTTCGGGCTGATTGGGGTGTATCTCCGTCGTAGGTATAAGTTTTTACGTCAACACCCGCTTCCGTTATGAGTTCATGAAGTTCCACAGCCTGGTCCTGGGCCAGGGCCTTTGTGGGAAACAAAAAAAGAGCCCTGGACTCTTCATCCTTAAGAATCGCATTAAGGACAGGTATATCATAACAAAGGGTTTTCCCTGATGCCGTCGGGGTTACCACTACAATATTCCTGCCCGATTCCACCGCAGCAATGGCTGACGCCTGGTGAGAGTACAGCCTGCGGATTCCTCTTCTTGCCAGGGCTGATTTTATTCTTTCATCAATATATTCCGGAAAATCGGCATAAACAGCCTCTTTAGCAGGGATCCTGATCCATTCGGTCACATTGTCGTGTACCCGGGGAGAAGACTTCAAATATTCCAGGAGCTGTTCAAGATTCATACCATACACCTTTATAAGAAAATATCGAACATATATTCTTTTTTATTGTAATATATGAAGTCTTAAAAATCAACAAGTCTTATCTCATACCCTGCCTCTCTGATTCCTTTGATTATCCTGTCCAGAGCTTCCGTGTTGTCCCTGGAGACGGCATGCAGAAGGTAAACGGCTCCGTTATGCAGGTTGTTCATGACCATATTGTAAGCATAATCCGCGCCTTTCTGGTCGTTAACATCCCAATCCTTGTAGGCAAAGCTCCAGAAGACTGTTTTATAACCCAACTGCTGGGTAGCTGCAAGAACCCTTTCACTGTATTCTCCGCTGGGCGGCCTCATATATGTGAATCCTACACCGAATTTCTTTTTGAACTCCTCATCAAAGCCCTTAATTTCTTTTTCCAGTTGTTCATAACTGATACTTGGCAAACTTGGATGGTTTATTGTATGGTTCTCCACCTTGTGGCCCTCATCAATCATTCGCTGCACCAGGTCAGGGTTGGTATTCACATAATGCCCTGTTACAAAAAACATGGCTTTGACGTCGTTGGCTTTCAATGTGTCCAATATACTGGCAGTATAGCCGTTTTCGTAGCCCTCGTCAAAAGTCAGGTATACCACTTTCTCCGATGTGTCCCCTATATAATAGGCATCATATTTGTCAATCATGGCACGGATATCATCAGGTACTTCTGAAGTGCCCTTTTCCTTGTTCATTTTAAACCACCAGGAAAGGGTGGTGTTATTAAGTTTATTTAAAGTCTCAACATCAAGACTTGTATTGCCCGGATTACCCTGTCCGCCGCTGTTTGAACCTTTTCCGGTGTTTCCCGGGTTGGGTTGGGTGTTGTCTTCCGTATTTGCATCTTTCCCGTCTTCATTCGTTTTATCCCCGTTTTCGCTGCTGTCAACAGTATTATCAATATCTTTATTTTCTTCCTCTGCCGGCTTGCCGGTATCATCCGGTGTTACAGTTTTATCTTCGCCGGAAGGCTGCTTGTCAGCACTGTCATTATTGTCTTTCTCATCGCCGGTGGGATTATCATTGACTACATCCTCCGATTTGCTGTTATCACTGTTTTTTCCAGTCTGATTACCGGAAATATTGCTGCAGGAAACTGTAAAAATAAGAACCAAAGCAATTACGACTAAAAACAATCTTTTCACAACTCTCATCCTTTGTTATAAATATTTCCCGTATACCGGGTATCATTTCTATTATATATTCTTTTACATACCAAAGTCTATAGAAGAGTAAGACAAACTGCCATCTTGACATATTACTTAAACATATTTCCCCGTCACAGTATTAGTTTTTCAAAGGTGGCGTCTTTCTTATCAACCAAAAAGTTTATTATTTCCTGCTCAGTAAAAATACCGCAAACCTTGTATGAGTCATCAATAACATATATAATATGAAACCTGTCAAAATCCAGGTGTTTTAACACGTCTGACAGGAACATTGATTTTATGGCCACTATGCACCGCACAGGATATATACCTTTTTCCCTGATCTTGCTTCGCCTTGATAAAATATTTCTTATATTCATTAGAGAGGCCTCCGTTTTATTTAGTTTTTGATAGAATAATATATATACGGCTACCAGACCGGCAGTAAAATTATGCATACCGTAAAAAAACTGCAATACGGCAATGCCCGTTAAAACAGCTGTAAAAAGCAGCGAAATGAAATTTAATATTTTGTAGGCCTTGATCATCCCCACTGCCTCTGATAGCAGCAGTCCAGCAATTCTTCCTCCATCAAGGGGAATGACGGGAAACATACTGAAGAAAAAAAGATACTTATTCACATGGCATGCAAAACTTAAAAGTTGCAGATTACCCGGCACCTGGCAAATAAAGTACAGCAGCATAAAGAGTGCAAGGTTTAAAAAAGGTCCCGCCAGCAGAAAAAGGACCTTTTTTGATACCGAATCCGGTTCCTGTCCGGCATACATACCAAATCCCACAGGGAGAATTTTGACATACTGCACCTTGTATCCGTTCATTAGGAAAAGGACAATATGAGCGGATTCATGCAGGAACATGGAAAACATTACAATGACATATTCCGCCAGGAATCCGAAGAAGTACGTAAATACCAGCATGGGCAACAGCAGAATATTTATATGAAATATTCCGAATTTGATATAGAGCCTGCGCAATACTTTACCTCAAGAAACCTGGTCTATATATGTCTCGGGATTTACCGGATTATTATCAATCCATACCTCAAAATGCAGATGTGCCGGTATTGAATTGATACTTTCGACCACAGCAACCACGTCTCCCTCAGATACCCTGTCTCCTGCCTGTACGTTTATCTTCGTACAGTGGGCATACACGGTGCGCATCTGGTTATCATGTTTCACCACGGCAAAATTTCCATATTCCCTGCTTCTTCCAACCTCCACGACCTCTCCGTTCAGGACGGCATGAACATAGGCTTTTCCTTCCACCTCAATGTCAATACCGTTATGTTGAATGTAATCTTCCGAAAAAGGCATTTTCACTGTTCCAAAGGGAGTTACGATTGTGCCGCTGACAGGTTTTGCAAAAGTCACAGCGCCAAGGACAGAGGTATTCAGGACAGCTTCTTCACCAGGTTCCGGTGTCATTACGGCACTTTCTTTTAATTCAGGTGGATTTACTGTGTTTTCATCTGTGTATGCAGCCGCTCCGCCGTTAATTAATATCTCATCTTCCTCATCTGCAGCGTCCAATGTATTTTCTGTCCCGTGATTTCCGGGGGTTTCCTTTATGCCCGCCAGTTTTTTAAAGGTATCCTGCAGGCTGGAATAGACGTCCGAAAGGTTGATATTATAGGTAGCCACCCATTCAATTTTTTTGTTAATAAACTTTGCTGCACCCGTATTTGCGTTATAAAGCCCGATGACTGTCAGCATCAGGATAACGGCGGCAAAAGTCTGTTTCATGAACGTTTGTCCCATTTTATCCATCAAAAGGAGCTGTTTCCTGCGTTTTCTGCCCACAGAACGTCTTGGGTACCTCGGCCTTAAGAATGCGTTATCCATACGCACACATCCTTTAAATAATGTTAAATGATATAAAATATGTAAACATATTAAATTATATTGCTGAAAATTGGGAAATATTACTGGCTGAATTATGAGCTTAGTCCATTTGCAAGTACGATTAAAATGCAAAATCATAAAATACATGGATTTTACGTAGATTGATGGGAAAAAGGAATAAAAAAACAGGGATTTACCCTGTAATAAATTTATTTAGCTTTAAGTTCTGTTTATTCATTGTCATTCCGGTTTCGCGGGTTTACCAGTTCCCTCCAGGCCAGGTCGCCGCGTTCTAGCCCCTTGATAAGCATTTCAGCCGTCGCAATGTTGGTTGCGAACGGAATATTTTGCACATCGCACAGCCTGAGTAGTGAATTTACGTCAGGTTCATAATAGCTAACCGAAAGAGGATCCCTGAAAAAGATGACAAAATCTATCTCATTATATGCTATCATTCCGGCTATCTGCTGTTCACCGCCTAAAGGTCCCGGAGAAAAACAATGGACATTAAGGCCAGCCTGGTCTATGATCATAGCACCTGTGGTACCAGTCGCAAACAGGTTATGCTTTTCCAATATACCCTTGTATGCTATGCAAAAATCCACCATCAAGTCTTTCTTTTTGTCATGGGCTATTAGCGCAATATTCATACAGACTACTTCCCACTATTCTTGATATTTTTAATAGGTATATTCGCCACCAGGGCAGGAACAATACCTTCACCCTCATCGCTTTGGGTGCGGGTTAGTTTTATATCAAGAGCCTCTTGATCTATTTCTATGTAATTATTTATCACCTTAATAATCTCGCTCTTTAACATTTCCAGGAACTGAGGGGATACATTCGCCCGGTCATGAATCAGCACCAGTTTTAATCTCTCTTTTGCCACCATTTTGGAGCCCTTATTTCTACCGAATAATTTTGATAAATCCAAAATCATATTATTCCCTCTCCTCAATTAGTTTTAAGTCCAAAAAGTTTTTTAAGTTTTGGCAAGAAACCTTCATCTGATTCAAGATTCATTATGGGAACATTTTCTCCCAGTATCCTGCTGGCAATATTGATGTAGGCCTTTCCGGCAAGTGATTTCGGATCGGTAACGGCGGGCTCACCTCTGTTGGTGGACACAACAATCTTCTCATCATCAGGAACAACACCGAGGAGGTCAATGGCAAGTATATCTATGATATCTTCTATGCTCATCATATCTCCGCGCCTTACCATATCGGGCCTTACCCTGTTGACAATTATTGACGGCTTTCTGAGTTCGTTTGCTTCAAGAAGCCCAATTATCCTGTCGGCATCTCTTACTGCGGAAACTTCCGGTGTGGTGACAACTATCGCCTTTTCCGCGCCGGCAATGGCATTCTTAAATCCCTGTTCAATACCTGCGGGACAATCTATAATAACAAAATCATATTCTTCTTTTAATTCATTGCAAAGTTCCTGCATCTGGTTAGGTTTAATGGAATTCTTATCCCTTGTCTGAGCTGCAGGGAGAAGATATAATCCGTCAAACCTCTTGTCCTTGATTAATGCCTGTTTCAGCCTGCAATATCCTTCAACAACATCCACAATATCGTAAACTATCCTGTTTTCCAACCCCATAACAACATCCAGGTTTCTAAGACCGATATCTGTATCAATCAGCACCACTTTTTTACCTTTCAGTGACAGAGCTGTTCCTATATTTGCAGTAGTCGTGGTTTTTCCAACTCCACCTTTTCCGGAAGTTATTACTATGACCTCACCCATTAAACCTACCTCCCATATTGCATCCGTATAAATATACCACTTTGATTTACATCGTGTCCTGCCTTATGTTAAGAATATATCTTCCCGTTACCATTGTCAATTGCTACTATAGCCCTAAAACAGCCCTATATCCAGTGCAGGAAGCTGTCGATATAGATTCTTTCATTCTGGACATATGCAATTTCAGGAACAATTTCCGTTCTGTCCATCTGCTGGTCAGGAGGCCTGCTTATTACATCAGCAATTCTCAGCTGGGTAGGCTGCAGGTTAAGCGCAGCGATTACCGCTTCCCTGTTGCCGTCTGCCCCTGCGTGTACAACACCCCTGACAGAGCCCATAACAACAATGTTTCCGGCAGCCTTTATTTCCGCCCCGGGGTTCACATCTCCGATAACAACGACATTGCCTCTGAAGTCAATAAGCTGTCCGGAACGCACCGTTCCTCTGCAAAATTTTGTCACGCCTTCATTTATGCCCTTGAAAAACATTTGCTTCAGCAAACCCACTCTGGGCGGAGGAGTGTTTTCTCTCTCAACAGGTTTTGACTGTTTTTCCTCTTTTTCAAAAGATTTTATATTTGCCCCTGATTTATCCAGCAACAGGCGGTATACCTGCTCCTCTTCCTCCTCAAGCAGGTCTCTTCCCCTGTATTTTATATCAAGTTCAGCTCCCTTGAAAAAATTGCCTGCAGTTTCCAGTTTTTTCTCCAGTTGCACCAATATTTCACTGAAATCACACAAACCGTCCAATACAAGTACAATACCTTCCGATGAAGACTTGAAGGTTATGACTTCCTCTGACATATAAAAACCCAACCCCCAGAACAGATTCGGAAAACATCAAGAAACATTTATTATATTATGTCATTAGTTGTCGAATATTACAACATGCTTATGGTATAAAATTGTGCGTGTCTTCAGGTTTGAAAAGGCCGTCACCATAAAGGTTGAAATATGCCGCCAGGACGTCTCTTGCCACGGGAGCAGTATAAGAACCCCAGACACCCCGTTCTATAACCACCGCTACAGCAATCTGAGGATTGTTGGCGGGGGCAAAGCATACAAAGAGAGCATTTGAAGAGTGTTCAGCCTCCAGGCCTGTTTCGGCTGTTCCCGTTTTACCTGCCACTTCCACGGGAAAATCCCTGAAAACCTTTTCGGCGGTACCATCCACCGAGCTTGCAACGGACCTCATTCCTTTTTTCACTGCAGCCAGTGTTTCCTCAGAAACGGGAAGCTGCTCGTATTCAGGTTTTGTCTCGCTCACAATATTTCCGTCATGATCAATTACTTTGTCTATAATATATGGTTTATACCGTTTACCGCCATTTGCGATGGTGGCAACATAATTTGCAATCTGCAAGGGCGTAAACTGGTTATATAGCTGCCCGATGGCCGCCTGGGCCGTATCGGCCATCCACCATTGTTCTCCGAAAGTATCCATCTTGAATTGCCTGTTGGCCCTGTTTCCTGCCTTTTCATAGGGCAACTCCACCCCTGTCTTTTCTCCGAGGCCAAACATTTTCGCCCACTTGTCAATCTTGTCAATGGTAGTGAGAACGCCAACTTTATGGAAATAGATGTTGCATGAGGTAGCCAGTGCCCTGTCAAGCTGAAGGGGGCCGTGTCCATACCTGTATTCCAGGCAGTAAAATTTCATGCCTCCTATTTCCTCCATGCCATTGTCCTGAATATAGGTGTAAGGGGTAATAACTCCTTCCTCCAGGGCGGCTATGGCGACAAGGGGTTTAAATGTGGAACCCGGAGCGTAGTACTGCTGTATTGTCCTGTTCAGTAGCGGTTTATTTTCGTTATCATTCATCAACTGGCTGATTGTTTTAATGACATCCTTTTCATTTGCCTTGTTGGGCAGAAACACTGAAGGGTCATAAGACGGATAGCTTGCCATAACAAGGATTTTGCCGCTGTTTACATCAATGGCCACAACAGAGCCTGCATTGGCATCGCCACGATTATCTTTGCCGTTGGCACCTGACCGTATTATCTCAATATTGCGCGCAAGAGATTCCATAGCTATTTCCTGCAGACGCTTGTCTATGGTAAGCACCACATCGTTGCCAGGAACGGCAGGCTCTTCGAACAATATACTAGTTAACCTTCCGTTCATGTCCAGCTCCACTTCCCTGCGCCCATTGGTTCCCCTCAAGATTTTCTCCGCTGTCAGTTCTATTCCGGTCATGCCCACAATATCCTTGCTGCCGTACCCATCGTCCTTCCACTCTTCCAGTTTTTCACTGTCGATATAACCTACGTAGCCCAAAACATGAGCCACATCATTGGCATCAATGTACCTGCGTACAGGCACCACTTCCGTTGTAACACCCATTAATTCGTGATGCCGTTCTTCTATCTCAGCCACGGAATTCCTGCAAATGTCATCGGACAGGGTAACTGGATTAAAGGTTATGAAGGACCAGTTATTCATCAGTATTTCATATCGCAGGTTCATTATTTTGAAAGCCTGCTCGTTGGTATACGATGCATCGATACCGAAATATTCCTGCAGAAACTTAAAAGTATCAAGGGCTGTACCGGGGGTTTCATCTTCGTCCAGTCCAAAAGTGTCTGCCAGCCATTTTTTTACCGTCTCTTTATCGGTCTTGTAATTCACAGGATAAATGGACAAATACTTTTCCAGGGGAGTGTAATATTCGTCCCCGTTTTTATCCAGGATCTTTATAACTTCGTGGAGGACCCGGTTAAGTTCCTGGCTTTTTAAACCGGTCCTATAGATTTGAAGTATAAAACCCTGGTCATTTACGGCAATAGGGATACCTGTCCTGTCCAGGATTTTCCCTCTGGGTGCCGGTATCTTTCTTTCTTTGAGAATCCTGTTCTTGGAATCTTCCAGGTACGAATCTCCCATGACTATTTGAAGGTTAAACAACCTGTGCACGATTATACAGCCCATCGCAATAAATGCAAGAGCCAGGATAAAGTACCTGTCCTTAAGTAGTTTTTTCAAACTGTCTTATCCCTCCCGGAATTTCTGCTGTCAAGCCTGCTTAGCCACATATTTAATTTTATCACAAATATATACGTTAATACAGACAAAAGGCTGTTGTAAATGGCTTCCGGCAGGATAATATAACGCAGGGAATAAAACAGTTCTGTGATATTGCCTGAAGGTAATAATACCTTGAGAATAAATACCAGGATTTCATATGCAAATGTAAACAGAAACGTAAAGAATACAACTACCAGAAGATTATCCTTATAAAGCCCTTTATTGACTGATCCGGCCGTAAAACCGAGATACATTCCCAAAAGGGCATAAAAGCCTATGGTGGTACCGGCAATCATATCCAGGGCAAGTCCTGAAAAAAGCCCTAGGACCGCCCCCTCAACATTGCCCCGTAATAAAGCTATGCACACCACAAAAACTAAAAGGATGTTCGGTTCAACATTGAATACCTTTATAAAATCCAAAACTGTTGTTTGTAAAACCAGGATAACGATAACACATAATGTATAAATCAGGACCCTGTATCTCATTTAGCCGCACTGTCCGCCTGCAGACTGGCATCCTTCCTCCTTAAAATATAAACCTTGTCGAGATTTTTAAAGTCAACGGCGGGCTCGATTATGGCATACCGGTTAAACTCGCTGTTTATATGCCTTACTTCAATAACCCGGCCGATCAGAATACCCCTTGGATATATCCCACCGAGGCCGGATGTTTCTACAATGTCACCCACTTCCACGTCTACATCAAGGGGAATATAATCCATCCTGCAAAGTCCGTCATCCTTCAGGGTAATATCACCCTTTACCCTTACATTGCCGCCTTTTTCCTGGATCCATCCGCTTACTACGCTGTCTTCACCTATTATAGTCATGATTTTTGAAGAAGTAAGATGTGACTGGGCTACTCTTCCCACCAGGCCTCTGCCACCGGTCAACACTGCACAGTCTGTTTCAATCCCTGAACTTGTACCTACATCAACCAGGAAATAATTGAACCAGTTTCCCGGGTCTTTTGCAATTACGTTGGCGCCTACCATTTCATAATCATCAAATCTTCCCTTGAGGTTAAGTGCCTCTCTCAGTTCATTTATCTCATCCCTGTACTTTCTTAATTCCCGGTTCTCCTCTTCCAGGATTTTAACCCGTTCACGCAAGATTTCATTCTCCAGCTTCATGGACCTTGTATCTTTAAAAAAGGTAACAAAATCATCGAGCTTATCACCCAAAAACGTGAAAGCTTTCTGCAAAGGATTAAGCGGTATGCTTAACAGGTTTCCCAACTGGTTTATGGATTCTATCTGGGAAGATAAACCTATTAAGATTAACAGCAGCACTGTAACAACTACAAGGATAAAATTCCTGTTTCCTAATAAATGTCGCAATTGTCCAGCCCTCACCTTTTATCTACTAGGAGCTATTTGGACTTTCTTCAGAATTTCAAAATCCTCAAGAACTTTCCTTGCCCCCAAGGCTACACACTCAAGAGGCCTGTCCGCAATTGCCACCGGAATACCGGTTTCCCGGTAAATAAGCCTGTCCAATCCTCTTAACAATGCACCTCCGCCTGACAGCATAATGCCTCTGTCCATAACATCCGCCGCAAGTTCAGGAGGTGTCTTTTCCAAAGTTACCTTTATGGCGTCCACTATAGCATTTACAGATTCCTTTATGGCCGCAGTTACTTCGTGGGAAAAGATAGTTACATTCTTAGGCAGTCCCGTTATAAGGTCCCGTCCCCTTACTGTAAGAGCGTCGTTTTGTTCCAGTTCATAGGCGGCTCCAATGTTAATTTTTATATACTCAGCCGTACGTTCGCCAATCATCAGGTTGTATTCTTTTTTCATATAGTGGACTATAGCTTCGTCCAATTCGTCTCCGGCAACACGCAGCGATTCACTGGTGACTATTCCACCAAGGGAAATGACGGCTACTTCACTTGTTCCTCCGCCGATATCGACAATCATGCTTCCCGAAGGTTCATCAATGGGTAAATTCGCACCGATAGCTGCAGCCATCGGTTCCTCCACAAGGACGGTCTCCTTTGCGCCGGATTCCCTTGAAGCTTCAACCACTGCCCTTTTTTCCACTTCTGTAACCCCTGAAGGTACGCAAATACATACCCTTGGCTTTTTTAACACACCGGGAAGGGCTTTGTCTATAAAATACTTGAGCATGGTCCTGGTTATGTCAAAATCTGCAATTACACCGTCTTTCATCGGTCTTATAGCAACAATGTCTCCGGGGGTCCTCCCTATCATATCCTTTGCCTCGTTGCCAACCGCAAGGACTGCCCCGGTTTTTGTGTTCAAGGCGACCACCGACGGTTCACTTATAATGGTGCTTTTCCCTCTTACAGTTACAAGGGTGTTAGCTGTACCTAAATCTATTCCTATGTCTCTTGATAAAAATCCCATTGGCAACCTCCTTAATCTTCCGGCAGAATACCACCGTTTTGACTTATGTTAACTTACTGATTTCCGTCAGAATAATGCCTCATATTGCCGGTACAAGTTATGTATTATGTTACGTATTATATCACATGGCTATTCTAATTACTACCAACCATCAGCAATAACTTTAACATTAAAATGAACCGTTTACATTAAATTACAGTTTACGGCAATTAAAAATATTTATCCCTAGAGTGTTCAGGATATCCACAAGCTTTGAGATGGGCAGTCCCACAACGTTAAAGTAGCAACCCTCGATCCTTTCAACCAAAACCGAACCCAGGCCCTGTATTGCGTAAGCGCCGGCTTTCCCCATACACTCACCGCTTTTTACATATGCTTCAATTGTGTCTTTACCAAAGCTTTTCATCTTCACCCGGGTGCTTTCAAAATCCGTTACAAAACGTTCTTCATCATCATATTTCACTACGGTAATGCCGGTTACCACCTGGTGCCAGGAGCCTGAAATGCGGGCCAGCATGCTGCGTGCCTCATTGGAATCCCTTGGTTTGCCCAGGATGCCATCCTTAACTACCAGGGTGTCGGCAGCTATAATTAAGCTGTTTTTGTCTGCCTTGCCCAGGACTTCCCTGGCCTTTCTTGCCGACAAATCCATGGCCAGCCGGACAGGGTCCGACGCTGCATCAAAACTTTCATCAATGCTTGAAGGAATTACATCAAAATCAAGTCCCAATTGTTTTAAAAGCATCTTCCTTCTGGGAGAAGCTGAAGCAAGAATTATTCTGTACATATCAACTCCGTCAATTACCAAGTATGTATTTTAAATTAAGTATTTATCGTTAATGTCAAACAAATATATAAAAATGTACTTTTATTATAAATTCATGTTTGCCCGAATGTATACTGTTACACAAATGTTTTTCCCAATGCTATTTTCTCATATACAGCAATGCTGCAAGCAGCATGCCGATTATGCTTCCTGCATTAATTCTCAGGGTCATGCTTATTCCAAGCCTCAGTACATGAGTGTCAATCAACGGTGACAGTGAAAAGGAAAACAATTCCTTATATCCGTTCTGGCCTCCGAGACTCATCCATTTGAAAAACTTGTACGGGGACAATAACTCTCCAACAAACCCTCCGATCAGTGCTCCAAGAAGTACCAAAACCAGCAATATCCAGGCACTTTTCCCCTTTCTCAAACTAAACACTCCTCTTCATAGTAATAGAGACAAATTAATTATACTACTTTATATGGATTTTAGAAACATAAAACCATTTTTTAAGTAATTATGGGAAAAATAATTCAAAAAAATGTAATAATATTTTTACTTCTCATTTATAAGTTTACAATGTATAATGAAATTAAATAAACAAGAAGGGCAAGGTGGTAACATGAAAATCGAAAGGATCAGTGAGAACATCATCAAGATAACCATATCTCTGGCTGACCTTGAAGAAAGAGATATTGATCTGGATACGCTTAACTATAATTCACCTGAAGCCCAGGAACTCTTTTGGGATATGATGGAGCAAGCTGAGCTTGAATGCGGCTTTAATGTTTCCGACTCCCAGATTTTTATTGAACCTGTACCGGATGCAGAAGAAGGATTTTCCATAACAATTACGCGAATTGACGATGAAGGAGATTTTGAATCGATTCACAAATATATAAAGAACAAGTTCAGGAAAAATGACCCGAAAATCAGGAAAAATCTTACGAAAGAACCTTCTGTGCTTATATACGCCTTTGAAAGCTTTGATGATTTGACTGCATTGTGCGGGAAAATACAGGATTCGTATTTTGGCGAAAGTTCACTGTATAAGCTGCAAAACAAGTATTATCTTCTCCTTGCGAAAGATGGGTTCATTCTAGATGACATTTCAGCTTTCGAAGTGTATCTGGATGAATTTGCTGAAAGGGTATATAATAACACCACTTTTTTCCTTGGTTATCTGCAAGAATATGGTGACACACTGATAGAGACTTCCGCAGTTGAAACCATTCATTTCTATTTCAACTGAAAAATTGACCAGTAGAAGATACGGCAGGAATTATTTCCTGCCGTATTTTATTTCGCCTGTTAAGGCAATCATCATTTGCCGTAATTTTATTGCTGTGCCATAAGTTTTTCCGTGATTTCTCTTAAGGTTTCAGGGTTCCCTACGTTACCTGGGAAGATGATATAGGGAAGGCCCGGGAACTTGCTTTCTTTCCCGGTAATCCATACAGGTATTCCGGGGCTTATTTGTCCTGCCACCAGTGCTTTTTTGACACCCAGTCCCTTTACACCGATATCACTGGATGTTATTCCACCCTTTGCTATTATGAAAGAGGGTCTTACCTTAAGCTGCCTTACTATTTCAGTGACAGCGTCTGATATTTTTACGGAAACCATAAGCTCTTCTTCCCTGTTTCCTGTTCCCAGGTCAAACCTTTCCCGGCGGGTATAGACCGCCGCTGTCTGGCCGCCTGAAATTATGTTCATACACAGGGACGAGACCCTGTTGATCTCTTTATCTATCATATCCGGGTCTGTTATAAGATGCTGGTTAAATTCTATCATTTCCACATATTTACACTTTTTCAGCTGCTCAAGCTGCTCAGTGGTTTTTCTCACATGGGATGCAGCAATAATAAGGCCTCCGGGTCCACCAGGACTGACCAGTTCTCCCCACGTCAAAAGGGGTTTGTCAGGAATTCCGCCTATAACCTTTGTAAAACATGCAGCAGACCTGAATAAAAAGTTCCTGCCTCTTTCCATGGCTTCAAGAAGGGCAATGGTAAAAATTTTTACATCTATGTAATCGAAGGCATTTACAACCACCTTGTTAAAATTGTCCACATCCATAAGCTGTGAAACAATAAAGTCAATATCAAAATTTCTGAGGCTTTCCAGGCTGATGTAGGTGACATCCTGTGCCCTGTATGCCCCCATGGATTTTTCCTCAATCCATTTCCCCAGGTGGGATTCTTTATAACCGAAGGTTTTATCCTGGGCAAATTCCGTTTCTCCCGCAGGCACCAGAATACCGTTTTCCAACACGTAATGAATATTTTCGGCAGTATACCGGCCTCCCTCCATGAAAAAAGGAAAAATGACTTCACCGTGTATCTTCCTATAGCCACATGATTCCAGGGTTTCCTTCAACACTTCCGTTTCCAGGGGAAAATGTCCTCTTAAGGTGGAATCGCTCCTGCTGATTATAATAAAATCCCTGTTCAGCTTCCTTGAAACCTCAAATATATTCCGGCCTATCTCTCTGTGGGCCTCTTCCGTCTGCTGCCTGGTAAAACCTGGAATTTGTGAGGATGAAGAACATCCTGTTTTCATTCATAAAACCGCTTTCAATACTTTCTTTCGTCCAGTCAGTGTACACATAAATGTTATGTACCGTCTGTACACCTGTAGGGTCATCGTCCAGCACGATAACTTTCCTCGTACTTTTACCAAGTGCCTGTTTCAGCCTGTCCTCAACCAGGTTCACATCGGGATGGCTATATTGCGCCCTGAGGTCTTCCAATCTCAAATAATTTTCCTTCATGTCGGCACCTCCGGTTCCGCATTAATTACTGTTATTGCGCTTTTCCACTGTTATCCCGGCCAACTTTTCAAAATACTGGATGATGCCGCCATGGTCATCGTTCAGTTTACCGTCCACTTTCAAGGCATACATGATTTCTCGCAGCATGGCGGTTAATGGCAACGGCACATTCATTTCATGGGCTGTTTCCATGACATTGTTAATGTCTTTCAAGTTTATGGATATCCTGCCTCCAGGTCTGAAGTCCCGTTTAAGAACCAGAGGAGCTTTTGCATCCAGAACCACGCTTCCCGCAAGGCCTCCTCTTATGGCCTCATATACTTTTTCCGGATCAACGCCGGCTTTTGCCGCAAGGACCAACGCTTCGGACATAGCGGCAATATTCAGGTTGACTATAATCTGGTTTGCCAGTTTTGTCATGGAACCGCTGCCGGATTCGCCAATCAGCACTGCCGTGGACCCCATGGCCAACAGTATGTCCTTATGTTTTTCAAAAACCTCCTCCGGACCTCCCACCATAAACGCAAGAGTGCCGTCTATTGCCTTTACTTCTCCCCCGCTGACCGGCGCATCCAGCATTGCAATATTATGTTTTGCAAGTTCTCCTGCAATTTCCTTAGAAGCCGTGGGAGAGATGGAGCTCATATCTATCAGTACCGCGTTCTTCCCTGCGCCTTCAACAATTCCGTTTCCGCCGAAAATGACATCCCTGACATCCTTTGCATCAGGCAGCATTGTCAGAATTACACGGCATTTACCTGCCAAATCTTTAGGCGATTTCCCTTCCTCAGCACCTTCAGCACACAATTCCTTCACAGGCTCAGGGTTTATATCATAAACAACCAGACTGTAACCTGCCTTTATCAGGTTGCGCGCCATCGGCTTCCCCATTATGCCAAGACCGATAAACCCAATTTTTTCCTTCATGACATGAAACCTCCGGTTTACGTATGAATCTTAACAAACATCAAAATGCTTTGCACAGATAATAGGCTGGCTGCCGCTTCGCTGTTAGTATAGCATTACAGGTATTAAAAATAAATATTTATGGGCTGAAGAAATTGAAATATTAGACCAAAAAACAGAATCTGCCATGAATTTGTCAAACACAACATAAAAAGGCCTTGCGCCGCATGAACACCAGAAACGCCTATGCGGACACAACAGGCCTTTTTTATGCTTTCTGTTTCAACATTTTTCCCGCAGATTGAAATTTAGTATCCCATTATTATTCCAGTATCCTGTTCAGAAAGCCCGTTACCTTTATTTTAGACTCCTGGAAAAACTCCACTATCTTGAACTTTACCCTGACTGGTATTTCATCTTCACTTTCAGCAGTATCAATAATCTTGAATTCTTCCTCCGTCAACGTATCCTTAAGCTGCTCCTTGACGGAATCCGGAATTTTCCCATGGGCTGCATCTACGAAACACAGAGGTGGAAACAGCACACACCACCAGTTTTCTCCTTCTCCATTGCCGATAACCACCCGGAGGGCCTGGTAATAGCCTGCCGGGAGCGTAATATCTCCATATCTTTTGGTAGGGAAAGGATAAACCCCCGTGGACGCATTAATCTGATAATTGTATCCATATTTATTCACGGTGTTTTTCGCAAGTTCAATGATAACAGGAATGTTGTTATTTATAATGTCCATACTTTCAGCAACATTTTCTGCATCTGCCAGCTTGTCCCTCATAAACTCAATAACGGCATCGCGAACCTTTTGCTTAAGTTGCTGGTCCTCCGGCGAGTCACTGTTTGCCACTACATGAAACCGGATAAGTCCGCTTGCCAGGGCATTATTTATATTATTTGCATAGGCGCCTATTCTGAACATGAATACCGCCACGATAGCAACGCAAAGTGCAATTGTTCCCAAAAGTTTAACGGATTTACCCCGTATGAACCTGGCAAAGGAATCAGTAAAATTCTTCAAAATAAAATCCCCCCTAAATGGAAAGCAGTTATTCTTAAGTTTAAGTATTGGCATTTAGAGGAGAAATTATACTTACAAATAAACTTTTAATCATTTTTCAAAATGTTTTAAATTCAGGACGCCTGGTTCCTAAGCATCTGGACTGCCTTGGTATATTGCAGGTCATATTCATTTAGCAGCTTCATTCTTACTTCATTTAAAACTTTTTGTGTCTCAAAATCCAAAATGCCGGTGACAGGCAGTTTGTTGTCTTCCTGGAATTTCATCAATGCTTTGACGGTCTCTTTATCCAGTAAAGTGTCAGGCAGGTCTGTATCATATTCCAGCATGCGCAGGATCTTTTCTGCATTATATATGTCAATGCCTCTGCTGTTTAAATCATATTTCCCGGTCATTGACAACATGTCAATGGTATTTACATAAATGCCGTTTACCGGCAAGACATCCGACACAAAAACATCAGGTTCAAGCCCGTTTTTATCTATTATTTTACCGCTTGGTGTTACATATACGCCAATAGTCATTTTCGACCATCCAATTATTTCATTTTCATACGGGATTATCCCATACTTGTCAATCAAATCATTGGCATTTATTATGCTTACACCCAGCAACCTTTTATACTTTGCATAAGCGCTTGGCGTCAGGATGGGAAAAATACTTTGCACCTGAGCTTTTCCAAAGGTATTGGTGCCTACCAGGATGCCTGCTTTTGTATCTTGCACCGCTCCGGCAATTATTTCTGAAGCGCTGGCAGTTGTACCGTTTACCAATACCGCAAGCTCATATTTCTGCTTTGAAAGGTCGGAATAATATACAATATCAGTTTTATTTTTGCTCTTGAAATCCAGTTTAGTTATTACACCCTTCGGGACGAAATATTTGGCAATATTTATCGCCTGTGATACCTCTCCTCCGGGATTTCCCCTTAAATCAAGGACGATTTTGCTTATCTTAAGTTTATTCATGTGATTTAATGCTTCATCAAAGTATGTGTGGGTATTGGCATTAAAACTTTCAATTTTTATATACCCGATGTCGCCCCTTACCTCATAGTAAACAGGGTTTAACTTTATTTCCGCCCGTTCTACATCAACTTCGATGATGCCTTCCACACCGGTTCTTTCAATACTAAGTTTCACTTTTGATCCCAAAGGTCCTCTTATCATCCCCTGCACTTCTTCGGTAGTCTTGCCCGCCACCGGGACACCGTCCACAAGAATAATCCTGTCGGATTGCATGAGGCCCGCTTTTTCTGCGGGGGACCCTTTGAAAACCTGGATAACTACAATGCAGTCATCTTTCTTCTCCATGGAAATACCAATGCCATAATACGTGCCTTCAATATTTCCTAAAACATTTTCTATCTCTTCATTGCTGTAATAAGTAGTATAATTGTCCAGAGAGTCAAATAATCCCTCCAAAGCTCCTTCCTGCAGTTTCCTTTCTTCAACGTCCCCGCTGAAGTTATCCATGATGTAATCAATAACACTGTCAAGATAGCCAGCACTGATCCGGCTGGCGGCTAAAGCATGGGAATTTAAGGAAAATATCAAAAGGACCGTCAACAAGATAGAAAGAAAACTTCTGACAAATTTCTTATTCACAAATATCCTCCCACTCACAGGCAAGGTAACATGGCCAAATGCCTGAAATATGAAAAAAGTCTCTATTATATATTAACATATTTATGCAGATATTTGTGAATTAAATGTATTTCTTGAAATATGACATACGGCTAAAAGCCTATTATAGATTTCGTGTAATCCACTTTAATGTCTTCCCTCATATAGTTAATGAACCTGTTCAGCATTGCTGCAGCACGGCCTTTTGTAAGATTTTCATTGGGGTTGAGATACCCTCTGCTGTCTCCTTCAACCAGCCCTATTCTTTTGGCAACATATGCCGCATTTCTTGCATAGCCGGGAATCTGGTCATTATCCCTGAATACAGTGACGGCAACATCGCCTGGTCCTAAGTTTTCAAGCCCCAGGGCGCGGATAAAAATACACAGGGCATCAGCGGTAGTTATTGTAGCATCAGGGTAGAAATAGCCAGTGCCTGTTCCTGACATAAGACCCCTTTCATAGGCTTCATATATGCTTTCGAAATAAGCATGGTCTTTCGGTACGTCAACAAAAGGCGATATTTTCTCTTCTTCAACAGTTCTTCTCCTTGTGGTCGTGGTTCTTCTTTGTGACGCCTGCTCTTCAGGGACTTTTCTGGCTGCCTTTATTATCGCATCGGCAAATTCCGCCCTGGTAATATATTTCTCAGGTTTGAAAAATGCTTCATCGCCCTGAAAGACTTCCAGGCTGTAAAGGGTCATTATATCTTTATATGCCCAGTGACCCCTGAGATGATTGATATTGGGCACCCTGAGCCTTGACTGGACCGGGTAGGTTTCAAGGTTTGCAAAACCATTTCCCTTTATCAGATTGTCAGTGGAAATACCGTCTTTGTCAAATTCGGGCATTTCATACCTGTATTCCAGCACACTGGTATTGTGCTGGGTTTCTATGAATCCACCGTCAAAACTGATTTGATTGGGTATATTTTCTATATATTCAATGCTTTTCGATGTATTTGACGATATGTTAAGAACAGCTGAACCTCCCCATATTTCAGGTTTTTCCCGTGTGTAATCTTCGTACTGGTAATAAATATTATACTTGCCGGTTTCCGTTGTCCCCCAGTACTGTTCATATCCGTAGAGCTCGCCATTCAGCTCTACGGTAATTCGGGCTCCTGTCCCGGCAACGCTATAAACCTTTCTCGACCATACATTACCGGCAAAATAATTGACAGCCACTTTTTTGTCAATAATATTGGACCTGCTGAAATCAATACTTTGAAGGTTGTAAACAGTACCACTGATAACTATTGATTCACTGGGCGTTCTTGAAAGCACCGTTTTTTCTATTACCTGGCTTCCCTTCTCCTCAATTGCCGTATCATAAACCGCTGACCTTCTTAGTGTGGCATTATGCTCAGCATTCTGAAGGTTATACGTATAAGTGGACCGTATCTCACCCTGGCGTACGGTCTTTTTTATAGTAAGGGTTCCTGTAAATAAAACAGGCTTCCCGGTTACAAAGACCACTTCTTTATATTCAAAAGTTTCCCTGCCCTCCACGTAACCTGATGAAATTCCACCCTCAAAGCCGTTATCTCCTGCCCGGGCAAAAACTATGCCCGGCTGCCATACTAGAATTACTACAAGCAGCATGGAAGCAATCCTCAGGATTTTCTCGAAACGTATATATTTGGGATTTGCAGGTAATACAGGCATCAATAGTTACCTCCGTTACTTAAGTTTACTATTAAATTACTCTTACTTTAAAACTTTTACTATATAAACGTCGCCAGAATTTCCGTCTTTCCGCACAAGTTCCAGAAAATCACCTTTATTAATTTCTTCGGGGCGTATAACCTTTCCATTTTTTATGATGATGGTATCGTTCAGGAGATTGAATTCCATATCCCCTGTGTCAACCCACATATGGGTTGAATCGTTAAAATTGAGGACTTTGTCACCTTTTATGATATTGCCCTGAACATCATATACTTCACATCTTGTGAAATATGAACCAAAAGGTGCCTCGCTTATTAAAAGGGCATTTAATCCGTCTGCTACAATGTAAAAAGTCTTACCAACACTGCTGTTTTCGCCATAACCTGTGAAATCTCTCATGTTCTTTACGCCGTCTGCTCCCACAAGCCGGGTATCATAATTGATACTGAAGGTAAGAGGCGTGTTGTGGAATTGCCAGTCCTGGCTGCCGAGGATTGAATAGGATTCCAGGGTAAAGCTTAAGCCATCGGTTATGTCGTCAATTCTTCCCCTGTAAATTACAGGTCCGTCAACTTCCGTTTCGGCAATTACAATCCTGGCAGTATATGCACCGGACAAGAATCTCCGGCTTGCTATCACATATGCATCCAGGCCTGCCTGAAGACTGCCGTTGCCAATAAGCCTGCCGTCTTTCACAAATATGCTGTTTCCAAAATCAAAGTCGCTATTTTGCCCCAATAATCTGAAAGTGTTGCTTCCACGGGATACTGAGTATACTTCATCCTTAAAAATTGTCTCTCTTTCATTATTTGCAGTTATTTGCACAATCTCAGCAACTTCCCCGGAACTTAAGCCTTCAGTTGATGCAATGTACACCACACTGTTGGCAAGATACCGGGCTTCATCCGGAGTGATTATATTATTGCCTGAATATATCCTGCATTCCGGGGACATCCTGATGCCTGAAATACCTTTGAAAGCTGTCTGCATCCACCTGCCCCCTCTGAACTCCTGCACATTGAAGACATAGATAGTACTCCTTAAGTTGTCAACCCTTGACAGTACACCTTTATACAGCCCGGTAACCCGCCGGGGTATATGGCTGCAGAAAACAGCTTTCAGCGTCTCTCCTCTTTCTGTGACGTTTACCAGCAGTTTTACACTGTCACCTTCCTGGAGGTCAGTTAATGAAGCAATAATACCGTCTTTTACAAGAAGGGTTTCAGAAGAGGCCCTGAATATCTCATTTGAGCCGTCAGAATATTCGATAATTAAGCTATTATAGCCCTTGGAAAGTATCCTTCCATACCTGGCTTCGTAATTATCCGCGCTGCTTATTTTACTTATAAATCCTTCATCGTTTAACAGGATATAGACAGTGTCACCTTCTTCTATATCATCAATCTTTGCCGGCGCATGGTTCCGCAATACCTCAATTTCTTCCCCATCGCGGTAGTTATATGTACGAAGCAGCGTGAGTTTTTCCTCATTTTCAGGACCTGTACCGGTGCCATCCTCAAAGTAAACGGTTATATAGCCAAGGACCGGATTGTTTTCCTGAACAATACCCTTTACCACAACGCCTTCCTGGGAAAAAGCATTTAAAGGATAAGTGAAAAGCAATACTGAAAAGATTACAGATAAACATAGCAACTTTATATACCTTTTGGTGTTTCCTCTTTTTGCCATTATGCTCCATCCCTCATGATTTAAATTCCCAAAAAAATAAACAGCCGTATAATCTATTTATTATATCGGCTGTTTTCTTCATAAATTAATGTTACAGTGAGTTCCGTTAACACCATTTAGGCATAAGGATGGTTATTTGTAATTCAAGACTACGACTTTTGACAGTTTGTCGATGTTTTCCTTTGAAATGCTGATTTCCTGGGAATCAACTTTGCTAAAGCCACCCATGATGCGGGTAAATTCTTCCACCCCGGCTATGGGGAAATTGATGACTTCCGTCTTGTAATGCATGGGGATTATTACCTTGGGTCCGAGCTGTTCCGCCACTGTGGCTGCCTGTGAGGCGTCAATGGTAAAAAATCCACCGACTGGTACCAGTAATATATCCACATTGCCTATATCCTTTACCTGTTCGTCAGTCAAAGTATGACCCAAGTCTCCCAGGTGGCATACTCTAAGGCCGTCAACATTTAGAGTAAATACAGTATTGGTCCCTCTCTTTTTTCCGCCTTCGCCGTCATGGAAAGTGGAAGTGCCTTTGATTTCAATACCCTTTACATTGTAAGTCCCTGGTTTGTCTATCACTTCAAAATCGCCCTTTGCAGCCTGTGTATAATTGTGATCATGATGAGAATGGCTGGTGGTTACAATATCAGCATCCACTGAAGGAACAGGATAACCCACACTGCTGTCAAAGGGATCCATCAGGATTCTTGTTCCTTCCTGTGAGCTGATGTAGAAACAAGCATGTCCTAACCACTTAATGACCATATAAAACACCTCCCACATATATTAAGCAGCTCCCATGCGATTTTGCGCTACATCTTTTCGGGAGCGGATATGCTAAGCAAGTCCAGCACATTTTTTATAACTATCCTTGTACAGTCAACCAGCACGATTCTTGCCTTCATTATCCTGTCCTCTTCTCCTCTTACTCTGCATTCATTGTAAAAACTGTGGAAAAGGGAAGCAACATCAAGGACGTACCTGGTAAGCCTGCTGGGTTCAAGAGTTTGGGCAGAAATTCTTACTTCATCAGGGTACTCAGCTAGCTTTTTCATGAGTTCTTTTTCTTCGTTCTTTGTCAATACAGACAAGTCTATTTCCTCAACAGGAGGCACATCTATATTATCTTCGCTGAGAAGCCTTAAAATGCTGCAAATCCTGGCATGGGCATACTGCACATAATACACCGGGTTTTCGTTGGATTGCCTGACAGCCAGGTCCAGGTCGAAATCCAGGTGGCTTCCTGAGGTCTTATTGTTGAAGAAAAACCGTGCCGCATCCCTTCCTACTTCTTCGATTAAATCCGTAAGTGTAATGGCTTTACCCGTCCTTTTGGACATACGGGCTATCTCGCCGTTTCTGTAGAGCCTTACCAACTGGAACAGGACAATATCCAGCCTGTCCGGATTTACGCCCAAAGCCTGCACTGCGGCCTTCATTCTCGCCACGTGGCCATGGTGGTCAGCTCCCCAGAGATTTATGACCCTGTCAAAATTGCGCTTCAGGAATTTATTCCTGTGGTATGCAATATCTGATGCAAAATAAGTGGTTGTCCCATTACTTCTTACAATTACATCGTCCTTGTCGGCACCGAACATGGTAGTTTTCAGCCAAATGGCACCGTCTTTTTCGTAGGTGAGGCCTTTTTGGGTAAGATACTCAATGGTTTCCCTAAGTTCACCACTGTCATAGAGGGATTTTTCTGAAAACCAAATGTCAAAGGTAACCCCGTAACTGGCAAGGCCTTCTTTTATCATACGCAAGTTTTCAGGCAAAGCAAACTGTACAAGCTTTTCCCTGCGCACCTCAGGGGGCTCTGCAAGAAGCTCGTCCCCATATTTCTCAATGTAATTCTTCGCATGTTCAATGATATCTTCACCATGATAACCGTCTTCCGGGAACTCCACAGAGTCTTCTCCCTTAAGGAGCTGCAGGTACCTGGCTTCAAGAGACATACCGAGCTTTTCTATCTGGTTTCCCGCGTCATTTACGTAATATTCCTTTATCACATCATATCCGCAAGCTTTCAGTACACTGGCAATACAGTCCCCCAGGGCTCCTCCCCTTGCGTTTCCCATATGGAGAGGTCCCGTGGGATTTGCGCTCACAAATTCCACCATTACTTTTTGACCTTTACCTATGTCACATTTTCCATACTCGCCCTTTTCTTTTTGGATGGTGACAAGGTTGTCATAAAGCCATTGATCATTCAGGTAAAAGTTGATAAAACCGGGACCCGCGCACTTAATATCCCTGATATATGTACCCGAAGTATCAATATTGGCTATTACCGTTTCCGCAATCTTCCGGGGAGGAAGTTTTAAAGCTTTTGCCAACTGCATGGCAACATTTGTTGAAAAGTCGCCGAACTCTTTTTCCCTGGGCACTTCTATATAAATATCCTGGTTTTGTATCTCTTCCGTGCCTGCTTCTCCGAACGCATTTTTCAGAGAATTTTTTACAACGTTTTTAATCTGATTCCTGATTTTATCCATGGTATTTTCCATCAGTATAACCTGCCTCTCTGATAAACATGCAAAAATTGTTACTACCGGTACTATTATTATCTATTTCTATATTATAATCAACACATATGGACCCGCCGCTGTCATCAATGTCAATTTTCAGGTCTCTGGTATAAAGGCCCACTGTAAAAAACCCCTGGGCAGTATCATAATGGGAAAGCCTTTTTTCGCCTTTCTTGAAAATGAGTTGCGAATTTACGGTGCCCTGCCTCATTATCGTCAGCGTATCATCAGAGATTTCCAGCGTGGTCTCTGTACCTTCCATCCCCGTTACTTCGCTTTCCATATATGATATATAATAATGGCCGTCTTTCTTGTAATAGTTGCCTTCCGTGACCAGTTCCACAACATTTTCACCGTCACGGCCAAAGAGTCCGGCAGGCTCATTGTGTTTATCTTTTAAAGAGATTATTACCTTCTTATGCAACTTGATCCTCCTTAAGTCTTATAGTTCCAGCGCTTTGGTATTGTTGTTGTACCTTTCGATGGCAAGCTCGATCAACCTGTCTATCAACTCCGAATATGGAATACCCGAAGCTTCCCAAAGCTTGGGGTACATGCTTATCTTGGTAAAACCGGGCATCGTGTTTATCTCGTTTAAAATTACTTCTCCCGTGTCTCTTCGCACAAAGAAGTCTATTCTGGAAAGCCCGGAACAGTCCAAAGCCTTGAATGCCTTAACCGCCAGAGAGCGGACCTTTTCTATGGTTTCCTGCGGAAGGTCTGCAGGTATGCGTATCTCCGAAGTGCTCTCATCGCTGTACTTGGCATGATAATCGTAAAATTCATTGCAGGGGATTATCTCGCCCACTGTTGATGCAATGGGATCATCATTGCCCAAAACTGCACATTCAACTTCCCTGCCGTCAATAAACTCTTCCACAAGGATACGCCTGTCATACCTTGATGCAACCTCAAGGGCTTGGATAAGTTCATTCCTGTCATGCGCCTTTGTAACCCCTACTGACGAACCTGCATTGCAGGGTTTGACAAAACAGGGATAACCGAACTTTTGCTCAATCATCTCTATAGTTTTGACTGAATCCTTTTCATATTCTTTTTTATTGATTATGAGATATGCCGCCTGAGGAATCCCTTCCATTTCCAGTACCTTTTTGGCATAACCTTTATCCATGGCAAGGGCGGAGCTTAGAACCCCGCATCCTACATACGGGATACCTGTCAGTTCCAAAAATCCCTGTACCGTACCGTCTTCACCGTTTATGCCGTGTAGTATGGGGAAAACTACATCGAATCTACCGTTTATACTGGGACCCTTGGGGATTATTTCCGTAGCCGTTACACTTGCCCTTTCCGGCAATTGGATACTTGCTTTCCCGGATTCTTCAGCTAGTCTAAGCCATTCACCGCTGGCAATAAGCGCCGTGGGACCATCATATTTAAGCCACCTTCCGTCCTTGGTAATACCGATGACAGTTATGTCATATTTTTCTTTATCCATATTGTCCAACACCGATTTGGCGGAAAATCTCGATACTTCATGCTCAAAGGACATGCCTCCGAATATAACGGCAACCTTCTTTTTCCCGGACATCAGAATACTCTCCTTTATAAAAATTGTAATCATTATAACCGGTATAATATTAAGTAGTGTATATTATACCATGAAAATAACGGTAATTATGATATAATATCAGTTCATGATATAATATTACTTGAATGGTGTCAAAGTTTAAACCTAAAAACAAAAAAATTTGAAAGGCAGATGGCCATTTTATCGTATTAATGTAATTTAAAAATTTTAAGGGGGGGTTGTTTTATGCCTTTCTATGATCTTAGATGTACCCATTGCAACAATGAGTTTAATATAAAGGCATCCATGGAAGACAGGGAAAACAATAAAATAGTATGCCCTGAATGCGGACACAATGAACTGGAAGCCATATTCCGCAGCGTGAATATTATCCAGTCCAGGGGAAAAGACAACAATTCATGTCCTCATGCGGATATCTGCTGCAGACACTGCCACATGTAAAATATAAAACGGCAGATACAGTAACCCTCTGCCGTTTTACCATTATTCCAAAATTTCTATATATGGCTCGCTTATGTCTGTTTCTGTCCCGCTGGCAGGCAGGCCCGCGTCTTCACTTTCATTTTCTTCAGCTTCTCTGTCATTTTCCTGTGTGTCCTCAATGGACTCTTTCACAGGACCATCTTTACCTATGAGGGACGGTGTCCTCGGAAACTCAGCATCAAACCGGAAATTCCCCTTGAATTCTGAACGGGTTTGGCCTTCGACAGTAAACTTGACTTTTTCAATATCTTTAAGCTCAGTAAGGGTGTTGACTATTGAGAAAATAGTCATCTGCTCAGCATCTTTGCCACCAGGGTGCTTATCCACAAACTCCTTGGTGAAATCAACAATGGCCACTCCATCTTTTACCACAACCGGGGACCTCAAAGCTGTTCCCTCCGGTATGGTGGGTTTTAATTTTGTATCCTTGCCCGGCCCTTTTATGAGTTCCTTCACCAGCAGAGAAGCAAGTTTTCCTGTATCCTGGTCTATTTCCGCCATCGGCACATACCGTATCACTTTCACCAGCTGCTTGTCGTCCTTGGTGGCAAAATAAAGTGTTACAGGTACTTTATCCATAAACTTCCTTGCTTCAGCCTCACTTATATATATACTGCTTACAGGCTGTGTTTCATCATTAATATTTCTAATACCCAACTTTTGAAGCAAACTGCAACCGCCAAATATTGAGATAATCAAAAGGCATATCAAGACAACCGGAACTATCCTGCGCATTTGAATGACACCTCACAAATTAATCTACATAGGATATTTTTATGCTGGAATATGTTCCAGTATTCTACTATTTTGATAATTTTATCAGCAGGTTAAGGTGAAAAATGGCAGGATTCAGAAACAGAACAAGACATACGTCAAGCTGACGCCAATGAAATAAAATCAATCTATTACATGGCCTTGGTATACCTGTCTGCGAAGGCAGTGGCACAGTAGCTGTCCGGCTTGATTTTGGGTATGAAGTTAATCCCTCTCACCATTGCCACCATTTCATTGATTAGGCTCTTGGTTTTGCCCTTGTGGCCTATATCTATATGAAATTCAAAAGTGACTCCTTTCTTGCTGTCCTGCTCAACAACTTTTTTAATAGCTGCAATTTTTTCTTCATCAAACAAATAAGCCAACTGCAGGCTTGCTGTTGTCTCCAGGTAGATCTTTTCCCTTAAATTTACCACCGGACGCTGCATGACGGACTTGTGAAGAAAACCTATGGCCCCGTAACCCACACGGTGCACAAGAATGCAGGAAACAAAAACGGTCTTTGATGAAACCTGGGAGTCAGTTCCTATGGAAATCCTGTAGGAACTGTTGGTGTCTGCCCTGATAAACTTAAGGATTTCCCTGTAGACTTCATCAAAAGTGAGCACTTCATGCCTTAAGTTTTTAAATAATGTGTTCTCGTCAAAATAGAGCATGGCATTTTGCATATTGTAATTCCTCCGGTTACAGAAAAAGCCCTGTTAAATAACAGGGCATTTTACTTGCTTTGCAACAAGATGCTCTACGGCGTGGTGCATGCTAATGTGCATGGCCTGGTAAAAAGATTTATTGCTTATAGATATGGACTTCAACCGGTAATTCAATCTGTTCCTGTAAAACTTCAACATGCTCCTTTTGCCGTCCCTTAAACTTTATAGTTTAAATGTTAACATATTGTAAAAAAACTATCAAGTGTGTAATTTATGGTTTCTGACATAATCAATTATGCTTCTGCCAGCTTTAGCGCCTTCTCCCACGGCCACTGATATTTGCTTGAAACCGCCAACGCAATCACCTGCTGCAAAAAGACCTTCAATATTTGTTTTCTGGTCCTTATCCACCACAATAAACCCGTCTTCGGTAATAACTCCAAGTTTTCTTGCAAAATCAGAGCCGGTAGCCCTCTCATTGGCGATGAAGAGGCCATCGACGGCCTCGCTGGTTCCGTCGCTGAAATAAATCTTTTCCAGGAACTCCTCCCCGTCCACCTTTGCAATTAATTTTTTATTCACCGTAAACTTACTTATTTTTTCAGAAAATACTGGTGTCATATCCAATTCCATGCCATTGGTGTAAATGGTGATTTTATCTGTAAAATTCTCAAGTTCCAGTGCTTCATGGGCTGCGAAATCTTTGTTGCCCAGGACACCAACTTTTAATTTCCTGTAAAAGAAACCATCGCAGGTGGAACAGTAACTTACGCCTTTGCCTTCAAACTTGTCTATATTTACAATATTCAGCTTCTTCTGCACCTGGCCTGTCGCCAGTAATACCGCCTTTGCAGTATATACGCCGTTGGAGGCAGTAACTTTAAATAAATCCTCCTTTTCTATGCTGACAACCTCGTCCTCCACTATTTCCGCTCCCAGCCTCAAAGCCTGTTTTACGCCTGATTCCAGCAGCTCCCTGCCGCTTATGGGTTCTTCAAACCCGTAATAATTTTCGATTTTCTGGGCCTTCATAAGGCTGCTGTCGCCTTTTGCTATTATCAAAGTCTTAAGGTTTGCCCTCAATGTGTATAAGGAGGCTGATATTCCGGCAGGGCCCTTACCTATTATTATTACATCATACATAAATATTACTCCTTTGCACGATTTTCCATACCGTCTATGATCCTCAAAATTGTATCTTTATCAGTCTGTCCTGCAATGTATCCATATGCTGAACCGTCTTTATCCACGAAAAAAGTGATGGGGATGGAATTAACCCCGTAAGTCCGTGATACCTCACCCTTTGTATCCAAAAGCACCGGCAGGTTGAATTTATTCTCGTCTATATATTTCTCCACGGCCTCTTTCGAATCGCCAATATTTACCGTAATAATCCGGGCAGTTTCACCTTTCATCAATTCCTCATAGGCACTGTCCAGGTCAGGCATTTCTGCAATACAATAAGGACAGGAAAGGCTCCAGAAGTTAACTATCGTAATCTTTCCACTAAAGTCAGATAAACTTACCTCTTCGCCCTGCAAATTCTCCAGCGTGAAATCCGGTGCCGGTATTCTTTCGCTGTCATTTTCAGCATTATTCCCATCCTGTTCTGTTCCTTCACCGCTGCTTTCATCAGTGCCGTCATCTGTTTCACCAATGCTGTCTTCGCCGTTGTTTGCGTTTTTGTTTCCTCCGTCTTCACTTTGATTTGGCGTTTCGTACCCTGGAATTCTTCTTATATCATTGGGCCTGAACTGCATATAAATCGTATACAGCAGGAAAAAAAGCAACACACATATAACAAGCCAAAAAATTATATTTCCTATCTTTTTCAAGTATTATCAGCTCCCCGAAACCCGCTTAATTTCATTTGATGAACTTTCTAAGTCTGGTACATTTATTGATTAACTGCAAACATATGAACCGTCCCTTTGTCTACATTATGCCGGTGAAAATAAGAATGCCTGCTGCCATAAGCAAAACTCCCGATACTTTTTTTATAACATCACCGTACCGTTTAAAAAAGGTAAAGGCTTCCTTAATCTTGTTATAAATAATAGCAACTCCCAGGAACGGTATCCCAATACCTGCAGAATAACATAACAGCATCAACATACCTTCTGTCACCGTTTCCCTGCTGCCTGCCATAAGAAGCGCAGTCCCAAGAAACGGTCCGCTACAGGGACTCCAGCCAAACGCAAACACCATCCCGTACAATACCGGTGAAATAAACCCTGAGGCTTTTATATTTATATTCAGTTTAATCTCACGGTTCAGAGCTTTTACTTTAATTATACCCAGAAAGTACAGCCCGAAAACTAATATAATAATACCACTGATCTTTCTGAACACTTCGATATGGGATTTGAGGAAATACCCAATGGATGTGGCAGCCGCTCCCAGTAATACAAATACTATTGTAAATCCCAGGATAAAACCCAGGGCGTTTTTTACCTGGATAAGGGTCCCCGGCCTGCCGTTTCCCTTTTCATCTCCGGATATCCCTGCAATATAGAATATATAAAGGGGAATCATTGGAATAATACATGGTGATATAAATGTCAGGATTCCCTCCAAAAAGCAAAACAAGTAATCATAGGCGGCCATGTCACACCTCCGTATATTTTGCTACGGTACTTAATAATACATTACAGGCTTGTCAAACTATACTAGCTATCAGCATGATCACGATACAATACTGCCTGCAAAAGTATTACAGTTACTTAAGTTGATGTGTTTATTATACCATATTCATCTTTTATGAGGCCAAAAACGGAACACATGGCCCGGTTTTTGAATATTATGTAAAGACGAGAGTTTTAGGAGGATGTGAATGAGCAAGACCGGTCAGAACTCAGAAATACTCTTTTTCATACTGGTTTTTCTCCTGCTGTTTTATGACAACAGGCCTCTGCTTGCACTAAAGGGTGACCTGCCCGCAGAAGTTATAAGGTGCGGCAGTGACAGCAGTATATTGTTTTTCATAATCATTTTCCTTCTCCTGTTTTATGACTAATAATTTTTCTCAACCAATACTTGCCTTTTTGACTATTGCGTGAAACTGCAATAGTCATCTTTTTGTAACCATTATCCTGCCTCATTCATAATATGTACCGTAATGCAATGGGGGGGATTGTAATTGCCTTTTTCTGAGACACTGATCACAAGCGTTAACCGGTTATTTGCCGACGGCAATGATGAAACCGTGTTTTTCCTGTTGGTGTTCTTCCTTTTGCTTTTCGGGGACAAATATGATGATTTCCTTGAAAGGAACAATCTTCTTCTTTTGGTGACGGTTTTATTCCTTTTGATATTTTTCATGTTCAACCAGCAGGGAATCAGAAATGAAGCAAATGCATTGTCACCGGAAGCTCTGGAAAGCAAAGAGGGAGATGAAAAATAGGATTTATTTATTATTCATAAGTAAAAAGTATCTTTCATAAAATGATATGAACGGTATCTTATATTTATCCCTTGCATACAAAATATTTTCAGGAAAGGAAGATATCATGAGCAATTCCATAAATAAAAAAATCGCGGATATTTTAGGGAAAATGGACGACAAAATGCTCCAGGTAAAACTCAACAATGCAATTGAAATTCTTAAGAAAGGTGATACCGAGGAACTTGTAAAAAAAATCAACAAGATTAATAAGGACGAATTGATTCAGAAAATTGATGAATTTGATTTATCAAGGCTTAATAATCTGAATATTGATAAAAATGAGATAAAGGAAAAAATAAACAACGTGGATATGGAAAAGGTTAAAAGCATGATCGGAGAAAAGGGAGACGAAATTATTGACAGGTTGATGTACATACTCAATCAACTGCCCGATAAAAAAGGTTAAATTTTACATTACAAATAAGTTTAGGGGGGAACAGCTTATGAGTGAGGACATTAACGGAAAATTGAAACAGCTTATCGACCTTTTGGGACAGGAAAACATGCGGGAAAATGTAATAAGTGTACTCAATGCCCTGACAAATTCAGGCGAAAAAAAGGAGGCACCAAAACCTGAAAACAAAATTCAAAGCAGCGGGAATACCGGCTTATCCCCCGATCTTGCCGAAAATCAGGAAATGATGAGATTCCTGAAAAAAGCTATGGATCATATGCGAAATAACAACGATCCCAGGATTAACCTGCTCCATTCCATAAAGCCCTTTCTTGGCAGCAGAAGGCAAAACAAGATAAATAACTGTATAATGCTGCTTCAGCTTTCCAGTTTGACCAGGCTGCTGGAAGAAAACGACAATAAAGGGGAGTCAATAAACAATGAGCTATAGACGAGGGTATCCCTTTGGCAGGGAAAGGACTTACCAAAAACCTTATTTTGAAGAAAAAATAGAAAATATACCTCTTCCCGATGAATCCGAAGACAATAAACCGTCTCCGGCTGCCGGTACCAGGAGTTTTGCCTTCCAGAACAAACTTTTCGGCATAATCGGCTTCGAGGAACTTATTCTTATCGGTATTATCATCTTACTTCTGTATGAAAGGGTATACGACGATTTCCTGCTGATTTTGCTGCTCTATGTATTGCTTACATAAGCCATGCCGGTAAAGTATTATGGTACACAGGCAATGCTATATCCGGTTTTAGATTTGCCTTTTGCAGGTGTTTTGCAGGAAACAGTTTGCGCAGTCCGGCTTTTTTCTGCAGTATACCTTTGAATGCCTGACAATCAGCGCATGGTATTCCTTATATAAATCCACCCTGTCACTGTATTGGTTCAAGGCTGTTTCAAAATAATTCCTTATATCGTCATAATCATCAGGCAAGGAGACACCCAGCCTGCCAAACATTCTTCGTGTATAGGCGTCAACCACAAAAACAGGTTTCCCCAGGGCATAAAGAAGTATGGAATCGGCGGTTTCCCTGCCTATACCCCTTATTTCAAGCAGTTCTTCCCTCAATTTATGTAAATCCTCTTTTTTAAGCTTTTCAGGGGAAAAACTGTATTTCTGATACCAGTTGAGAAATTCTTTAAGCCTCACAGCCTTAATGTTGAAAAAGCCGCTGGGTTTTATTTTTTCAGCCAGTTCACGGGTATCCATCTCAAGCAGGCGGAAAGGCTCCAATCCAGGCTTAAGGTTTGAAATAGCCTTTTCCACGTTGGACCAGTTGGTGTTCTGGGTAAGAATGGCACCAACCATTACCTCGAATTCATCGTCTGCCGGCCACCAACCCTGGGGCCCGTAATAGGCCAAAAGCTTTTCGTAAATTTCCCTCAACATGTTATTCCCCCGTTAAAATATCGCTTGTTTAAATTTTATAAGATTATGGTAAATATTCAATGCACTGTTTTCTTTTTTAATGATAATTATTGATTAAAAATATGTTTGCACAGACAGCCGCTTATGTGTTAATATGGTAATAAATTTTAGCCGGCATTCCGCTGAAGCCGGACTTTATTAATAAAATATAAAAATTTCGACTTATATCCCTTTAAGGGAATGAGAACGGAGGTTGTATTATGTCAAATGAGTCTGTAAAAGAACGCAGTTTTGCGGGGGTTGAGCAGCTTTCATTAAGGAGCCTTGTTATCGGAGCTCTTGGTTCCTGCATCATTACGGCCAGTTCCATGTATGTGGCTCTCAGGATGAGTGCCCTTCCATGGCCCACAATCTTTGTAGCAGTCCTATCAATGGCTCTTCTTAAACTGCTTGGAAAAACCACAAACAATGAAATCAACGTTACACAAACATCCATGTCTTCAGGAGCAATGGTTTCCGGAGGTCTCGCTTTCACACTGCCGGGATTATGGATTACCGGCATCTGGTCAGGAGACGGACTTATGGCCCAAAATTTCTGGAAAGTATTATTTATATCCATTTCCGGTATGATATTGGGTACCATGCTCACCTGGATTTTAAGAAAAAGGTTTATTGAGACAGAAGCCCTTCCTTACCCCATAGGTCAGGCTGCAGCTGAAACAATAGTTACAGGGGACAAAGGCGGACGTAAATCTTACCTGTTATTTGGTTCCATGGGTATTACCGCCCTGTTCACCTATTTAAGGGATAGTCTTAAGTTAATTCCCGCCAGCATTTCATCAGCTTTTCTCTATGCAAGGAACTTGTACCTGGGTATTGCAGTTTTCCCCATGGCGGTTGGGATTGGTTACTTAATTGGAACCCTTTACACAGGGGTATGGTTTTTAGGTTCTGTACTTTCATATCTGGTGATTATTCCCCTGGGCACCTTGACGGGCATATTCCCGTCTGCACAGGAGGCTGTAAGCTTTAAGAATACCGCCGGAATCGGATTAATGATTGGTACCGGCCTTGGTATACTTATCTCCATGGTAGTATCCTTCATAAAAAAAATAAGCCTTACGAGCAGAAACAATAAAAATACTGCTAAAGATAATAAGACATTTACCTTCAGGAGATTTATCATATACTTTGTTCCTGCAGCGCTGGCATTTGTATTTTCCATAGCTTCCGGCCTGGGACTTTTACCATCCCTGCTTCTTATAATAGGAACTGTTTTTGCATCGGCCATGGCCGCAACCATTACAGGCCAGACCGGTATTAATCCTATGGAAATCTTCGCCATTATCGTTTTGCTTGCAGTACGTGCCGTAGTCCACGTAGACCCCCAGGGAGCATTTTTCCTGGCGGCTTGTGTGGCAGTGGCCTGCGGTTATGCGGGAGATATGCTCAATGACTACAAAACAGGCCATGTTCTCAATACAAATCCAAAAGCCCAGTTTATCTCGCAAACAGTGGGCGGCGTTGTCGGCACAGTAGTTGCGACCCTTTCCATGTTCGCTGTAATCAACCAATTCAATGGTGTAGGTCCTGAAGTAGGGCTTCCGGCGGCACAGGCAGCTGCCGTAAGTAAAATGGTTGGGGGAATTGAGAAACCTGTTGTCTTTGCCGTTGCCACCATAATAGGCATTGTTCTTTACCTTTTGAAAGTGCCTTCCATGACCCTGGGAATAGGCATGTACCTGTCTTTTGAGTTTTCTGCGGTAGCCTTTTTGGGCGGCCTTATCCGCTTGCTGGTGGATAAACTGCATCCTAAGTCTGCTGAAAACGGAAGCATTATATCTTCAGGCATGCTGGGCGGCGAAGGCATAACAGGAGTTACACTGGCGATTATTCAAATGATAACTGGTGCGTAAATGGCGCTGGGATATAAACAACCGGAGTGATAAATATGGCTAATATAATTGGTATTGATATCGGTGGAAGCACTACAAAAATCACAGGTTTTAATAACGGAATCATTTACAGCCCCATGCTCGTTAAGGCAACCGATCCTATTGCCTCCGTTTACGGAGCCTTCGGGAAATTCCTGAACGCGAACGGGCTGGCTATTTCAGATATTGACAAGATAATGATAACCGGTGTCGGTTCATCATATATAACCGAAAACCTGTACGGCGTATCCACAGGGAAAGTGGATGAATTCCGCGCCATCGGCATGGGCGGACTGTTTTTAAGTAATCTTTCAAAAGCTATTGTGGTAAGCATGGGGACAGGTACTGCCTTTGTGTTTGCCGATCACAACAATGTAACCCATATAGGAGGCACAGGCGTCGGCGGAGGAACCCTCCTGGGATTGTCAAGCATAATGCTCAATATAAGGGATTTTGATAATCTCATCAAAACTGCAGATGCAGGCTCCCTTGCAAATGTTGACCTGACAATCGGTGATATATCCCAGGAAAATGTGGGTGTACTTCCTCCCGAAACTACTGCATCAAATTTTGGTAAGATCAGTGACCTGGCCACCCATTCCGACATGGCCCTGGGAATTATAAACCTGGTGTTTCAGACCATAGGCATGCTTTCCATATTTGCCACCAAGATTCACAATATAAAAGATATTGTCCTTACAGGGAATCTTGTAAATGTGCCTCAATCTCACCGGATTTTTAAAGAACTGGAAAAATTGTTCGGCGTGAAGTTCCACATCCCCCGGAATGCTGAATATGCCACATCAGTAGGCGCTGCCATGTCATATATAAAGGGGATGGGCTATACTGATATCAAAAAGTAAAAAAGCTAAGGTAAAAAACAAATTATTCGATGTTCTTAGGGGCGTACTGCCCCTTTTGTTTTTCTTTCGGGATGGCAAGACTTTTGACTGTTATATCCATTTCCTTGATATTGAGGGCGGTGAGTCTCTCAACTTCTTTGCTTACCTCCTGCTGTACCTTTTCAATAACAGGACGGATAGTGTATCCGTAATACAGAATAAGGTCCATCTCCAGGTAAACACCTTCAGGCCTGTTTTCAGCCCTGAACCTGGTAATCTTCTGAACTCCTTCGATCTGCATGATTACATGTTCTATAATCTGATAAATGGTGTAATCGGATATGGTGTAATTGCCCAGGTAACTGAAGGTGGGCCTGACAACAGATTTTTCCCCTACCAGTTGGTAACTGCCTTTGGCCTTTCTCCGGAAAATCTGTAGCGGGTCAAGAAAATAGCCGGAAAAATCTTTTTTTATTTCGAAAGTAGGTACAGGTATTACATGTTTCCCCTGGGTTTTCCTCGTGTTTAAAGCCTGTTCTATTTCAAACTCATTGGCTACTTCATCTATATATACCTTGCCTGTTATTCCGTCAAATCCGAGGTTTTTGGCAATTGTCTCCACCATTCCGTCAGAAGTGCCCAGTATGAGTATTCCATTTACATTGTGGGCATCTATGGCCTTTCTCACAGCCTCCGCATGGTCTTTGTAAATAAAAAGGGCACGTTTAATGGAGCCAATCCGGGTCTTTTCCCGTTTGGCAGATATGCCAGCGACTACATTGTTACCCTTTATCAAAAGACCGTCGTCAATTATTAAGTCAAGATTTCTTTCCCTGGCCACCCACAGGGCCCTGTGGCTTTTCCCAGTACCGCTGGGACCGATAAAACCCACTATTTCCAATGACAACACCGCTTTATCAGGAATAATTTTATGTATTATTATTTTACCATAAAAATTATCACCAATGAATAACGGCATGCAAACAAAAACCGGACAATTAAAAAGAGAGCCACTTTTTCGGCCCTCTTTTTTTATAAAAGATTCTTCTTTTGTTTACTATAATCTTTATCCTTTGCTTATTGTAAATTTTTTAACTACCACAATATATTGTATCATTAACTCTGTCAATGTCAATATATATGAAAAAAAGAGGACTTAAGTCCTGAATAAGGGCAGACAATTGTCACATTTCCTGCATATGCTTACCTTACCGAAAAACACATTTTTTATAGTATCCAACAATTCCTTGTTTCTGAAATTCTCTATATTATGCATGACTATTTTTTTCGGCGCAAGGGTTATAAGAGAACTGACAAGGAGGTCATCATAATTTATATCCCCTTCCGAAATCTCGTCAAGCAGCTCTTTGATACATTCGCTGGTTATCTCTTCCTTGCGCTCGTTAAACAGAATATATTTTCCATCGAAGGTGGTATATACATGAATTGCGTTGAATTTCGGCTCCTGAACCTCCACAAAGTATCTGAGAAGTTTAATAAACTCCTTATATTCCCTTTCCATGAGAAAGTTATCCACTGCCTTGTCAACAATGTCTTCCAGGTCCCGGGTATAATCTTTAAGCCGGAAATTCACAAATCCGTCAAGAATCAGGTTGTTTGAGCTTTCAAAATAATCCATGAGACGTTTAATTATTATATTCCTTCTTCTTATGCGAAATAAGCTGTTAATCAGGCTGTTGTCCTCATTTTTCATTATTCTGCGAACAGATTTTTGTATTTCATTTTTTTCCCGGGCGTTGAAATAGCAGTAATTTGTGTTAATTACCCTACTAATGAGCTTATCCTCATATTTATTAATAATATAATCAGCCAGTATCGCTGATATCTTTGAAATCAAGGCATTGTAGTCCTGTACGGGCTTTCCGGAGCCGTTTTCACTGTCAATCCGGCATACTACAGAAACAGCCCCCTCCATGTCCACCCTGTCAACTTTAAAGTCAGAATTACTGTTGCATTTTTCTAATTTATTGGAAATAAAATGGACTATCTCCTCATCACTGTCAACTACTCCGATACTAAGGTAAGGCATACATATCACATCCCTTCAAAAGTAGTATACGTCTTTCGCTGTCAAATATCCTGTAAGCTCATGCCACGCTTTTATCCGCGCTTTTTCATTTATATTATATGTAGTTTGGATAGGTAAGTTACTACCTATTAATTTTCCAGCAGCGGCAACAGTGAACCAACGTCAGTGATTTCGCCCGACGAAAGGGATACAACGGACATGCCCTTTTCTGCCAGTCTTTGCAATATTTTCCCTGCGCCCTTAAGGGTTTCCACATTACCAGTTAAAGCCCAGCATTTTGGACCAAGAAGGCAGGAAGCCCCTCCGATAAATCCGTGATCCAGTCCCGGCAATTTTATGGCCGTTTCATCTTCCAGCAATATAACATCTAGGCCTTTCCTTTCAGCAGCCTTTAAAATTCCCCTGTCGCCGGTGATAATACAGTTTTTGTCAACAACTGAAACAGAACATTTAGTATAACCCTGGTTTACATGCACAAATTCTATACCTTTTTTCATCAGTTCCCTTTTCAATACGGGGTCAGTGTATTTTGTATTGTGAAAAGCCAGGCCGCCGGCAATGGCCACATTATAGGCAATATTATGGGGGTATCTGTTGCCGGGACAAGTCTCGCCCATAATAAGATTAAAACCCCATGCAGCCAGTTCATTAAGAAATTCCCTCTCGGTGCCAGGTGCACAGACTAAATCATACCCCCCGGTATGGCAGATAACCATATCTGGATGACAGGACACCGCTTCATATAACATGGCATGCTTTCTTGTACAAACCAGTTTTATACCCATGCCAGCCAGCTTCTTCCTTATTCCTTCACTGATTCTCCCGTCAGCCACAACAAGTTTCACATTTTTTTCAGGAAGATTCGGTTTTAGCAATGCAGTATAATCCATTTTTAATACTCTCCAAAATTTAAGTAAATAAACTTGTAAATCGTCACAAATTTTCACTTGTTAACATACTATACTAAAGAAAGTTAAAAATCAAAACTCATAAACTTGCCATAAAAACATTAACGAATAAAAGCGACTGACTGCCATTATTTTCTGTAATGGCGGTTTTCAGATAAACCGCGCTCTTTCAGGGAGCGCGGATTTTTTACGCAAAATATTATGAATGATAAATGCTTAACCGGCAAATACTAAGAAAAAAATTAAAGGAGATGTTTTTTATGGAAAGGACGCCAATAGACAGACTGGCGCTGGTTCTGGTAATAATCGGCGCACTGAATTGGCTTTTGGTTGGTTTATTCGAATATGACCTTGTAGCATCTATTTTCGGAGGCCAGGATGCCCTTGTAAGCAAAATAGTATACACGCTGGTAGGCCTGGCGGGCATATATTCCATAAGTCTGTTGTTCAGAACAGCAAAAAGGCCTGTACAGGAAGAATAAAAATTCAAGGCCAGGTATTTTCTCGAAAGTCACGCAAAATTTACGCGTGACTGATTTTTTATGACCGGATGATACAGTTTTCAGTTAATATACGGGTTCCCATGAATAAGCCTTCCTTACCAGGAATATGCTTTAGTGAAAATCCCTCAGGAGGAAGGTTTATGTATACTTTTCTTATTGTCTCATCTGTCCTGGCGGTATTTATAACTTTAATTCCCGATATATTTCCGTACTGCTCCTGCTGCCGGAAGAAAAAATTCAGGCCTTTTATCAAGCTTCACGTACCTGTTTCCTTCAAACTGTGGTATGGAGGGTACAAATCAGTTTGCAGGAAATGCTGCCGGAAGTATTACATTAACTCCATTGATGACCTGAATAATGTGCTTCGCTTAAAAAAATACACAGAAGCCAAGATAAAAAGTGAATTCTAAATGTTATAATATTATATGGTTTGTTACCAATTAACTTTAGGAGGAAGCCTTAATGTCAGAAAAACTGATGAAATATGACGTGGCAATCATCGGCGGAGGTGTCGCCGGAATCTTTGCAGCCATTGAGCTTACAAATCTTGCGCCTTCCACCAGGATAGTCCTGTTGGAACAGGGAAATCCTATACACAAGCGCAGCTGTCCTATAGTAAGCAAACAGACCAGGCAATGTGTAAACTGTCCCACCTGTGCCATAATGAAAGGTTTTGGTGGAGCCGGAGCATACTCTGACGGAAAATTCAATTTCTCCACGGAATACGGCGGCTGGCTGACAGATTATTTACCGCCTGAAAAAGTAATGGAGCTTATTGAATACGTGGACAGCATAAATGTAAAATTTGGCGCCACAGAAAAAACATATTCCACCAGTACGCCACGAGCCCAGGAAATAGAGAAAATCGCCCTTCAAAATGACCTTCACATACTCCACGGCTCAGTTAAGCATCTGGGAACGGAAAATAACATGGTTATCCTGAGAAAACAGTATGAGTATCTCAACGAGCTTATTGATATAAAATGCAACACGGCTGTTTCCGAAATTGAAGCTACAGGCAAATCCTTTATATTGAAAACCCATGATGGCTTAACGGTGGAATGCGATTACCTGATATCAGCCCCTGGCAGGTCCGGCGCTGAATGGTTTGCCGGCCAGTGCGAAAAACTGAATCTGAAGTTGATCAATAACCAGGTGGATATCGGTGTGCGCCTTGAGATACCAGCCGTCATTTTCAAACACATCAGTGACGTGGTTTATGAAGCCAAACTGGTGTACAGAACCAAGCAGTACGGTGACCTGGTGCGCACATTCTGTATGAATCCCAATGGATACGTAGTAATGGAAAACACTGACGGCATAATAACAGTAAACGGCCACAGTTATGCGGACCCGAAACTAAAAAGTGAAAATACTAATTTTGCCTTGTTGGTGAGCAATAGGTTTACAAAGCCTTTCAAGGAACCATACAGGTACGGTAAGCACATTTCATCCCTCTCCAATATGCTGGGAGGTGGAGTAATCGTGCAGCGGTTCGGTGACCTGATAAGAGGTACAAGGACCAATGAGCACAGGCTGAGCCAAAGTTTTGTAAGGCCTACTCTGGACGCCACCCCGGGAGATTTAAGCCTTGTTCTCCCAAAAAGGCACCTGGACAACATCATTGAAATGATTTATGCCCTGGACAAAATCGCTCCCGGAACGGCAAACTATGATACTCTGCTGTATGGCGTGGAAGTGAAATTTTACAGTTCCAGGCTGGAACTTACCGGAGATTTGGAAACTGAATATACCAACATGTTTGCCATAGGCGACGGTGCAGGAATAACCAGAGGACTGTCACAGGCAGGAGCCAGTGGTGTCCACGTGGCCAGGGTAATTGCCGGCCGCATAAATAAGTATGCATAAAAAGATGGTTTTTATTAAAAGCGGCATACAGGCAAAATTGCCTGTATGCCGTTTTATTTTTCAGCACTTCACAATATTATTGGTCCCAGTTGTGATATACATTCTGTACATCATCATGGTCTTCCAGGGCATTAATGAGTTTTTCCATGGACTGTATCAGCTTTTCATCCTCCAGCCTGGTGTATGTTACCGGCACCATTTCTATTTCGGCTGATTCAGCCGGGTATTTCTCCAGCTTAGCCCTGACGGCGGAAAAATCGTTGGGATCCGTGATGATTTCTATATACTCATCTTCCACCTGCACGTCTTCAGCGCCTGCGTCAATAGCTTCAAGGACAATTTCATCTTCATCAATGTCACTGCTTTTGCCTATTATTATGACACCTTTCCTGTTGAACATGAAAGATACACAGCCTGTTGTCCCAAGGTTTCCACCGTATTTATCAAATAAATGGCGGATATCCGCCGCAGTCCTGTTTCTGTTATCTGTCATGGCCTCTACTATGAATGCCACACCGCCAGGTCCATAACCCTCATAGGTTATCTCCTCTATATTTGTGGTATCCAACTCCCCTGCAGCCTTCTTAATGCTTCTCATTATATTTTCATTTGGCATGTTGTTGGCTTTCGCTTTTGCAATAACGTCCGCCAGTTTGCTGTTTGCCGCAGGATCAGGGCCACCTTGTTTAACTGCGACCATTATTTCCCGGCCAATTTTCGTAAAGATTTTGCCTTTCTGCGCATCCGAACGTTCCTTCTTATGCTTGATATTAGCCCATTTTGAGTGTCCCGACATGTATATACCTCCTTCCGGCTCATGCGCATTTATTTACATTATATCTGCTTTAGTGTAAAATTTTCTTAGTGCCAAATTACGGTAAATGTTGTTTTTAATAACAACTTAAAAATGGCTGTCTAGATAATTATAGCATATTTAGTTATTGTAATAAAGGTGGTTTTGGTCCATGAGAAATGCTAAACCATCACACAGCGATCTTCTTTCCCCCAATAGTAAAAGTGGCAACACATCTTTGCAAGTGGATTATCTGATTAATATTTTTCATGAGTTAAGAACGCCTCTATCCATTATTTTAGGAGCAATAAAACTCATAGAAATGGAGCAGTGCAACCTACAGGACACACGCATCCCCAAGCATATACAGATAATTAAGGTAAACTGTTACAGGCTGCTCAGGCTCATAAACAATATACTTGACCTGACAAAGCTGGACAATAAGTATGTATCCCTGGAACCGGTAAGCTGCAACATAGTTAAACTTACAAGAGATATAGCCCATACAGTGGCTCCTATAGCCGAGGAAAGAGAAATATCAATGCAGTTCAGTTCCTCAAAAGAAGAAATTATTACTGCCGTTGATATTGACAAATTTGAGAAAATTATCCTTAACCTTCTTTCCAATGCAATTAAATTTACGGGAAAAGGGGGAAAAATTGAAATCCGGGTGGAAGACGCCGATAACCGGGTTTTTATACATGTAAAAGACAGCGGCATTGGTATCCCGAAATCCAAGCAGAAAGCCATCTTTTCCCGCTATATGCAGAGCAAAAGCCCTCTTTCCAGGGACAATGAAGGCACAGGCATCGGCCTTGCCCTGGTCAAGCATTTCGTTGAACTTCACGGGGGAAGTATAAACCTAATCAGCAAAGTAAGGTACGGAAGTGATTTTATTGTTGAGCTTCCCATTGTTACATGTGTTGCCGGCCTCAGGAAAAAAGTAAGTGAAGAAAGCCAGTCATGTCAGGAAGACAGGCTGGAAAAGATCATAAAAGCCATTAATATAGAGCTTTCAGATATCTACACCTCATCTTAGGGCAACCAGCACACAGGCCTTTACATAATTCATTCCCTTTTCTTCAAGAATACTGATTAATTCATCATCATATGTCCCGGGTTGCAGCCATATATTTTTTATATCAAGCCGGTGGGCTTCCTCAATTATACCTTTGCCGTGCCTGGGGGATACAACCATGTCAATTACTTCCGGTACCTTGGGAAGGGAAGATAAATTTTTATAACAAACATCCCCGTCTATCTCATTGTAATTGGGATTTACAGGATATACCTCATATCCTTTTGACTTTAACTTTTTATAAATCATATTTCCATATTTTTCAGGATTGTCATTGGCTCCCACAACTGCCCAAACCTTCTTGGCCAGCATTTCTTCTTCCTTCATAGCTGTTTCCTCCTTTATGTGCTGTTACAGTATTAAGGTCACAAATCCACTTTTGTGTCTATGTACATTTGTCCGCCTTTTTTAATGGTGGCGCTGCCTGCAGTAATGTCATTTACAAGTTTTATAAAAGCCTCTTCCTTTTCCGGTACAACGGCCACAGTAAATGAAACCTGTTCGGTAAATTGTGCATTTTCAATATTATACCCGTTATCCGTCAGGACATTCTGCGCCTTGCCATAAAAAGTATAATCCATAGCCACAGTGAAAATGGTACAGAGCACTTTTTTAATAATTCCTGCACTGTCTATCCCCATGGAAGCGCTTTTCCCATACGCTCTCACAAGGCCCGGCGCTCCCAGAAGAGTCCCGCCGAAATACCTGGTGACAACTATCACCACATTCTGTAAATCTGCCCTTTTTATCGCTTCCAGTACAGGCAAGCCAGCAGTCCCCGCCGGTTCACCGTCATCGCTGTACCTTTGTATGATGCTATCTCCGATAATTCTGTATGCGTAAACATTATGGTTCGCATCCCAATACTCAGATCTCAAGGTATTTATAAAATTCACGGCTTCCTCTTCGCTTTTGACCGGGGCTACATTGGAAATAAATTTTGATTTTTTCTCTTCATATTCTGCCGTACCCTTATCCTTTACAGTGCGGTACTCTTTAAACATTTCATCACCTCTTGAAAGTAAACAGCGCCGGCGGGAATTACCTTTAAAGCCAGTCAAGGACAGCCTAAAGGCTGTCCTTGACTTATTATATCATATTTCAACATCACCCTGAAAAATTACGCACAAACACTTATGCCGTATTCAAGGCATGTCAAAACTTATTTTCGGTTTCATGTTAAGCCTAATCTACATGGCCGCTTCCTCAGCCGCCAGTTCCTTTTTGTAATTTTTGTAAGACAAATTAAGCAATGCCTTGTCTTGACTATATGTTACAAGCTGCATTGCTTCTTCTATATCAAAATATCCTCCGTCTTTGAAACCTTCATCATGATTGACTTTGTATTCACCATTGAGGGCTCTCATAATATACCAGATTATTTTATTACAAACGGGTTTTTGACGTGTTATAGAATAGAATTCATAACTTGTTTGACCTGCCGTAGATAATATCTCTGCCGAAATGCCTGTTTCGTGCTTAACTCTCTGAAGTGCCACCTCGTGAGGTAAACTACCTTGACGGATTACTCCTTTGGGAAAGATCCATTCATCCTTTTCATTCTTCAGGATGAATACCTTATCCCCAAAAAAAACTAAACCACCTGCGCAATTTCTCACCAGCATAATGAAAACTCCCTTCACAATTTATTATTTGTTGTAAAATGATAGCTTATTTTATAGTATTTACATTTATACAATATATATTAATTTCATTCTACCCTATATAGCTTTTTTATGCAATGTATACAAAGCCGAAAATATTCACAAATCTGACCTTCATATTTTGACATTTTTCTACCTTGTCCCCGTGGAGCCAAAACCGCCGCCCCGGTCAACGCCGATTTTATCAACAGAATCAACAATATTCAGATTCATGGCAGGCAGTTTCTGGAGAACAATCTGGGCTATCCTGTCTCCCTTCCGGATTTTATACGTACCTTTTTCCCTGGGGTTGTCCAATGTTGCAGATTCCTCATCAATACCTGAACCAGGAGGAGATGTATTGGTCATTATTACGCAAAGTTCTCCCCTGTAACCACTGTCGATGGTACCGGGCGAATTTGAAAGCCTTAAGGGTGTCTTCAGGGAAATCCCGCTTCTCGGCCTTACCTGCAGTTCATATCCAACCGGTATGGCAAATTTAAGTCCTGTAGGTATCAATTTAGTTTCTCCGGGGCGAAGATATACTTCCTCCGCTGCACATACATCCATGCCGGCATCGCCGGGCCTGGCATATTTCGGTAGCACCGCGTCTTTCCTGCATATTTCCACAAATATGTCAACTTTCTCCATCAAAACTATCCTCCTCTACACTCCCCTGAAATAATGTCCTCTTGTAAATCCTTCACTTTTTATTTCATCAATAAGTTCATCATAAAATCCAGGTTTTGCATCCTTTCCGGTTTCATACCGGTACAGGCTCATTATGTCTCTCATCCTTTCAGGCTTTTCATCGGTAAAATCGATTCTGAAATCGCAGACACCCGCCTCAGCCAGTTCATTTATTACTTCAGGCACAAAAATGACCTTTGAATTGTATACGGTGGTCTGGCAGGAGATTTTATCGGTACGGACAGGAAATCTTACTCCGTAGCGGTCAGTCAGATAGAACCTGTTTCTGCCACAGTCAAAGGGATTGTCACATTTTGCGCATACTCCCCCCACGGGACAGTATTCAGTGGTCATAAGGGGTATCCTGCCGTATACCATGGCCTGGAGTTTCAGGTTACTGTAGCCAGCCGAAACCTTCATTTCCTCAAGGGTCATTTCCACCGAAAGTGCTGTCCTTTCAAACCCAAGCTTTTCCAGTCCATTTATTGTAAAGCTGTTGTATACATTAAAATTATAATCTGCTGATATTCTTAATCCCCGTTTCTTTACCAATTCAACAAATCCCAGGTTACCAACAAGCACACCGCTGATGTCACCTTCTTTACAACTATCCAATACTTTTTCGGCCATTTTGGCCTTAATTCCACGCGTCATGGGTGGTATTCTGAGCCAGAGCTCCGTATAACGGCCAAGGGCTGTTAAATATTCCCTTGACCCGTCATCCGCGAAAGTTTCAACAGGTATATAAATTCTATCGGCCAGACGGGCTATATCTTCAATACCTTTGAAGATCCCGGGCATGGATACGGAAAGTTCAACCAGGCCTGATTCTCTTGATGTTTTCTGTGGGGAGTTAAAGGTTGTTACGGCAACAGCCCTGTCTTTTATTGCCATTCCGGCACGCATATTGGCCAGCTTTTCAAAGGCGTCCCGCCTTAAGCGGTTAAGTGCGCTTACAGGGATAAACACGTTTTTCCCCATATAAACCTTTATTTCAGTAAATTCAAAAGGAGTGCCTCCCGTTTTCTGCAGTTGCCGGACAACCATCTCCTCCGCCAGGGGCTTACTACCGGCAATTTCGACAGGGGCTTCGCTTTGAACCACAACTTCGTTTGAATCGCCATCACGGATAACAAGTTCTGCCGGCTCCCCGGGATTAATTTTCACGGTTGCCTTAATCTTTACCTTTCTTCCTTCATAGTCCTCCTTAAGTGCAGGCGCTATTTCCTTATACAACTGACTGTCATAAGTTTTATATATTTCAGCATCCTTCTCACACAATTCACTTTTAACACCGGCAATGGATACCATATCTCCTGCTTTGGCATTTATTACCCGTTTACCGTTTGCCAGGAGCCTGGTAACTGTCATACCTTTTTCCTTTATTCTTCTGCTTCTTATTTCAATACCGTCTCCTTCCGAAAGCCTGTCCTTCAGTCTAAGCGTTATTATCCCTGCTTTTCTGTCACAGGAAACCGCTTTCCCAAGAAAAATGCCGGTATTTTTGGGCGATCTGGAAGATATCATTTCCCTGCCCGTTTTGCCATACAGGTATCCCCTGGTAAATCCTTCCCGGTTAAATATACGCAGCAAATTCCTGTCATCCTCTTCATCAATCCCCAGGCCACCTTCCGGACCATGCTCCAATACGAAATCAATGTATTTCCGGTAAACGGATGTTACTATCCCGACATATTCAGGGCTTTTCATCCTTCCTTCTATCTTGAAGGATGCCACACCGGCACCGATAAGTTCTGGTATCTCATGCAAAAGGCATAAGTCTTTCGGGCTTAGCATATGACTTTCATCAATAACTTTCTGGTTATCCTTAAACAAACGGTAAGGCAGCCTGCAGGGTTGAGCGCAAAGGCCCCTGTTTCCACTTCTCCCGCCGATGACACTGCTCATCAGGCACTGGCCGGAATAGCATATGCAAAGGGCACCGTGTACAAATACCTCAACATCTAGGCCGCCGTTTTCAACGATATCACGGTTTTCATCAAGAGTAAGCTCCCGGGCGGGTATTACCCGTGAAAAGCCCATATCCCTTAATGCCCGGGCACCCTGGACATTATATATTGTCATCTGGGTACTGCCGTGAAGGGTTATACCGGGTATGTTTTTCTTAAGAAGGGACGCAAAGCCCAGGTCCTGGACAATCACCCCGTCAATGCCTTTATTGTATGCCCAGGCAGTAAATTCAAAAGCTTCATTCATTTCCAGGTCAGAAATAAGGGTATTCATGGTAAGATATATACGAACTCCCCTGACATGGGCGTAATATATTACCTTTTCAATTTCTTCCCTGGTAAAGTTGGCCGCATTTGCCCTGGCGTTGAAAAGGGGGCCGCCCAGGTATACAGCGTCCGCCCCGTTATTTATGGCTGATATGAATGAATCATAAGACCCAGCAGGTGATAAAAGCTCAACTTTTCTTATCATTATTGTGCTCCACTTCTTTCCACTATTTTAAGCAATGCCGGCATTATGTCCGTTATCTTTGCTATCCCCCTTAACGGTTCTTCCGGGACCTCTCCCAACAATATCAACGGCACTCTGTTTAAGGTATGGGTTTTAACTGATGCATCCTCAATATTGCCGTGGTCACTGGTAATAATTATTATATCCCTTTTTGGATTCGCCATATCGGCAAGTTTCCCCAAAAATGCATCCAGCATCTCAAGGTGTTTAACCTGGGTTTCCATGTCGCCTTTATGGCCGATTATGTCCGTCATAAAATGTTCAAACAGCGTAAAGTCATACTGCCTGCTTATATTGTACAGTATTTCGGCTGCATTTTCAGGCGTTATGGGTTTAACCCTTTCATCATACGCGAGCATGTGTCCCGTAATATCGTGGTAAAGGCCGTTGCCTGCCAGTAAATCTTCAACGGTCCTGAAGGGAAGCCCTGCCGACATGCACATTACTGATGTAACAGAGGGCCTTAGCCTTCTGTCAACAGGATCTGCCATCTGGCGCAGATACTCGTCCCGGTATACATTTGCATAAGTAACGGTTAGTTTCAGATTTTTTAGCCGTAAAAACAGGTTGTCTTTATAAATGATTTTCCTGAGGGTCTCTGTGGGCTGGCCGCTTAAGTGCCTTCCCAGAATTTCGGCGGCGTTCACACCCGTAAATAAGGATGTCTGGTTTGTGGCACTCTGGGGTAGGCCAGGAACACCCATTGACGTGTCCACGGTGACCAGGGTTGGAGAAGTTAACTGTTTCATCAGGAAAGGGATATTGGCTTTATAAAAAGGATTGGTATTTTCATCGGGGCTGCCCAGGCCAAAACCGTCAATAAATATAAGAATTATTTTCAATAATGGAACCTCCAAAAATAAAAGTGCATAAATGCACCGGTAAAGACTTCTATAAAATCTGTATTACAGTGTCTATCTATAGCTTCCGCCTGATCTGCTGTATTTCTCCAGGCTGCTTCTTACTTCTCTCAATTCCGCTTCTCTCGTGGCTAACTCCAGTTGCAATTGGGTGTTTTTCTCCAGGAGGCTGTCTCTTTCCCTGATGATACGCTGGTTTTCTTCGGTAAGTCTTTGTATGCTCTCTTCTGCTTCTCTTATTTTTTCCTTCAATGCATGTTCACTCTCACGAATTTTGAAATAATCATCCGCCACATTAATGGCTGTGAGCACGGCTGCCATAGAGGTGCTCAATCTGTGATTTCTTCGCATAATCTCAGTCATCTTTTTATCCACAAAGAGACTGACCCTTTGGATATATTCCTCGGATTCAGTACCAACAAGCCTGTAATCCTTGCCGGCTATCCTCACCTCAACCCTGTTCTTATCCGCCACAAGACCAGCTCCTTCGCATCATCAATAACTTTTTCTTTATTATACTATATTTCGGCAAAAAAAGCATTTTTACGACTAAATATTTTCGCAACCGTCCGTGGCGTGGGCGCTTAATAAGTCATAATAATTTCAGGATTCTTCCTGTGCCAGGGTCAACGTAAATAAGCCAGTAGCCCACGATGTCCGGTCCCTGCCTGAATCCTGCCCGGACCCACCTGCAGTATTCCCCGAAAGGCCTTTCCTCTTCCCTGTACATGCCGGGCACACCACAGACAAAGTATGCTTTTTGTTTTTCCCTCAAGTCTTCATATACACCTGCAATAAGATGTCCATACTTGTAATGGGCATTCATGACTGCCGTGTTAAAAAGCAGGGGTGTTTTTATCCCGTTTTCATACAGCACATTACTAAGATACATGGGGTTTATGACTTTCCACCAACGGTAATCCCTCCGTCTGGAACCAAACGGGTCAATCCGTTCAAAAGCGCTGTCCAGGGCATTTATCAGTCTGATTATGTCGGGAACTGTTTCACGTTCGCCGGGAGCCGATGTCTCCCTGTCCTCCCTTACCCCGCCCGTTTCTTCTTGTTCATTATTAACTCCTGCATCCTCCTTTTCAGCTTTGCCCGCATCTTCCTTAAGGAGAGCGCCGGAAGCATCCTCTTCAGCTATTGCAGTTGTTTCTCCACCGGTGGCTTTTACATCTATATTTTTGGCAACATCAGAAATTTTCATGTCTGCTTCTTTAACCGCTTCCCCTTCATTTAAAATCTTATCAATTGTGCCGTTTTCCGAAGGCAACACGGTTTTATCGGCGCCTTCAGGGATTCCGGTTTCCTTATTCTTATTTTCAGGACCTGATATTTCCTTCTTTATTGAATCGGGAATATTAAACTCCGGTGTATTTTCCACAGGCCTGTAAATACTTTTAATCTTGCTCAGGTCCGTAACCACACCACTGCTGTCATATTCCATATCACCCGTTATTTTCACTTCTGTTTCGATTTTACTGATATCTATGTTATCAATTGTAGCGTAATAACCATCAGTTACATTTCCGCTACCCGGGCTGCTTTCGCTTTCTCTTACCTGTTCTGAAGCCTGCCTGTCTTCCTTCAGCGTACCAGAACCGGCAGTAGTTTTCTTTCCCATGAGAAATTGTTTCAGTTTAGGTTTCCATTCAATCTTCTCTCCTTGGTAATATGCAAGAGGACAAATTATATTATTGTTTTTATCCCACAAAACAATGGCAGCTATATCAAAATCCGCGACATTCCTGCCCGTGTTGCCCACATTATCACTTTCAAAGTTCCATTTTATATCCCAGCGGTCCTTTCCAGGCTCCGATTTTCCGGCCTCAACAAAGGCCCATTCATTATTCTTACTGCTTATTAGGTAAAGCCTGCTAATATTATCTCCAAATAAGGAGAGATTTTCTGCATATCCGGAGAGCTTTCCCTCTTTTCCGAAGGTTTCAATCTTAAGATACCCAGAAGGCTTTTTCCCTCCGAATATTTTATCTTCTTCGCTGAATATCATGAAATGCCTTAGAAATTTTCCATTACCCAAAATATGATCCTCCCCGATAAATACCTTTTCATACATAATCTTCAGGTTCTTTATATATGTATATGAACCGCCACCTTAAAAAATGCGGGCAAATAAAAGGGCTGCCCGTCAATTACATAACAGGCAGCCAAAACAAAACGGCAGATAATCTTAAGATTATCTGCCGTAAAACATGCGTTTTATATTACTATGGATTCTACTCCAATAAATGCCCTAAGCTTTAATTACAGGTCAAAGGGTGAAATCACGTCACCATATTTGGCCTGGGCTTCCTTAAGCCTTGCTATCTGGTCATTAAGTTCCTTCGTGAATTTTTCAGGTACATTTATTTTGCTGTATATATTAATCATTCTGTCCATCTTTTCAAGGTATTTTTTAATCCTGATGGAGAACTGTTCTACATATTCTTTTTCTGTATAATCCTTGTCACGCTCTTTCCTAAACAGTTCCTTCAGGTCTTCATACTTGGGTATTCTTCCCACGGGAGTCTCTATTGCTTCATATTCACCATTGACTCTGCCGTCAGCCCACAGAATCCATATCTTCTTGTCAGGAATATCATTGCAGTATTTGCCTTCGGCATTCTTCAGGAAGTAGTTGGTGGTAAATATGGTCGGTACCACATCAAGGTCCTTGGTAAATTCAAAATGGCTCTGCAGGTATTTTCCAATGGGTACTGAAATAAAGTCCAGATTAGCCATGGGATCATGCCGTCTTACACCTTCCTGGCCGATGATTGCAGCGGTGGTTTCAGACTCAATGGTCGCACCAAGGAATACACCATGTTCCCATGTTAAGGATTCAACTACCGGAGGAGTTGTGTCTGAATCTCTTCCGCCGTAGATTATACCTCTTACGGTTACACCATTGGGATCATTGAGGGCCGGATCTGCATTTTCCAGTTCGTTAAGCCTGATGGTATACCTTGCATTCTTATTGGCAAACGGAATTTCCTTTCCGTTCTCGTCCTTTTTACCCTTCCACCATTTTCCTGTGTAGTTTATTCCTTCATCAGGGGGATCCATACCCATGCCGAGCCAGTAAGGTCTGCCGTCGCTGACCAATACATTGGAGAAAATAACCTCTCTGGGCGTCGTTAACGCTTTGTAGATCAGTTCGTCATCCCGCGGATTTACATCCTGGATAATGCCGAAAATGCCCTGTTCTACGTTAACTGCTTTTATTTCTCCGTTTATTTTTCTTAAGTATGCTATATCATCGCCCACAATAGTCTGCCCCGGAAGCATCGCGGTACTGGTTTTGCCGCACGCGCTGGGGAATGCGCCTGTAAAGTAGGTGACACGTCCAGGTTTGCCATGGACACCCATAATAAACATGTGCTCAGCCAGCCAGCCTTCGTTCTGGGCTTTCTGGATTGCAAGCCTGAATGCCAGCTTCTTGAGGCCAACACTGTTTCCTGCATATTGATTGTTTACCGTATATACGGTGTTGTCTTCAAGGTCGATATAAATCCTTCTCTTGTCGATATCTACGCTTACATTGTTCTCCAGTCTTCCTGCTGAATGGATAAATACGAAGAAGTCGTCGGAACCCTGCAGGCGCTTGAATTCTTCATAACCGCTCCTGTAAAGTATTATCTCGCTGTGAGTTACATATGCGGAATCGGTAATCTGAAGGGCTCTCAATGAAAATACGGAATTGGTGGGACCTAAGCAGAAAAAGCTTATAATCATTTCCTTGCCTTTCATAATACCGTCAAGGATAGATTTTATTTCAGGCAGTCCCTTGTCCTTCATTACATAGTTAATATCTATACCCCAATCAACTTCTTTGGAGAGCAGATAAGCAGTATTCTTCGGGTCTCTGCCCTGGTCCTTGGGGCTGTCAAAGTGTACTGTATGCCCTTCCATGGCAAGTCTTTGTTCCTCACCGTTTTTAAGCGCCAACTGTCTGATATATTCAACATCTTCCGGTGCGTCGGTGATAACCGTCACTTTTTCCGGCTTGCACAGTTCAATCGCTTCCTGGACGACTTTCATGACTTTAGGATTATTCAGAGCCTCCAGCTTTTTTAAAGCAACACTGTCCATTAAAATACCTCCTATGAATTAACATTATAAATTGATTTAATCATGATACACATGATTTATTTTTTAATGTTGGCTAAAGACCGTTTTACTATTATGTAAATTTAACATACCTTTCTAATATTAAGTTACATTATACCTTATATTATGATTTCTTTAAAGAGATTTTTGAGAAAAATAAATAAAATTTTAACAATTTTTCAGAAAAAGTGCATCCGAGAGTTTTGCAAATTGCACAATAGACAATGTTTCTCCCCTGGCGTTTTCGTCAATGCCTATATCCTGAAGCACTTCAATAATTTCAGATTTTTCTGTTTTGAAATTTTTCAGAGCCGATAATGCATTAACCAGTTTTTTCCTTCTCTGGCCAAATGCTGCCTTTACCACATTAAAAAAGAAGTCTTCATTTATTACTTTAACTGCCTTTTCCCTCCTCACAGTAAGTTTTAATACAGTTGAGTAAACATTGGGCGGGGGCACAAAGCAATGGGGAGGCACATCTGTAATTTTTTCAGGCACGGAGTGGTAATTTACAGCAACGGAAAGAGCTCCATACTGCTTGTTTCCAGGTTTTGCGGTAATCCTGGCGGCCACTTCCTTTTGCACCATCAATATCATACTGTCTATGCATGATTCATTTTCCAGTAATTTCATAATTATGGGGGTCGTAATATAATATGGGAGATTTGCCACCACTTTTATGCTTCCGTCCTGTTCAGTACCGGAAATAATATCTTTAATATTCACCTTCATGATATCCCTGTTTATTATTTCAACGTTTCCGAAATCTTTAAGGACATCCTGCAGCACCGGTATCAGCAGCCTGTCAATTTCAACGGCAAATACTTTCCCGGCCTTCCGGGAAAGTTTCATGGTCAGGTTGCCTATTCCTGCCCCTATTTCAATGACAATATCATTTTCATCAATCTCCGCTGCCTGAACAATCCTGTCCAGGACTTTCTCATCGGTGAGGAAATTCTGTCCCAGCGATTTTACAGGCCTGATGTTGTATTTTCTTAAAATATCATGAACCTGACTCATTGTATAAACCTCTCGTTTTCCAATCCATGGGTTTAAGGTCCGGCTCCGACCGTCTTAAAACATACGCGGACGACACAGCCCCCATGATGCAGTTATTATACCACAAATATAAAAAGCCATATACACAATAAAAGGCCAGCCGGTTAATCAACTTACCGCCAGCCATTTTTTACACACTGTATCTGCCAGACAAGGTTTCCTTAAAGGAAAACCCTGGCTTCTCCCGTCAAACATCAGCTTCCGGCCACTATATCCTTTATAATCCAGCCGTCAGTTTCCTCATTGTAATCCAATACCAATACCCGGCTGTTCAGGCCATTTTCAAAATCAAATTCCTTCACATTTTCAGAAAGCTGGATATCCAGAACAATATTATACAAATACTCTTTCCTCGGACCTGCATTCTCTTCAACCAATTCCTGGAGGGAATGAATATCTATAGAAATTATGGCACCCCTGTATTTCCGGTAATAATCCTCGAAAGAAATACTGCCGGTATTACCATACGTCAGTTTGTATGCGGTTTCAAGGTCTCCGCTTCCAAGGGCATTAACCCACTGCATGATCACATTTATCAAAACATCTTTATCTACCTGTTGTTTGAGAATTGCGATGTCCCGCTCTTTTTTCAGAATCTCCTCGGACAGCTCCCTGTTTTTTTCCTGCTGCTCCTTCAGCATGTTTTCATAAGATTCGATCTTTTCATTGAGTTCCTTTATGGTATTTTCAAGGGCGTCATTGGCTTTGTCCAGATTGCTGATCTGCCGGTACAGTATCTCAATGGTATCGGACTTCACTTCATTTGTATCCTGCAAATCCCTGATATTAGCCTGTTTGTTCTCCCTGTCCCATAGCAGGTAATTGAACCCGATAAAAAACATTATAATAATCAAACAAATCAAAATGAGAAGAAATTTCTTCATCAGCACACCCCCAATAATCCATCCGTACAAACCCGGTGGACAATCCTCTCCCTTGACATAATTTCTTTCCCAATGTCCTAAACCGGCAGGTTAAACAACCTTATCGCATTTTGCGAAGTGATATGGGCTACTTCCTCAACATCCAGGTTTTTTATCTGTGCAATCTTTTCTGCAATATACACCAGGTATCCTGAATCATTTCTTCTTCCCCTGAAAGGCTCAGGAGTCAGATACGGGCAATCTGTTTCCAGAACAATCCTTTCCATTGGCAGATACTTTATCACTTCGACAACTTTTTTCGCGTTTTTGAATGTACATACGCCGCCAATACCGAAGTAGAAGTTAAGTTTCAACAGTTCCCGGGCCATTTCAACACTGCCGGAATACGCATGCATTACCCCTCCTACTTCAGATGCATGTTCATCCCTGATAATCTTAAGCGTATCTTCGTGGGCATCCCTATCATGTATAATTATCGGCAAATCCAGTTGTCGGGCAAGTCTTATCTGCTTGGCAAAGCAACTTTTCTGTATTTCCCTGGGTACATTGTCATAATAATAATCCAGTCCTATTTCTCCGATGGCTACTACTTTTTCGTTTGATGAAAGTGATCTCAGCATGTCCAAAACTTCATCGTTAAAGTCACTGCTGTCGTGAGGGTGTATACCTACTGAAGCAAAAATAAAGTCAAATTTCCGTGAAAGAGATATACTCATGGCATTTGATGATACATTAGACGAGGCATTTACCACATATGCAATTCCCTTGGATTTAAGGCTCTGCAACAGCTCGTCCCTGTCATTATCAAACCTTGAGTCGTCATAATGCGCATGTGTATCAATAAGCATAAAATATCTCCCGAAAAAAGAAATGAATGATACATATTCAGTCTGAAGTATATTATACACTAATACTACGCAAACAACAAATTCATAGTTCCCCTGCGGGAAATTCTAAATACAATGTACCGGAAGGCATACGCCTTCCGGTCTTGTAATCAAAAGCCATATTCTGTATCAGGTTATTTTTGATCCCGTGTCTATGTTTCTGTCTACGGTTATAAGGGAAAGGTCTTTACTGTTTGATGCAGCCAGGATCATTCCCTGGGATTCAATGCCCCTTAACTTCACGGGTTTTAAGTTTGCCACCAGTATTACATATTTACCGGTCAACTCCTCAGGGTTATAATACTTGGCAATGCCTGAAACAACCTGCCTTATCTCGTCCCCCACCTGGAGCCTTAGTTTGAGAAGTTTGTCAGTACCTTCAACCTTTTCAGCTTCAAGAACTTTCGCCACCCTAAGGTCTACCTTGGCAAAATCATCTATTGTGATAAACTCATCCTTCTTTTCCAAAGCGTCACCATCTCCGGCATTTTCTTTTCCCTTGTCCACTTTCTTTGCTTTCTTTTCTTCCTGTTTTCCTTTTAGGTTTTCAAGCTCCTTAAGTTCCTTCTCCAAATCAATGCGCGGGAACAATACTGCACCTTTGCCCACCCTGGCATCTTTCGGGTATACCCCCCATTTGTCAGATGTATCCCAGGCAGTGAGGCTGCCTTGGGCAATACCCAGTTGCTCCCAAATTTTAAAAGGTGTTTGAGGCATAAACGGCTGTATCAGAATTGATATAATACGGATACTCTCTGCCAGGTTGTACATCACAGCTGCCAGCCTTGCCCTCCTGGATTTGTCCTTTTCCAGGATCCAGGGCGTAGTTTCGTCAATATATTTATTTGTCCTGGAGATGGTTTTCCATATCTCCGCCAGGGCTGAACTGAACTGGATTTCATCCAGCAGTTTTTCAACCTTGGCCTTTGTTCCCAGGACAGTTTCCTTAAGGTCCTGGTCATATTCGCCTTCTTCTCTGTCTTCAGGAATAGTGCCGTCAAAATATTTATTAATCATGGCCACTGTCCTGCTTACCAGGTTTCCAAGGTCATTGGCCAGGTCTGAATTTATTCTTCCTATGAGGGCTTCATTGGAGAAATTTCCGTCTGAGCCGAAAGGCACTTCCCTGAGTAGAAAATACCTTATGGCATCCACACCATATTTATTTACAAGGATAACGGGATCCACCACATTCCCCTTGGACTTGGACATCTTCCCTCCGTCAAGGACCAGCCAGCCGTGGCCGTATACCTGCTTCGGCAGGGGCTCGCCCAGGGCCATGAGCATTGCAGGCCATATGATAGTGTGGAACCTTACAATTTCCTTGCCCACAAGGTGGATATCTGCCGGCCAGTATTTCCTGTACGCCGAATCGTCATCAGACATGTATCCAAGGGCTGAAATGTAGTTTGACAATGCGTCAATCCAGACATAGACAACATGCTTTTCATCAAAAGTAACAGGTATGCCCCAGTTGAAAGAAGTCCTTGACACGCACAGGTCTTCAAGACCGGGCCTCAGGAAATTGTTGAGCATTTCGTTTCTCCTGCTGGCAGGCTGAATAAATTCAGGATGTTCTTCAATATGCTTAATTAACCTGTCCTGGTATTTTGAAAGCCTGAAAAAATAGCTTTCTTCTTTGGTCAGCTCCACGTCCCTGCCACAGTCCGGGCATTTCCCGTCCTTAAGCTGAGTTTCTGTCCAGAATGATTCACAGGGTGTGCAGTACCAGCCTTCATACTCGCTTTTATATATATCTCCCTGGTCATAAAGCTTCTTAAAAATTTTCTGGACCGTTTCAACATGGTAATCATCCGTGGTCCTTATAAACCTGTCGTTGGAAATGAGCATCAGGTCCCATAATTCCCTGATGCCCTTGACTATATTATCAACATAGTCTTTAGGTGACATGTTGAATCCTTCCGCGGTTCTCTGGATCTTCTGACCGTGTTCGTCAGTGCCGGTCAAAAACATAACGTCAAAGCCTTTCAGCCTTTTATATCTTGCAAGGGCATCTGCAGCCACCGTTGTGTATGAGTGTCCGATATGCAACTTGTCACTCGGATAATAAATGGGCGTGGTTATATAAAACGTATTCCCAGCCATTATTAAGCCTCCCTTTAATTCCGGAATAATAGATTATTCCTGCTTTTGTTTATCGTTGGACTGATAATATAACTATACATATTGACACATCAATTTTCAAGGAATTTTTGTCAATATGTTATTCTAAGCCCCTTTGCTGAATATAATTTACCAGGAGGTTGGACAACATGCAAAAAATGAGCCTGGGTAAAATAGGCATATTGCTACGTTCCCTAATGAAACAGGACAGGAATGAAAATGATAAACAGCTGGTCAGCAACATTTTGTACGCAAAAGACAATAAAAGTAGCATGCAAAAAGGTTCTCTTTATATTGCCTCTTCCATTTACCAGTCAGCTTTCGGATGCGGCCATAAAAACCTTAATGATTTCTTGAATGCATATATAGAGCTGTGCAGCCTCCTGGAACTGTTGAATAATTCCTTCGATGTAACCGAAAATTACAAGGAATCTTCCAAACTGCACAACATTCTTTACAGTGCACTGGATTTCCTTGAAGAAAGGCAGGTAAGCATATCCCAGAACGGTATGAGGTATATTTCCCACATTATCGGGAAACTGGCAAATACATGCCGGACCTGTCTTTTGAGTCTGCCCGGATGTTTTGACATGTTTGACGCCATAAAAGAACACGCACAACTTTATTGCAATATAACATTAAGGCCCAAAATCAATAACCGGTTTTATACCTATGCCGTAAAGAAACAGGTGGAAGAATACCTGGAAAAACACCCCGAATTTTACTGGTGGGAGCTTTCAGCCGCCTTTTCCTCACCTTTTCTGGTCATTTTGGATGTAATGGCCATGTCCCTGGTAGCCTCAGACCCTGCCGGCACAGAAATCCTCAAAAACCTTAACTTCCCATGGCTCAGTTGTTACCACTCATTACTTGAACATTTTTCCAGGCTTCACTCGGACATATCGGCCAACATTTTCAATCCCGTCAATTGTTACAAAAACCTGGTCAAATTTGAAAAAAGGGTGCTGTTCCTGAGGCATAAATGCCTGTCATTTGTCGATAAAGGGGAAAAGGCATATAAAGCATTGGATTTACTGCTTAAATCCATAGCCCTTTTATACCTTTCCGAACCAGGTGCGCAGTACGGTATTTATAAAATCACATCGGAAAGAATTATAAAAAGTATGGGAATACCCTTTTACTTCAATGCACTGAAACTTGCCAGGGAAAAATTCAAAGCTTTTAAGACTGGAATATAATCCTGCATATGAATGAGGACAGGACAATGCACACCACGTCGGATATCAGCGCCGCCAAAACGGTGTATTTTACTTTTTTTACGCCCACGGACCCAAAATATAAAGTAAGGGTATAAAAAGTGGTTTCCGTTGAACCCATCATGACCGACGCCATTCTTCCCAGGATTGAATCAGTTCCGTATGCCCTAAATATATCCGTCATCACCGCAAGTGACGCACTGCCTGAAATGGGACGAAGGAGCGCAAGGGGCAGTACCTCAGGTGGTATGCCTGCAAGAAGGGTCAGGGGCTTTAGGGCATATGCCGTAACGTCCAGGGCGCCCGATGCCCTGAAGACCCCGATTGCCACCATGAGTCCCACCAGTGAGGGTATTATCCTTATGGTGGTGCGGATGCCGTCCCTGGCACCTTCCACAAAAGCATCAAACACCCTGACGTTTTTATAAATGCCCCCGAAAAGTATCAGTAAAAATACTGAGGGAACTACGTAGTTTGAAATATGCTTTATCCAGAACATTACAAGAACCTCTTTTTCCTGTAAAACCGGGATAATATCTTAACAGAAATAATCCCTGCAGCGTTTGTACATAATGATGTTATCCATATGGGAAGGATTATCTCTGCAGGATTTGCAGACCCCATGGATGAACGGATTGCAATAATCTGGGCCGGAATAAGCTGAAAAGCAGCCGTATTAAGTATCAGGAACATGCACATGGCATCGGTGGCTGTTCCCTTGTGCCGGTTAAGGCTGTCAAGGTCCTTCATTGCTTTAAGCCCCAAAGGAGTTGCCGCATTTCCCAGGCCCAGAAAATTGGCGGATAAATTCATGACAATGCTCTCCAAAGCAGGATGGTTCCCCGGTACATCGGGGAAAAGTACCCTGAGCAACGGCCTTGCCGCCTTTGCCACCATATTAATGACACCGCTTTTTTTAGCAATGTTCATCATACCTGTCCATAGGCACATGATTCCCAACAACGCAATGCTAAGTTCCACAGCATTTCTGGCAGATTCCAGTGCCGCTTGTGAAACCTGCTCTATCCTGCCGTTGAATATCCCTATAAGTAGGCCAAAAACCAGCAGCCCGAACCAAATATAGTTCAGCATAGGTACACCTTCAGAGAAAAACCTTTATAATTTATATGCTTTTAAATTCCAACTATTCCATTATGTCACATGACATGCCACAACATGAGATTCAACACCACATAATAAAATGTATATTGACGTTAAATGGAATATATGGTACTATAAGAAAAAAGATTGTCGAAAATTGTAAGCTAGAGGAGGGGAAGTTATGAAATCAACGGGTATTGTTAGAAAAGTAGATGAATTGGGAAGAGTAGTTTTACCAATCGAGCTTAGAAGAACTTTGGATATAGCAGAAAAGGATGCGTTGGAAATCTATGTTGATGGTTCTACCATTATTTTGAAAAAATATGAACCAGCCTGTATTTTCTGCGGCGATGCCAAAGATGTAAAAGCCTACAAGGGCAAAAATATTTGTCCAAATTGTTTGGAAGAACTTCGCAAATAAATGAAAATTATATCTTTTCAATCCAGCCCGGACTTTTGTCCGGGCTTTTCAATTTTAGTCTTCTTTATCCTTTATTAGCATTGCATAAACTTCCCTTTTGCTTATACCCCTGTCAGCGGCTACCTTTTTTATTGCCTCCTTTTTCGTTAATCCTTCACCGGTATAGATACTCATATGCTCCAGTATATCCACTTCATCCCATTTTCTGTTTGTTTCTGCCTTTAAAGTTTTTTCGCATGCGCCTTCTATGACAAGCACATATTCACCTTTCGGATCCCTTGATTCATATGTTTCAATAACCGAATCCAGTGTTCCCCTCATTATCTCTTCAAATTTTTTGGTCATTTCCCTGGCAACAGCAATTTTTCTGTTTCCCAGGTATTTTCTTAAAAGTAAAAGGGTTGATTTCAGCTTATGAGGCGATTCATACAATACTATTGTCCTGGGTTCCTCCTTAAGGGCTATGATACGTTCCTCTTTTTCCTTGTTTTTCTTAGGGAGAAATCCTTCAAACACGAAACGTCCCGTGGACAAACCTGAAACAATAAGGGCTGAAATAGCTGCCACAGGCCCGGGAATTGCTGTGACGGTAATGCCTCTTTCTACGGCGGCCTTTACAATATCTTCACCGGGATCAGAAATGCCTGGTGTTCCCGCGTCAGTGACCACAGCCACGCTTTCCCCCTGTTCCAACCTTTCCAGGATATAATCTCCCTTTTGGTTCTTGTTATGTTCATGATAACTGGTCATGGGGGTTTTTATATCAAAATGGTTCAACAGCTTTATAGTCTGCCTGGTATCTTCAGCAGCAATAAGGTCAACTTCCCTGAGCACTTTAAGGGCTCTTGAGGAAATATCCTCCAGGTTGCCTATGGGAGTTGCCACAAGGTACAGGACACCTTTTTCAGGCATACTTCTCACCTGCTTTTTCCGTATATTTCAAGTATTTCATCAGTATAGACCCCGGGGCTTTCATACACATACAACGGTTCAATAACCTTAAGCTGGGGATTTCCTCCCCTGCTGGCACGGATAAGGACCAGGTTGGGCTTTTTACCCGCATATGGATGCACAAACCTCATGATCTTCGGCTCAATGCCATACTTCCTCATTAAGTAAACAGCATCCACAAGCCGCTGGGGACGGTTTACCATGAACAAGTTTCCACCCGGCTTTAAAAGGGCAGCAGAAACGCGGATTACATCTTCAAGGTTGCACATGATTTCATGCCGTGCTATAGCCTTCGCATCCGATGGATTTACAATACCGCCCCCTGCGGTTATATACGGCGGATTTGACGTTATCACATCAAAATGCCTGCCCTTGAAATATGAAGGGCATTCTTTTATATCCATTGCCAGTATTTCAACTTTCTCCTCAAGATTATTAAGGAGCACGCTTCTTTTGGCAGTATCAGCCATGTCCTCCTGTATCTCAACCCCTATTATCCTGGAAGCCTGGGTCTTTCCTGCCAGAAGTATGGGTATAATGCCTGTTCCCGTACCTAAATCCATAACCTGCCCATCTTTAGGTACTTGACAAAAATTGGCCAGCAAAACTGCGTCGATTCCGAACCTGAACCCGGTCTTTTTCTGTATTATTTTCAAACCTTTATATTGCAAATCGTCAATTTGTTCGTCAATTCCTATGTTAACCAATTCAACACACCCGGTCTTTTTTCGTATATATAATATCTCAGGTATTATACATAAAAAATTATATAAAATTTTTCAACCTAAAAATAGAAAACGGGCATAGTAATATGCCCGGTTTCTACTCTAGTTTTTAAAATTATTTCTGGTGTGGTGCGTCCACTGGACAAACTTCTGCGCAGGAACCGCAATCTATGCACTCATCCTCATCAATAACGTATTTATCCTCACCTGCTGAGATACATTGTACGGGACATTCTGCCTCACAAGCGCCACAACTGATACAATCATCATTTATATAATATGCCAAAACAACACACCTCCTCTTTACTCCGGCGAAAGAATGCTATCCTTAAGCATTCTTTCGCCGCTCTTGAAAATTATATATTATTCAGTTTACAATTTCAATATAAAAAGGCTGTCAACCTATTTTAAAAATCTTCAAGTTCTGACAATTCCTTTTCCAACTCTTCATCAATTGCAAAATCCTCCGGTTCTTCTTTTACCGTACTGTCCTGTATTACCTCTATCTGGTCAAAAGTGAATACTTCCACATCCGTTTCATTATCCTTGTCCAGTTTGACCTTGACTCTTTCTTTCAGAAGGCTTACCTCCGTTACTACACCCTGGCCTTCCGGCGTATTTACTACGGCTCCGACTTTGGGTGCTTTCTTAAGGAGTTCTTCATAAGCTTCCTGCTCATACCTCAGACAGCACATAAGCCTTCCACATGTGCCGGAAATCTTGGTGGGATTAAGTGACAGTCCCTGTTCCTTTGCCATTCTTATGGACACAGGATCGAACTCGCCCAAAAAAGAGTTACAGCACAGGATTCTTCCGCAAACACCTACACCGCCCATCATCTTGGATTCGTCCCTTACGCCAATCTGTCGTAATTCAATACGTGTCTTAAAAACAGAAGCCAGGTCCTTTACCAGTTCCCTGAAATCCACCCTTCCTTCGGCAGTAAAATAAAATAATATTTTATTGTTGTCGAAGGTATATTCCACATCTATTAATTTCATGTCAAGGCCATGTTTTTCTATTTTCTTAAGACATATTTCAAAGGCCTCTTTCTCTTTTTTACGGTTTTCCTGTTCATGTTCATCGTCTTCTTTTGTAGCAACCCTGATAACCTTTTTCAGGGGAGATACTATATCGCTTTCCGGCACCTGGCGGGGTGCAATAGCCACATCACCATATTCGATGCCACGGGCGGTTTCCACAATCACATGGTCACCCAATTTTATTTCAATGTCACCCGGATCGAAATAATATATTTTTCCGGCTCTTTTAAACCTTACTCCTACAACCGTTACCATCTATGTTAAACCTCCTGAAGTTCCAATAACATTACTTCAATTGCAAGTTCATAATTTACATTGTTTCTTAATTTTATCTTGGTATCTTCAATAATTTCTATTTTTTTAATCAAGCCAGCCACTGTGTGCATGGAAGCCATATTTAATATAATATCCTTTTTGTCTGTATTTATCAATTTATCTTTCCTTGTGGAAATCAATACATTTATTGCGTCACGGTAGACAGTCTGCATGATATCCAGCAACAGCTCCGCATCATTTCTGTTATCACTGAAGAAATTCATCGAATCCCTTAAAAAACTTATTCTGTCTTCACAGCCTCCTGCAATGATTTTAAAAAGTCTTTCCCGTTTACCGTTAAGCTCGGGGGAAGCCGCCATGCTCAACGCTTTTCCTATAATGCCCTGGGCATAGGCGGTCAGAAAATCAATATTTTCTATATTGCCTCCATATTCTTTCAGGGCTTCGTATACTTCCTGGTCTGTATTTCGCCTGAAATGGAAAGTTATAGCCCTTGAACGAATAGTTTCGGCCAATTCTCTGTATCTTGGCGTGGTCAGGATCACCACTGCATAAGAAGGTGGATTTTCAAAAATTTTCAGCATACTGTTCTGGGCCTGCACAGTCATATTATGCGCGTTGGCAATAACATAGACCTTTCTTGCGGAATGAGTAGGCATCAAAAACATGTCCTCTCTCATTTCCCGTATGATATCGACACTCACGGTGTTATTTCCGTTGTCGATCATCCTGAAATCCGGATTGCTTTCACTATTCATCAGTTTACAGGCCGTACACCTGTCGCATCCGGTTTCGGAGCCACCGGTACAAAGGAGGGCTTTGGCAAATGCCTTTGCGACAGTTCGTTTCCCTATTCCCTCAGGGCCGGTAAATATATAAGCATGTCCGGTTTTATCATGCCGAAGGGCATTAAGAAGAGACGACAAAATATCCCTTTGTCCTTTTATATCACTGAAATTCATTACGTTCTCCCGACAGTCGCTAATTTGCTAAAGAAGCATGTCAAGTATAAGGCCTTTGATGGTATCAAGCAGACCGGCTATTTTGAGATTATCCTTTTCGCTGGATAAAATCTCTTTTGTAAGCTGGTCCAGCTCTGCATCGACCTTCCGTATGATCGCATAGACCCTGCTTCTTCCCCTTCTGTCCAGAATATTCTGCTTGGTAAACTCATGAGACGCCGCCAGGGCTTCACTGAGAAACTGGGAAACATATTTCCTGTATTTTTTCAATTCCTTAATATCAGCCTTCCTGGCCAGTATTTTGCCCTGCTCTATAATACATTCCATCAGCTCATTCAGTTTGGATTCCCGGGTATCGTTTTCTGCTCTATTCAGGTGGGCTCTGAAACTTGCATTCACATCATTGATATTCCTGGGTACCGTTCTCTCAACCGTACTGCCTTTCTCAGTCCATACATTTGCCGGGCTATCCTCTACTTTCATAAAAACCGGCGCCTCCTTACTTCCCTGGTTATCGAAGAGGTTTAAGCCTTTTCGAATCTTTCCACATTAAGCACAAATATGGTAGCTCCGCCAACCACCACTTCCACCGGGTACGGAACAAACATGCCTCCGGCTCCGTTAGGCGTCATGGCTGAATTGACAACTTGTTTTCTGCTTTTTGATTTATTCTTGATTATTTGAATTACTTCATCAACCTTGTCTTCTTCAATTCCCACCAGCAAAGTGGTATTGCCGGCACGCAGGAAACCACCCGTTGAGCATAGTTTCGTCACACTGTAGCCATGCTTATTGAGTTCGAGCATAACCTTCTGACCGTCTTCGTCATTTACAATGGCAAAAACAAGTTTCATCAACAACTCCCCCTTGTAACAGAATTTTACTTTTCAATATATTATTACCCACACGATGTATGTTTTGAACCTGCTGATTGTTGTTAAGTTTGCTGCTGTCAAAGAGGACTTAAGGCTGTTATTCAAAAAGGTCCGGGCGGGTGATAAGAATATTGTCAAGATATGTCTTAACTTCAGCAAATACTTCTTCAATACTCTTTGTACAATCGATTATTTTTATCCTTCCTGGGTCTTTTTCAGCAATCTGATGATACCCATTGTAAACGTTTTTATGGAAATCAAACCGTTCTTTTTCAATGCGGTCGCTGTTCTCTTTCATCCTGCCCTGTACAAGCTGAGGATGGATGTCAAACAAAAACGTTATATCAGGCTTAATACCGAATGCAGCAATTTCGTTTAACTTCTCAATGGTTTCTATGGAAAGCCCTCTGCCATAACCTTGATATGCTAAACTGGAATCAGTAAACCGGTCACACAGAACGGTTATTCCTTTTTTTAAACTCGGCTCAATTACCTCCCTGACCAATTGAGCCCTTGATGCTGCATATAGCAGCATTTCTGTAATACCGGTCATCCCGGTGTTTGCAGGATCAAGTATAAGTTCCCTGATCTTTTCGCCTATTTCAGTCCCGCCTGGTTCTCTTACAGCCTTATATGGTATATTTCTTTCTGCCAGATACTGCCTGATAAGATTAAACTGGGTGGTCTTGCCCGAACCGTCTATACCTTCTACCGTAATAAACAAGCCTCTTGTCGGCATAGCATAAGCTCCTACTATTACTAGACTGCCTCTTTCAGTAATTTCATTATAACATTGTAGCCGAAAACCTTCAATTGTTTTATTCTGATGGCAGTTTCCCGAGGATGTGCCTTTTGACGCTTACATACACGTCCTGCTGTCTGTAAGGTACTGAGAAAGTTTTACCTTATGCCAGTACATTGATCTTCCCGCCGGGAGCAATGCCGTTCACCTTTCCGCCTGCGTCAAGGACTTCCGTTATATACCGGACAATCTCTTCCGTTATTGTCTCTCCCGGGCAAAGGAGAGGAATTCCAGGAGGATATGGAGTTATAATGTCATGGCATACCTTTCCTACCGATTCTTCAACATCCACAGCCTTGTAATCAGCTAACCATGCTTCCTTAAGTCCTGCTGCTTTTTCGGGAAGAATCCCTGGTGGTTTGCACAGGAAATCCGCCTTAACCGGCCTTACATGTTTTTGAACAACCTCATCCAGGGATTTGTACAAGTACCCGATATCCTGTCTCGTGTCGGATATGGTGGCTATACATACAATATTGAAAAGGTCAGACATTTCAACCTGTACCCCGTACTTGGACCGCAGGATCCTTTCCGTCTCAAATCCTGTAATCCCTGCCGGAGCCATATTGAAAACCAGCCTGGTGGGATCAGTATCACATTCAGGTATCTTCACAGGTCCCAGTTCTTTTATAAATCTGTTATTTCCCAGGTGTCGTCTGGCTTCATGGATATACTCAATGAGCAAAGCCAGTTTCCTCTCTCCCTGGATTTCCATTACAGCACGGGCAATATCCAGGGATGCCATTAATATATATGATGGGCTTGTGGACTGGAACATGCTTAGAGCTGCCCTAAGTCCCGTTACATCAATCCTTCCTGTGTTAACATGGAGATATGCAGCCTGGGTAAGGGCAGGAAGGGTTTTATGAGCACTCTGGATTGTTATATCAGCTCCCATTTCAACAGAAGACCTGGGAAAATTTCTACCGAACCTTAAGTGGGCTCCGTGGGCTTCATCCACTATTACAGGTTTATTATATCTATGAGCAGTTTCAATTACCCTTTCTATATCTCCGCATATGCCATAATAACTGGGACGGGTTACAAAAACCGCCTGAATGGAGCTGTCCTTTCGAAGTACCTCTTCCAGTTCACAAGAATCTATAAATGTGCTGATATTAAATTCTTCATTGATACGGGGCAATAAAAATACGGGCTCAATACCTGCTATAATGGCGGCATTGATAAAAGACCTGTGGCAATCCCTTGCTGCAAGGATTTTTCCACCTTTTGGGCAAACGGCGTTTACGGCGGCAAGGATGCCTGCAGTGGATCCATTTACGAGAAAAAAGGTCAGATCCGCGCCAAAGGCCTTTGCAGCAAGCTGCTGCGCTTCATTTATCACTCCTTCAGGGTAGTGGAGGTTGTCGCTTCCGGGAATCTCGGTTATATCAATGCGTGAAATATTGGACAGAAATTCTTCCAAAAGGCCTTTGCCCATCTTATGGCCCGGCATATGAAACGGTATCACGTTACTGTGGGCATACTTAATTAAAAAGCTGTATAAAGGACAGCTGTTTTTCATTGAAGTATCAAACTCAGTCATGGGCTTTGTTCCGATGATAAATAATTCTTAAGCCTTCCAGCGTGAGGAGGCCGTTTACCTTCTGAATGGTTTCAGATTCGGTGGCAATGAGGTCTGCAAGGCTTCCCGTGGCAATCACATTGACATTATCCTCTTTCATTTCCCGCTTCATCTTCCGTACTATATAATCCACCTGGCCTACGTAGCCGTATACAATGCCTGACTGCATGCTGCTGACAGTGTTCCTGCCGATCACCGTTGAAGGCTTGACAAGCTCTATTCTCGGCAGCTTGGCAGCGCGCTGGAAAAGGGCCTCAGCGGAAACCTTTATGCCGGGACATATTACGCCTCCCAGGTACTCGGACTTTGAGGATACAGCACAGAAGGTAGTTGCTGTACCAAAGTCCACAATAATTGCCGGACCACCGTATATTTCAAGGGCCGCTACGGCATTGGCAATTTTATCGGCTCCCACTTCCTTGGGGTTTTCATATTTTATATTGATGCCGGTTTTTACACCGGGGCCCACAATTATGGGCTCCCGTTTGAAATACTTTCTCACAGCGCTTTCCAGTGAAAACATTACCGATGGCGCCACAGACGCTATAATCACATCATCAATGGCATTGATGTCCAAACCCTCATACTGGAATAAACCAACAAAAAGAATACCAAACTCATCAGCGGTACCATACTTGTCCGCAGTTATCCTCCAATGGGCAAGAAGTTTTCTTCCTTCGTACACACCCATCACAATATTGGTGTTACCAACATCCAATGCGAAAATCATTTTTACCACCGGCCGAAAAATTACAGCTTAATACTTCTTATCTCTGCAATTTCAAGTTCTATTTCCTTTTCTATGCGCTCAATGTCCTCCAGTACATCCTCTACCGTCTCAAGTTTTACTTTATCAACAGGTTCTTCCATGCTGACGGTATCAGGAAACTTTTCCTTTGCCATGGATGAACCCGGGCCTTTTCCGGCGAAATTTTTCGTGCTCTTTGTTGAAATATTGCGCTTCTTGTTGCGGTTAACGCCTGCCTTTTTGTTATTATGTCCGGCCTTGTGATTCTGGGTTGATTGGCTTTTGTTTTTTGGGTTCAGCTTCTTGTTCCTGTTATTGTACTTACCGTAACCGTTTCTTTTTTCTCTTCCTTCGGTATTAATTGACTGCTCATTACCCATGTCTCTGCTCCGGTCATACTGATTGCCAGTTGCCATTCACTTAAAACCCCCTGAATATTTATTGCATAAAGACTGTGAAAATATGGCAAACCTGCAGGCGGTGCACCTCATTCGAGATCCCTGATGGAAACTTCCCCGGATGTGAATTCCCGTAATACTCCTTCATCCAGGTTCACCAGCAATCCGCCTCTCCCGGTAATATCCATGGCGACACCCATATATTCATCCTTTATGGATATTACCCGCACACGTTTACCCAATGTAATTGTATATTCTTTCCACAAGTCTATTATTCTATGAGTTTCACCCGAAAGTATCATATTGTAAAGTTCTTCCATCCTGTTCAGGACTTCTGCAACTATGATACTCCGACTGGTTTTATTTCTGACCGGATTATTTGCAAGAAGAGTCATCAGAGATACCGCATGACCTCTCAATTCCGGAGGAAAATCAAGGTCTTCCTGGCTATAATTTATCCCAGCTCCAATGACCAGGTAATTTACCTTTTCCATTTCGCTATTCATTTCAGTCAATATGCCGCAAAGCTTCTTTCCTTCCGCTATTATATCATTAGGCCACTTAATACCGCAACATAAACCTGTCACGTCCCTTATGCCAAGGACGACAGCAACCGCGGCAGCCAAAGTCACGACCACCACATCCTCAGGGCTGATAGACGGTCTTAAAAGGAGAGACATCCATATGCCTTTCCTGTACCCGGAATCCCATGTTCTCCCAAGCCGCCCCCTGCCCTTGGTCTGTTTTTCGGCAATAAAAAGGGTTCCATGAGGTGCTCCCTCAGCCCCTGCTCTCTTCGCGGCATCATTGGTGGATTCCGTTACGTCAAAGCAGACAATATGCCTGCCAAGAGCTTCGGTTTTAAGGTACTTACCTATTTCATATTCATTCAGCACATCAGGGGTATGGGTAAGCCTGTATCCTTTCCGTGAAGAAGCCTCGATTCCATAGCCTTCCCTGCGAAGTTCCTCTATATATTTCCACACTGCTGCCCTTGAAACGCCCAGCAGCTGGCTGATACTTTCGCCTGAAATATGATTCCCCTTGTTTTCCTCAATCAACTTTAAAATGCCGTACTTCACAATTACTCCCGACTATTTGTTTGCAGTTCTTCAGAGAACATCAACCTCATTAATGTCTGGTACCCTTAAGGTTATGATTTTATTTGTTCTCCTGTTTCGAAAAATGACCCACTTATTTTCTTTGTCTACAATTTTATCAATTTCAGAGATTTCTGCAAGACTACTGAAAAAATAAAAGAGCAGCATGTTGTCAAACTGTGGGTTTTTGTCCCTGTTTGTTTCTATGATATTCCTAAGGTACAGTTCTGCAGAATTTTCAAAAAGTATGGGTGAATCCTGCTTTTTGTTCATTTCCCGGATAAAGCCGCCTATTATGGTTGTAGTCACCAGGCATTCAGGCAGCATGTATGTGCCGAATATATACTTATCTACGGGCACAATACTTTCATAAAACAACTGGGTCAAACAGGGATTTTTCATGCTCATGCTGTAAAGGGCACCATCACAAACATAACAGTACTTCTCTTCCACCAGTAATTTCAGGCATGTTAAGGAGGTATCACGGTATTTTTCCATGTTGTCCCTTGGATTTAAGTAAGCCGTCAGACATTTTTTCGGCTCACTGTTCAGTATAATTTCCCTGTCATACCACTGTGAAAGTTTAATACCGCAGTCAATCAGGTTTTCAGCATCCTTCGAGGGCACATAGTAATACACTTCAACCATACCGGCACCACCTGGTAAAATAATGAAGCAAACTATAGTATTATTTCCCGAGAAAAAAATCCGTAAGCCTTAGAACAACACGCTTTTTGCGCTTTTCCAGGACATGAAGCCATTTAAATTATATTATAACCGCATAATTTATGGAAGAGACTTATATCAGAACAAAATTGCCGTGGCAAGTACATAATGATATAATATGTATTGATGCACGAATTATTATACACTCAAAGCGCACAAAATAACATAGAATAATAACAAATGATGGTAATATAACAATATGTACAGGCAGACAGCATATTTAAGTATTAAGATATAAAAAGGAGAGATTCTGTTTGTCCGGGTTTAACAGTACCTACAGGAACATAAGTATAGAACTGAGAAATTGTTTTACGAACAACAGGTATTTTAAACAATTGATGAACTGGGACAGCGTCCTGGTATTCGGAGGGCTTGCCGTACTGATAATGAATTTGCTTACAGGCTTTGGAAGCGGCTTTGGAGGACTTATTGCAACTGTCGGAAACTGGAGTTTTCTGGTAGGTCTGTTAATCACGTATGCCAAATTAAACCATACCTTTCTTTATGTCGGCCTGTTCACATATGCAGCCCTTCGCTTTATAAAATTCGTGATCTCAATACCAACTGCAGATTTCAGTTTTTCGCCCCTTTTTTCCGCCATTGTTTTCGGATGGCTGGGATACATGGTGTTTTCGCAGAATAATGTTACAAAAGCAGATATTTCCAGACGGAAATAAGTATATTTACAAAAGCTATTAACATGAATTCATTTAATTTTAAGGAGGGTTTGCAATGTCATTTCTGGATAATTTCGGCAGGAAAGCCTTAGAAGCCGCCCAGGAAGTAGCAAAAAAGTCCGGTGAACTTGTTGAGGTTGCAAAACTGAATATAAGCATAGCAAATGAGGAAGACAAGATAAAAAGATTGTACGAAAAAATGGGCAAGATGATTTATGATGCCTATAAGGAAAAACTTCCGATAGATAGTAAATTTGAAGAGACCTGCAGGGAAATAGACACTATTTTCAAAAACATAGAAAGCATGCGTAAGAAAATACAGAAGATTAAGAATATTAAAAGATGCGTTCAATGTGGAACAGAGCTGCAACAGGATGCATTATACTGCATGAAATGTGGCGCCAGGCAGTCTGAAGTACAGGACCCGGACGATAACGAGGAAGAAGAAGCAGTAAAGGTATGTCCCGTATGTCATGAACCGCTGGAGGTAGAAGCTAATTTCTGCACAAAGTGTGGGGCTCAAATAAATGAATAAAAAATAGGGTACATTACCCAGTTATAATACATAAGGCGGGTCTACTACAAAGACCCGCCGTTTTGTCTTTCCTCAAGAAGCTTAAGAAGATTGGTTTTGACTTTCCCGTCGTCGGGATAGGTGACTTCAGAAAACTGAAAATTAAACGGTCCTCCCAATTTCCTGATAAGCGAGTGTTCATTGAAGAACTTCTCGAGCTTTTGTGATACAACCTTTCTGCCTTCCACATCGGTAAAGGGGAGAATGGCCACTATCCTGTCCATCCCAAGCCTGAAAACACTGTCAGTGTTTCTGAGCCTGCTTTGCATTATAAACCTCATAAGCCTCGTAACTTCGTCATAGTCTATATTCTCATCCAGCAAGGTAATCATGATAACGGATAACTTATAATTTCCCCTGGCTGCCGCACTCAGCTCGCGGCTCAACATTTCATCAAAATTTATTACCAGGAAATCATCAAAGTTCTCCTCAGGTACATGACCGTCCGGCAGGTTAAGGGCCTTTTCCAACTTTTTTAAAACCACATTGTCCTCGTATGGACGGCTGATATAATCATCGGCACCGTTTTCAATGGCTTTGATTACATATTTTTTATCAGTGAAATCAGATACAACTACGATGGGGCACGGTGCCTTTATCTCACCCAGTGTGTCAAAATCTGCCAGGTTTTTTACAGATACTGTCCAGACAATTGCATTAGGAGCAAAATCCCCGTCATTTAGCATGCTTCTGAACTTGTCAATATTATCAGCACTTCGGATATTAACGGGTACCTCACTTAAAATCCTGGCAAGTTCGACCCCCATAATCCCGTTAACATCATAGCACAATATTGAATAAGCCACCAACCCAACCCCTTAAGGTTTATTAATTCCCGCTCCTTTATTAGCTTCACTGTAACTAATATTATAGATTTAAATAAACCCATTGGCAATAAAACTAAATTACTATTCAGTTCCGGGATTATAGTATTAATTTTATTAAATTACAAATAGCTTACAACAAGATCTCCGACTTCTTTTGTCCCGTAACCCATCTTGCCTGCCGCCATGCTCTTCATATCATTTTTTACTGTTTTCATTATGGCCTGCTCTATTGCAGCTGCCGCTTCATCTTCACCCAAATGCTCCAGCATCATCTGGCCTGCGGCTATGCATGCTATGGGGTTGATGACATTCAAACCTGTATATTTGGGAGCGGAACCGCCGATGGGTTCAAACATGGAAACTCCTTCAGGATTTATATTGCCTCCTGCTGCCACACCCATTCCGCCCTGGATTACAGCTCCAAGGTCGGTAATAATGTCGCCGAACATGTTATCGGTAACAATTACGTCAAAATATTCAGGATTTTTGACCATCCACATTGTAGTTGCATCCACGTGGGCATAGTCAGTCTTTATATCAGGATACTCCCTGGCTACCTCATAGAATACCCTTTCCCAAAGGTCAAAGGCATAGGTCAATACATTTGTCTTACCGCACAGTGTGACCATTTTCTTCTTGTTTCTCTTGCGTGCAACCTCAAAGGCAAAACGCAAGCACCTTTCCACGCCCTTTCTTGTATTTACGGATTCCTGTATGGCTATTTCATCAGGGGTGCCTTTTTTGAAAAATCCGCCTGAACCTGTGTACAATCCTTCCGTATTCTCACGAACCACAACAAAGTCAATGTCATCGGGACCTTTGTCCTTAAGGGGGGTTTCCACTCCTTCATAAAGCTTAACGGGCCTTAAGTTAATATACTGGTCCAGTTCAAACCTTAACCTGAGAAGAATGCCTTTTTCAAGGATACCCGGTTTTACATCAGGATGGCCGATTGCGCCAAGCAACAAAGCATCCTTGGTCTTTACACGTTCCATATCTTCATCTGTAAGGGTCAGCCCTGTTTTCAGATACCTTTCTCCGCCAAAGTCCAAATAATCATATTCCAGCTTAAAGCCGAATTTTTCGGAAGCTTTATTAAGCACCTTCACACTTTGTTCAACAACTTCCGGCCCTGTTCCGTCACCGGGAATTACACCGATTTTATATGTCTTCATAACCAATCACCATTCTCCTTTTCTTAAGATGTTTAAATTTATTGGTTCAAAGTCTTTTTTACGTAATTTATCAGACCGTCCGCTGCCATTATTTCCTGAATAAATCCGGGGAATGCATTGCCTTTGTATGTTTTCTGTCTTGTTACATTTGTTATCTCCCCGGTTTCAAAGTCAACAATTATTTGGTCACCGTCCTGAATGTCCATGGCGGCTTCGGGACACTCAATAATGGGAAGGCCAATGTTAATGGCATTCCTGTAGAAAATGCGGGCAAAGCTTTCCGCAATAACACAGCCGATTCCTGATGCTTTAATGGCTATGGGAGCATGTTCCCTGGAGGAGCCGCATCCAAAGTTTTTACCGGCCACAATGACATCGTTTTTCCTGACCTTAGCCGCAAAGTCTTTGTCGATATCTTCCATGCAGTGTTTCGCAAGCTCTTCCGGATCCGAGGTATTCAAATGCCTGGCCGGTATGATAACATCCGTATCAATATTATGACCGTATTTTATGGCTTTTCCTTCATTTTTCATGGTATTCCCCCCCATCTATATTTCGTCAGGACCTGCTATTTTACCGGCAACTGCTGATGCTGCCGCTACTGCAGGACTGGCAAGATAAACTTCGCTTTCCGTGTGGCCCATTCTCCCTACAAAGTTCCTGTTTGTTGTGGATACGGCTCTTTCTCCCTTTGCAAGGATGCCCATATACCCTCCCAGGCATGGACCGCAAGTGGGAGTGCTTACCACAGCGCCGGCGTCTATAAAGATATCAAACAGTCCTTCCTGCATAGCCTGTTTCCATATCTCCTGGGTTGCAGGTATAATAATGCAACGTACGTCGGGATGCACTTTGCGTCCCTTCAGTATGGAAGCCGCAATCCGTAAATCTTCCATTCTTCCGTTGGTACAGGAACCTATTACCACCTGGTCAATCCTTATATCGCCCACTTCATCGATAGTCCTTGTGTTCTCAGGCAAGTGGGGAAATGATACCGTTGGTTTGACTTCCGAAAGGTCAATTTCATAAACTTTGCTGTATACGGCATCTTCATCAGCCTCAAATACCTCATAAGGCTTAGTGGAATGGGCTTTGACATATTCAATGGTCTTTTCATCCACGGGGAATATCCCATTTTTACCGCCAGCTTCTATAGCCATATTGGCGATTGTAAACCTGTCGTCCATGGAAAGGTACGAAATCCCGTCACCGGTAAATTCCATGGATTTGTACAAAGCACCGTCAACGCCGATAAGGCCGATAATATGCAAAATTATATCCTTGCCGCTAACCCATTTCCCTGGTTTGTTCTTAAGTACAAATATTATAGCCTCAGGTACTTTAAACCAGGCTTTGCCCGAAGCCATGCCCGCAGCCAGATCGGTGCTGCCGACACCGGTGGAGAAAGCTCCCAAGGCACCGTACGTACAGGTATGGGAGTCAGCGCCGATAACTACATCTCCGGGAACCACAAGACCCTTTTCAGGCAGCAGGGCATGCTCCACACCCATCTGGCCCACTTCAAAGTAGTTCACGATTCCCATCTTCTTTGCGAAATCTCTCATCATTTTTGCCTGTTCAGCGGATTTTATGTCTTTATTGGGTACAAAATGGTCAGGAACCAGAGCTATCTTATTCACGTCAAAAACACGGTCGACGCCTATTTTCTCAAATTCTTTTATAGCTATGGGAGCAGTGATATCGTTGCCAAGCATCATATCAACATCCACCAGTATCAACTGTCCTGGCTCAACATAATCAAGACCGGCATGCCTGGCAAGGATTTTTTGAGTCATTGTCATGCCCATATTAAAACCTCCTTTAAAAAATTCCGTAAATCACTTCCGAATACCAGTTAAAAAGTGAATATATGCTATGTTACATTATAGGGGATGAAAATATACGGTTCTTCTCGTTTTTTGACCAGATGAAGGAAAATTTTTAATGAAAAATGACTTAATTTACCGCGGTCTTATTATTAGTAACCGCTTTTTTATACTGTGTAGGTGTAAGTCCGGTAAATTTTTTAAAAATGGCGTTAAACCGCTGCTGATTGGAAAAGCCTGTTTCAAGTGCTATATCGCCCGCTTTCTTGTCCGTATACGCAAGGAGCTCCTTAGCCCGTTCCACCCGCAGCTTAAGCAGGTAGTTGATGGGCGTAACGCCCATATGTTCCTTAAAGGCTCTGGTATAATATCCTGGACTCAGGAAAACATATTTTGAAATATCACTGATGGAGATATCCCTTTCATAGCTGTTTTCAATAAATTTAACGGATGCCTCGATTAGTTCCTTTATTTTCGTGCCGCGGCTTATGTTATCCTCCCATTGCATCTTGAGGGCTCTGGACAGCAGCACAAAAAGTTCCAGCACCAGAAGGTAGCTGTAAAACTCGCTTCCTATATCTTCATTTTTCTTCTCCCTGACAATCCTGTCCAGCAAGGTTATTATTTCATTTTTCTGATTGACTTTAAACTTTATGAATGGCTCGGTCTCACTACCTCTTACGAAATTCAGGAAATCGTTCATGGATATTTCCGAGACCTGGGGATTCTTCCTGTTTTCAAATGTAAAACTAAAAACGATAAACTCACAACCCTCAGTGGAACTTACTATAAGCTTATGGGTCCTGTGAGGCCTTATGATGATAATGTCATTGGGTCCTATGGGAGCCGACTGCTTTTCAATCTCGAATACAGCATATCCTTTTTTTACATATACCATTTCAAACCAGTCATGGATATTCGGTTCCATTGACCAGCTGCTGTCGTAAAAATTCTCTATGGATTTAACTATAACCGGTACTAAGTCAGCAGACTTAAGCAGGCTTTCCCACGCTTTTGGGAGAATTGTCTCTTCCATGTTTCACCACCGGGCTATTTCCTTTTACCCAATGCATTTCTTATTTTGAGCTTTTTTATAGGGGAGCTTCCCATACCATGCCTGGCCGGGAACACACCATACTGGGCGCTTTTGGCATCTTCCACGGAATAAAAGGCTTTCGGATGGCATTCATTGATGATATTCTCAACTTTCACCAAGTCTTTGCGTTTAATAAGGGTGTAAATAATTTTTACCGGCCCATTGGCGCCCTGGCCGTCCACCACGGTTATACCGAATCCCTCGTTTCTTAAGCCTGCCACAAGATTTTCATCATTTTCAGAAAGGATTATTCTTACCAGTAGAAGACCTATTGCCAGCTTTTCTTCCAGCATTATGCCGATAAAATTGCCCGTGGCAAAACCGCCGGCATATGCAATATATGTAAATATATTGTCCAGGTGTTGCATCAATTGACTTATGGCGAATACCCAGACAAAAACTTCAAAAAACCCCAGGAGCGGCGCCAGCATTTTCTTGCCCCTGGAGACAAAAATAATCCTGATTGTGCCCAAGGAAACGTCAAAAACCCTGCAGGCAAATATTAAAACGGGCAGTACAATATAGCGGAAAGTATCTGAACTCATCAATACATCAAGATTCAAATCAACACACCATTCTAAATAAAATAATGATGAAACAATATAATATTTGTACTATTATTGTACAGTAAGGCAGCCCTATGGTCAAGGCTGCCTCATCCTCACATATTATCCCGTTCTTCAGGATCTGCCTATAACGTTTCCAGGAGGGAAAGGTCACATTCATTGAGGATTCTTTTCAGTTCCTCAGCCTCCTCAGCATAGAGTGTAATCCCCTTTCCCATCTTTTCATGGTTTTCATCCCAGTCCCGGATGTCTATTTTGGGTTTTCGTCCGTTCCAGCTCACTATGTTGATTTCCTTTTTCCATCCACCGGAAGATTCCCCCAATACACCAAGATGTTTGATAATTTCAAATTTAATATCAGCCATATAAATCCTCCTTTAAATTGATAGCACAAATCCAATCAGGGAATGGCAGATATCTCCATCTTTCCTCTTAAGGAACAGTAAGCCAGTTCCTCATCAAGACCTTTTTCCACCTCAAAGGAAATATATCTGGGTATCCCCTTATTTGTTTCCCTGTCTATGAATTCGCCGTTTTCTCCTATAAGGGCTGCAATTCTGATATTGCTGAACCTCTTTATTCCGGGTTCCCTTTCCGTTTGTTCCAGGCTCCGGTCAGGTATAAATATAATATCAACGTATTGTCCCGGATTCAACCACCATCCGTTGGCCTGGCCTGCGCTGAATTCTATGGTAACAAGCCTGTTGCTGGGATTTTGCACTTCAGCTCCCAATGTTCTTTTTTCATTTAGCCTGGTTGATAAAATCATTTCATCTTTCTCAATATTATGGGCAGCATATTTCCCGATTATGTCCTTTGCGTCCCTGATGGCAAGGCGGTGGGCGTAGCTTAAGTTCACTTCACGAAACTCAATCATCTCCTCTGTAATTTCCACATCTTTCCTGATGCTTTGGACCGCAAAGCAAACCTTTATCTTCGGCTCATATGCTGATGCCTTTCTGATAATGTAAATTTCTGCTGCAAGCAGTAACATGATTATAATTATAGTAATGACAATTAAACTCTTTCTTCTCATGGGATTTTGCCTTACACTCCTTAGTTATTCAACGGAATCTCTGTGTCCACGTGGATCTTAAGCTCGTAATATTCCCTGCCGGACAATACACTGTTAATATACAACGCAGGTTTTACGGGAATCGACAGCCTGCTGTGGACAGATGTCCTGATAAGCCTGGTACCGTCAGGGCAATAATCTGTCCCTCCTTGGAAAATCTGAAGGGATTCAATTATTACCTCCCCGTCGGCTACCGAATTTTTAAGAGGTAAAAGATTTTCATCCAAGGCAAGATTTTTAGCCAGTATTTTTCTGTACATTTTCAAAGTATCCTGTGTATCAAGATGCACAAAACTTTTCCCCAACTGCTCCCGGTTGAGGGTGTTATAAATAGCGGTATTGGACACATCTACGGCATCCTGTATTATCTGCACTTTGTTAAGCAGGATATACTTCTCCACCACTGCTGCAAAAACCGGTAATATGGCAAATACAAGCAGGCCGATAAATAATACCGCGATGGCGGCAGACCCCTTCTCATTTGATTTATCCAACAGCTTCCTGCCTGGTAAGCCTGCCGTTTTATTATTCAGTTTACAAAGTAATTTCATCTTCACTTTAATTGACAACCTTTCTGGAAGTTGTAATCCTGTGGTATACCATGGGCTCATTGGTATCTTGCCTTGTAAAAAGGCCGGACAGCCTGCTTAACCTGTAATCTGCCTCTACCAGAAGTTCCAGCTCTTCTCCGTGCCTGGCAGTCCTGGTTCCGGTAATCCGTATATTTTCAAAACCACATTTCCTCAGGCTGTTTTTCAGGGCTTCCTCCGTTTTCTCATCAAGACCTCCTGAAATTTCCATGGCTATAAGCGCCTTCCTGCAGGAAAGATTCATGTCAGACTTGGCCGAAAGCATGACAAACATTTCCACGATGTAAACACAAAATGCAATCAGCAAGACAAGGACTATACCGACAGTTACCGCTCTTACAGCCATAATTACCTCCCTTTCTGCACTTTACTAAGGTATACGAAACGTATATACACGCAGAATTATTTGGTTTGGCAGCGGTTAACATTTACTTTTCGAATGGACAGTTAACCGCGCCAAATTAACTTAACATAAGGCGGGAGAACTTCCCCTTGTATGGGAAATTTTAGGCAATAAAACTGTCTCTTTGTATTATAGTGTCTTATTATTCGCCCGGGTTTGTTACAGATGTGACAAATATTCTACCGCTCACCTGTTTATCCCACCAATCTTGCATATCCCCCATTACATTGTTGGCAAAATCCCTGAGCTGGGGAATTACAATGAAAGCAGCGATTATAATGGCAGCGGCTATGCCCAGTATCTCATTCATACCAAATCCATTTTTATTGTCTTTAAATTTCTTTAACTTTCTCAATATTTTCTTCATCCGTATCCCTCCTTTCATGGTAAATTTTATGCACCTTCACAGCCAGTCCCCGTCAGCTAGCAAGGATTCTTTCCACGGAAACTGCCACATCCTTCAGAAGAGGAATTGTAATCATAATTACAATTATTGAGGTAAATAATATGGCTGCTATAACTCCTCTTGTCCGGCAACTGTCAGTCTCCGCCTGGATATAGTTGAAATATTTCTTAAACATCAGTTCCTCCTGCCTGGCCAGTATGCCGGCATTGTCACCTGTATCTGCGCCCAGTTTAAGGGAAGCGCACAGGGTTTGAACGTCGTTGGTATCGAATCTCTCCAGGAGTTCTGCCGAAGACTTGTCTATATCCTTTGTCAGTTCAAAGCTTGCCGCCATCTTAATCAGCGCATCTTTCAGCACCTTATCGTCAACCACTTCATATACAGTTTTAATGGCATCGGTGGTCCTGACACCTGCCGTTGTCTGATTATGCAGGTACTTGTAAATCCTGAAGGCATTGAGCTGGAATTTCAGGTTCAGCTTCTTCCTTTCTGACCTTATAACCATATCAACAGCTATAAAAACCAGGGCTGAACCGGCCAGAGGTCTTAGTACGCCATTGTTGTTCAAAATTACCGAGATTAGGAAAATGGACAGGGGCAATACAAATTTCACGGTAAGATAAATATACATGGCCTTTTTTGAGCTGTACCCACATTTTTTTACCGTTTTCCTGGCGTGATCCAGTATCCTGTCAACAGCATCATATTTTCTAAACGCGGATGCCACATCAGTTATTACTGCCCTGCACCGTGTATATATACCTTCTTCCCTGAACCTTCCCCCTGAAGCTTCCAGTACTTTGCTTGTCAGAAGGGTATTTATGTACCTGGCGATATATACTGCCAACACTGTATTTGGCAGCATCGCTGTGATTATGAACCTTCCATGATTCCCAAATAAATCAGGCATACCCATTCACCCATTAATACCTGTATTTTGTAATACCGCAGGTTACGTAAAATCCGGCGGCATATAATATGCAAAAGACTGTAAGCAACATCCTGCCGTTCAGGGTTTGAAAATAAAACTGCTCTATTTCCGGGTTAAGCTTAAGGAAAAAATACGCAATGACAATAATTGCAAACATTACAATGTAAATAACAATCCTGTCCCTGTAAGTGGATATCTTTCTCCTGTTATACTCTTCCTCAATCTTGTAAAACTGGTCTTCCAGGTTGGAAAGAAGCCTCCTGATATCCCCCCTGTTTATTACGCAATACCTTATGTTCACTATGAAGTCATTAAACTGCGGGTTGTCCACTTTATTCTGTAGCAGTGATAAGGCAAACTCAGGAGCGATGCCGTTTTTCACCTGTATAAGCATGTCCCTGATGAATGTCTTTAGTGGTTCGGATACGGCTCCCGATTGCAGGGATTTTTCAAAGGCGTAGAATATGTCTTCCCTTACCTGGCACCACCGGTTTAAAACCGCCACATATTCCGCCAGGGACCTTCTTATGACCACGGAATTGTACCTGGCCACAAGATCAAGCAGAATATCCGGCAGCAGTGAAAAGAGAAAGCAAATGATAACTGTAGAAGGAAGAAACATGGTCATATTGTACACGGGACCGGCTATTGCCAAAGCAATAAATGCCTTTATGCAAAGAAGCAGCTGCGGACTGAAAAAAGGAATAAACCTTCTGATATTTGACTTTTCAATGAGCCTTGCCTGGTAATTTTTGAAAATCCCCAGTCCTGTTTTTATATCGGCGTGTCTCTTTTTATACAGTTTTTCAATTACCGTGATACCTTCCGTATCGCCGGTGTTCTTAAGAAATTGCCGGCTTGCTACCCCTTTTACCGACAGGTAAGACAGTATGCATGTAAAAATAAACAGTAAACCCGAATTTATGATAAGGAGGATGTGAAACAACACAATGACTTCCTTTCAGTAAAATAAATTTTAATAATTGCCCCGGTAAAGGTACTCATAAGCAAAACTGTCCCGTTCCCCGTCATAGCCTTTCACCCTGATTATGTCAGTGACCTTGAAATCGCGGAGATAACAGACTATATTTATTCCCCTTGCCATCATTTCCTTCAGTGTTCTTTCACTGTCCGTATGATCCGCGCTGTTGCATAAAGTCAAAAGTCTCGTGAGTGTATCTTCTGCACTTTCAGAGTGGGTAGTAGCAAGCCCTCTGTGGCCGGTGAAACAGCATTTGACAAAATCACAGGCCTCCCCGCCGATAAGTTCGCCTACGCAATAGGTGTCAAGGGACATGGTAAGCCCGTCTCTGACCAAATCCCTTAAGGTTACGGGAATACCGCCTTCATTGGCCTTTTTTATCCTTTGCTGTATGCAGTATGGCTTATCGGGGAAAATTTCAGCGTCCGTCTCGGTAATGAGGACCCGTTCCATAACAGGCAGTGCATTGATTATGGCCCTGAGCAGGGTAGTCTTTCCTGCACCGCCCTTGCCACTAATAACCATGGAAAGCCTTTGTTCAATTATGTATTCGTTCAGTATCTGCCGTACTTCTCTGTTTAGCATCTGAAGCCTTTCCAGGTCATCCAGAGTGTAGCTTTTAAGCCTGTGCTTCCTGATGCTTATGGACGGGCCTGATACATTACGCGGCCTTATGGCAAGATTTATTCTGAGTCTCCTTTTATCATCGGTAATCCTGCAGTAACTGTCATTCTCATTGAGTATGCCACCGTTACGTATGGCAATGAGTTTACAGTATGTTTCAAAGGCCTTTTCAGACCCGAAATCCACATATATGCCCGTCCTGACACCGTTTCTTTTTATTGAAAACTCATTGTACCTGGTACCGTCAATATCCGAGATGTCCTCATCCTCTATGTACCTTTGCAGGACGCCGTATCCGAACATGTAATCAAACACCCTCTTTATCAGATCCTCCCGTTTGAGCCCATAATGGTACTTGTGCTTGTCAATGTCCTTAATTATTGCCTTTTCCAGGGCTGAACTGTCCGTATTCCCCTGGCTGATGTCCACTACCATGTCCGGTGACTCAGTCAGTATGTTAAAGGTAATCTGGGCCACAAGCTGGTTAATATCATCGTATTCCGCCATAGGCGGCTCACCTACATAATCGTTAAGGAGCATTACATGGTGCGATTTGACTGAAGGCATATAATCATCACCTCACTTACGTTTACTGTCTTAAAGGGTATTTTAAGTCAGGCCTCCTGGGATACAAAAGGTTCTGCAGTGCCCCCTTCATAACCTTAAGAGGACCTGGTTTGGGTAAAATGTTAAAATACCTCAGGATGTCAAGATATTCCCTATATACTTCCCTGCTCATCCTGCGCACATATGGAATTTTCAGATTTCTGCACTTTGAACGGGCCTTGTCGAAGGACACCCGGCCAATAAAACATCCGCCGGTGCTTTCCGATATGGCATACTTTTCAAGATTAAGCAGGGGATTATATTCATAGGCCACAAACAAAGATTTTTTTATAGGGATATTCTGTTTATTTTCCAGGAACACCAGGTACATGTTAAATTCACGGATTTTATCCATATCAGCGTTTACAGCAATGATGTTGTAATCCGATTTTTTCAGCGCAATCACTGTAAAAGAGTCATATATGGACTTGTTCACAGCCAGAATGACAAGGTCAAAAACCCTGTATGCATACTCAATGAGTTTTACGAAGTAGGAATCTTCATAATACTCATAATCCTCCAGGCTGTAACTGCCTGTTAAAATGTACAGGTTCTGAATTTCACGCCTTTTCACGCAGGCACTCTTGATTGATTCCGGCACAAATGTATTTTTTGAGGCTTCGTCCATAACAACATTTATGCCTGAACTTCTGTATATGCCCCTGTACCTGGCAGGGGAGAATTTGCTGACATTAAGGAACAGATCAGCTTTGGGAGCAAGCAGGTCCATATCTGCCAGAAGTACATTGAGTCCCGTAGTCTTTGCAGCAATATATGCCAGCTCACAGGCAAATTCCGTATTGTCCCAGACGGTAAGCACAAGCCGTCTGTATCCATGAAACCCTTCCCTGCCTGTCTTTACGGTAGAATCTTCATTGTCATCCTTTACAAGAGCCTTAAGGGCCGAACACAGTTCATCGGCCGTCTGATACCTTTTATTGGGTTCCGGCTGAACACACTTCTTTAAAATTGCGGCCAGTTCATCTGATATATTGCTTTCCGCTTCCAGCAGCCTGTTTCCGTCAAAACCGCCAGAAGCCGGCCACTTGCCGGTGGCAAGCTGGATTAGGGTTATCCCTAAGCTGTAAATATCACTTCTTTCGTCAGTCTGCCCCAGGCCATATTGCTCCGGCGCCGCATAGCCCCTGGTCCCTATGTATACTGTGTCATTTCCGCCAAGTTCCCTGTACTCCCTTGCTATACCGAAATCCACCAGTTTGAGTGTACCTGAAGGCGTCAAAATGATATTGGAAGGTTTCATGTCCCTGTAAATTACAGGATTGGGTTTTATACCATGAAGGTATTTCAATACCTCGCATATCTCAATGCCCCACTGAATTACTTTTGATTCTTCAACATATCCTTCTCTTTTTATAAGTTCGTCCAGAGAAATGCCTTCTATATAGTCCTGGACTATATAAAACGCATCTTCCGTCTCAATGACATCGACAATCCTTGGCAATGAATGGTGGTTTAACTTCTTCAGTATCTCAATTTCTCTATAAATGCCATCAATCACCGTATTGCTTTTCTCCACCATCTTAACAGCCCAATGGGTACCCAGCTTGATATTCTCAGCCAGGTATACGGTCCCCATTCCCCCATGGCCGATCTTTCTTATTAACCTGTACCTGCCGTCCAGTATGGTATTTTGAGCCTGCATATTCTCACTCTCGCCATGATAAATTTCAATTTTTTGATAATTATAACATATATTACCAATATTTGCTATATTTTTTAATAATTTTTTTTAAAACATAGTCGGCTTTACATAAAAGGAATCAGGAAATATAATTTATTGAGAAGGGAGCTGAAAAATAAATGCGAGTAGCTGGTGTTACATATATTCGCAAGAAAAAGCATAATGGTGGCATTAAATTAATAAAGCTAATATTTACTTTTCTTATACTGGCAGTAATAGTGTCTGCGGCAATAACACTTACCAGTGCCTGGAATATAATTCACCCGTCAAGACAAATAGCGGATAATGCAGCTGTTGCCTCTCTTGATTTTCGTGAGATAAAATTTCTGGACGGCAGCGAAGAATTAGTGCTGGATGGATGGTTTTTTGAGCAAAAGGATAACAAAGACACTGTTATTTTGATTCATGGATATGGCCAAAACAGGCTCCCCTTAGGCAATGACACGGTCAAGCTTATAAAAAGCCTTTATGATGCAGGTTACAGTATACTTACTTTTGACCTGAGGAATTCCGGTACATCCGAGGGCCGTATTACTACCTTTGGAAACCTGGAATGCAATGATGTAATAGGCGCCATAAATTATGTAAAAACCCAGGGAGCAGAAAATATCTTTCTCATGGGCTTTTCAACAGGTGCTTCCACCGCAGTGCTGGCGTCTCTACAGGTCGAAACTGGTATTCGCGCCCTGGTATTGGATACTCCTTATGACAACCTGGATATATATCTTAAGGCATATATAGTAAAGAACAGCAATCTTCCGGGATTTCCATTTAAATGGACCGTACCTTATGCCATAAAACGGTTGTCCGGCACAGAAGATTTGACAGTTGACCTGAAAGAAGAAATACAGGATTTAAAGAATATACCGGTACTTTTTATACATTCGGTAAATGACTCATTATTGCCATCAGATTGCAGCATTGAATTGTACAACAGGCTCACTGAAAAAGGAGGCTCCGGAGCCTTGATGAATACGGAAGCTCCGGGCCATGCTCAAAGTTTTTCAGCCAACCCCGAAAAATATATCCGGGAGGTTATAGTTTTTCTTGAAAAACACCGCAACCAGTAAAGATGTTTTTAAAAAAGGTGTTTCTTGTAAAGTATAAATATCACAATGGCTGAAACCACAATGGAAAACAGCAAGATATAGAGGAATGCCAGGGGATTTTGCATCATGGGCAGTTTGACATTCATGCCGAAAAAGCTGGCAATCATCGTGGGTATCGCCATTACAATCGTAACTGACGTCAAAAATTTCATGACCACGTTCAGGTTGTTGGAAATAACCGATGCAAATGCATCCATCATACCGCTTAAAATCGAACTGAATATATTGGCCATCTCTATGGCCTGCTTGTTCTCGATGATGACGTCCTCCAGCAAATCCTGGTCTTCCTCGTACATTTTCAGGTACTTACCCCTCAGCAGCTTTTCCATAACCATCTCATTGGATTTCAAAGATGTTGTAAAGTAAACCAAGCTCTTTTCCAATTCAAGAAGCTTAAACAGTTCTTTGTTCCTCATGGACCTGTGCAGCTGTTTTTCTGCGTCATCGGTTTTCCTGTCTATATACCTCAGGTACTTAAGAAAGTCGGTGGCTATTCTATATAAGATCTGGAACGTAAACCTGGTCTTTTTAAATGTGAAAAAGCCTCTTACTTTATTGTTGCGGAACACATCCAGCACTTCGATTTCGGCTGAAGACACGGTAATGTAGTAATCATCCAGTACTAACAAGCCAAGGGGCAGCGTACTGAAAACTTCATTGTTTTTTTCATCCATGTACTTCACAGGAATATCCACGATTATTAATATCTGGCCGTCTTCTACATCAATTCTTGGTTTCTCTTCTTCATCCAACGGGTCCCGCAGGAAATTCGGCACTATGCCCAGTTCCCGCTGTATATAATCCAATTCCTCATTACTGGGTTTCACAAGGTTAATCCAACAACCTTTCTCGATTTTGTCCGTCTTAATCAGTTCCTGCCCGGTTTCCGACGTCTTGAAAATCTCAACCATCTTCAGCCCTCCTTATTCTATAGTTTTAGATATTTATAATTTTTTATGGGAAAATTTACTCAAAAGGGGTGATATGACAAACATAAAAAAACTTCCAACCAGTGGAAGCCGTCATTGAAAGTGTCAACATTCCCCACTCGTTGAGCTTTGGCTCTATATAGCATAGGTAAAACCAGCTGCGTTAAACAAAACCTTAATCCGGTAGAGTTTGTTAACCCAATTGGCGTCTCTCGACGTTTCTGGGCAGCAGCATATATCTATATAGTAGCCTCGCCTAACAAAAATGCGAGATATTTAAACTGTCAAGTATATTATATACCCCGGTATAATTTACGTCAATCTTTATTGTCACGGGGGCAGTTCTTTTGACATTGATACAGTACCCTTGCCTGACGGGTTTGCGGAGATGGACTTACTTCCTGAAAAGCGAAATTCGCGGCAAGGAGGCCGCGAGCAGGCACATGAGGAAATAAAGGCATTATTTCTTTTTATCAATAAAATATGACGGGTATTGCAGAGGGCCCGGATTGTACGCGGAATTCAACTTCCTTCCGTCCCGTATCCTTCTGAGGCCATCCCCCAAAGCGTTTAAAAGCCTCTTGGCCTTATTCTGATTTTCCTGTTCCAGTGTTTTTAGCTGGTTGATAAGGTCCACCACTTTTTCAACGGCAGATTTAAGAGGCAAAAGTTCCTTCGCGTCATCAGACCGAAGCTGTGCAATGCTTTCTATACCTGATTGCTTTTTAAAGGCACTGAAAATTTCATCAAACTTGCTGTCTAATACGTTTATTTTATCGATTATTACCTGTTTTTTCTCCACCAGTTCATTAACAAGATCTACATTCGATTCAGTAATCGCCTGGGATTGCTGCCACGTCAAGCTTTTAAGCTCCAGCAACAGGGAATATTTCTCATCCAGCAGGCTTGTCAGGGTGTTTATCATTTGTGATCTATCCACCATATCACTTCCGCAAAATTAATCAATTATTTTCCTATATAGTAACATAAAATTAACAGCAAGTTAACATATTAAGCAGTAGTCTTCATATGTTCAATTACTTTCTATATATCTACCTTTCCTGAAAATAACTTATCCATCCTGGCAATTACTTGCCTTTTCTGGCGATTTTCATAGCCTGGGCCCATGTATCCCTGAGTTCCCGGGCAAAACCAAGGACTTCATTGAGTATTTCCTCGCTCTTTTCAATATTTGCGTCAATAAGGCGCCTGTACATGTAATCATACAACAGGTCAAGGCTGTGGGCTACTTCATATCTCTTGTCAAGGGTCTGCCTGAATTCAGTGATGATATCCTGGGCCCTTATGATATTTTCATTGGCCATTTCGTAGTTTTTCTCTTTCACGGCAGTTATACCCAAACCGATAAACTTAACCAATCCATTATATAACATAAGCGTAAGCTCTTCCGGTGATGAAGTAAAAATTGAATTATCCTTATACCTTTGATATGCATTAACAGCCATTAATGCCGCCTCCTTTTCTATCTATAGTTGCCAAACTGACTAAGCAACCAGGAAAGCTGGGAATTCATCTGGCTCATAACCTTTTCCAGTTCGGTAAACTGTCTGTAATATGCCTCTTCTTTTGCAATTAAGGCTTCATACAGCCTGTCCATTTCGTATTCATACAACCTGATATTTTTATATATGGCATTGTTGAATTCCGAGGAATCTCCTACCATTCCAGCTTTCTCCAGAAGTCTTCCCTTAAAGTCCTGATTGCCCACCGTAATCCTGGTGATACGCACATTATCCTGCACAATATCAAATATCCTGTACGCAATACCTTCCTCTTTCATTCTTTTGGCTCTGTTATTGATGTCGTTGTACTCTATGTCCGACTTCTTGCAGAATAAGTTCATTACTGCATCAGGAGAGTTTTTTATGGCGTTTTTGAGTCTTTCCTCGTCAACGACAAGCTTTCCCCTCTGGCTGTAACTACTTGACGTTGTAATGCCAATACTGTAAAGCGCTATATCAACTCCCTCCACGGTGTCATAAAGGGCTTTCCTCATGTTATATACAATGTCCTGAAGTATTTCGTCATTTCGCAAAAGCCCTGTTTTGGCCTTTTCTTCCCATTTTTTAATTTCATCCTCCGAAAGTTCCGCCCTCTGCTCTTCCGTAAGGGGAAGAAAATTGCGGATATATTCCTCGCTTAGCTTGCTGTTTATTTTATCAACAACTTCATTGTACTTGTTTACAAAAGCCATTATTTTCTCAAATACCTTGTCAACATCCTGAGTAACAGTGACCTTTAACTCATCTTCGCTTTCATGCTGCAAAGTATAGGTTATGCCATTTATAGTAAATTCATTGCTACTGCGGGTGACTAGTTCATTGTCAATATAGACGACGGCGTCGACTCCTTCGGAAGTTACCGGGTTTGTTACTGATATACCCATTGCTTCAAAAAAGTTTCCGTCCTTCTGACTTATTCTGATATTATCACCATCGCCAAGCTGCTTTGCCGTAATGGTTATTTTGTCCGTTACCTCATTATAGGCTATATTGACTTTTGCATCGGCATCGTTGTTAATAGTCGATATAACCTTAGAAAGGCTGTCTGACATATTGAATGTAAATTCCTTGTCATTTATCGTAAACGTTACCTTCCCATTAGTGCCGAACTGCAGCGGGGTTTTCAATTTCTTGGATAATTCCTGAAGGGACATGTTAACGTCTATGCGGTTGCTTGCTCCGGATTTAAAACCAAGAAGCGACAATGTATTTTCGGTTCCATTTCCTGATGCCGTGTTATAAAGCGTTAGACTGCTGGCCCCACCGGACGTATCGAAATGAAGCCTTCCGTTAATTTTGCTGACAATAATTTTCCCTTCACCAAAAGCCTTATCAAGCAAATCCTGAAGGCCGGTGCCTTCTTTATTTATTAAATCATCCAAATCATCATAATTATCTAAAGTTATTACTCGGGAAACATTATCCAGTGTCACGGTAAACTGTTTTCCTTTTAAAGAAAACGTTACCGGCGCGCCCAAAAGACCGGCGCTTATCCCATGGCTGCTCACCGCTTTGTCAGCTGTAGCAATTCTCTCTACTTTTACGGTGTGAGTGCCTTCAAGGGCGTTTACGGAGCTTCTTGCTGAAACTGCATTGCTGATTTCCCCTGTTTTGCTGTTAGTTACGGAAACCGAAAACTGCATATATGTCGTGGGTGAAAGCATATTATTTTCAGGTCTTACATAATCAAGAAAGCTGCTTTTGAAATCATTCAGCAGTGAAATTATTTCCCGGTATTGATCTCTTTTCCATTCCTCCAGCTGTTTTTTCTGATAAACCTTGTCATAGGACATCCTTTCAATCTTCATCAACTGGCTTACAATTGTGTCAGTATCCAGTCCGCTGGCAAGGCCGCTTAATCTGAATTGATTTGAGTAGCCCATGATATTAGAAACCGGCAATTGCATCACCTTCTTTCATCAACCAAAATTCCGGCCATTTCCAATATACAAGCCACCATATCCAGAATCTTTTCAGGGGGGATTTCCCTGATAACCTCTTTGGTTTCCGTATCTATTACCTTAACCATTATTTCTTTGGTTTTTTCGTGTATGGAAAATTCAAGCTGCCTTCCGGATATGACAATGGCCTTGTTGGCTTTTTCAATGGCGTCTATTACCGTAGAGTCGTTGAGCTTGACACTCCCTTGCTGCCAATCGGCATTAATGTTCCTTTCAGCACTGCTTACCGGTACCACAATGGGTTCAAAACCCCTGATTCTTTGCAAACTGGCTGCATCCGTGCCTTCCAGCCTCATAAAACTCTCTCCTTAGAAAAGATTGCTTATTAAATGTAAAGGAAATAAGTAAAATGCAAGATTAACCTATATAATTTATCGGTATATTCCTTTTTTACATTAACTAAATTAAAAAAGCCGGAGGTATTTCCCCCGGCCATATTGAGTTGAGAAAGGGTTATCTTAATAACTGGAGAACACCCTGAGGTACCTGATTGGCCTGAGCCAGCATTGCCTGAGCAGCTTGCTGCAGAATACTGTTCTTTGTGTATTCCATCATTTCCTGAGCCATATCTACGTCTCTGATACGGGACTCAGCAGCTTGCAGGTTTTCAGATGAAGTATCCAGGTTCTTAATGGTGTGTTCAAGCCTGTTTTGGAACGCACCGAGTTTGGAACGTTCTGCCGATACAGTTTCAATGGCTTTCTGTATTTTTGTAATAGCTTCACTTGCAGCCGTCTGAGAAGATACATTGATTCCGCCGTATGCCACTGCATTTGACATGGTTCCGTCAGCCTGTTTTACTGCAGCCGTTGAAGACTGAACTGAAACGGTTACGGTAGAGCTTCCTACCTTAGCTTCTCCTGCATTGAACTTAACCTTGAGTTGTCCGCTTCCTTTGGCATCACCAATGATATACTCTCCGCCATTTTCAGCATCTATGGTTACAGCAGAGCCAATAGGATTTGAACCAGTAGCGTCAAAGAGCTGAACCGACATGGAATTTCCAAGAGTAGTTGAAATTGTCACTTGATCTCCAACAGCCATAGAACTTAATTTGGTTATGTCAATATTCATACCATTAACTTCATTGGTTGGTCCTGAAAACACTTCACTGGAATCTCCTACCCATCCATATACTGCATCAATACCGGTATCACTTCCGGACAATCCGACAGCAGCTTGTGTTATCTCTACAGAGGAACCGCTTCCGGAACTATTTGATGTAATAACAATTGCTCCGCTATTTTCTGTAGCATATTCGACGCCCGATGTTCCTTTAGCTGAATTTATCGCGTCATTTATTGCAGTAATTGCAGCAGTTATACTAGAGCCATCAGTTATGGTAACGGTAATTTCCGGATCCCCGTCTATTTTTAATTTTAATACAGCATCACTGCCATTTGGAGCTACATATGCTGCGCCAGTTACACTTGCCGAAGTGGCTGACTGTGTCTCGGAATAAGTCAGCGTAATATTTGTATCAGCAGTAGCTACACCGGTTATAAAACCTTCTCCAACTTGTACTGAATTTCCTGTTCCTACCGTATATGACGGATCATAAGCTTGTGTTACAGTCACTGTGTAGCTTCCCGGATTCAGGGTTTTTTCAACATCCACAGAATCAGCTTTGACTCCTGCCAATCCTGCAGCATTTGTACTGTCATATTCTCCTGAAACAACGTCTCTTGCTACACCCAGAGTCTTAGCATCCATTGCATTTATTGAAACCCTGATATCCTGGCCCTGGTTTGCACCAATATGGAATTTAACTTCACCAAGGTTACCTTCTGTAATTCCGCCGTTCAATAATGTCTGCTGGTTAAACTCTGTTGTATTGGAGATTCTTGTAATCTCAGATGCCAATTGATCTATTTCTTTTTGGATTTCATTACGGTCAACTGCTATGTTTGTGTCATTGGCTGCCTGTACAGCAAGTTCTCTCATTCTCTGAAGTATAGCCTGGGTTTCGTTCAATGCGCCTTCTGCAGTCTGGATGAAAGAAATACCATCCTGAGCATTCCTTGATGCGGTCTTTAATCCTCTGATCTGGCCTCTCATTTTTTCTGAAATAGCAAGACCTGCAGCATCGTCACCGGCCCTGTTGATCCTGTAACCGGATGACAACTTTTCCATTGACTTGGCGCTGGAATTGTTTGCAATGCTCAACTGGCGATAGGTGTTCATTGCCATGATATTGTTATTAATTCTCATAATTTATACCTCCATGTTTTTGATGTGTTCGGGCATCCTTGCCCTCATAAGGACTGTAAATCAGTATGTCTTTTCACCGGCCGTTATGAAAAGACTGCTGATTCTGCTTTCACTTTATATATCGGACGGAACATATTGCACTTTAGCAATTTTCATTAAATTTTCTTGAAAATTAATATTGAAAGGGAACGGTTACGGTTTATCATGCCGGATCTTGGACTGGGAAAGTAAGAACAGGCAAAATAAAAAACAGGTTTAAACCTGCTTTTTTTCTTCATTGAAGATTTTGTCGAGATCCACGTTGGGTGCCATGGCAGCCCTTTTGTTTTCTTCCTGGATTTCCAGGTATACCTCTTTTCTGAGAATTGATACATCCCTGGGCGCAGTAATTCCCAAACGTATCTGGTCTCCCTGGATGTCTACTACCGTAATCTCTATGTTATCGTTTACAATAATAGACTGATCTTTTTTTCTTGTTAATACCAGCATCCCTGGGAACCTCCTGTCTGCGCAGTTCTTCTAAGATATAGTGTCGCACAGAATAGGCGTCCGTGTCAAGCACTACCTGTTCCGCGGCCCTGCGTTTTACATTGATGACAACAGGAGCCTTAAGGTTCATGGAAGCCTTTGATGCATCCTCCGGAATTACCACCACTGCATATACAAGGATATCTTCATAGGAGGAAATTCCCAGCCTTTCGACCACGTCGTCAGGTAATTCAAAATCGTAATCCTTTACTATTTCAAAAGGATTCACCAGGGCAAATGCGATATCGCCGTCATCAACACATTGGAGCCATTTAAACGGCGATTTATCATCTCCCGCGGTAAGAAGCACAAACCTGTGCAGGTAATTAAAGCCGGGCATTCCTTCTTTAAAGGTTATTATTCTTTCTTCATCAATTTCAAGTTCTCCAAAGAGCCTGGTATTTATCATCATAGCCTTTCCCCCTTATTCAGGTGATATACTTTGCGTCACCTTAAGAAATCAACCAGCGTGGGCATGATAATCTGTGCACCGCCGGCAAGGGAAGCGCGGTACACGTTTTCCTCGTTTCTTAAGTTTATAATGGCCTGGGCCATGTCCACGTCCTCATTCTTGCTCATCTGCTCGGCAAAATTGATCAAATCAGTTTCAAGCCTGTATTCCGTAAGTTCAAGCCTGTTGGTCCTTGCGCCCACATCAGCACGCAGTTTCAACACATTGTCTATATCCTTGTCAAAACTATTAAGAAGCTCGTTTACTTTTTCCAGGTCACCAGCGTCAAGGGCTGCTATCAATTCATTGAAATGTTGGATCAGGACAGGTGTAGAATCATCAGGCGAAGTGCCGTTTGACACGGCAGGTTGTCCCATGTTAAAAAGGTCTCCACCCAAAACATTAATGCGAATAAAAATGCCTACCCCAATTTCGTACTGTATATTTTCATCCATGCTGACATCTATATTGAATTTACCGAAATCCGGGCTTGTTTCATCATCTATAAGAAGTTTCTTATCGGTCTTAAACCCGCTGAAAATATGCCTGTCCGCGTAAGTAGTGTTGGAAAGCTGGATTATTTGTTTTTTAAGCTCAACTACTTCCTCTTTTATTTTTTGTGTATCACTGGGAGTATTTGTGCCATTGGCCGCTTCAAGCATCAGTTCTCTGGTCCTTTGCAGCACATCGCCTATGTGCGCTAGCGCGGTTTCCGTGGTATCCAGCCAGGACTGGGCATCCTGCACGTTCCGGATGTATTGTTTAATTTCGGAAACGTCCGTCCTCAGCTTCAGGGCCCGTGATGCAACTATGGGATCATCAGAGGGTTTTGAGATTTTCTTGCCTGTTGCAATTTGGCTCTGGTACAGGCTCATCCTGTCAAGATTGTTGTTGATGTGCCTGATCATATTATTTATGAGCATGTTATTGGTTATCCGCATTGAGAGACCTCCCTTTTCTGTATAAAAGGCTTAAGTTCTATACGCTGTTTAAAAGCATTTCATAAATTTCTCCAATGGTAACAATCAATTTCGCTGCGGCATTGTATGCATGCTGGAATCTTACCATATTTGCAAGCTCTTCATCTATTGACACCCCTGCTACGGACTGCCTGGCATTATCCACCTGGTGAAGAATTGCTTCCTGGTTCTTGGCATATAGTACAGCCTGCTGCGAATCTATTCCCATGGTTGATATCAGGGATTTCATGAAATCCTCGGGGGCACCGTCCGAGAACATCTGCGAATTGTGCCTCATGTCAAGGATGGCATTGAGTACCCTGATATTTCCGATCTCCCCGTCCGTATCACTTGTGGCAATGGTGTTGCAGTTGTCGTTAACATCCTTGCTGACGGTAATATTCCTTGCCCTTATGTTTTCATACCTTTTGACGATTTCGTCAACGGTGGCCGCACCGTCCATGAACGTTGCGCTGTCCACGGGCTCCCTTGTGTCGTCCAGGAAGGTAAAAAACCTGACACCTGTTGAACCGTTGGCACCAAAACCGTCAGCATGCCCGGTACCGTCTTCTTGAGGGTCAATAACACCGTCTCCGTTTACGTCAATGTATCCTTCGTTAAACGCCATGGCAAACGTTCTTGCAAACCGGTCCAGCATTTGTATGTAATGGGGTATGCCTGTATAGTTGGGACTGCCGTTTTGTCCCTGCTTGCCGTCCCTGATATCCAGGTATCCCTTCAATTTACCACTTTTTATTACCAGGTCGTTTCGATCCTCCCATCTTACGTCATACAATCCGTCGATATCTTCCTCGTTGAGTTTCGTGGTCCTCTTCTCCACGGTCAGTTTGCTCACGGTGAAGTGGTCAACCAAGGGCTTACCACTTATGGTTATGACAAAGTGCTTGTTCGGCCTTCCGTCAGGCAGTTTTCCCATTTCCACTTCATACACGTCAATATTTATGAGCTCTGACAGCCTGTCCACCAGGAGGGTTCTCCTGTCTCTTAGATCATTGGCGATATTATTACCCAGCTCAGCTGTATAAATCTGCTGGTTCAGTTTCCCTATCTGCTCCGCCAGGGAATTTATCTCGTCCACCACTGCCCTTACCCTTATATTTACATCCTCCTGCATCTTTTCAAGCTGGACGGCTATGTTGTTCAGGTAGTCCGTGAAGGTAATGCCTTTCTGCCTTACTACAGACCGCACCGCCTCATTCCCCGAGTCCTTGGAAAGCTCCTGGAGAGACGCGAAAAAGTCGTTAAATATAACCGAAAATCCGCTGTCTGAAGGCTCGCCGAACCTTACCTCCATCTCGGCAAGGAGCTCGGATTTGGCACTGTACTCGCCTTTCAGGATATTTTCGCTCCAGTATTTCGAATCCAGGTATTCATCCCTTATCCTTTTTACGGCAATTACTTCCGAACCCGCTCCCACCATTCCCGTTCCGTCGGTGGTATAGTAAGGTGTGGCTGCGGTTTGAATGGCCTGCTGCCTGGAAAAACCGGGAGTATTTACGTTATTTAAGTTATGGGCAATTACGCTTAAATTCCTTTGTGCTGTAAAAAGCCCCCTAACTGCTACGTTAAATCCAAAAAATGACCCACCGCTCAAATTTCATCACCTTCCTGCCAGCCCGGTCCTTTCGATAATCGTCTGTATCATCTGGTCAATCATGTGAAGTACCCGGGAGGATGCATTATATGCAAATTTATATTTCATCATGTTGGCCATTTCCTCATCCAATGATACACCTTCTATGGACTGCCTTTGGTCATCGGCAGCATTTACCAGGATTTGCTGGTTTTCCGCTATCCGTGCCGCCTCCGCTCCCATGTTGCCCACGTAAAGGATTATGGCCTGGTAATATTCATCTATGCTTAAAGGCCCCGAAATGTCCCTGAGGATGGCTTTATTCCTTAAAGACGCAATCTCGAGGGCAAGGGTATTGTCACCGCTTTCACCGGAAAAAGAAGCGGCTATGTTGTTCAGGTCTGATAAATTATCATTAAGTTTTATGTTGCCCATTTCAAGAGGGCGAGTGTCGTCTATGACCGTAAAGAATGCCTCAGCCTGTCTTGGCGGATTCCCCAGGGTCATCCCGCTGCTGTGCAGATAATTAATTTCTCTTAAAGTGATATTTATAAGGGCATTCAGCCTCTCCTTAATGCTCGAAATGATATTGGCCGTGTTGCCTATGAAGCATATATCGTTGTTTATTTCACTGTTTAAATCCGATGCTATATTATTCATTAATAAAGAAAAATCAGCAGTATTTATATCATAAAGCCTTCCCTGGCTTCCACCTGCAATCGCCGCCCATCCATCCATGTCCGTAAAGTAAGCAGCATCAGTAACTATTGAAGTTTCCAAGCCAAGGGCATTTAAACGTTCAACAAAAGCATCCGCTGTAATTGAGGTATCATTGAAATTTTCCGGCGTAAACACAAGGGCATAACGTCCGGCATCTTCCCTGTAAGAGATACTTTCCAGTGTCTCCAGAAGGCCTCCCGGACCTCCATAATTGTCACTGCCTGCAGCTTCAAGGGTATCCGGGATGGCGTTGGCAAGGGCTTCCGCATCCATGCCAAAATCCTTGCTAAAACTTACCGATCCGCTGTATAAAACCAACTTTAAGTTATAGTCTATACCGCGCTTTTTAAGCTCACCGGCCAGTTTGGATACATGGTCTTTTACATTTTGCAGGTACGTTGCATCAGAACCGGACACATCCACGGCAATCACAATGTCTACTTTTGTATCAGGTGTACCGTTTGTGACACTACCCGTGGCTCCCAGGACTTCGCCTCTCGACTCAAGGAGGCCTTTCAGTTCGCCGCTGTTTATGGGAACCACTATGTCACTGCCTTCAAGTTTGGGTACAAAAAAGTTACCGCTCGCTTCTGTTTCCGCAGCAACTAAGTTCCTATGTTCACCCTTGGAGACGATAAAATATCCGCCTAAGGTAATGTCAACCTGTCCATCCTTTGCTTCAAACACCTTGCAGTCAATAAGCCTTGTAAGGTTATCAATAAGCAAATTCCTTTGGTCCCTGAAGTCATTGGCTTTATTGCCCATAGACTCGTATTTTGCAATTTTCACGTTGAGTTCGGCAATCTTCTTTGTAATCTCGTTTATTTCACTTATTCTGTATTGGATTTCATGGTTCAGATCCTGCTGCAGCTTATCAAGCTGGGTATTCATATGGTTTATATAATGCACCAGGCCTTCCCCTCTTTGCCGTACCAATGCCCGCGCAGTCAGGCTGTCCGGTTCCTTGGACAGTTCATACCAGGCGTCCCAGAATTGATTAAATGCGCTTTGCAAGCCATATTCCAACGGCTCCGAGAGGATTATCTGCACATTGGACAACGTATCAGCCCTGGCCTGCCAATATCCCAGGGCCATGTTTTCCCGCCTGTAAATTTCGTCAATGAACATGTGGCGTATCTGCCTTACTTCCTGTACACTGGCACCGGTTCCAAACTGCCAGAGGCCGTTCACACTGTTGACATTCTGGAAATTATTGGCTACACCAATTACTTGCTGGCGCACATATCCCTGTGTATTAACATTGCTTATATTATGACCTGTAACGTTAAGGGCCCTTTCATTTACATAGAGCCCGCTTCTGGCTATTTCATAGCCGGAAAAACCTATCGCCATTGGAACCTCCTTAGCAGGCGTCAAAGTTTGTAGTCAAAAAAGTGTTTTGTTTGCCCCCCACTGGGCTGCCCTGTTTCCATGTAGCTATTGTTCAGGTTGCCGGCCGCTCCCAGCAGGTTTATGGAAAAATTTATGTAATCAAGGGAGTTTTTCACCAGCCTTGAGTTGAGTTCATTTACATCCCTCAGTTCCTGCAACACGTCCTGAAATGTTTCTTTTATGGCAAGTAGCTGGTCCGCTTCATTTTTATCAAGCTTACTGCAGATATTGGTGATAGTGGCTTCGCTTTCATCTATTCCAAGGAGTTCTGTAAGTTTTCTTGTAAGGTCTTCCCTCTGCCTGTCCAATTTCCCCACCTTAACCAGCAGCGACTGTTCAAGCTTTACCAGGTTCTCAAGTTCCGTGACTCTGCCTTTAATTATGATCTCCTTCTTTTTGTAAGCCAGGCTCAGGATTTCCTTATATATTTCACATTCGCCATTCAATACACCGATAAGTTCATTGACTATTAAATTCACCATAAGCAACCCCTTAACCCATTAAATTAATAGTTATTACTGGTTTTTTATGCAATATCTTCCAGTAATAATGTAAAATAAATAACTAATGATAATAAGATGGATAATTTTGGGAATTGATTATACCTTTTTATCAAAAACAGACTTCAGTATCTTATCGGCAATCTCCTTGCTGCTGACCTGGTACTTGCCTGTATTGTATTTTTGCGCAATTTCCCTTACTCTTTCTTCGCGCACATCAGGTACATTCTTAAGAGCTTTATTGACCGTCTGCAAATCTTTTGCCCTGTCGGAAATGGAAACTACATCCTTACTACCATATATTTCATTGGCCTTTTGAATTTTTCCCGTCTTTTTATTCTGGTTGTATATACCAGGTACTTTAGGTATGTCACCCCAGATTTTCATATAAACACTCCACTTCATTTTGAATCATTAATCATTTCTCCTAATTCAATTATCGGTCAATTATAAGAAAAAGTTAATATTATTTTTATTTTAGTTATTTCTCGTCGTATCCAGGTACCGGAACCTCATGCCTTTTTCTTTTTCAGCATTGCGCACATTTATTTCATTTTTCAGCTGTCCGGCAGTCTCGCGCAGATCTATGCTCAGTTCCCTCTGGCATTCATTGCAGAACCTTCCTGTTTTAATGGCTTTTCCGCATCTTTCACACTCCAGGATAATATTACCGCCTTCTCCCAGGATTTCCAGCCGTCCTTCCCTCAAATACTTCTTTATTTTTTTTACGCTTACGCCAAGGGCAGTTACAATCTCAGTAAGTGTAGCGCCAGGATTTTCATAAAGGTATTCCTTTACCCTGTTGAACTCCTTTTCCTCCATCTCCCTGCAGTTTCGGCAAAGGTCTTCATTTATCACGCTGGTGAAAACCCTTCCGCAAATCTTGCAGTTTTTGAATTCAGCCATGTTATCACCTCCGGCACAGTTTATTCGTAAACAATAATAGCTTCCTGAAATAAATATACCCTTAATTGATATATCGACAGGTATTTTCACTTGTTAATACACGGATGTATTCAGTCTGCATAATGTATTCCTGAACGCGCAGGCTATAACTACGCCTATTACCGATTTTGCGCCTGCCTCCTTTAAAACCCTGGCACATTCATCTATTGTATGGCCTGTGGTAAATATATCATCCAGCAGCAAAATGTTCCTGCCTGCTACCTTTTCCGGATAAATGACTTTAAATGCATTTTTGACATTCCTGCTTCTTTCATCCCCGGGCAAAAGGCTCTGCTTTTGTGTATTTATCACGCGTTTTACCAGATCTGAACAGTCAGGTATACCTAAAATCCGCGCTATCTTACAGGACACCAACGCTGATTGATTGTAACCCCGTTCAAGCTGCCGCTTCTTGTGTAATGGCACACTTATGATGCAATCCATTTTGTCCTTATCAACGTTTTCAACTATGCGTTCTGAAAGCAGTTTGGCATATGTCCTGAAATATGAAGGTTTGTCAAAGAACTTGAATCTTACAATGGATTCCCTTACAGGCCCCGTGTACGTAAAGAGGGATATTAAACCGTCAATGTACCTGCATTTCGTCTTCATGATGCCGTCTTTGCTGAAAGGCAATTGGCTGAAGCAGCCCGGGCATAGATCCGTCCTCGTCTGAGGTGTAATGAGTTTGTTGCAAAATATACACCTGGGAGGAAACAGGAAATTTAATAACCCGTCAAGCATAACTCCCACCTTTTTCTTATTTTTTCCTTAAGCCCCGAGTACCTGACAGCTTCTTTATGATTATTTACCATATCCACAAATACTTTTTCACTTCCCACAAGGATAACTATCTTTGCAGCCCTTGTAACCGCTGTGTATAAAAGATTTCTTGTCATGAGCACCGGTGGTCCGGGCAGTAACGGTATAATTACAGCAGGAAATTCACTTCCCTGGCTTTTATGTATAGTCACAGCATAGGCAGGTTCTATTTCATCAAGGATGGAAAAATCATAGATAACAAGCTTATCGTCATCAAACAACACTTCGATGAACTCCGACTGGTGGTCAATCTGTGTAATTATGCCTGTATCTCCGTTAAATACCCCTACGCCTTCGGTTTCGCCGTCACAGGACATGCGTTTCCATTTAAGGCTGTAGTTATTCTTTATCTGCATTACTTTATCTCCTACACGGAACATAAACCCGTGGGAGGCTTTCTCAGCCTTGGCGCCGGAGGGCGGATTCATCACGTTTTGCAGCACCTTGTTAAGGTTTGCCACCCCGGCAGGCCCTTTTTTGGTGGGGGTAAGTACCTGAATGTCGTTCATGGGATCATAGCCGTACATTTCAGGCAGTTTATCATAACAAAGGTTGATTATAGTCTTTATAACACTTTCAGGACTACTTCTCCTTATAAAGAAAAAGTCTTCCTTATTGTCAATTTCAGGTACGATGCCATTATTTATCTTATGGGCGTTGATTACGATTTTGCTTTCCTTCTCCTGGCGGAATATCTCTTTCAGACTTACTGTTTCCACAACTCCGCTCTCTATAATATCTTTCAGAACATTTCCGGGCCCCACTGAAGGCAGCTGGTCCACATCTCCCACCAGTATAAGCTTTGTGCCGGGCGTAAGGGCTTTGAGCAGGTTATTGAAAAGGAGAATATCCACCATTGACATCTCATCAATTATCACCGTTCGTACATCCAGGGGGTTGTCCTCATTTCTGAAGAATACCTGCTCCTCATTGTCACTCAGGTACCCTATCTCAAGGAGCCGGTGGATTGTCTTTGCTTCAACGCCGGTAGCCTCATTCATTTTTTTGGCAGCTCTTCCTGTGGGCGCGGCAAGGGCAAATGAAATATGGTATTTCTCAAGTATTTTTATAATGGTTTTGATAATCGTTGTTTTACCGGTTCCGGGACCTCCCGTTATGACCATTACCCCGTTTTTTATGGCACTTATTACAGCTTTCCTTTGCAAATCCGCCAATCTTATATTCTCTTCCTGCTCCACTTTTTCTATGATATCGTCTATGCCGGCCATGAGATCCTTAAAATCCGCGTCCGCCAATGCGGCCAACTTTTTACATGCATTGAGTTCAGCATGGTAAAAGGCATTAAGATATACCTTGTCCGTGCCTTCTTCATTCAATACGTAGACGGTTTTATCCAGCTGAAGCGACATAAGGGCATCTTTCAGCAAATCTTCATTAACATTAAGGAGATTCTTCGCATATTCAAGAAGCATATCAGACGGCAGGTATGTATGTCCCGCGGCGGATGCAGCCTGGGAAAGTATATATTTTATGCCGCACCTTAACCTGCTTCCGGACGTGGGTTCCACTCCAAGGGACATGGCAATATTGTCGGCAGTTCTAAAGCCGATTCCCTGTATGTCATCAGCAAGAGAATAGGGATTTTCCCTGATTTTTTCTATGGCATCCTTGCCGTATGCCTGATAGATCCTTACGGCAAAAATAGTGCCTATACCAAATTTGTTCAGGAAAATTACAAGATTCATAAGGGAAAAGTGTTCATTAAAGGCTTGTCCGATACCTAAAGCCTTTTGGAGGCTTATACCCTTGATTTCCGCAAGCCTTTCAGGGTTGTCACGGATAACAGAAATGGCATCTTTGCCGAAATGGTCCACGATTTTTCTGGCAGTAGCCTCCCTGACACCTTTAATAACACCGGATGCCAGGAATTTCTCTATTTCATCAATGCTCTCAGGCATGGTTTTTTCAAATGTTTCCACTTTCAGTTGCCTGCCGTAATCGGGATGTACCGTCCATTGTCCGGTGAGTTTCAGGTGCTCACCTTCCGTAACAGAGGGCATGTATCCTACAGCCGTAACCAGTTCATCGCTGCAGGATATATCGCAGACGGTGTAGCCGTTGCTTTCGTTTTGATAAATGATATTTTCCACAGTACCCTCAATCGTGACCATTTATTCTCCCGTAAATCCCCACATCTTACTATTTCAGGTTTAGTAAATACCATAAGCATTTTACGTCTTACTAAAATTATCTATTACGGCAGATTAAATGTCAATGATAGATACTGTTAATTTATATTTAGTTTTCCATTATTTTACTGCCATGTATACTGAAATCTTCCATCACATTCAAAGTTGAGTATTCTCTTTCAAGCCTTTGAAGAATCTCCATGGTCTGATCTTCCGAACCCAGGTCAATAACAGTTAATCCATTGTCTGCTGGTATCCTGCCACTCTCCTGTTCGAGAATAAATTGCCTTATCACGCCCTCGACTGTTTCCTGGCCATTCTTTACAGCCAGAATAAACCTGATGTTTCCGTTCATTTGCTTCCTGAACCTTATTTCCCTGACCATGTCCCTGAACAGGGAACTAAGGCCATAGATTGCAAATATGTATGTAACGGCCAAGGCAACAATTTCCCACATAAAATAACCCCCTCATACTTTGCTTCTACATAATATGAAGGGGCCTTGTATGCTGTTACAACAAGACACAGGACGGTTCCGTCCCTCTGTCGCGCAGGAACCGTCCCGGTGATGACTTTATGCGTGTTGCCTCAGTAGTTCTGCCTTGTCTGTTCGCTCCCACGGTAAGTCCAGGTCTTCCCTGCCGAAATGTCCATAAGCCGCAACCTGGCTATATATGGGCCTTCTTAAGTCCAGGTCCTTTATTATTGCAGCAGGGCGGAGGTCAAAATATTTATTTACAAGTTCGGCTATTTTTTCATCAGGTAACTTACCCGTACCATATGTGTCTACAGCAACTGAAACAGGCTTTGCCACTCCTATGGCATATGCCACCTGTACCTCACATTTTTTCGCCAATCCAGCAGCAACAATGTTTTTAGCTACATACCTGGCGGCATAGGCTGCCGACCTGTCAACTTTTGTTGGATCCTTCCCGGAAAATGCGCCTCCACCGTGCCTTGCATAACCTCCATATGTATCCACTATAATCTTCCTGCCTGTCAGTCCCGAGTCTCCCTGAGGGCCTCCTATTGTGAACCTGCCTGTGGGGTTGATATAGTAGACAGTATTCTCATCAAAAAGGTTTGCTGGTATGGAAGGCTTAATAACGTGGGTAATGATGTCTTCCTTCAACTGTTTCATGTCAACATCTTCACTGTGCTGGGCTGAAACGACAACAGCCGACACTCTAACAGATGTGTCATCATCATATTCAACGGTCACCAGGGCTTTCCCGTCAGGCCTTAAGTATTCCAGCACCCCTGTTTTTCTTACTTCAGCAAGCCTCCTGGTAAGTTTATGTGCAAGATAAATAGGCATGGGCATCAATACGGGCGTCTCGTCGCAGGCAAACCCGAACATCATACCCTGGTCGCCGGCGCCGATTTCATCTTCCCGGGAAGCGTTACCCTGTACCTTTGCCTCCAGGGCTTT
>Ga0134098_1000020_pt1 | contig 175178 bp, 167 predicted proteins | sample 9_3taG_FD_94456 | JGI IMG/M metagenome (GOLD analysis project Ga0134098, IMG submission 94456) | Switchgrass degrading microbial communities from high solid loading bioreactors in New Hampshire, USA - 9_31_10_142_A3 metaG | ecosystem: Engineered > Bioreactor > Semi-continuous > Anaerobic >... | reverse complement strand
TAACGCCTTGGAACCCGCGTTATTCGTCGCGCTCAGATTCCTATAGGCGTTCATTGCCATAATGTTATGATTGATAATCATTGGTTAACTCCTCCTTGATTTCTTATTCGGCTTCCTTGCCTTGCTGCAAAAGCAAACTATTGCTTTTTTGCCCGGCCGCTGCAATACAGCATTAATTTGCTTTCAATTACTATATCGGAAAGTACGTTTTATAACTTTAGAGGAATTTTTATTTTAACATTTCCATAATTATTTGCGCCCTGCTAAGCCAGGTATGATATTCAAGCGTTTTTGCCATGCCGTTTTTTGCTATATAATCTCTTATATCGTCGTGTTCTAAATAAAAATTCACTTTTTGCTTAAGCGCGTCTGCCCCGGAAGATAGATCGTAAAACATCATATCTTGGCCTCCCATAAAACATTCTTCAATAAATACCCCCCTGTCCGAGAATACCAATGCCCCATTCTTCATGCCTTCAAATATTCTTTCATGGCTGCCATCCGGAAGGGAAGGCGTATTATTTAAAACAATTTTGCTCCTTCTTAATAAACTCGATAATGTCTTGTAATCCACCATTGGATTAATTTCTACGTTATTATTGTTTCCTATGATTTCTTCCCAGCAACCGTTACCAAATATCTTTATTTTAAAATTATCACCCAAAATTTTTACCAACTGTATGCGCTTTTCTGTCCTTAAATAATCATCTATCCGCGACAATATAATCTGCTCAATTTTTAATAAATTAACTTTATCTTCTAACAGGATAGTTGGCAAACTTTCTTCAAAAAGTTCATGCAAAACGTATTTGTCGCTCTTTAATCCTTTTTCAATAATGCTCATAGCAAGGCTAAATACTTTAGATGTCACTCTGTTTTTTAAATCTTCTATAATCGCAGCATGATTATTTAAACTGCCGGCAAATAGCAGATCTATATCTCTCTGGCTATCAATTGTGCTGCTAATATCCTCAAGTGCTGTGCTATGAGGAAAAAAGAACGCTTTAATATTTTCGAATTTCTCGTTTAAAAAATCTATATGCGTTCTATCCACGCAGCCTATATAAAGATTGGGGCTGCTGATATTCTTAAATCGATATATTTGATATATCGGGTGATCTACCAAAAGAGCTATATGAGGCACTCCAAAATAATCGAAGAAATCTTTGTTATCAAAATAGCCTGGCGTTATTGAATTGAATGCAATAGTAACATCCGGTTTTATCTCAGAATAAAGATATAAAACATTTTTTAAGTAATCTTTTTGCGAAATATCAGTTATATAAACTTCGCATCCTAATTGCGCAAAGGCCTGCGCAAAATCGTCTACAAAAAATCTCAGTACACCATACTGGCTTTGGCCTTTAAACATGCCTATTTTTATTGGCTTAGTGCTCATAGAACAGCTTCTGTCTCCTTCCTATCACTTGCTAAAATATTTTAAGACGGCCAAATATATACTATAGGACAGTTTATCGCGAAAGCCCGCCTGCTTTAGCAGCGCTTCCTCTCTTGGATTTGTGTGAAATGCACACTCGAGTATCACCGCTGGTATGGATACATTGCGTAGCATATAGTAATAATCCTTACCATTGCTCGCCTTTCGCGTCTTTATACCTCGGTTGCGCAATTTCAAATCACCTGATATGCGGTTTACGAGATACGATGCAAGATAATTACCTTTTTTTGTAAACATCGAATAAAAAGCCTCTACACCATTGGCCGCAGGATTTGCAGCTGCATTGGTATGAATGGATATAAACGCGTCAGCACCGCATCTATTTGCTATGGCTGAGCGCTGCGCCAATGTCACCGTTATGTCGGCGTTTCGCGTCATTGTAACCTTTATGCCAGCCTGTTCTAACTTTAGCTTTAAGCGCAGCGCTATATCCAACGCCCCGTCGGCTTCCACATAACCAGTTGGGCCAACATTATACCTGTCTTTTCCACCATGTCCAGGGTCAATACATATATGCATAAGCGTCCTCCTATATAATAATTATTCTTATGCATATAGTATGTATTGGCCTTATTAAGTATTATACATTTATTACCGCTTGCCTCGTCTCAAAAATGCAGGTATATCGAGGTCATCATACTCAGTGTTTGTATTGGCAGCAGATTCTTTGGCTCCCTCTTTGTCTTTACCTTTTGTTTCTTTAAACGGTATAAATGGCTTTTTATCTACTTTTTCAAAGCCGGTCGCTATTACAGTTATACGTATTTCGTCTTGTAAACTATCATCTATAACAGCGCCAAAAATTATATTGGCTTCTGAGTCCACAGCCTCAGTAACTAGCTCAGCAGCTTCGTTTACCTCAAATAGACCGAGGTTCGCAGAACCCGTTATATTGATTAGGACTCCTCTGGCTCCATCTATAGTGGTCTCTAAAAGCGGGCTTTGTATAGCTTGGCGCGCTGCTTCTACTGCTCTATTTTCACCCGTGCCGCGGCCTACCCCCATATGTGCCAATCCTTTTTCTTTCATTATGGTCTTCACATCAGCAAAATCCAGATTAACGAGACCTGGCACTGCTATGAGATCGGATATACCTTGAACACCCTGGCGGAGTATATCATCTGCGATTTTGAAAGCATCTAACATAGATGTCCTTTTTTCGGCTACTTGCAACAGCCTGTCGTTAGGGATAACGACTAGTGTGTCAACATATGTTTTTAGCTCGGCAAGACCTCTTTCGGCATTTAGCATGCGCTGTCTGCCTTCAAAAGCAAATGGCTTTGTTACAACACCTACGGTCAATATACCCATCTCTTTAGTTATCTGAGCTACTATAGGGGCAGCGCCAGTGCCAGTGCCACCCCCCATGCCAGATGTTATAAATACCATATCTGCACCTTTGACAGCCTGGGCTATATCATCGCGACTCTCTTCAGCAGCTTTCTGCCCTATGTCAGGGTCTGCACCTGCTCCAAGCCCCTTAGTAATCTTCTCCCCTATTTGTATCTTTTGGTTGGCTTGGGACATATACAATGCTTGCTTGTCAGTATTTATAGATATGAACTCAACTCCTTTTACGCCAAATTCTATCATTCTATTGACAGCATTGTTCCCACCGCCACCTACGCCTATCACTTTTATCTGTGCCCCTGGTTCTTCATTGATATCAAACTGCAACATATCTACAATTCCCCCTAAAATTTTTTACCATTAAAAAAATTATTAAAAGCTTTTTTTATTCCATCCCATGCAGAAGCCGCATTACGACCCTTTTTATGTTCATTCTCTCGTTGATTCATTATAAAATCAATTTGTTTTGCGCCACCTGAAGCGTAAACTGCTAGTCCTACGCTCACGGAAAATGTTGGATTAGACAAACCTATAATATCAGGCGCTCCTGTTCTTATAGGCATTTCTAACACTGAGCGTCCTAACTCTTTAGCGCCTTTTAGCAAAGATAAGCCACCGCCCGAAAGCACTATACCGGCGGGGATTTTATCTATATAACCTGAATCCTCAAGGTTTTTCCTAACAAGACTAAATATTTCTTGTATGCGAGCTTCAACTATATATGCCACTTCTTTCTGGCTAATTATAATAGATTCATCGTCCATATTAGTTGCAGGAATTTCCATATCTTCTTCAATCCATGCTTCCATAGCTTGAGCATATTTTTTCTTTATTTCTTCTGCCTCATTAAATGTCAATCTAAATCCCAGCGCTATGTCATTTGTTATATGTCCGCCTCCTACGGGTATTATGGAAGTATAAATGAGATTACCATCATTAAATACCGAGATATCGGTAATACCAGCACCAACATCCACTAATGCCACACCGCGCTCTTTTTCGTCGTTTGACAAAACAATCGATGCTGATGCTATGGGCTCTAATGTGATCATTGGCAAGGTTATGCCAGCCATTTCTACAGCCTTCCTGAGATTATGCGCTGCTATCTCAGGTACAAGCGCTACCTTAGCCTCCAATCCTAATTCGCTAGCAACCATGCCTACAGGTTCTTTTACCTCATCGTAACTATCTAGCAAGTAATGAATCGGCAATATAGCTATTATTTCCTCGCCCAACGGCACTTGTTTTAACCGGAATGACCTAACTAGTTTATCTACATCTGTTTGGCTTATCCCCTTATCAGGATTAGATATAGCCATAACGTTTTCATCTCTAACTAACGAAGCAATACCTCCAGGTATAGCTGCAGCGGTATAATCTATATGGTTTATATCGGCCATATTTTCGGCTTGGTTTAGAGCGGATATTATAGACTTCGCTGTATCTTCCACATCGCTTATTAAGCCTTTAATTACACCATTGCACGGGCTTTGCCCAACCCCTAGTATTTTAAGAACCCCGTTTCTTTTGTCTGTTTCACCTATTACCGCTGCTGTTTTCGACGACCCTATATCAAAAGCCGCTATTATTTCACCCATACGCTACAGCCTCCTAATCCTCTATTTTATCCTTGCCAGTTATGCCCTTAATTATATAACGCCTTATAATAGCAAAGTTTTGGAAAAGCCTGGTACCGAACGCAAATATTGCGGCAAGGTAAATCGGTATATCCAATCTATCGCCTATATACGCTAACAAAGCTGCTAACAGGGCATTGCCAAAAAAACCAGTAACGAATATTTCTATGTCAAATTTTTTCTCTAACCATGAACGAATACCGCCAAACACCGAATCAAGAGCCGCTAAAACCGCTATTGAAACATACGGCGCATAAGCTGTCGGTATGCTCACAGGCAGAATATAACCGATTAATAAGCCGATTAAAAGCCCTATAATAGGAAGCCACATAATTCCTTCTCCTTCTTTATTTCGATTGAACTGGCCGAGCGTATTTGAAATTTATCGGCCCATAATAACCAGGAACAGATAATTTATCCACTTTATCTATTTTTATCTGTATCCCCCAAAATTTTAGTATGTCATATAAGCCCCCTGGCTGTATAAGTATGCTTTCCAAAGCAGCTGGATCGCCTATGGCTTCTATAACAAACGGTGGAACAAAACGTCCGGTAGCTGCTATTATTGTTGGCCCTCCACATTTTATCTGAGTATTTGCCACCAATCTTTGTCCGTTCAACGATATAGCTTCAGCGCCGGCTGCCTTTAATTCATTTATCACATTGAGCAGGTCCTCTTCATGCACCAGATAAGCGCTTACATTTTGATCATCCGTTATAGCCATATTGCTATCATCTAAGGTGACACGTACGCCAGGCCCCTCAAGTTCTGTAAGACCAGCTAAAATTCTTACCTTGTCAAGCTGCTCCGTCAGTTCTTTTATATAGACATTGCTTTCGCCAGCTTTCTTTTCTAGCGTTGCTATACTCGCTTGGCACTCTTTTAATTCATTTATAAGTTTTTGATTAGTTTCTTCCAACTCGTCAACTTGTCCTTGCAACGAACTTATGGTAGAAACCAACGATGCTGGGTATAACGTTTCGGTCCCTTTTGATGATTTAAACTGCAACATGCCAAGGAAAGCCGCAAGGGCAACCACCATCGCTATCAAAGCTTGTTGCGCAGTCTTATTCATATAGATAACACCATCACTTCTCAGAAGACACAGGTTTAGCGTATTTAAATTCCAATACACCCGAATATTTAGGTATTACTACATTGTCTTTTTTTTGTATCCTTACACTTATATTATAGGTGCTCAAAATATCTATTACTCCTCCTCTAAGAGTCAGAGCTTTTTCAAGATTATCAGCGTCTCCTATCACCTTTATGGTAAATGGCGGTGAATATGGCGTTGTATTTATATTTATATGATTGCCAGCATTGCGTATTTCTGTGGTAGCAATTATTCTCTGTTCATTTATGGATATTGCTTCCGCACCTGCAGCGTTTAGTTCATTCACAATGCTAAGCAGATTATCGTATTGTATAGCCATAGGCACGTTTTCATCTACAGTTATGATGAGCCCAGGGCCTTCAACATCGGTTAAACCCGCTAACATCCGCGCTTGTTGTAATTCGCTTTCTACCGTCTTAGCTAATTGTCCGGTATCTTGGGCTGACTGTTCATATTCTTTTATACGCTGTTGAAACTGTTGTATTTGTTTTTGTAAATCTTCGTTTTCCTGTGTTAGCTTTTGCACCCGCGCAGCTAATTCTTCTGCACGTTGTATAGAAGCAGTGCCGCCAACTTTTTGCACATTTTTAAATTGCGCTGCCAGCATTATTCCAAGTACTATACTCACAACCATTATCGCCAACTGGCCGCTTTTTTTATTCAATAGTCCGTCACCTTTCATATAAAATTTCTATTTTGAAGGCGGCGTATATACCGCCTGATTGCTATAAGCTACGCTGAGGATTCCCTTAGGCTTTGACTGACCCTTTGAGGCCATATCTTTTAATACAGCTTGCACCCATTTCATTTTAGACTCAAAATTCTGGCTATCACCCATCTTTACTTGCAAGCCCCAATTAGTAGTAACTATTATATCATATTCGTCTCTAATGTCTAAAGTACTGACATTTGATAAAAAATCATATTTATCTAGAGCATTATATAAATCCATCAACATCTGCCCCTTCTGGGATTGTTTTGTAACATTTTCCCCATCTTTGAACATAGCATCGTTTATACCGATCGCCATTGGCAATGACATTCTATCTTTATTATATATATGTTCAAGACAAATGCCCTCTTTATCTATCAGCTCATAACCATCTGACATTTCTATTATAAGCGCGCCTTGTCGTTCGGATACATATATTGCAAGCTCTGATGGAAGCCTGCGTTTTATTTCTTTTACAATCAGATACGGATTATTTTCTAATCTATTTTTCAACTGCCGCCTATTAACTTCGAATATGTTCTGCCCTACTGTTACCCCACTTAATCTAACTATTTCATTATAAGACACTTTAGCGTTGCCGAAAACACTTATTTTTTTTATATCAAAGATATCAGTAGAAAGCAACATAAGAACTAGCAATATAGTAACTATGAACATTGATAAAGACAAAAAGACATTCCTTCTGTGCTTTATCTTATCTTCTGGCCTTTTAGTATCAGGCTTTTCAAAATCATACTTCCTCATAAGACTCTTGTCTTGTCGCTAGCAAGCGACTCAATATATCATATATTCTTTCTGCAGCGTCTGTAATACCAAGCATTTTACTGTTATCAGCCATCTTTTTTAGTTTTTCTTTGTCTTTCATTAAATTATCTATAACATCTATAAATTTATCAGCTGTCAAGTCTTTTTCCAATACAACTAAAGCCGCACCCTCGCGTTCTAACATCCTGGCGTTATATTCCTGGTGGTTATTAGCTACATTAGGCGATGGGATAAGTACAGCCGGCAACCCTATTGCAGTTATTTCCGCTAATGCTATGGCACCCGCGCGTGATATTATAAGGTCGGCAGCTGCTAAGGCCTGCCCCATATCGTATATATAGGGTAGCACTTTTACGTTTTTATATTCTAATAAGTCAATGCTTTTTGAACGCAAATCATCCAATACCGTTTCGTATTGGGCATTTCCAGTAGATAATAAAACTTGAAACGGTCTTCGCTGCTTTATTATCCACTCTATAAGTGCTATAGACATCTGATTTAAACGCTCAGCTCCACGACTACCGCCTACTATTAATATAACTGGTTTGTCTACAACAAAACCAAGTGCGCGCCTCGACTCTGTTCTATCGGATGTCATTATCTCCTCACGCACTGGATTGCCTGTAACCTCAACCTTGCCCGTTGGTACTTTAAAATATTGAGCTGACTGATCAAAACTTATGGCTATTTTATCGACAAAACGGCTTAATATACGGTTAGTAAGGCCAGGCACTACATTTTGCTCATGTATTATAGTGGGTATATGCTTTAAAGCCGCAACCAAAAGGACAGGCCCGCATACATAGCCGCCAGTCCCTATAACAGCATCTGGGGCAAATTTGTCGATAATCACACGAGCCTCTTTTAAGCCATGCTGTAGATCAGCTAATGTCTTAAATACATTGAGCGGGGCCTTGCGATTAAAGCCGCTTACAGTTATGGTTTCCAACTCGAAACCCTCTTGCGGTACGATTTGGCTCTCTAAACCTTTCTTAGTGCCAACAAATAATATATCAGCCATGGGGTTATGCCTTTTTATTGCTTTAGCAACAGCAATAGCCGGGTATATGTGTCCACCTGTCCCTCCCCCAGCAATTAAAATCCTCAATTTTTAGAACCTCCCTCTCCTAGTTTACAGTATTGGGATATATTTAACAATATACCTATGCTAGCCATGGTTATGCTAAGAGAGGATCCTCCAGCGCTTATAAACGGCAATGGAACCCCTGTAGGGGGCATAGATGATGTAACCACAGCAACGTTTAATATAACCTGAAGCGCTATTACTGATATTATACCCGTAGCCAACAAGCGGCCAAAGCAATCTTTCGCAGTTATTGCGATACATATACCGCGCCATATCAAAATTACAAATAATATCAGAATTGCAGTAGCGCCTGCAAAACCAAGTTCTTCTCCTATAATAGAGAATATAAAATCATTTTGCGGCATCGGGAGGTAAAATTGTTTAGCAATGCTATTACCCAAGCCAACACCAAAAATACCGCCGGAACCTAAGGCATAAAGAGATTGAACCAATTGAAAACCATCTTCCCTAGGATCTTTAAATGGATTCATGAAAATCATTATGCGCTTATACCAATAGGTATCTGATATAATGCCAGACGACACTATATACCATGCAGCAATAACACCTACTGCTACTAAAGAACCTATATACCAGAGTCTTGTACCGGCCGAATACATCATTATAAAGCACAACATAACTATTATCAGCGCAGTACTGAGATTAGGCTGTTTAACTATAAGTATAAAGAAGATGGCAGTTACAAAAAGATACGGCAACATACCTTTAGTAAAAGTGCGCATTGCGCTGCCTTTTCGCGACATGCTAGACGCCATAAATATTATAAGCGCTATTTTGGCTATCTCAGACGGCTGTATAGTTATAGACCCGAGCGCTATCCAACGCGTTGAAGAATTTAGCGTCACGCCAAATTTAGGTGAGAATACAGCTACTAAAAGCAGTATACTAAGAATAAGCAACGTAACAGACCATTTTTGTAGCTTGTGATAATCATAATTCATCATTATTATCATCGCCACAAGGCCAACGAAAGCCCACATAAGCTGGCGTTTGAAATAATAATAGCCATCATTATACTTATCTATAGCATAATAATAGCTAGCGCTAAAAACCATAACAATACCTATGCTAACTAATAATAATGTAAGAAATAGCACTGTATAATCGCTAGCTTTTTTAGGCAACTTACTTACCCCCTCAAGCTTTTGACCAATTTTTTAAACAGTTCGCCGCGTTGCTCAAAATTATCGAACATATCCCAGCTAGCACACGCTGGCGAGAGCAACACCGCGTCACCGGACCGCGCTAATTGCCAGGATTTGTTCACAGCTTCTTCCAAAGAAGAAGTTTTATATACATTGTAAAAGCCGAGTTCCTTTGCTGAAGATGCTATCTGTTCAGCGGTTTGGCCAAGAAGAACTAAAGCCTTCACTTTATTGTTAAAGGCTTTGACAAATTCCGTAAAGTCAGCATGTTTATCATAGCCACCTGCTATAAGAATAATAGGGCCCTCTACCGCCTCAATAGCCCTTATTGCCGCATCGGGATTAGTGCCTTTGGAATCATTTATAAATCGCACGCCATCTATCTCTTCCACGAATTCTATCCTATGTTCAACACCTTGAAATGTGTTCAAGGCCTGCGCTATCGTTTCAGGCTTCACGCCCATCGCATATGTCATAGCACAAGCAGCGAGAGCATTTTCCAAGTTGTGTTTGCCAGGTATCTTAATATCGCCCACAGCACATATTTTATCCTCTTTGCCATTTGCTCTGCATGTGATAATGCCGTCTTTCACAAAGGACCCTCTATTCAAAATTTGTTCATGGCTGAATGGTAGCACCTCTCCCTTTAAGATGCCCATAAGCTCTCTGCAGGGTGCATTATCGAAATTTAATACTGCATAATCTTTTGGACCTTGATTCATGAAAACACGGCTCTTTGCCGCAACATAATTTTCAAACGAGCCGTGCCTGTTCAAATGATCCTCAGTTATATTGAGTATAGCTGCTACTTTAGGCTTGAAATGCTTTATGCTCTCTAGTTGAAAGCTGCTCACTTCAGCGACTACTACATCGTTTGGCCCATACTGCTCTATGGACGATATCATAGGTACGCCTATATTTCCACATACAAACGTATTTATACCAGCCAATGTAAAAATATATCCTGTAAGAGCCGTCGTTGTAGTCTTGCCATTAGTCCCCGTTATCGCTACTATAGGGGCTTTAGCTAGCCTATATGCTAATTCGAGTTCTCCTATAACTTCTATTCCAAGCGATTGCGCTTTTTTTACAAACGGCTTGTCTAATGGCACGCCAGGGCTTACTATTATCATGTCGCATCTATCTAATAAAGCATCTGGTTCTATGCCAAAAGCGTATTCTATATTTATATCATCTAATTCTTCTAATGTATCCTTGAAATTCGACTCACCTTTTAGGTCATTTAATATAACTCTAGCCCCGTGTTTGTGCAACACTTTTGCCGCAGCTATGCCGCTTAATGCCGCACCCACTATAAGAATGTTTTTATCCTTTAAATCTATCATCTAATTTCTCCTGTTTAGAAAGCTAATATTGCTACTAAATTTAGTATTATAGCTGCTATCGTAAAAAATACAACTACCCTTTCTTCTGTCATCCCAGAAAGTTCAAAATGATGATGTATAGGCGTCATTTTAAATATGCGTTTCCCACCTGTAGCTTTAAAATACACTACTTGCATTATAACTGATAACGCTTCTACAACGTATATACCCCCTATTATAACCAATAAAAGTTGTGAACGCGAAATAACAGCCATAGCAGCTACCGCGCCGCCTAATGCCATGGAACCGGTATCGCCCATGAACACCTTGGCTGGGTGCCAGTTGAATATGAGAAAACCTAAGCAAGCACCAGCCACCGCACCTGCAAACACAGCCATGTTGTGCATATTTGAAGCATAAACAGTAGCTCCCATAAGCTCAAGCATTCCGTAAATTAAAGCAAAAGCACCTGCTACGACAAATGTTATGCTAGAAGCTAGTCCATCTAATCCATCAGTAAGGTTAACACTATTAGCAGTTCCCACCACTACAAACATAGTAATAGGTACAAACAACCACTTTAAATTCCATTGAACATCTGAAAACGGCAATCGCCATATCGTACCTATTGCAGGATTTCTTGCTGCATATATGGCAAATATCAATGCTATGATTATTTGGCCTATAAGTTTTTGACGCGCTTTTAAGCCAAGAGAGCGTTTTAAGGCAACTTTTATAAAATCATCTATAAATCCTATGAGTCCAAAGCCTAAAGTTACAAGTACAGCTGCCAACATAAGATTAGCATTACCGCGCGCCACCACAAGTGCGGCTATTATTATGGCACATATCAAAAATATACCGCCCATAGTTGGCGTACCTGTCTTGGCCAAATGAGCCTGTGGCCCGTCATCTCTTACAACCTGGCCAAACTTAAATCGCCTCAAAAGCGGTATAATAAGCGGACCGCCTGCCAGGCATATAACAAATGCCACTAACGAGGCATATATTATATGATTATACATCTGCCACTATCCTTTCTCGCAACTATATAATCAACTATTTCGTTCATATGCATGCCATGAGAACCCTTTACAAGCATAGCATCACCATCTCTTAAATTAGCATCTAACCATGCTTCCGCATCATCATTCGATTTAAACTCATGTATGGAATCTGGAAACATGCCCTCATTCAAGGCCCCTTGAGCTATCAAGTGTGCCATATCGCCTATTACAACAAGCACATCAATACCCTTTTGAGCTACAAAACGCCCTATTTCCTCATGCGCTTGCTCAGCTATATGGCCAAGTTCGAGCATATCACCTAAAACCGCTATTTTTCGACCTTTAGCAACATCGCATAGCGCATCTATAGCCGCTTTCATGGAATCCGGATTAGCATTATAAGTATCATCGATCAGCTTAACGTTAGATACTTCAAGTATTCTGAGGCGTTGAGGTGTACTGCTTATACCCTCTATGCCCCTCTTAATTAATTCAACCGGTACACAGGCTTCATAGCCTACTGCCGCAGCAGCCAAACTATTATATATGTTGTGGTAGCCCGCTATATTAAGCCGTATTTCTAGGCTTTGATTATCTGGCATTGAAAGCTCATATGCATAACAACCATTTTTATACATATATATATTATTCGCCCTAATATCGCCAATATTATTGATGGAAAAATAACGCACTTGATATGGAAGCATCGATCCTAATTCGCGAAGCATTCGATCATCGCTATTTAACACAGCAATGTCATTGCTAGTAAAAAAATCAAAAATCTCTTTTTTTGCCATCAGTATATTTTCGCGGCTCCCTAGCTTTTCCATATGCGATAATCCGATATTTGTTATAACGCCGATATGCGGGCGCGCTATATATGCCAAGTCGTGTATCTCTCCCAACGCACTCATGCCCATTTCCAGCACTGCATACTGGTGCTTCTCGTCAAGATTAAATACTGTAAGCGGCAGACCTATTTGGTTATTAAAATTCCCTTGCGTTTTAAGCACATCATATTTTTGACTAAGTACAGCATAAATAAATTCTTTGGTAGTAGTTTTACCGGTACTTCCAGTAACTCCTACCACTGTAGTATTGAACAGTTGCCTATAATAAGCAGCTAATTGCTTAAGAGCGCACACTGTATCGCTTACCAATATAAGCGCAACATTTGAAGCATTTACAGAGCTACTCGCAAGCACAGCAGATGCACCATTTTTTATGGCAGCATCTATAAATTGATGGCCATCAAAACGCTCCCCTTTTATGGCTACAAATAAGTCTCCTCTCTTTGTAGAACGGCTATCCGTAGACACTCCATTTATTATAATTTTATCATCACCGGTCAGCAATCTGCCTCCAGTAGCTTTAATTACTTCAGAAACAGCAAGTTTCAACGTTTCATTTCCTCCAGCAACTCGTGCACAATCTCGCGTTCATCAAAATGTATTGTCTTGTCTCTCAATATTTGATATGTCTCATGGCCTTTGCCTGCCAATAATAATACATCATTTTTTTCTGCCATATGCAGCCCATATTTTATAGCTTCCTTTCGATTCTCTATTATAACATAAGGACATCTAGTTTTGCGAATACCTTCTTCTATTTGTCTTATTATAGCCATCGGTTCTTCACTTCGCGGATTATCAGATGTTATTATACAAAAGTCCGCATATCGGCCAGCTATTTCTCCCATTATAGCTCGCTTTATCGGATCTCTGTCGCCGCCGCATCCAAATAAAGCTATGACACGACCTTGCGTTATTTTCTTGACCGATTTTAATATATTTTCTAAGCCATCCGGCGTATGCGCATAATCTATTATAACAGTAAAATCTGTAGGCGTATCCAATACTTCAAACCGTCCTGGCACGCCTTTTAGGCCGCCTAGGCCTTTTGCAATATCATCGGCTTCAATGGCGAGAGCGTGGCATGCGCCAGCAGCGGCTAAAGCATTATATATGCTAAAATACCCAGGTATATTTATTTTAACTGGCTTTATAGCCCCATCTATATTCATATTAAACACTGAACCACGGGCGTCGCTCTTGATATCAGACGCCGTTATCTGAGCATTGTTTTCTACGGCATAGGTAACGAGCTTATGGTCTTTAAAAATATCATATATTTCCCTGCCATAAGGATCATCTAAATTAGTCACCACAGCATTGCTGCTATAAAAAAGCTTTAGCTTTGCCGCAAAATAATCCTCCATAGTGCGATGAAAGTCCAAATGATCCTCTGTTAAATTAGTAAACACTCCAACATCAAATATACAGCCAGCTATGCGGTTAAGAACCAATGAGTGAGACGATACTTCCATAACAACGTCCTGTATATCTTCTTGGACCATTTGATTTAACAGTTTATATAAATCTAATGACTCTGGCGTAGTACGCTCAGCGTAAATAGCTCTATCTCCTATCATGTTTTGAATAGTTCCTATAAGTCCAACCCTTCGGCCAGCGTACTCCAAAACGGATTTAACCATGTAGGTTACACTGGTCTTGCCATTTGTACCAGTTACACCTATAAGGCGCAGCTTCTCATCCGGATAACCGTAAAACGCCCGCGACATAAGGGCCAACGCTAAACGTGTATCACTCACTTTTATAAACAAAATCTCATCTGATATTGTTATATCGCGTTCAGCCACAATTGCTACAGCGCCATTTGCGATGGCTTGCAATATATAGTCATGACCATCTGCCTTAAATCCCTTTATCGCCACAAATACATCTCCAGGTTGGACCTTACGCGAATCGTAGCTTATGCCGTTTATATAGCAATTCAAACTACCCTTTGCAACATATTCTTTTATATCTTTCAAAAGATCCTTTGCTTCAATCACTTTTTTTCTCCTTTGATGTAGCGCTAGCAGTTTTTGTTGGTGTTATACCCCAATAATCAAACGTATTTGATAGAATGCTCTTAACCGCCGGAGCTGCAACAGTACTGCCAAAATACGTACCCGCATTTGGTTGCTCTACTATCACAAGCACCGCGATCTTAGGATTATCTGCAGGTGCAAAAGCCACAAATGAAGATATATATTTACCAGCCTTATATGTTTCAGCAGTGCCAGTTTTGCCTCCGATTCTATAACCGTCTATGGCAACTGCATTTCCCGTGCCCTCTGTAACAACGCTCTCTAATATACTGCGCAAAGTCGCGGAAGTATTCTCCGATATCACTTGTCTTTCCACCTGTGGCTTATTATCTACCAAAACCTCATTATCAACACTGGTTATCCTCTTCATCAAATGAGGCTTCATTAAATTCCCACCATTTATAGCAGTGGATATACCGCTCATAAGTTGAACCGGTGTAACAGAAATGCCCTGTCCAAACGATATCGTAGCCAGTTCAACTGGCCCAACATTAGCTTGCTTTTGCATCAGTCCAGGGCTTTCCCCTGGAAAATCCAAGCCAGTCTTTTGTCCAAAACCAAAAAGTTTAATATAATTATAAAATTTAGATACTCCCAGCCTTTGCCCCACCTCAACGAACACAGGATTACATGAATTTTGCATAGCTTCCGTAAATGTCTCTCGTCCATGCGGATTATATGAACGCCAGCATTTTATCTTTTGGCCAGCCACTGTTATATAACCATGACAATAAAATGTATCAGATGGTTTAACAGCTCCGGCTTCCAGTGCCGCAGAAGCAGTAATTATTTTGAATGTAGAACCCGGCTCATAAGCATCCTGTATAGCAGCATTGCGCGTTACTTTCTCTATGTCTTGAACTGTCTTTAAATCGGATGTTGGAAAGCCATTAGGATTAAAATCCGGTTTGTTAGCAATGGCCAATATTTCTCCGGTCTGGGGATCCATAACGACACCTATGGCTTTTTGTGCATTATTATCCTTCATAGCTTGCTCAATGGCTTTTTCTGTAAAATTCTGTATAACAGCGTCTATCGTCAGGTAGATATCATCACCGTTTTTAGGTTCTATGTATTCCTGGCTTGTAGTTGCTAACTCTTTGGATTTGCCGTCGACTCTTGTGATCATTTTCCCTGGTTGGCCTTTTAAATATTCTTCATATTGTAGCTCTATACCAGCTAAGCCCGTTCCATCTTTTCCGACAAAGCCAAGTACTTGAGAAGCTAAATTTTCATTTGGATAATAGCGTTTTGTTTCTTCAACAAACTTTACGCCTTTTAAATTTAACGCGCGAACAGCATCAGCTTCTTGCTTGCTCATCTGCCTTTTGAGCCATATCTCGGATTTGTTTTTGTTAGTTAGAGCTTTTAAAATGTCGTCGCGTTTCATATTAAGTATAGGCGCCAGTTTATCTGCCACTTTGTCTGGATCGCTTATTTGGGCAGGCACAACTACTAAGGTCTCAGATATGGAACTTTGAGCCAATATCCTGCCATTTCTGTCATAAATGGTTCCGCGCTCAGCCGCTATAGTTATCTCTTTACTAGATTGGGCATATGCGCGTTGCTTCAATTCTGGTCCCCATTTTATCTGGATCCAGGCCAGACGCACTATGAGTGCCACAAAAATAGAAATTATAAGCACTAATAACCAGATCAACCGTTTTTTAGTCGTTATAGATATATTACTCAAAATCCCCACTTCCATAATTTATTGAAAAAACCGTAAATTGTCGCCCATAAATCTTTCAACGAATCTAATTTGGAAGGAACAACTACATCAGTTTCGCCCACTACTTTATCTGATGGAACGCTTATATACACGTTTTGCGAGGGATCCGGATAATGCATACCAAGTTCTGCAATAGCCGTGCTTTCAATATTTTGAAGGTTTTCTGCCATAGTAAGCTCTATCTTTAATTCCTCACTGGTTTTCTGCAACTCCGATAATTCCTTTTTCATGCTAAGAAGCTCGTTGTTCGCATTTATAATATGTACATGACCCGCTACTAAGGCGCTAAAAACGAAGAACAGCATTATAATAGTTGCTATAGGTTTTACCCGATTTTTCCTTCTTTTCTTTGTTTTAGGCTGTTGTTTAGGCTGTTGCTCTGGTAACCACTCTTCATAAATTTCGCGCTGTGCTAATGCCATATATAAACACCTTCTTCTATTATAGCTTTTCGCATACTCTTAACTTAGCGCTTCGCGCCCTCGGATTTGACATTATCTCCTCCGGCGATGGTATCACAGGTTTTTTAGTAATTATATTCGCTATAGGTTTCTTGCCGCATACGCATATAGGTGCATTCGGAGGACATATGCACGGGTTTTGCCATTTCCTAAACATTTCTTTTACTATTCTGTCTTCCAAAGAATGAAATGTTATTGAACACAATCTGCCACCGGCTTTCAAACATTGGATAGCGCCCTCAAGCCCTTCCTTTATAGCATCCAGCTCATGATTGACCTCTATTCTAATGGCTTGAAAGGTACGCCGCGCAGGATGAGGGCCTTGTCTCCGGGCAGCCGCTGGTATAGCTTTTTTTATCACATCTACTAATTGTCCAGTAGTTTCTATAGGCACTCTTTGTCTTTCTCGCGCTATAAAAGACACGATGCGTTTAGCCCAGCGTTCCTCTCCGTAATCTCTTATAATTTCATAAAGCCTTTGCTCATCATAAGTATTAACAACGTCTTTAGCTGTTATAGATTGCGACTTATCCATTCGCATATCTAACGGTGTATCGACATTATAACTAAAGCCCCTCTCAGCATCATCGAGCTGATGAGAAGACACACCGAAATCAAATAAAATCCCATCTACCTCGCTAAAGCCAAGTTTATAAACTATTTCCTTTATGTCAGCAAAATTGCCTTTTATTAACTTAACACAGCTTTTATAATCCTTTAATGTTTCAGCAGCTTGAGCTAATGCTTCGTCATCTCTGTCTATGCCTATAACCAATCCCTGGCCACATATTTGACGGCATATTTCAAGTGCATGGCCACCTCCACCTATTGTCGCATCTACATATATGCCATCTTTCTTACAATTGATATATTCAATAACCTCACTTACCATAATTGGCTTATGATAACTGTTCATCGTCATATACCCAAATCAGCCATTCTTTCAGCTATCGACTGATGATCAAGATTAGATTGTTCGTTATATTTATCCCAAATCTCTTTGCTCCATATTTCTACGCGCGTCAAAACACCTACTAATGTTACATCCTTTGTCAAAGATGCATATTCGCGTAAATTAACAGGCAATAATATCCTTCCTTGTTTGTCTATATCGCATTCAGTGGCACCAGCGAAAAAAAAGCGCACAAAAGCTCTTGCGTCTTTGTTTGTCAAAGGCAGAGCCTTTAAGCGTTGCTCAAGACTAGACCATTCCTCAGGAGGATAAGCAAAAAGGCATCTATCCAGCCCCTTAGTAATTACGAATCTCTCACCTAAACCGCTGCGAAACTTGGCGGGCACTATTAAGCGACCCTTTTGGTCGATCATATGTTGGTATTCTCCCATAAACATAAACCACTTACCTCGCCCATCTTTATTCGCCACTATCAACCACTATGCACCACTTGATTTATATTGTATACCACTTATTGAAATTTTGCCACATTTTTTACATTAATTTACAAAATAAATTATTTTAATTTTCCCATCAGGTCTTTATCTAATAAAAAGGGATACTTATGGCGAGCTTATAATATAAAACACAAATTATAGTATAGATTCATTGCCTGAAATATGTTATGCTATAAGAAAATATTTTGCTCGTGACTATTCAGCTGATTACACGTATAGCATTTAATATCAGCAATCAATTAACCATCTGAATAATCATGCCATATTCAAAACCATAGATATCTGATGAAATACTGCAATCAACAGAGTATTTCGTTGATATACTTTCAATTTTTGAGATAGGGGGTATCGTCGATGTGCGAGGATATAATAGATCGTATTAACATTGCGAAAAAAGAACGCGATGCCACTATATTAGCGCACTTTTACCAGCCGCCAGAAATCCAAGATATTGCTGATTTTATAGGAGACTCTTTAGAACTATCGCGTAAAGCAGCCACTATTAATACCGAAGTAATAGTATTCTGTGGCGTACATTTTATGGCACAAACCGCTTTTATACTCTCTCCTAATAAAACTGTACTATTACCCAGACTCGAAGCTGGCTGTCCCATGGCTGATATGGTAAGACCAGATGATATTTTAACCTTAAAGGAACGCTACCCAAATTCTTTGGTAGTAAGTTATGTAAATACTACCGCTGAGGTTAAGGCAGTAAGTGATATATGCTGTACATCATCTAACGCTGTTAAAATAATCGAATCTTTACCACATGACAGAAAGATAATATTCGTGCCAGACAAAAATTTAGGAAGCTATATAATGAACAAAACTAAGCGTGAAATGATATTATGGAACGGTTATTGTCCTATACATCAGTATCTTACTCTTTCAGACATAGCATCTGCTAAAAAACGTCATCCCAACGCAGAAATATTGGTTCATCCAGAATGCTCTCCAGAAGTAATCGGCATAGTCGACTTCGTCGGCAGCACGGGCAATATGATCGCATATGTTCAACAAAGTAAGTCCCAGGAATTTATTATCGGAACCGAAATAGGAATTATTCATGAGATGAAAAGGCTTTGCCCTGCTAAGGAGTTTTATCTAGCATCCGAAAAATTATTTTGCCCCGACATGAAATATATTTCATTAAATGATATATTGCAATCCTTAGAGACTATGAGCCCAAAAGTAATGGTGGATAAAGATATATGCGCTAAAGCTCTAAAACCCATAAAAAGGATGTTAGCATTATGAAAATACCACAATATTGTATAAATTTTGATTCTGGTAATCTGCCCTATAGACAATACGATTATGCCATAGTAGGTGCCGGGATAGCGGGTTTGTACGCTGCTTATCTAGCCAGGCAATTCGGTAGCACCGCTGTAATAAACAAAGACGCTTTTGACGGTTCTAACTCTTATAAAGCACAGGGCGGCATAGCCTGCGTGTGGGAGAATACGGATAAATTCGATTATCATGTCGCTGATACCTTAGCAGCCGGAGATGGGTTATGCAATGAAGGCAATGTAGCCATAATGGTTAACGAAGCTCCTAAGCGCATAAAAAAGCTTATAGAATTAGGTGTGCCTTTTGATAAAGAAGGTGATAATTACGTCTTAGGTATGGAAGGAGCACATTCTCATAGACGTATTTTCCATGTTGGAGATTATACTGGCAAGGCCGTAGTAACCACAATGGCTAAGGTCATAAAAAATGTCGATTTTTATGAACAATATTCAGTTTTAGACCTCCTGGTTAGCGATAATGTTTGCCATGGTATTTTAATCATGAATTCTTTGACTCAGCAATGTTTTGTATTATGGGCCAAAGCCGTTATTTTAGCGGGCGGAGGCGCTGGCAATCTTTTTCTCAATACCACCAACAGCCCCCTTATAACCGGGGACAGCATAGCAATGGCTTACAGAAAAGGCTGCGTACTATCTGATATGGAATTTATGCAGTTTCATCCAACTGCTTTACATGAAGAACAGAACCCTCGTTTTTTAATATCAGAAGCAGTAAGAGGAGAAGGTGGCATATTGAGAAATACAAAAGGTGAGCGTTTTATGGAATATTATCATCCCCTAAAAGAATTAGCACCTAGGGATATAGTATCACGAGCAATATATGCGGAAATAAAAAAATATGATTCTTCATATGTTTATTTAGACGTAACACATATTGATAAAGCGTATTTTGTGAAATGCTTCCCTACCATATATGAGAAATGCTGCGAAGCCGGAATAGATATAACAAAAGATTGGATACCAATCTCGCCAGCCGCTCATTTTCTAATGGGCGGCATAAAAACCGATAGCTTTGGACAAACAAGCATAAATGGCCTGTATGCTTGTGGCGAATGTGCATGCACGGGGGTACATGGTGCAAATCGTTTAGCTAGTAACTCTTTGCTAGAATGCCTTGTATTTTCTGCACGCGCTATCGAGCATGCAAGAACGATAACTTCAAATATTCAACATGGACAATTTGAGTGGCGAGAACAAACAAGCGAAGGCATCCCATGTCCTGCTGCTACCTCAGCTATGCGCCGTGAGTTACAAACGTTAATGGACCAAAATGTAGGTATAGAACGCGACAATATTAGCCTCAACACCGCTTTACATTGGTTTAAGCAACATGCTGATATACTTAAAATAACAGCAAACAGGCAAGATGTATTAGAAATTCAAAGCCTTATAACTATCGGCTATATTATGACGCGCTCGGCAATTTTCCGTTGCGAAAGCCGCGGCAGCCATTATAGGAGCGATTATCCTAATAAAAATGATGCGTTTAAGAAACATACTATAATAAAAGGAGAGGATATAAAATATGACAGCGATAATAGATAAATTCATAGCAAAAAAATATATAACAAATTATTTGGAAGAAGATTTGGGATGGGGTGATATAACTACTGATCTGTTGATAGATCAGCAAGTATCCGCTCGTGCTTATATCAAAGCTAAGGAAAATGGGGTCATAGCTGGGCTGCCAGCAGCAGCATTGGTATATGAAATATTGGATCCATGTATCGAATTTTTTCCATTAGTAAAGGATGGAGCTTCGGTAGAAGCACAAACTATAGTAGCTGAATTAAAAGGACCTATGAATCCGATATTAAAAGGCGAGCGATTAAGCCTGAATCTGCTGCAGCGCATGAGCGGCATCGCTACGATTACCCGTCGTTTAACAAACTTGATCAAGCCCTACAAAGCAGAATTAACCGATACGCGCAAAACCGCTCCGGGGCTCCGGTATTTTGATCGGTATGCCGTAGCTGTTGGAGGAGGAGTAAATCATAGGTATAATCTAGCCGATGCTGTGTTAATAAAAAACAATCATATAAAACTCGCCGGTGGCATACGGCAAGCCCTAGAAAAAGCCCATAATAACCTCTCTCATACCATGAAAGTAGAAATAGAAGTAGAAAGCCTCGAACAGCTTAAAGAAGCTCTAAACTACGAAGCTGATATAATAATGTTAGACAACATGCCTATAGAGATGATGCGTCAGGCTGTTGAAATAACAAATGGAAGAGCCCTTTTAGAAGCTTCTGGCAATATAGGCGAAAATATTATAGCTGATATAGCGGCTACTGGAGTGGATATAATTTCATCAGGAGCTTTAACACACTCAGTAAAAGCACTAGATATAAACATGCGAATAGAATAAATTCACGCTTTTTTACAAACTGACAAATATATATCTTTTAACTTACGCGCATCCTCAGCCATCACATCCCGTGATTCACATATAATCGTTGGAGAGAGCGACCTGCGGCATATAGCCTCGGCTAATGGTTCAAAGTCTGGACCAAACTGAGTATCATCCAATGTCCAGTGGCGCTTCTCTCCACCATTTGTGTATTCAATGCGGCTAAAGTGACAGTGTATATTCTTCAATCTAGCTGAACCTAGTTTGTTTTCTATGGAATCCAGTATGCTCTCATACTCCTTTATGCTCTTAATCCACCCCAGCTCACGCGCATTTAAATGGCCAAAATCTATAGTGGGTATGAAACTTTCATCCACCAAACATAGCTCTAATACCTCATCCAAATCACCTAATTGATTTTTCTTACCCATAGTTTCTGGGCAAAGATGAACATCGCCTAAATTTTCTTCTACACAGCGTTTCCACGCTTCAGCAAGCACAATTTTTGCTCTTTTTAATGATGGTTCACGGCCATCAGCCACATTGCCAGGATGTATAACAACGCGCGTCGCTCCCATCCATTTTGCTGCCTGAGCCGATTTTATTATATGCCCTATGCTTTTTTCTATTTTTTCGCTATCGCTTGAAGCCAAATTTATATAATAAGGTGCATGTATGCTCAGCTCTATATTGAACTGCTCTGCTTGCCGCTTTAGCAGTTCTGCAGTAGCCTGCCCTATATTAACGCCACGTCCGCATTGATATTCATACGCGTCTAGCCCCATGTCCGCTAGCCAATGCGGCATATCAACGCTAGAAGAATACCCTTGATCATAAAAACTTTTAGAATTGCCAGCTGGTCCAAATTTTGCAGTCATAAGCATATTCCTTCCCTTTTACAAAGAATGCCTTGGATTTTTCGACACAACTTCTGCTGCTTCTATAAGTGCTACTTCTGCATCCACTTCAGATTGCCTTTCAAATTCCGATAACTTGGAATATAGTTCGCCTTCTGGAGTAACAACGTATTTAGGAGGTAGGTGATTTAAAGCATAAGCCATCATATCAAGCTGGCATATTTCGCATTTACAAACATCTAGATCAGGCAAAATACGTTTTAAAGTATGCCTCACTACATCCTCCATATAATTTTTCATAGCGCGCTTCATTTATCGCACCTCTTTCCAGCTTTTTATGCTTAACAATGTATTATCATCTAAAGCAGCACTTACCACGAGCAAAACATTTATTTTGCTTATGGCGTTTTTTACATGACCTTCCGATACTATGCTGTAAGTCTTATTAGAGGGTGTAAATACGACTTTGACATTGCTATAGCGGTCTTTGCCATCGCTAAAATCTATTCTTCGAGTATATGACGGCGGTATATTAGAGTAGAAATGTTGTTCTATATATCTATCAATTGGAATATCGTTGTTCGATAATGCTTCTAAATATACTTCTTCATATATGCTTTGCAAATAAGATTTCAGCTCATAAAACGCTGCTGTAGCACCCCCATCAGCTATATAATAGGCATCATGTAAATCATTATCTGCAACGACCATATTGTAATCAGAAACAGCAATTGACAAAATACCCAAGCCGATAATAGATAATACAGCTGTTAACATTATAACTACGACATAAGCAGACCCCTTATAACGATGCATGTAGTTATTCCCTCAAAGCATAACAGCCACTAAGCGAAAATCGGTATTTCCCCTCATTATATCCTGTTATGGTAATGTTTATAACATTGCCTTCTAATGAAATATCAAAGTTTTCTATTGAATATGCTATTTCATTGGAAGTACCGTCTATACTTTCATACACTGAATTACCTAATCGATAATAAGTGCTTTTATCCGCTATTATACGATTCTTCGAGGTATCTACTTTTATTAATGATGTATCGGTTGAACGGAGAGCAGATAATATAGTATTCATAGCAAAACGCACATTTTGTTCTACATCCGAATTAGATGAAACTACCTTGAATGCCAGGTTACCCTCTGCAATCAATATATATGATATAGACATAACTATAGCCATTATAGCTGTTGCTATAACGAGTTCTAGCAACGTAAAACCTTTTTTATTCATTGTGATACCGCTATTATACTTTGCCTCATAGCTAACGGTCTTTCTAAATCTTTCTGTGAATATACCTTAACAGTAATGTTTTTAAGTATCTTATCTCCATCATTAATCGCAATTCTATCACTTGCAAAACGCTCTGTGTATATCTCTATATAATAATTGTTTTTAAAGCCACTGTTTGCTATCTCACCATTTTTTGCTTCTTCTATAATATTTTGCGCTGTATAAGCAGCCTCAGATATAGTAGCAGCTCTGCTTCTTATAGAAGCGCTTTGAGCGAATAAAGCAAAAAACGCCATAGATATTATGGCCAATATAGCCATCGCCATCATGACCTCTACAAGTGTAAATCCCATTTTCTTTCTTCTCATCATTTGATTTTCACGCGTCCAGTAACAGGTAATACAGTAATATTTAACTCTTCTTTATTAGCGCGTAATGTTATAGTCCCCCCATAAGTAGGCCTGCCCCTAACATTAAATCCTACAACATCAATGTTATAGAAGTTATCATTAAAATTTGAACTTATATAGTTCACTCTCTTACTTAGTTCTACAGTCTCTAAGCTTGGCCTTCTAACATCGTAATCCCTTATTTTATATTTTCCATCCCTATAAAGTTCAAATTTAGTTTCTCTATTAGTCGTCATGGCCAGTTGCCTAGTTTTGCGTATTCCTACTGCTATTTGACGCGCCGATGTATTTAGAGCTTCTTTATCCAACCAATTGCTTATATTTGGCATTGCTATGGATGTTGCTATTGCTATTATAGCTATAACGCATATTAGTTCTATTAATGTAAAGCCATTTTTTTGCATAATGGCTATCTTTGTATAACTATATTATATGGATTTTTGCTGTCTACATGTGAAATAGCTTGGTCTTCCACTTTTACATCAACATTCCGAGGAAGCCCCAACCTTATGCTCACCTCATTAGCCGCATCGGCGGTGCGGATATCACCAACCTTTAATGTTCCTTCCCATACATTCTTCCCGTCAGCCGTTATCCTAATCCAGCATGGACCATTAGTAGCGGTTATTGTTACTGCAAATCGCTCTTTCTCAGTAGTTATAGTATAAGTAGAGCTGTTCGTTTTTTGATCGAGCAGCGTCAATTTTGTTTGTGGCTCGGCCTGTTCTTGCTCCGCCTGTTCTTCCGGTTTGGAAGGTTGGACTTGCTCTGGAGAGGTAGTTTCTGGAGAGGTAGTTTCTGAGTCTGTTGGCTGTTCATTTGCAGGCGGTTGTACGGATGAACTGTTATTAGCGTTTCTAGATGGCCAAGCAAATGCAAAATAAAATACAAAGGTAATAACTAAAATACCGACCAGGATTACAGCCCACCAAGCACTACCATGAGGCTTTATATCAGATTCTTCCAAAAGAGTAGTATCAGTTTTATCTTTACCTATAAGGCTATACTTGTCTTCATCATCATAACTAGAAAGTTCTTGCATCAAGCGTTCGTATTGTTGCACAAGGTAGTTCGCATCCACACCGACCGCTTCAGCGTAACTGCGTATATAACCCTTAGCGTATACAGTACCCGGCAGTAAATCCCACTGGCCATCTTCGATGGCTTTCAAATATCGTGGCATTATTTTAGTTATTTCATATACGTCTTGTATAGTCATATTTTTGCTTATACGGGCCTGTTTTAAAATATCTCCTATCTCGTCCATTATATGTTTCAGGGCGAAGCCCAATCGCATGCGATCGGAACGCCTTCCCTCCTTCCAGATTGCACTACCTAGAATTCTATTACATTTCTTATATATTTTCAACCTCAAATAGGCAGGGTATTATACCCTGCCTATATCGCTTCTGTAATAAGCGCCCTTAAATCTTATCTTTTTAACATTCGCATAAGCTTTATATAGAGCCATTTCCAAATCATCAGCTACGGCTGTAACGCCAAGTACCCTCCCTCCAGCCGTATAGTACATTCCACAATCTTTTCGTGTACCTGCATGAAATACTATGACATCCGGATCTGTAACTTCATCTAGGCCGAGAATCGGGTATCCTGTTATATAATGGCCTGGATAGCCCTCTGAAGCTAAAACCACACAAGCTGCAGCTTTGCTATACCATTCTATGTTTATTTTATCCAGGCGTCCGTCTACGACCGCTTCCATTATATTAACAAGATCACTTTTCAAAAGTGGAAGCACTGCTTGCGCCTCTGGATCACCAAACCGTGCATTATATTCCAATACCTTGGGGCCCTCATCAGTAAGCATTAAGCCGAAATACAGCACCCCCTTAAAAGGCCTTCCCTCCACTGCCATCGCCGCTATAGTTGGATTAATTATTTCTTGTTCTACTCGTTGTTTTATTTCAGCCGTATAATATGGACTAGGAGCAATTGCGCCCATACCACCTGTGTTAGGACCTTTGTTGCCGTCATAAGCGCGCTTGTGATCTTGTGCGCTTATCATAGGAACAACATTTCTGCCATCGCTAAAAGCTAACACTGACACTTCGCGTCCCGTAAGATATTGCTCTATTATAACGCGGTTGCCAGCTTCTTTAAATACCTTATCAAGCATGATAGACTTTAAAGCAGATAATGCTTCCCCTCTAGTCATCGCCACTGTTACGCCCTTGCCTAAAGCCAACCCATCGGCCTTTATAACAACAGGAATAGAACTGTCCTCTATATACTTTACAGCGTCATCATAGTTGTCAAATATTTCATATTTTGCAGTTGGTATGTTATATTTTCGCATAAGCTCCTTAGCAAACGCCTTGCTAGCTTCTATCTGCGCCGCTAACTTATTAGGACCAAAAGCGCGGCAACCCGCACCTTCTAAGGCATCTACCATACCCATGGCTAAGGGGTCATCAGGCGCTACAACGGTCAAATCTATAGCATTATGTTTTGCAAAAGCTACCATAGTCGTTATATCAGTAGCCTTTATGTCTACGCACTGAGCTATATCAGATATACCGCCATTGCCAGGTGCACAATAGATCTCTTTTACCTTGGGGCTTTGCTTAATTTTCCATGCTAACGCGTGCTCTCTTCCCCCGCCGCCTACTATCAATACTTTCATCTTATAATACCTACCATCAATGTCTAAAATGTCTCATACCGGTAAACACCATTGCTATACCGTATTTATCAGCCATCTCTATTGATTCTTGGTCTCTTATAGAACCTCCGGGTTGTATAATAGCAGATATTCCTGCTTCGCCCGCTGCTTCAACGCAATCAGAAAACGGGAAAAAAGCATCAGATGCTAATACTGCGCCTTTTACTTTATCTCCGCTCCTGGCTATGGCATGTTCAACTGCCCATATACGATTCATTTGACCTGGTCCGATACCAAGAGATTGCTTATTTTTAGCAATGGCTATCCCATTAGATTTTACGTATTTGACAACTTTCCAGGCAAATACAAGGTCCTCCATTTGCTCTGGTGAGGGTTGAGCCTTGGTAACTACTTTTAAATCCTCATCAACCAAAAGTTTATCATCCATTGTTTGGACCAATAGCCCGCCAGCTACTTTTTTCATATCTAAAGCGTCATTCGGCAGCGGCTTTAAAATATCATCTATAACAAGTATACGCAGATTTTTCTTGCTTTGTAGTATTTCCAACGCTTCGGGCGTATAGGAAGGTGCCATTACTATCTCCAAAAATATCTTTTTTAATTCCTCTGCAGTAGCTTTATCAATTTCGCGATTAGCAGCAACTATGCCACCATATATTGAAATCGGGTCAGCCTCATAAGCGCGCACATATGCTTCATATATTGTATCAGCTGAAGCTACGCCGCATGGATTAGCGTGTTTTACCGCTACCACTGTCGGTTCACTAAATTCTTTGAGCAGCATAAGCGCTCCATTGGCATCATTTATATTGTTGAAGGAGAGCTCTTTCCCATGAAGCTGTTTTGCCGCTGCTAATGTACCAGTATTATCGCCTATTTCTCTATAAAAAGCGGCGCGTTGATGGGGATTTTCCCCATAGCGCATATCTTGAGATTTTTCATAGGTCATAGTAAATAACGGCTCAAATGATTCGTCGCCACGATGCTTTTTGAGATATTGAGCTATAAGGGCATCATAATGAGCTGTTAGTTGAAATACCTTAGCTGCTAATCGGAACTTAGTATCGCGGCTGACATCGCCGCTCTGTTCTATCTCATTTAACACAGCTTCATAATCGTCAGGATCGGTTAATACAACAACATCCTGATAATTTTTAGCTGCAGCGCGAAGCATAGTGGGACCGCCTATATCTATATTCTCTATAGCCTCTGACAAGGTAACATCGGGCTTTGATATGGTTTGTCTAAAGGGATAAAGGTTTATGACAACCATATCTATGGGCTTGATGCCTAGGCTTTCTAATTGATCCATGTGTTCAGAATTGTCTCGCATAGCCAGTATACCAGCGTGTATATGTGGATCTAGCGTTTTTACTCTGCCATCTAAACATTCCGGAAAGCCCGTTATATCGGACACGCTCGTAACAGGTATGCCAGCTTTTTGCAATATAGCAGCTGTACCTCCTGTTGATATTATTTCGACGCCAGCTTTGTGTAAGCGCTGTGCGAAACTTTCTATACCAGTTTTGTCAGATACACTTATTATCGCACGTTTTATCACATTTATCATCCTTTCTATATATTCATACTATCCGCTGCACATGACGGCCATTAACCAACAAACGCCCTTCTATAAAAAGTTTAACCGCTTCAGGCAAAAGTTCATGTTCGACGGTCAATATCCTCGCCGCTAATGTTTCTACCGTATCATCATCTTTTACTTCCACTGCTTTTTGCAATATAATAGGACCAGCATCTATCCCTTCATCAACAAAATGGACTGTAGCCCCGCTTACTTTAACACCATAATCAAGTGCGGCTTGATGCACGCGATGGCCATAATACCCTTTGCCGCAGAATGCCGGTATGAGAGATGGATGAACGTTTATTATGCGCAGCCTATAAGCTTCTACAAATGGCTTACTTAATATGCCCAAATATCCTGCTAGCACAACGAGACCCACGTTATACTCTTCCAATATGTGCATTATTGCATAATCACGCGCTTCATCGCTTAAATAGTCGCTGCGCCTGATATAGGCTGTAGGTATGTTAGCAGCTTTAGCTCTATCTAGAGCATAAGCGTCTTTTCTATTGGATATAACCACAGCTATGCGGGCATTTATATAATTTTCGTCTATTTTATCCATTATAGCTTGAAGATTGGTACCGCTTCCTGATACCAACACGCCTATATTCTTGTTCACAGTTCTATACCCTTTTGTCCCTTTATTATATCACCTATTATCTGAGCTTCGTATCCACGATCGTTAAAAAACGCTACGGCTTCATCAGCCTCTATTTTTGAAAATACCATTACCAAGCCTATACCCATATTGAACGTGTTAAACATCGAAACCTTATCCATACCCGATAAACGCTGTATTATTTCAAATACCGGTGGTATTTCCCAGGCTTTACAATCTATCCGCGCTCTTAAACCATCATTTAGCATGCGCGGTATATTTTCTATAAAACCTCCGCCAGTTATATGCGCCATGCCTTTTATATCAAATTTCTTATCCGCATCCAGCACAGGTTGAACATATATGTTCGTCGGTTTAATCAACTCTTCCCCGAATGTGCATCCAAGCTCTTGGCTATATTCATTTAATTTATCCATAAACAAGCGCCGGACTAGTGAAAAACCATTGCTATGCAAGCCGGACGAGTTTAGCCCAACTAATACATCGCCTTCTTTTATACGTTTCCCTGTTATTATATTGTCTTTATCGACTATGCCGACCGCAAAGCCAGCTAAATCATATTCTTCCTGAGCATACATATCAGGCATCTCGGCAGTCTCGCCTCCGAGCAAGGCACAGCCCGCTTGTATGCACCCATCAGCTACGCCTTTCACAACCTGTGCTGCTTTTTGTGGATCTAGCTTACCTGTAGCAAGGTAATCCAAAAAGAACAGCGGTTTAGCTCCCTGACATAATATGTCATTTACGCACATAGCAACACAATCTATGCCAACCGTATCGTGTTTGTCCAATGCAAAGGCAATTTTTAACTTAGTCCCTACTCCATCCGCTCCGGAAACTAATACTGGATCTTTATATGCATGCTTATCTATGGCAAAAAGACCGCTAAAACTACCTATATCGCTCAATACCCCTGGTATGAAAGTGCGAACCGCATGCTCTTTTATGAGACGAACAGCCTCATAACCCGCATTTACATCCACGCCCGATCCTTTATAGTCTATCATATTATTTTACCTCCTAAAACGATACGTCCACAGGATAACATCCATTAAAACATGCTAGGCAATATGGATTGGATGCCGCATCAAATTCATCGTTATTTGTTGTTTCAGCTATTGACCTCACCAAGCCGTCTAAGCTCAGATAGGCAAGGCTATCTGCCCCTATTATTTCGCTTATTTCTTTGACAGTATGCGTTGCCCCTATAAGATGCTCACGCGAAGGCGTATCTATTCCAAAGTAACATGGATATTGTACCGGAGGCGAGCTTATCCGCATATGGACCTCGCTTGCTCCGGCATCACGTAGCATATCGACTATTTGACGGCTAGTAGTACCTCGTACTATAGAATCGTCTATCATAACTATGCGTTTGCCCTTAACAGTTTCACGCAAAGCATTGAGTTTTACCTTTACGCCCTCTTCCCGTTTTCTTTGTTCTGGTTGTATAAAAGTACGTCCAACATAACGATTTTTTATAAGCCCTTCACCGAAAGGTATGCCTGACTGCTGGGCGTATCCTATAGCCGCTGTAGTACCAGAATCCGGTACGCCTATAACCATATCGGCCTGTACAGGATGCTCCATAGCCAACAGCCTTCCAGCATTTATCCTAGCTCTATATACGCTAGCACCATCTATAACACTATCCGTACGCGCTAAGTACACGAACTCAAATGAACATAATGCCTTTTTAGGACTTTTAGCTATAGTAAATGATTGAACACCATTATTATTTATTGTAACACCTTCACCAGGCTCTATATCACGGATAAATTCAGCCCCTATGGCATCTAAGGCGCAGCTTTCTGATGCTAAAACATAACCACCTTCTAGTTGGCCCAGGCATAAGGGACGAATCCCATATGGATCACGCACACCTATAACAGAGTCTGGCGTAAGCATGACCACAGCATACGATCCTTTTATATTCGATAATGCCCAAGCCATGGCATCTTCTATGTCATTTTTCTCTGCGCGCGCTATGAGGTTGGCTATTACTTCAGTATCCGATGTAGTTTGAAAAACTGCTCCTTGCATTTCTAATTGATCACGCAAAGCAGAAGCATTTATTAAATTGCCGTTGTGAGCAAGCGCTATTTCCCCTCCTTTATAACGTACAACTAATGGCTGTGCATTAGCTACATAGCTTGAACCCGTTGTTGAATACCGAACGTGACCAATTCCAGCATATCCTTTAAGTTGCGTTAAAATCTTCGAATCAAAAACTTCTGAAACCAGCCCCATATCTTTGAAATAGCGCAGCCTTGCACCATCGCTCGAAGCTATTCCAGCGCTTTCTTGTCCTCTGTGCTGCAAGGCGTATAACCCATAGTATATTATGCGCGACACCTCTCTGCCACGGTCCGACAAATAAATGCCAAAAACACCGCACTCATCACGTAAACCGCTCATCTGCCCTCCATATACGCAGGTATGGTAACCTCCCACTCTTTCTTCATCTCCTCCACAGGCAGTTTAACCACATTGTTCCCATTAACATCTATGCTCAATTCACTGCCACACACCGTACCTATTACCTCGCAAGCAATGTTAAGATTTTCGCTTATCATTATAAGCTTGTCCAAATAGTCAGGTTTCACAGACACAATTATCCTGGATTGACTTTCACCAAACAGCAGAGCATCTATGCGCATATCGCCTTTTAAATTTACGTATGCCCCTTTATCGCCACTTATGCAACTCTCAGCTAAAGTTATCGCTATGCCGCCATCGCTACAATCATGCGCTGAAGACACTATGCCTTCCTTTATAGCGGCAAGCGCCGCTTTTTGAACGGCTGCTTCTTTTTCCAGGTTTATTTCCGGTACTTTGCCCTTTCTAACATCGTGTATTATGTTAAGATATTGGCTGCCGCCTAGCTCTTCTTTGGTCTCGCCTAATAACACTATAGCATCTCCATCATTCTTAAAGGCTTGTGTGGTTATATGCTTTATATCTTCCATCACGCCCACCATTCCTATCGCTGGGGTAGGATATATTGCTCCAGTTTCAGTTTCGTTATAAAAACTGACATTGCCGCTTATAACCGGCGTATCGAGCACGCGGCATGCGTCGGCCATACCCAATATAGATTCTCTAAATTGCCAATATATATCAGGCTTTTCAGGGGTACCAAAATTCAAGCAATCGGTCACCGCTATAGGCAAAGCACCGCTGCACACGATATTACGAGCCGCCTCTGCTACCGCTATAGCCCCGCCTTTATTGGGATCTAAATAACTATACCGACCATTGCTGTCTATAGTTAACGCTATGGCCTTAGACGTACCTTTGATACGAAGGACAGCAGCATCTGAACCTGGAGGCACCGCAGTGTCTGTACGCACCATATAATCATATTGCCTGTATACCCATCGCTTACTGCATATATCTGGCGATGCTAGAAGCCTTCGCATTACATCATTCATATCATCGGGCATAGGCAACGTTCTTGGTTCAAAAGCTGCGCATTCGTCTATATAGGCAGGCTTTTCATAAGGAGGGCTATACACAGGCGCTTCAGCCAATGACTTTGCTGGCACTTCTCCTACTATCACGCCATTATCTAGCACGCGGAGCATACCGTCGTCAGTCACTCTACCTATAACAACCGCATGCAATCCCCATTTATCAAATATATTATATACTTCTTGCTCTCGGCCTTTTTCTACAATGACCAGCATGCGTTCCTGCGATTCCGATATCATAACCTCTGTAGGAGTCATACCTGTCTCTCTTTTAGGGACTAATGCCACATCTAATTCTATGCCCGTTCCTACTCTAGCTGCGGTCTCGCATGTAGAAGAGACTATACCAGCTGCTCCCATATCCTGCACCCCGACGACACAGCCTGTTTTAAATAATTCAAGGCAAGCCTCTAATAATAATTTCTCCATAAATGGATCGCCTACTTGTACAGCCGAACGGCGCTCTTCTGATTCCGCTGTTATTTCTACCGATGCAAAGCTAGCTCCACCCATGCCATCACGGCCGGTCGTATGCCCAACTATCATAACGGAATTACCGACTCCAGCAGCCATACCGCGTTGTATCTCATCATGATGTATTAACCCAACACACATAGCGTTTACCAACGGATTGCCAGTGTAACACGGATCAAATCCAACTTCACCAGCTACCGTAGGTATTCCTATACAATTGCCATAGCCCGCTATGCCGCTTACCACGCCATCCATAAGGTATCGCGAACGCGGATTATCCAATGGGCCGAATTTAAGCGAATCCAAGAGCGCTACAGGCCTAGAACCCATAGTGAATATGTCACGTATTATACCTCCCATGCCCGTAGCCGCCCCTTGATACGGTTCTAGAGCCGAAGGGTGATTGTGGCTCTCCACCTTCATGCACACAGCAAGATTGTCGCCTATATCTACTATTCCAGCATTTTCACCTGGACCTTGCAGAACACGCGGACCTGATGTAGGGAATAGTTTAAGCAATGCACGCGAATGTTTATAGCCACAATGTTCTGACCACATAACGCCATATAGATTAAGTTCCAGATCATTCGGCTCCCTGCCTAATACATCAGCTATCATTTTATATTCGTTTTCCGTCAAACCTACTTCTTCCCAGCGTTTCTTATTAGGCATTTGCAGCCCTCCTCTTTTCTGCCCATTCTATTATTGAACCAAATATGAATCGGCCATCTGTACCGCCAATTATCGGATCGCATACCCTTTCAGGATGAGGCATCATACCTAAAACATTGCCATTTTCATTTATTATGCCAGCTATATTGTTTAAAGAGCCATTAGGATTGGCTTCATCGGTACACAAACCATTTGCGTCGCAATAGCGAAATATCACAGAACCATTTGATTCCAATTTCTTTAATGTATCTTCATCAGCCACGTAATTGCCCTCGCCATGTGCAATAGGCACATTTAATACTTGTCCGCTTTCACACGAGCAAGTAAACATTGAACTGCTGTGCTCTACACGTATATATTGAGGTTGGCATATAAATTTAAGACCACGGTTGCGTATAAGCGCGCCAGGCAGCATGCCTACTTCCGTTAAAATCTGAAAGCCATTACATATGCCAATAACAGGTCTGCCATGCTCAGCAAATTCCTGGATCGACTGCATAACCGGAGAAAAACGCGCAATTGCCCCACAACGCAAATAATCACCATATGAAAAACCGCCTGGTAATACCGCGCAATCCAAATCCCATATATCCGTTTCCCTATGCCATACATACCGTACTTCCTGGCCCATCATATCTTTTAAAGCATGATAGCAATCACTATCGCAATTAGAACCAGGAAAGACAATTACTCCGAATTTCATATTAGTCCTCCGTTATTGTAAAAGAAAAATTTTCCATGACTGGATTTGCTAATAGCTTTTGACATAAAAGTTCAATCTGCTTTTCAGCATCTTCCCTGGACGTGCCCTCTTTTATTTTTACTTCTATATGTTTGCCAATGCGGACATCGTCTATTATATCAAATCCTAAAGACCGGGCTGCCTCTTTAACGGCCGTGCCCTGCGGATCCATAATACTTTTTTTTAAGGTAACATTTATTTTAGCCGTCATTTACTTTCCCTCCATAATGCGCCTATATATTTCCTGATAAGCCTCTTCAATATTCCCTAAATCTCTTCTAAAACGGTCTTTATCTAATTTTTCATTAGTAGTTATATCCCAAAAACGGCACGTATCAGGCGATATTTCATCAGCTAGTATGACTTGCCCATGGAAACGCCCAAATTCTAACTTGAAATCGACCAGCCTTATATTTATTTGTTTAAAATACTCGGTTAATATATTGTTTACTTTAAAAGCCATTTCATCAACAGCTTTCATTTCCTCGGGAGTAGCTAAATCCATAGCATATACGTGGTAAGCATTTATCATCGGATCGCCTAGTTCGTCGTTTTTATATGAATATTCTAATACGGTATGCTTGAGCACCGTCCCCTCCGGTATCCCCAATCTCTTAGATATGCTGCCGGCCGCTATATTTCGTACTATTACTTCCACCGGTATTATGTCAACTTTTTTTACTAGTGTTTCGCGATCAGATAATTCTTGCACAAAGTGAGTCGGTATACCTTTAGCCTCGAGCAATTGGAACAGAAAATTTGAAACCTTATTATTTATTACACCTTTACCTGTTATAGTGCCGCGTTTCACACCATTAAACGCTGTAGCATCGTCTTTATATTCTACGATGACATAATCTGGATCGTCAGTGGCATAAACTTTTTTGGCCTTGCCCTCATATAATAAGCCTAACTTTTTCATAACATGGTTACCTCCTGTTTAACTTTCTTGTCTTTATCGGCCACGCTTTTAGCCATAGCGGCTTTATACTCATCAAGCTTTTTAGTTAAGTCACTATACTTTAAAGCCAATATCTGTACCGCTAATATAGCTGCGTTCTCAGCACCGTCTATAGCCACGGTAGCTACAGGAACACCAGGCGGCATCTGCACTGTTGACAGCAGGGCATCTAATCCTTCCAATGCAGATGACTTCATTGGTATCCCTATAACAGGGAGCGTTGTATACGCTGCTAGCACGCCTGCTAAATGCGCTGCTTTGCCAGCAGCCGCTATTATAACCTCAAAGCCATTATCGCGCGCTAAAGCCGCGAAAGAGGCTGCTTCATTCGGCGTGCGATGAGCCGACAAAACCGTTGCTTCAACCTCTACCCCAAAATCCTTTAATAATTTGATACCTTTTGTTAATGCAGGTAAATCAGAATCACTGCCCATAATCCATGCAGCCTTAGGCATCTTTGCAATTACCCCCTTCTAAAAGTAAAACCGGGCAGAGCATGCTCTGTCCGGGATTTTTTATTTTATACTTGCAAGGCAAATTTTAAGATAAACAGCACAGTGAAGACATACATTATGGGATGTACCTCTTTAGCCTTGCCAGTTACTATTTTAACTATGGTATAAAAGATAAAGCCAGAGGCTATGCCATTAGCTATGCTATAAGTAAACGGCATCATAACCAATGTAAAAAAGGCGGGTAGTGCCTCCGTAAAATCATCAAAATTAATCTTCATTATAGCACCTATCATGAGCACACCTACTATTATTAATGCAGGCGCTGTGGCTTGAGATGGTACTATACCTATAATCGGTGAAATGAACAAGGCTAATAAAAAGCACACGGCGGTTACGACAGCGGTCAAACCAGTCCTGCCGCCTTCACTTATACCAGCAGCACTTTCCACATACGTTGTAACATTGCTAGTGCCTAGCAATGCACCTATAGAAGTCGCTATAGAATCAGCAAATAAGGCTTTATCGATTTTTCGCGGGAAACGCCCCTTCCCAGGTTTATCATTTTTCTCATCGAATATACCAGTTTTCCGGCCTGTCCCTATAAAAGTGCCTATTGTATCGAAGGTATCCACAAGACTAAACGACATAATAATCGATAACGCCGAAATTATGCCAGCGCCTATACCAGCCTCGCTACTAAACAGGCCTTTAAAATCTAATTTTAAAAACGTAGGCGCTAAGCTAGGCGGAGCCGAAAAGACTTTAAAACTCTCAGGTAAAAATATCCCCATATCCAACCCTAATACAGTTTGCATAAATACGCCTATAACAGTAGTTAATATAATGCCGAGAAGTATAGCTCCCTTAACGCGCTTTACCATAAGTATGCCTATTATTATTAATCCTATGGCCGTTAGCAATACTTTGGGATCTTTAAAGCTCCCCATCGTCACTAGCGTATCAGCAGACGAAGCAACGAGGCCGCCTTCTTTAAAGCCTATAAGAGCTATAAAAAGCCCTATTCCAGCTCCTATGGCATTCTTGAGCGAATCCGGTATAGAATCTACTATCATTATTCTAAGCTTTGTCACAGTAATAGTTATATTAATAATACCGCATATAAAAACTATAGCCAAAGCTTGTTGCCATGTATAGCCGACGGTCAGTACGACATAATATGTAAAAAACGCATTCATGCCCATGCCTGCGGCAAGAGCAAATGGAACATTAGCTACCAGACCCATTATGATAGTGCCAATAAATGCCGACAGTATAGTAGCCACGAACACAGCAGCTATGACCGGGTCATTCGAAACATTGAGGCCAGCCTTGGTAACTTCAGCACCTAAAAGGCCCTTGGAATTCATGCCAGCCTGTGCCAGTATCATTGGATTAACAAAAATTATGTAAGCCATCGTTATAAAAGTAGTTATGCCTGCTATAAGCTCTGTCCGCCATTCGGTGCCGTTTTCTTTCAGCTTAAAAAAACGATCCAATTTTTGTCCTCCTATTCTCTTTTATATTTTAATTTAAACTTAAAAAGCGCATGATTCTCATATAATAGGTGAAATCATGCGCTTTAAGCGAGCATAAATATAATAATCGCGCTGATTATTCACCCATAGTCAAGCGATTTACGGTCGCTCGGTAGATACTCCCAAACCATATTATCGGGATTATATGAGTACGCTCTTTTGATGTTCTAATCTTATCAAAACATACAAAGCTTGTCAATAGAAAAGTAGAACATTATTTAGGTAAATTTAAATAATGTTCGGATTTTAAACATTCACCCCGTTCTGGACATGCTTTAATTATGGCTTTGCACCGCTCACATACACACTATAATATAAATTATGAATTGCAGTGAATATAATCATCCGTTGACAATAAATGAATTTAGTATTATTATCTTAAATAGTAATTTATTCTTATTTAGCGAGGACTGATACAATGACAAAACAGGAAGCCATAAATATCCTGCATAAAAGCAATTGCAAACTTACGCCGCAGCGCGATATACTACTAGACATATTATTAGCTAATGAGGGTTATCTTATGGCAACAGATGTGTATAACCGCATAAAAGACTATTTCCCTTCTATAAGCCCGGATACGGTTTATAGAAACCTTAAATTATTATATTCTATAGGAATTTTAAGCAAAAGCAATATAGGACGAAATACCATGTACGAGGCTCGCAAGAATGCCCACACGCACATTATGCGCTGCTTAATATGCGGCAAGCAAAAAGAACTCGATATATGCCCGCTAGATTATTGCTTAAGCGGCATAAAAAACTTTGAAGTAACGGAACATCATATAGAAATTTTAGGTTACTGCGACGAATGTATGCACAGAAAGGAAAAAAACTAGATGAAGCGCTTAATAACAATAATATTAACCACAGCACTCGCATTGTCTCTTAGCGCATGTAGCAAAAATCCAACGAAGGTTAACAACGAAAAAATCGAAGTATATACGACCATATACCCTTTATATTTCATGGCTAGAGAAATAGGTGGTAACAAGGTTAGTGTAACCAACATAATACCTGCAGGTGTTAGCGTGCATGATTGGGAACCGAGCACTCGCGATATAGCTAATCTTACTCAGGCAGACTTGGTGATATACCTCGGTCTAGGCTTGGATACCTGGATAACCAAAACTAAAAGCGAAGATTCAAAAGCTTCTTACTGCCAAGCTTCCAAAAACGTTGAAACTATAAGAGAAGATGGCGCTATAAACCCACATGTATGGTTATCTCCTAAAAATGCTCTTATTATGGCAAATAATGTTAAAGATGCTCTTATAAATATAGCAGGCAATGATGATACATATTTTGAACAAAATTATGAATCTCTAAAACAGCGTCTGCTAGACCTCGATAAACAGTATTCGCAAACATTGAGCAACGTTTCCAAAAAGACTTTTGTAGCATATCATAAGGCTTTTAGTTATATAGCACGTGACTATGGCTTAGAAGAAATCACTGTGATAGGCTTAGATGACGAACAAGAGCCTAGCCTTGCTCAAATAAGCCGTGTTATCCAATATTGCAAATCGCATGATGTAAAATATATATTTACCGAACCATTGGTTACTCCTAAAACCATGCAGACTATAGCTGAAGAAACCGGGGCGCAAATACTTACTCTCAATCCATTAGATGGGTTAACTGAAGAAGATATAAAAAGCGGTAATGACTATATAACAATAATGCAGGAAAATCTGAAAAACTTACAAAAAGCTCTGGAGTGAACTTATGAATAGCAAATATGCGATAGAAATCCAAAATGTATCTTTTAGTTATAACGAAAAGCCTATATTACAAAATGTTTCTCTCACTATAGAACCAGGTGAATTCGTAGCCATCATCGGTCCTAATGGCTCTGGTAAAAGTACATTGATTAATATAATGGTCGGTCTGTTAAAACCAACGGATGGTAAGGTTCTTATAGACCGAACGCATGTAGGATACCTTCCTCAACGCTCTTTCTCGTTTAATCAAGCCTTCCCGGCAAACGTAAAAGAAGTCGTTTCGATGGGTTTATATGCTAAAGTAGGCTTATTCCGCCGCCTTAATAAACAGGATTGGCAGACGGTATATGATACACTAGAGCTCGTAGACATGCTTGAATATAAAGATGCCCTTATAGGACATCTTTCCGGCGGTCAGCAACAACGTGTGTTTATAGCTAGAGCTTTAGTTGCTCATCCTGAAATACTTTTTTTGGACGAACCAACAGTAGGCGTCGACGCACGCTCTCAGCAAGCATTATTTGGATTATTGGAAAAGCTCAATAAAGAAAATGGGATAACAATAATAATGGTTACACACGACGTATGGGCCATAACAGACAAGGTTACACGTCTTATATGTATGAGCGAAGGTCATATTTATCCTAATTGTTCGCTCACTGACATAAACTCTCATATGTTAAGTGAGCTTTATGGCTACCCCATAAAACTCGAATCTCATATTCATAGGAGTTAAAAAGAATGGAAATATTTACTTTCAGCTTTATGATACGAGCATTTATAGCAGGTGCTATAATATCTATAATATGTCCTCTTATAGGGAATTTTATTGTATTAAGAAGATTGTCTCAAATAGGCGACACATTATCCCACTTAGCTCTTGCAGGCGCAGCAGGCAGTGCATTAATAAATATAAATCCAACTGTCGGTACAGTGGTTTTCGTAGTGGCTTCATCGCTAGGCATTGAACAAATGCGTAAGTCATACTCGCGTTATTCCGAGATATCGATAGCAGCTGCTACTTTTGGTGGCATGGCATTAGCCGCTATTTTATTAAGCATATCTAAGGGTAGCACTGTAAATTTGATGGGATTTCTATTTGGCAGCCTTGGGTCCGTAACCAAGGGCGACGTTATAATAATAAGCATATTAGGCCTTGTAGTAGCAACTACAATATGCCTCTTGTTTAAGGAGCTACTGTTTATAACGTTTGACGAAGACGCTGCTTCAATATCCGGCATTCCTGTAAATGCTATAAATACGGTATTTACTATTATGTTAGCCCTAACTATAGCGCTTTCCATGCGCATCGTCGGAGCACTGCTCGTATCAGCTCTCATAGTCATACCATCAGCCGCGGCTCTTAGAGTAGCAAAGAACTTTCGCCAAACAGTTATTTATTCAGTATCATTTTCTTTTATTTCTGTGTTCTCCGGTATTTTTATTTCATATTATATAGATCTGTCCCCGGGCGGTACTATTATAGCCATAGCTTTGTTAATCATGATCATTGTAAATATCCTAAATAAATAACAGATTTAAGATAAGGGCGAGCAAATGCTCGCCCTTATCTTAAATCCTCTCTTTTAAAGAATTCTTCCAGAGCTTTATAAGCCTCTATCTCATCCTCGCCAGACACTTCTACCTTCAAGACCGTACCTTTGCTAGCTCCAAGGGTAAGCAGGCTTAAGGTGCTTTTAGGATTCGCTTCTATATTTTCATCCTCTTTTATAAATTTTATATCGCTAGAAAAAGATTGACAAAGCTTAGATACCTCCGATGCCGGCCTAGCATGAAGCCCTTCCTCAAAAGGTACTGTAACAATCATACTTCTCATATCTGCTTTTTCATTAAACCTCCTATCTATTCCGTTGCTATAACTGGCTTTTTCAATATCCCCACCACAAGCGCTGTTACTATAGTACCTGCGACTATCGAGATAATGTAGCCAGGTATATTGCCCACAGCAAACAAAACGAATATACCACCATGCGGCACGCTGAGCGTACATTTAAATAACATCGACAGCATGCCTGTTACTGCCGAGCCAAGCATTATAGATGGTATAACCCTTATGGGGTCAGCTGCGGCAAAGGGTATAGCGCCTTCCGTGATAAAACTAGCTCCTAACACCCATGCTGCTTTGCCTGCTTCGCTTTCAGCTGGCGCAAATTTATTTTTAAACAGTAATGTTGCCAAAGCCATGCCCAATGGCGGCGTCATACCAGCAGCCATAACAGCAGCCATAACGGGACTACCCGTTCCCGCCGCCAAAGTACCTGTAGCAAAGGCATAAGCTGCCTTATTTATAGGCCCGCCCATATCCACAGCCATCATCAGGCCTACTACTGCGCCAAGTATGACAGCATCAGTGCCGCTCATCCCTTTCAAGAAATTATTCATGGCCGTATTAATTGCTGCCACTGGGACACCTATAACATAGTACATTATGAGCCCAACAGCCAAACTACCTACAACTGGAATTATTAACACAGGCATTATGCCTTGTAGTGCCTTAGGCAACTTGACATATTTCTTTATAGCGTACACGATATACCCTGCTAAGAAACCGGCAACAAGACCCCCCAAAAACCCCGCATTTAAATTGACTGCTATTATGCCACCAACCATACCAGGTGCCAAGCCCGGCCGGTCAGCTATGGAATAAGCTATATACCCAGCCAATATAGGAACCATTAAACCAAACGCGCTGTCACCTATCGCTTTTAAATAATAAGCTAGAGTTCCTTCGTTCTGAAAGGCATTATAACCGAAAACAAAACTAAGTGCAATTGCTATGCCACCTGCTACCACGAACGGAATCATAAAAGAAACGCCATTTAACAGATGCTTATACACGCCTCTGCGCTCAGCAGCCTTTTGTTTTTTTATTTCGGCTACCTCATCTACTAAGTCTTTCTTTTCTCCCTTATAAACTGGTGCCTGGAATGCCTTCTCTACCAGCCCTTCGGCATCCTTTATAGCATCGCTTATAGGGACATAAAGCATCCTCTTGCCTGCAAAGCGGTCAATAGGTACAGCCATATCGCTAGCTACCAAGATAGCATCGGCACTTTGGATATCTTCCGGAGTAAGTTCATTTTCCACACCTATAGAACCCCTGGTTTCAACCTTAACCTCATAACCTTTTTTCTTGGCCACTTCCTCTATGGCCTCTGCAGCCATATAAGTATGCGCAATGCCAGTAGTACATGCTGTTACTGCCAATAGCTTCATACAGTTCCCTCCTAGTTTTTTATAAATTATAGTATAAAACCTCAATGAGGTTTTATATCTCAAAATAAAGAGCGCTCATATCTTCTACTTGTACCTTGGTATACAAATCCATAACCAATGACTTGTCGAAGAGTTCCGTTCCTTCAGTTGTTACAGCCGCTGCCCCACATGCCATAGCATATTTAAACGCTTTTTTAGCATCTCCAAACTTATCAAATGCGTAAATAAACCCTCCTAACATGGAATCCCCTGCTCCAACCGCGCTTTTTACCTCTACTTTAACTGCGTTAGCTCTTAAAACCATATCATCTGAAATCAACGCTGCTCCTTCTGAGCCCATAGACAGCAAAATCCATCTTATTCCGAATTTTTGCTTTATAATTATCGCTTCTTTTATCAAACCGTCAATAGAAGTCGACTCTAAGCCAAACGTAGATTTTAGTTCATCTACATTTGGCTTAATTAAAAATGGGCTATGCTTAACACCTTCTAATAGCATATCGCCAGTAGCATCTATAACAATTTTGTTATGGTCATTTATTTGCGATAAATATTCTCCAAATAAGCCTTTATAGTTCCCTTGACCCATACTGCCACTAAAAACTACATATTTAGAACTACCTTGATAATTCCTTATTTTGGCCTTTAGTTCTTCCACATCATTTTTAAATATTGCAAAGCCAATCTCATTAAATTCGGTCGTTTGATGTTCGCTTAAATCTATAATTTTCGTATTGGTCCTTGTAGAACCATCTACCAGAACAAAATCATGGCTCATACCATATTCTTCAAAAAAATCCTCAAAAAACCTTTTATTTTCTCTACCTAGATAACCTATAGCAACACTATCTCCCCCAAGGAGAGAAATAACTTTGGACACATTTATACCCTTCCCACCTACATCCATTCTTCTAATTCTAACCTTATGAACAGTACCTAAAACTACTTTATCAACAATGATTGTCTGATCTATAGCGGGATTTAGTGTGACAGTTGTAATCATTTTGCCTACCTCTATACTTTCACGATTTTTAGATCTTCATATTGGTTAAAAGATTGCTCTATATGAGGTGGCAAGGCTGCATCAGTTATTATTAAATCGACCATGCTTAATGAAGCAAATTTGCATAATGTGACTTGTTTAAACTTGCTATGATCAGCTAGAACTATAACCTCAGAAGCATAACGCATCATAGCCTGCTTGACCTCTGCTTCCGCAGTATAGTGGGTTGTTAATCCTTTTTCTATGCTTATGCCATTTACACCGATAAATGCCTTATTGGGATTAAACCGGCTTATAGCATCAAGCGCCATTTGACCAACAACAGCCAAGGTATTATTTCTTATCTCGCCGCCAAGAGAATAAATCTTAACTCTATCGTTCCTTGCTAAATAAGGTACAGCAGTTACAGAATTAGATATAACAGTTAAACTTATATTCGACTCGCCTATAATTTTCGCAAGTTCTATAGTGGTAGTGCCAGCATCTAAAAAAAGAGTATCGTTTTCGTTAAGTAATTTAAAAGCATACATAGCTATGCGAATCTTTTCCTCATGGTATTCACTTTCTTTTTGTGAAAAGGAAGGCTCTTCTAAAACACTTATCTCATCAGATATTATAGCTCCCCCATGTGTTCGCTCTAATATCCCTTGCTGCTCTAATAATGTCAAATCTCTCCGTATCGTAGCTTCAGAAGCCTCTAATAAATCGCACAGTTCTCTCACCGACAGACTCCGATTATGCTTAAGCATCTTAACTATTTGATTTCGTCTTTCTTGAGGAAACATTACACTCACCTTCAATTTACAGCTTCTTGAACAGCCGCTAATATATCCTCTTTAGAATTAGCTTTGCGCAAAAGCTGCCTAAACTCTTCTTTCATCAGCTTTCTGGAAAGCTTCGCCAATATTCTTAAATGTTCATCGCCCGCCTGAGCTTCGGGAACGCCTATTATGAAAACTAAATCTACAGGCTTGCCATCCGGAGCCGCCCACTCTACATCTTTAGTCTTTGCAAAACCTAAAAACGGTTCATTAACAGCATCCGTTTTGCCATGTGGTATAGCTACGCCAAATCCCACTGAAGTGCTGTATTCCTCTTCACGTTTTAAAACTGCTTGGACATAAGCATCCACATCATTTATTCTGCCCTCTTTATAAGCCATTTCAGCCAATTTCGTTATTACATCTTCTTTCGTCTCTGCTTCTAAATTCATATCTATCAAATTTTCGTTTATAAGCATTATTTTTTCTCTCCTTTTAATTCATTTTCTATTTCATCCATTTTAATTAAATTTTTTACCTTGTTAACTAGATCAACGCATTCGCTATAAGAAGAATTTACAATTATCTCTTTAATCTGGGGAATAGACGAAGCGCTCATGCTGAGCTCGCTTATATCTGCGCCTATAAACCATTTTGTGTAAAGCGGATCTCCACCCATTTCTCCGCATATACCGACAGGAATATTAGCTCTTTTGCCAGCTTCTGCAACATGTTTTATCAAACGCAACACAGCAGGATTATGAGGCGTATATAGGTCCCTCACCATAGCATTAGTCCTATCTACAGCTAGCGTATACTGACATAAATCATTAGTGCCTATGCTAAAAAAATCAACATTATATGCTAACGCATCGGCCATAATAGCAGCACTCGGTATCTCTATCATGATACCAACATCTATATTATCTTTATATGCAATGCCCTGCTGTTTAAGTTCCTCCTTGCACTGTTTCAACACATTATTTACCTGACTTAATTCTTCCAAAGAAGATATCATAGGATACATAATTTTAATATTACCATATACTGCAGCTCTCAGAATCGCTTTCAATTGCGTTTTAAAAATATCTATATTTTTTAACAAAAAACGCACTGCCCTGTTGCCGAGAAACGGATTCATTTCTTCTGGGAATGTATAATAGGGCAGGTTTTTATCGCCACCTATGTCAAGAATGCGCATTATCACCTCTTTGCCGCCTTCCTGGGCCGCTTTTTTATATACCTCGAATTGTTCTTCCTCTGTTGGGAAATGGTCGCTTTGCATATAAAGAAATTCCGTCCTAAAAAGCCCTATGCCCTCAGCACCATATCTCTTTGCAAGCTCTAATTCTTCAAGGCTGCCTACGTTAGCGCATATCTTAAGCTTTTTACCGTCTTTTGTTATAGCCTCTCTATTAGTAAAAAGCATTTGCCTCTGTCTTTCTTTTTCATATTGGAGTTGTTTAGCTAAATATCTCTCAACCTCTTCTTCAGTAGGGTCAAAAATTATATTGTCATCTATGGTATCCAAAATTATAAGCTTAACCTCTTTTGCAATATCTATAATGCCTTGCGCGCCAACTATAGCTGGTATACCAAGCGCCTTAGCAAGTATTGCTGCATGACTAGTAGAACTGCCCGTTTCAGTTATTATTCCCTTTACATTATCGCTCAGGCCAACCGTTTCTGATGGCGTAAGATCTCGAGCAATAAGGATAACAGGCTCTTCTATTAATGATAAGTCTTGCTTCGGCTTATTCAATAAAATTCTTATAAGACGCTCGGTTATATCCTTCACATCGGCTATCCTAGCTTTTATATAAGGATCAGATATTTTATCAAAAATGCTCGTCAATTCTGCACCGGCGCGTTCCACCGCGGCCGCCGCCGATAGCCCATCTTTTAAAGCTTTTTCCAGAATATCAGTGAGCATAGGGTCTTCGAGTATGCTCAAGTGCGCCTCAAAAATATCTCCTTTACCGGTTTTTTGAACAGCTGCTTCAGCTAAATGTGTTATTTGTTTCTTGGCCTCATCAATAGCATATTGTAATTTTTGTTTCTCATCTTTATACGAGGATCCTCTCTTTTCTTCTATAACAACATCATCCTTAACATAAATAAACGGTTTACCTATTGCTATACCCTTGCTCACCGCTGTTCCAATCATTTTCGTTCATCTCCAATGATAATATGATAAATATTGCTTGTTTTTGATTAGTTATATTATAAAACAATCACTGCAAAAAAACAAGTGCTTAATTTTAATTTCTTTGATTCGTAATTTATAAAAGCTCCTCTCTGTAAGCGATGCAAAGATGCATAAACGGCAAATCGCAGGTACTTAAAAAAACGTTGTTCATAATGAACAACGTTTTTTTAAGTACCAATATAAATCAACTGCTTAACTTATTATTCCCGCCTACATTCACAGCTTTAATCTGCTAATATAAAACATTTTTAATGAGACTGATTATGCAATTGCATTATTTTATTTATTAACCAAAAAATCAATAACAAAACACCAGCGCCTACTAAACCAGCGATAATAGTAGAAACCCCATTATCACCGAGCATCGGTACAGTATATTCTGGCATTAGCGCTTTCCCAATATGCTTTTCTGCTGAAATGAAACCGAGATCATGGGCCACTTTTTCTAACCCATCAGGAAATGACGAAGCAAATGGCGTTAGAAGTAATAAAGCTATTATAAGCAGCCCTGGGCAAAATTTCATAATACGTTTCATATCCCATGCTCCTCTTGTTTTCTCAACGGTCTTATGTTTAAAATCTTTATAAGAAACGGCGCAGTTACCATTGTAATAGCCCCTTCTATTACTCCTATCAGCGCATGCCAAATCAATACGGGCCATACAACAACGCTAAATGGCACTACACCCGATATGCCGAGTTCAACAGCCGCGGTAAATGCTGCTATAAATATTGATAGCCAGCCGCTTATAAACAGAAGTACAGGCCTCGCTTTTCCTTTAAAAGGTAAACGCTGCACAATATATGCCAATCCGCATCCTATTACGGCCATATTAAGAATATTAGCTCCTAGCACCATTATACCACCATCATGAAATAAAAGTGCTTGCAAAGCTACCACTGTTGTCATTATAACCATGCCCGCTGCCGGCCCAAACAAAGCAGTTACCAGCGCCGATCCAAGCAAATGGCCTGATACTCCCGGAGCTATAGGAAAATTAAGCATCTGTGCAACAAATATAAAAGCTGCCATCATTCCCATTGCAGGCACAGATTGCTCAGTAAAAGCTTTCTTTATATTCTTACCATTTGCTGCTATAACTGCAGCGCTAATCGATGTTGTCATAACTATAGCCTTAACGTCTAAAAAACCATCGGGTATATGCATCGATGAAAGCGTCCTCCTTCTCACTATTTTTAAATCAATACTATTAAAAAGCATAACAAAAGGCAGTTTGGAGATTAACTTTCCAAACTGCCTCCATGGCAATTATAAAACCTACATGGTTTCAATTCCTGCATATATGTTATCATAGACGAAAATATAATGCAAGGCAGAAATGGATGTGCTGTTTATTAGCGATCTATCTATTCTGTCTTAAATGCATTTATTTCTTCGCTTAATTTCTCAGTGATATCTTTAAGTATCAATGTCGAATGCCCAAGCTCCGTACTCATAGCTGTTTGCTCCTGCGAAGTAGCAGCGATATTATTCATCTTGTCGGAAAATGCTTTTATTAGCTCGCTTATCTCAGTAAACCGCGTAAGTGTTCTATCAAGCCCATTTTGTATATTAGCATAGTCTCTGGAGATTACGCTAACATTATTTACATTATTCTCTATGCTTGTCATAACATATTTTATATAATCTTGCATACTCGTCGATATGCTTACGCCTTCTTTGACGGTATCGACGGTAAGACCCATATTTTCTATTGTTTCTTTAGCCTTGGAGTGGATCTTATCTGCTGCTGTTTTTATACTTCTCGCTGAATCCGTCGCTCTGTGCGATAGCTGCTGAATTTCATGAGCCACGACCCCAAACCCCTTGCCTGCCTCTCCTGCCCTAGCTGCTTCAATACCGGCGTTTAATGACAACAAATTGGTTTGAGCAGCTATTTTATCCATGGTTTCAGTAAAGGTATAAATATTACTAATCTCATCAAACAGCTCATTCAAATTCTCTTGTGTCGTTCCAACTACTGTGCTAAGCAAGGAAATATTTTCGCCAAACTTATCGATTTCTCCTCTCTTTGTAAGGGACATTTCTTGCCCTTTTTCCATTTCACAAAATACATCGTTAAGTCTCTCCATAGCTATATCTAGCTGTTGCTTTACTTTTTCTAAGTCATTTATCGCTTCAGCTAATATTCTTTCCTGTTCAACAGCACTATTAGCAGCATCTACTATGGTCGAAGACACATCTTCTGCTGCGATACTCGAATTTTTAGCATTCTCTACAAGCTGCGCATTAAATTCCAATAGTTTTCCTACTGATTCCTTTATTGACCTAATTATATTCGTCATGTTAGCAGCCATTAACGAGAATGCTTTATATATATCGCCTATTTCATTGTTGCTTTCCCCAGCGTTTGGCAAGCTCACTGCTAAATTACCATTTGACACCTCCAACGCATAATCTTTTATTTTATTAATAGGTCGTAATATCCTAGATATCAATAGAGCTATCAACAGAACAATTACAGCAAAACCCAAAAATATAATAGTACTAACTCTATATGTGGTACTCTTTATCATATCAGCAACATTATTAGCAAGAGCATCTGCTCCTATAACCCCCACTACTTTGCCTTTTGAATTTCTAATAGGCTCAAATGCAGAAAATAATGTGCCCCATTCTTCCGTCTCATAGAAATCAGTATACCCTTCAACGCCATTCTTAAGAGCAGCTATGGTTTCTTCCGTATCTATAGTTTCAACATCCGTATTGACAGGAGTTCCTATAGGACTAAAATCTTCTTTGTTAGTTTCGTTGCCATCTACTATATATGCGGTTGTTTTTCCATCACTTAAATAGCTTTCCGTAAAAAGATAACGCAATCCAGTCGTATTCTTTACTTTTAATAAATATTGTCTCAGTTCTTCATAATACGGATCTTTGTCATCTAAGCTCTTTACAAGGGCTTCATACCTATCTCCATCAATATTAGCCGCTACTGCTTTCAAAGCAGATAGTATCTTTTCGCCTTCTTTCATTTTTAATGTACTTTGGAAATCATTTACAATGCTCATGCCTAAAATAATGCCCACTACCGTTAGTATTAAAATGGAACTAATAATAGCAATCCACCTAATAGAATACCGCCTGCGCAATCCGAATTTTATTTTACTGTGTTTGTCAACCATGTTTTTTCCTCCTAACGTTATTGATAAAGCGGTCCTATATATGATTTCGGACTTTAAAACAAAAAAGATAAGTAATTGGCAAGTGATCAACACATCGCACTGGTGTGCATATTATTCTGCATATTTGCAGCTTTATCCAGGTCTCATCTTACAATGAACACCCTTTGTTCAGCTATTAGGCCTGCATCGCCTAGTTATCGCATGCCGGGCGCACTTAAAAAGTGCCGGCATGTTTAACTATAGTTAAACATGCCGGCACTAACGCTCTGCAAACAAAGCAACTTATTCAAACTTCGGCAGCCAATCGCCATGCGCTTCGATTAAGTCATCGCACATCGACCTTATTTCATCAATGGTAAGTTCGGCCGCTGTATGCGGGTCAAGCATAGCCGCCATGTAAATATAGTCGCGTTTACGCGTAAGCGCTGCTTCTATGGTCATAAGCTGGACGTTTATGTTTGTCCGGTTCAGCCCTGCCAATTGCTGCGGCAGCACGCCGACATAGCAGGGATTTACACCGTTTCTGTCAACAAGGCAAGGCACCTCAACCACCGCATCATTCGCTAGATTAGTTATAAGACCCGTATTCATCACGTTGCCGTGTATGCGGAACGGTTTATCAGTCTCTATAGACTCCATAATATAAGAAGCATATTCATGCGTGCGCTCGTGCTCAATATTCTTATTGTCTACCAAATCCTTGCGCATTTCCTCCCAGCGTTTGATTTGCTCTACACACCTGCGCGGGTATTCATCAAGCGGTATATTAAAGCGCTCTATAAGCTCGGGATGTGAATTCTTTATAAAATACGGCACATATTCGGCATTATGCTCACTAGATTCAGTTACATAATATCCAAACTGCTTCATGATTTCATAGCGCACCATATCGTTATGGGGCGTCGGACGGGCAAATGCTCTTTCTTTAATTTCCGGATATAAATCCTTGCCATCCTTCGTTATCTCCAGAAGCCAAGCTTGATGATTTATGCCAGCTATTTTCCACTGCACTCCTTCAGTATCCATGCCCAGAGGCTCCAATAAGCCGGGCACACAACTTTGAACGCTGTGGCACAGTCCTACCGTCTTTATGCCGCTAGCTTTAAGCATTGCTCCCGTCAGCATGGCCATCGGGTTCGTATAATTCAAAAACCACGCATCGGGACAAACTTCCTCCATATCTTTGGCAAAGTCGAGCATAACAGGTATTGTTCTAAGCGCTCTGAAAATGCCGCCTATGCCAAGTGTATCGCCTATGGTTTGACGAAGGCCGTATTTTTTAGGGACTTCAAAATCTATAACTGTACATGGTTCATAGCCACCCACCTGTATCGCGTTTATTACATAATCAGCGCCTTTTAGCGCTTCTTTGCGGTTGGTATAGGCTACTATTTTGCCATGGCCACCGTGGTTATTATTGATATTGGTGAGCATTTTTTCTGAATCGCTAAGCCTCTGCATATCAATATCATAAAGCGCGAACTCTGAATCCCTAAGCGCCGGCGTCAATATGCAATCGCCCAACACATTTTTCGCGAACACCGTGCTGCCAGCTCCCATAAATGTTATCTTCGGCATTTTAGCCCTCCCTATCTTCATTTTTATAAAATTGCCTTACATTTGTCATTATACCGGCCGTTCGTTTAAAATGGAATGTTGTAATGCTATGAAAATATGGTATAATGTTAGATATAATTACATTTTTAAAGTTCATAAAACAAGATATGCCTATGCCTTATTAAGGAGGTTAAGATATGTACGACCCATGTGCTTCTAATACCAGCAACAGCATAGATTTAAACGTACATTATTGCGGTATAGAAAAATGTAAGCCTAAGCACTCATACGGACCAGGAATACGGAATCATTTCGTTATACATTACGTTTTAAATGGTTGTGGGCGTTTTGTTATTGATAATTGTGAATACACATTGAAAAAAAATGAAGGTTTTCTCATACCTCCAGATAAGACCGTATATTACGAAGCTGATGAACAAAACCCATGGGAATACACATGGATAGGCTTTAATGGCATAAAGGCAGACCAGTACCTGAAAGAAGCCGGATTGGATTATATGAATCCAATATTTGTTTATGACAAAGATGAATTTCTATCACAGCGCTTTTCACAAATAGTAGGAGTATACCAAAGCAAAGGCGAAAACATGATGCGTCTTCAAGGCTTGTTATATATGCTCCTAGCTGAGCTTGCGGAATCTAATAACCGCCAAATAACAAAAAACGAGAGCATAATCAATTCATATGTAGAAGAAGCGGTAAAATACATACAAGCCAATTACCGCAATCATATAAGCGTAAATGAACTCGCTGAGCGTTTAGGCTTAAACAGAAGTTACTTTAGTGCTATGTTCAGACAATACATAGGCATGCCTCCCCAAGAATTTTTGGTTCGCTTTCGTATAGACATATCCTGTAATCTAATAAGCAGAACCGATCTGTCCATAAGCGATATAGCAAATGCAGTGGGCTATGACGACCCATTAAATTTTTCTAAGATGTTTAAAAAAATCAAAGGCGTTTCACCTTATAACTATCGAAAGGGCTTAAACGTTAACGCTTAAGCCCTTCTAGCGATCCGCAGTGAATTTAATACTGCTATAATGCTTACTCCTACATCTGCAAACACCGCAACCCACATTGACGCTATTCCCATTGCAGCCAATATCAGGACAGCAGCTTTTATCCCCAGGGCAAATATTATATTCTGATAAGCTATATGTTGTGTATAAGAAGCTATTTCCATAGCCGTCAATATAGATGACAGACCGTCATTCATCAAAACTATATCTGCCGCTTCCATAGCGGCATCTGTTCCTAATTTCCCCATCGCTATTCCTACATCAGCCCTAGCTAGTACAGGAGCATCGTTTATTCCATCGCCTACAAAAGCCAACTTCCTTTCGTTCCCTAGAGACTTTTGAAGTTGTTCAAGCTTTTCCACTTTTTCGTCAGGCAATAATTCTGCGAAATAACCATCTAAACCTAACTTCTCAGCTACCATGTGCGCGGCATTTTCATGATCTCCCGTAAGCATATAAACCCTTATGCCCTTCTTTTTTAATTTGCGAATTACTTCAGCGGCATCTTCTTTTATTATATCATCTATTAAAATATTGCCTATATAAGAACCATTTACCGCTACATATACTACAGTGCCCGGTTCATTAGCAGCATTATAGCTTATACTATATTTATCCATTAATCTAGCATTACCCGCTAAAATCGTTTGACCATTTACGATTGCTTTAACCCCTAATCCTGCTATTTCTTCATAATCCTCAATATTCAAATCATCTATGCTCCTGCCCCATTCTTCCATTATAGAAACGGCTATAGGGTGGTCAGAACGGCTCTCAGCAATAGCAGCAAATTTCAATACGTCTTCTTCCGTATGCCCTGGTGTCGCTTTTACGTCAACAACCTTAAATGCCCCTTCTGTTAGAGTACCTGTCTTATCGAAAACCACAGCTTTAATCTGGCCTAGCGCTTCTAGATAATTGCCGCCTTTAACTAGTATGCCTTGCCGCGATGCCGCACCTATGCCGCTAAAGAAGCTAAGCGGTATAGACAATACTAATGCACAAGGACAAGAAACTACTAAAAACACAAGCGCTCTATAAACCCAATCGCCAAGAAGAGCATCAGAAATAACAAGGGGTGGTATAAACGCTATCAGCAAGGCCCCAAAAACAACTATAGGCGTATAATAGCGAGCAAAACGCGTAATAAATTTCTCTGTTGAAGCTTTTCTACCTGCAGCCTTCTCAACCATTTCTAATACTCTTGATACCGTTGAATTTTCAAACGGCTGAGATACTTCAACTTCTAGAAGTCCATATTTATTTATAGAACCAGCTAAAACATCGTCGCCTTCTTGCACCTCTCTTAACACTGATTCGCCTGTCAATGGTGAGGTATCCAAAAATGAATGGCCCTGTTTTATTTTCCCATCAAGCGGTATCCTTTCACCCGCTTTTACCACTATCGTATCATTAATGTTGATATCACGAGCGTTAACTTCTTTTATCGAGTCTCCGATTTTTAAATTAGCATAATCAGGTCTAATGTCCATCAATTCTTTTATAGAACGGCGCGAATGGTCCACCGCTTTATTTTCAAAATATACGCCTATCTGATAAAACAACATAACAGCAACGCCTTCAGCAAACTGCCTTATAGCAAAAGCCCCTATAGTTGCTACAGACATAAGAAAGCTTTCGTCGAAGACTGCCCCGCTAAAAACATTGCGCACAGCTCTCCATAATACATCAAAGCCAGCTAATATATAAGCGGCAAAAAAGGCTGTAAATTTTAGCCAAGCAATATCAGGAAGGAAAAGTGCTATTATATATATAAAAACAGCCGTAAGCAAGCGATAAGGCGAAGCTGATTCTTCTTCTTGTTCATCTTGCTTCCTATTTGAAAGGCTTTGCATATTAACATCAGGTTCTATATCATTGACAACCTTCTTTACGCGATCTAATACTTGTCTTTCATCATTTTTTTCATCTATTTTCACGCTTAGATTCTGCGTAGCAAAATTTAATGATACATCGCATATGCCATCTATATGCTTTATGTTTTCTTCTATTTTGGCAGCACAGTTCGCACAGTCCAAACCGTTTAGTGTAAAATTTTGCCACCGACCGCCCATATTTTCACCTCCAATATATAAACATATGCTCAATTGTTCATATGTTAATTATATTATACAACTTCGCAAATTAATGTCAATGTTTTATTTTTTCAGTTGCAATTCGTAATCTATAAAAGCTTCTCTTTTTAAGCAACGCTCCGATATATAATTCACAGCGACCCTCTTATTCTTATCCCATTGTTTTTAAACCAAATTCTATAATCTTGTATATCGCGCACTTGAGCTGGAAGGCAACAATATTCCGCCGCTTCACTTAACAATGCTTCTACTTCGTAATCAGCATAAGAACTCACAGCATAGCGCCATACATATACTGTAAAGCATTTGCCTTTAGATTGTCCCTTCCATATAAGCGGTTCATATGGATTTTTCTTCCCATAACCTGCATTATTCAAATAATCATTTGCAAAATCATCTTGAATCCATGTACTTATATCTTTGCCCAAAATATTAGCAATTTGCGATTCTATATTTGAAATATTATGTTCAAAATCTCCTGTCATACTTTTGTGCATAGCATTTAGAAGAGACTTGATATGTATAACCTTATGATCTTCCACTATTTTGCGCGCAACCGATTGAAGGTATCGGCCCACTATTTCAGCAAACGAAGGCAATATTGACATATCACCATCGCAAGATACCTGATGACATATATAACAGCGAGACTGGTCATTTAGACCATATAGCTCAAATACAGCTTCATCTATAGCAGAAATTTTATCTTTAATATGAGAAAAAGTATTTTTGATTTTATTTTGGAATTCTGAACATAATATATATAAATCGCCCTGCCTGCCAAGAGACAGCAGTTCGGATATACCATCAGTTTCATACAATTCTGATAAAACATCGTATTTATAAAGTTGCTTTTTTAGTTCTATGATATCTCTGGTGAGCTGGCTTACATAAGCTTCTGTCATTTTATCAGGCTTTTTAAACGGCAACTCATATACATCGCCCACTTGAAAATTAATCGTTGGATTTAAAGCAGCCAATAGATAAGAAGCGAGCCTAGAATTCAAAAAACCCAATAAATAATGTAGGTCAACATCTTTAGTAAATATAGCTGAGCCTCCGACATCAAATATGTAACCTTGCGGCATATAACGCGCGTTAAAATTATCATACGCTATCAGGCTAAATGTTATGCCTTCTTTAAAATAATAATCCTCATTCCTTATCACAGAGCCTTTATAGGCCTTTACAGCGCTTCCATTATCCAGCCAGTCGATGACAAAGTCGTTGCGGCCAAAATATTTATTAAAGCCTCCACCTTTAGCATACGGAATCCACCGCTTACCTAACTCGGTTTGATTTACCTCCCAGCGCATATATACAAATCTATCATTGCAGCCGGTTGCTAAACCCTGCTTTACTTCGGCATAATGCGGCGACAATGATAACAAAGAATAGAATACAGGCAATATTTCTACTGGAATATTGTATAAAAATCTTTTCTGAGGCAATAACTTAAAGTCATCTTGATTTTTAGCATATGCACCCGCTGCTTTCAGCTTTGATAAAGCTTCTTCTTTGTCTACGGAACTGCGTAAATCATAAAACTGGCTTTCCCCAATTTCATCTTTGTTATTCAATACAATAAGCACTGCTACGCTAATGCTCGCATTCTTAAATATATGGTCCCCTAAATGTATGAACTTAGTTATATGATAATTTTCTAATAACAGCTCACGCAATTTCTCAAAACGCGCCGTATAAATATATGTGTCGGGGGTTACATACCCTAGATAGCCATTAGAGTGCAGCAACTCAAGCCCTCTTTCAACAAAAGCAGCATAAAGGTCAGTATTGCCGCATTTATACTCTTTAGATATGCTTTGTCTTAAATGGGGCGGCATTTTACGATTATTCATATACGGAGGATTACCTACTACAATATCATAAGCGTGCTCGGCTAATATGTTTGGCGCATTTTTTCGCAGCAGGCTACCCATAGGTTGTTCTAAATACTCCACTCTGATATCGCTCATATCGACTTTAGCGGGCATCGCTTTCATCTTTAAGTTTAAGCTAGCGATACGCACAGCGTGTTTATCTATATCAACCCCATAAAGGTTATTTTTTAATATAGCATACGGTATGTCTGCAGCGTTTATGCATCCTTCTTCAATATATAAATTGTAAAAACAATCATACGCATACAGCAAAAATGCCCCGCCGCCACATGCTGGATCCAGAAGCTTTATGTTTTGTACACTTTTACCACTTTGCTTGACAAATGGTAAAAGTGTATTGTCCACGATGTACTTTATTATCCACTTTGGCGTATAAAACCTAGTCTTAGAACTATGAGCGCAATATTGATAAAGCCATGCTATTGCATCATCTTTAAGCCAATCTTCTGTACCTATATTATTTAGTAAATCTTTAAATCTATCATCCATAGCAACAGGCAAATCAATATCACGCGCTTCACAGGCCTTAAACACACAAGAATCAATAAATGCATCTATATCCGCTTCAGTTAACAGCATAGGCTTTATGTACTTAGCGATATCACGGACTTGTTTCACTTTAAGTTCTATTCTCCTGTGCTATCAAACAATACTTTGATATGGACCGGTCCAAGTATGTCACTGCAATTTACCAAATATAACACGTCATCTTTACCATATCCATATACAGTGCCATTAACATATATCCCTACGGGCTCTCTTAGCGATACAAAGCCAAATTGCCCTCCTTCACTTAATATAACGTCCATCACATCCAGGGTCATAGATGCATATTTTATAGTAGCTGATGAAATATATTTATCAATTAACCCTAACACTGCTCGTCCACCATTTATAGGGACTAATTGATAAAGCGCCAAGGCATTATCCGCTAATTCAAAATCAATGGCTTCATCCTGCTTTATAACTGAAACAGATTGGCTAAAATGTTCATATACAGCTATAAGCGGCGCTTTTAAACCCGGGATATCTGCGGCTTTAATATCCCCCCTAACAACATTGCCATCTGCATTTATGTTGAAAGCTGCTATAATGCCAGAATTACCAGCTTTGTTCCATACTTTAAGAGGTACATTATTATGCTTCGGGTCTGCAAACAAACAATCCGCAGTTGGCATACCTGGCCTTTTGCAGCGCAATATTCGGCCATCTAAAAGCATAAGAGGTTTAAGTACCTCTTTGGAAGTGCTGCCAACCGGATCACTCACATATATTGGCCCTCCACTTATGGCGCGCAATACTGCGTTGTTTACCGCCTCAGGATGTGATGTCCACCACATATCCCAATCGCCCCATATAAAATTACCATATATATAGGAATTGTATGCGTTTTGAAGCGCGTGCTCTTTAAAGCTTCCATCAACGCGCGGTATGAAGTCATCACTACTGCGAGATATAACCGATGATTTCCTATGCCATAAATCCTCCTGTGCCATGCCCATACAGTTTATCATCAATCCCCCAAAATTAAGGCCCACAGAAGCTTCTAAAGCATCATGCATACCACTAGCAGCTTTAGCCACCGCTATATTATAATGCACAAAATTAATTAATGAACTTTGATTATCAACTTTTACAAAATCTACTCCTTGGCTTGCTAAATAAGAATGCCATGCGTTCCAAAAGGGAAATCCTTTGTTAACATCAGGATAAGGAATCAATTTGCCAGCTTTGGTTTCATATAAATTTTCTTTAAATTGCATCGCTAATTGGCTATCTTTTGCAATGCCGTCCCAATAACCTGTAAAAGCTTGCCATACGCCCACGAAGTCAATACCATATTGTTCTTTTAGTTTGTTTATAACACTGCCCAATCCAAAAGGAAACTTGGTATTATCTGCCTCAAACGATACAAGTTCACGTTCTTTTACTTCGGACCAGCCATCATCTATTATAAACCAGCGAACCGGTATATCCTTCTTTTCGAATTCTTTAGCCTTTTCCAGCAATCCGTCTTCGCTTACATCATGATAAAAAGCATCCCAGCTACACCAACCTAAATATTCAAATGGCGTTGGATATAATCGCTCTTCTATAGGTTTGCCAGGCTCGTTTAACGATTTCAGCCCCGCATAGGCTGATGCTCTAACCAGTTCAAAGGGATCGGTATCTGATGCTAAGGCAAATGTTAAAGTATCAGCAACTCTATAACCAACATCATATGAGGAAAGCATGATATCTATACCTTCACTACTTCCTGATATCTCGTTGCGAAACACGCTATCGCATATAGGCAGTATATGATGATAAACAGATTCAGTCTTCCACACAAGCGATTGTGTGTGAGGTGGCAACTTAGTTACATCGGTATCAAACCACGGCCTTGTCCACCAATCTTTATAAAGATAATTAGCCATTAATCCCTTTATGTTTCCCAAATTATCTATATGTAGCTTTATGCCCATCAAAGGGTCTAAAAATCCACTCTGAATTTCAGCATAGATTCTAAAAAGCACTGCTCCTTTAAAAGCCCTAAATGTTAGGTTTACATACGCATCATCGCTTCGATATTCTGCAGAATCGAGGCTAAAAGTTTCCAGCGTTAGCTCATGCGTTGTATCATTTGTTACTACACATGGTCTTAAGCCATTGATCGTATCCTCACCATTCCAGGAAATATTTATGGCTCCATTTTGCTGATTTGCTGTTATATTATACATATCCTGACCCTCCACACATATTATGCAATTATTATATCACGGAAAGATATAGCATAAAACAAAAAACCTGCCACCGTTTGAGGTAACAGGTTTCTGTAACAATTTTATTATGCTTCCCCACAAAGCTTCAGCAATTTATTCCATTCTTCATCTATGTGGGCCTGGAAGTCATCTATTAAGTGACGGTTTTGAGGATTAAACAAATGTTTAAATCTGCCTTGAGGCTTTAGCCAATCCTCTACCGGCCTTTTGTTTTTAGGCTTATAGCTTAAATGATATTCCCCATTTACTACTTCATAAAGCGGCCACACACATGTATCCACAGCTATCTCTATAAGCTCCATCATGATGGGCGTATCATATCTCCACCCTCTCGGACATGGAGCTAAAACATTCAAAAATGCAGGACCGGGCGTATATATTGCCTTTTCCGCTTTTTCGTACAAATCCCTAAAGTTTTTCATAGGGGCTGTTTGGGCTACATACGGTATACCATGTGCAGCCATTATTTTAGTTAAATCCTTTTTATATTGCAGCTTACCTGGCAATACAGAGCCTGCCGGTGATGTAGTAGTATCAGCAAATTTAGGTGTGGAAGAAGAACGCTGAATTCCGGTATTCATATATGCCTCATTATCATAACATACATATACCATGTCATGCCCGCGTTCCATAGCACCTGATAAGGATTGAAAACCTATATCATATGTTCCGCCATCCCCACCGAAAGCTATAAACTTTGTATCGTGCGGAATTTTGCCTTGTCTTTTAAGCACTTTATATGCAGCTTCTGCACCTGACAACGTAGCAGCCGCATTTTCAAAAGCGCTGTGTATATATGAATCCTTCCATGCGCTGTAAGGGTATATACTGCTCGACACCTCTAAGCAACCTGTAGCATTCGCTATAACCGCATGATCTTCAGGCTTCAGTGCACGCAAAACGGTCCGAACTACAACAGGAGCACCGCAACCTGCACACATTCTATGCCCTGCTGTAAATCTCTCTGGCTTTTGCGCTGTTTTCTTAAAATTATATGGCATGCTTTGCACCTCCTATTCCCTTATGCCCAAATAGTTATAAAGATTATCTATTTGACCGCTTGCAGCTATTTTTTGCAAATGATTATATACGTGCTCTATAGCATGGACATCGACATCACGGCCCCCTAAACCATATACATAGTTTATAACTTTGACTCCGTCTGCTATTCCATACATGGCACTACGCACATCCGTAAATAAAGGCCCACCAGCTGCAGAAAAGCTCTCAGCTTTATCCATGACAGCAACTGCCTTTACATGTGAAAGCGCTCTTGCAATTTCTTCAGAAGGGAAAGGCCTAAATAAGCGGATTTTTAGCAATCCCGCTTTTACACCTTTTTCGCGCAGCATATCTACTGTTTCCTTGGCTGTGCCTGCTGTTGAATTAGCTATAACCAAAGCGATATCCGCATCTTCTAATTTATATTCTTCAAACAACCCATACTGGCGGCCTGAAATCTTCGCGAACTCGTCTTGCACTTGCGATATTACTTTCTTAGCATTTTTCATAGCTTCAACCTGCTGGCGTTTATGCTCGAAATAATACGCAGGCAAATCAAACATACCCATACTAACCGGATGCTCTTTGTCTAAAAGCGAAAACTGCGGCTTATATTCTCCGACAAAGTTTTTAACAACATCATCTTCTAGAAGCATTATATTTTCCACTGAGTGGCTGGTTATAAAACCGTCATAGCAAATCATGACTGGCAACTGCACATCGGAATGTTCAGCTATCCTAACAGCCATTATCAGGCTATCATAGGCCTCCTGATTGCTTTCGTTATATATCTGTATCCATCCGGAATCCCTAGCGCCCATAGCATCGCTATGGTCATTGTGTATATTTATAGGAGCGGACAAAGCCCTGTTAACCGTCGCCATAACAATTGGCAAACGCATAGAAGCAGCTATATAAAGCATTTCCCACATCAAAGCAAATCCTTGAGAAGAAGTAGCTGTCATGGTACGCGCACCAGCTGCCTCAGCCCCTATACATGCGCTCATCGCGCTGTGCTCGCTTTCTACAGCGACAAATTCCGTATGAACTTGACCGTTAGCTACAAATTGTGAAAAATATTGCGGTATTTCAGTAGATGGCGTGATAGGATAAGCAGCTACTACATCCGGATCTATTTGTCTCATAGCATAGGCTACCGCCTCATTGCCGCTGAGTCTTTCTCTTATGGCCATATTGCAACTCCTTTCTTTAAGACATATCCTCTACAAAATCTATGGCATCAAACGGGCATACTTCAACGCATACGCCGCAACCTTTACAATGATCATAATCATATTTTATTTTTCCATTATCTGAAGGTATTATTGATGAATCAGGGCACGTTGGCCAGCACAAAAGGCATCCAGTACATTTATCTTCTTTTAATACCGGACGCATAGTACGCCAATCCCCAGTAAGGAAAGATTCTGCTCCTCCTGGCCATGGGGCTATGCCGCCTGGCGTTAAGTCGCGCCAACTTACATTCTCATGCATATCTTCTAACTTTTTAAATTCGCTCATGATATCCTTACCTCCTCCATCGCTCTCTTTAAAGCTCGCATATTGCCATCTATAACTTCTGGCTTGGTAGCAAACTTATGATGGAAGGATCCCTCCATACTCTTTAGGAACTGTTCTTTATCCACAAGGCCCGTCATGGCCATTATAGCGCCAAGCATTGGAACGTTAGGGAAATATCTGCCCAATTCCTCTTCAGATATTTTCTTAGCGTCAACTGTACCCACTTTGCCCTTATAGCCTTTAAGATAAGGCCTTATTTCTTCTGGCGACTTAGGTGTATTGACAACTATTCCGCCTGTCTCTTTTAGACCTGCTGTAACGTCCACCGATGAAAGAAGGGTCTCATCTACAACCACGACATAATCGGGTTCATAAATATTGGAATGAATTCTTATAGGCTCATCGCTTATTCTGTTATATGCCGTCAGCGGCGCTCCAGAACGCTCAGGGCCGTACTCTGGGAAACCCTGTATATACTTGCCGGTGTTGAAGAGTGCCTCAGCTAAAAGCAGGGAAGCTGTTTTTGCGCCTTGGCCACCGCGACCATGCCAGCGGATCTCTATCATTTTTCCCATATGATGCCCTGGTTTTATTATAAACCAGGTTGACACCTCCCTCGTTAAAATTGATATTATATTAGAACTTTTAGTACCAGCTTCTATATAGCCCTAACCTTTCATATTATAACAGTGCTGTTAAAACAATGTCAAGGAAAGGCTAAAATTCGCAAAATTCAAAACTCAGCCTTATCACAGCGATCGCATTTTCCGCATCCATGTAACGTGGGTTCTTCTCCAAAATAATTCAATATATAGTCTCTGCGGCAGCCCTTAAATTTACAGTACGCAACCATTTTATCTAAGCGATCTATCTCAGCAAAATATCTTTTATTATGCACGGACAAATTCACGCGCCAATATTCAAATGGCTTATTCGCCCCACAAAATTTATACTTCTTTTGCCAAGGTATATCATTATGTACTTTTTCTATGGCTCTAGCTTTTTCTAAAACTTCTACAGCTATGTTAATCGCCGAAATAGACATGTCATCTAACAAAGCTGAGATGTCCATAACACTCGCTGATGCATTTTCTTTATCTAACTTGCTAAGAGTGTTATATATTAAACGCACGTCCTCTTTGGTAGGATAATTCTTATTTATCATGAACTCTTGTAAATGCTTGTCACTTGGCTTGTATATCAATATACAGCATGCTGGGCGACCATCACGGCCTGCCCTGCCTGCTTCCTGATAATATGCTTCTAAGCTGGCCGGCATATTATAATGCAAAACGAAGCCGATATCAGGTTTGTCAATACCCATTCCGAAGGCATTAGTAGCAACTATAATAGGTATATTGCCAACCATAAAGTCGTCTTGTATGCGAATGCGCGTTTCGTCACCCAATCCTGCGTGATATGCAACTGCAGCCAGACCATCTCTTCTAAGCCTGGCTGCTATAAGTTCACATGTTTTGCGAGTCGCTGTATATATTATGCCCGGCCATCGCAACTTATTTATAGTATCTAAGAGAAAGCTTTCTCTTTGTGACTCCGATGAAACTTGTTTCACTATAAAACGCAAATTAGGGCGTTCAAAGCCAGTTACAAAGCATTGAGGATTATTAAGGCGCAATTGCTGTGCTATATCTTCTCTGACATGCGGCGTAGCAGTAGCAGTAGTGGCTATAATGGGTGGGCGTCCACTATAATCTATAGCTTGCGCTAAGCGCAAATAGTCTGGGCGAAAGTCGTGCCCCCATTGTGATATGCAGTGCGCCTCATCTACTGCAAAAAGCGATATATGTACGTTTTTTAGCGTTTCTATGAAATTATCATTCCGAAACCGCTCCGGCGCTACATAGATAAGCTTATACTTGCCGCTTTTGAATCGCCTCATACACTCCTGTTGTTGAGCGCTTGTAAGCATGCTATTTAAAAAAGCTGATGGTATACCATTGGTTCTCAAAGCGTCAACCTGGTCTTTCATAAGCGCTATTAATGGTGAAACAACTATAGCAGTACCTGGCAAAATAAGGGCTGGCAACTGATAGCACAACGATTTTCCACTACCCGTAGGCATAACAGCCAGGGTATCTCGTCCTGCCATAAGCGAACGTATAATGGCCTCCTGTTGGCCGACAAAAGCTTCGTAGCCAAAATAGCGTTTCAAGTAACGCAGGATGTTATCCGTTTCAGCCATTTATTATAGTCACCAATACCTGCCTAGGACGCGGGCCGTCAAACTCAGAAAAATATATTCCTTGCCACCGGCCAAGCGATAACTCACCATTAACTACAGGTATTATTTGAGAGCATCCGAATAAACTGGATTTTATATGAGCATCCGAATTGCCCTCAATATGAGCATAGCTACCATGCCTTGGTACCAGTTTATCAAGGTACGCTGATATATCTGAAACAACATCGGGATCCGCATTTTCATTTATAGTAATACCAGCTGTTGTATGCGGCACATATATAATGCATATGCCATCCTTTACATGTGACTGTTTCAATAAAGCTTGAACATTCCGCGTAATATCAATAAATTGTTGGCGCTGCGTAGTAACAACATCCAGCCTTTCCATGAACATAATACTTCCCTCCAAATAACAAAACGTCCATATTTCTTAATTTTGCTTTTTAAACCAATCCTGATAATTCCATTTTGAGTCTAAAGCATTTTTTACTAATGCCACGCAATTATCAAGGCCAAAACTTGATGTGTTCAGGCAAATATCATAATTCCTTAAATCTAGCATTTCCGTTCCGGTATGTGTTTTTATATAAGCCTGGCGTTCCTTATCATTCTTTTCGATAATTCTGCCAGCTTCGGCCCCAGAAACCTTATAAAGTTCAGAAACCCTTTTTATACGATCATCAACATTTGCATAGACAAAAACTCTTAAATGATGTGGATGATTGCGCAATATATAATTCCCACCGCGGCCAAGTATAATACATGAGTGAGCAGTAGCTATTTGTTCGATATACTTGGTCTCTAAAGCATACAACTCCCTATCGCTTGGCATATATCTGCCAGCAGCGGTCGTCATAGGATCAGCTAATGCCTGTTCACGAAAGAACACTTCCCAAAAAGAAGATTTTCTTTCTTCACGATCTTCTATAACTTTTTCAGAAACATTAAGAGTATCAGAAACCTTCTTTAATATTTGGCGATCAACAAAAGGGATAGAAAGCATTTCAGAGAGCTTGCTGCCGACATAGGAACCACCGCACCCCAACAAATGGCTAATCGTTATGACATACACATTTTCCATAGTTATATTACCTTTCTTATTGAAGCACTTTATATATATTATTTTATACCAAAAGCAGCTAGTATAGCAAGCACTGAGGCCCAAGCTGTTAATTCGTAATTTATATTATTATAATTGTGTATGTAAGCGGTGCAAAGCTATAATATGCCTTGAAATATTGCGTGTGTATGCTCGGTGAGTGAAGCTTAAATAGGCGTGGCCGAAGGCCTGGATGCGAAATATGGGGCTTTGTGCCGTTTACAGAGAGAAGTTTTTATAGAGATTTTAATGTGAATTTTGCAGCAAATAAAATAATTATGATATAATATGAAATATTAAAATATTCAGCCCGAAATTCTAAAAGCTCTAAAGGAAGGATATATTTAGATGTTAAGGTATCTCACTGCAGGCGAATCACATGGCCCCATGCTAACCGCAATAATCGATGGCATGCCTTCTAATGTAGAAGTAAACATCGCTGATATAAATGAGGAGCTCAAACGCCGTCAACATGGATATGGTCGCGGGGCTCGGATGAAAATAGAAAATGATACCGTAGATATAGATAGCGGCGTAATATACGGCAAAACTACCGGTGCTCCGATAGCATTGCATATAAAAAATAAAGATTGGGAAAATTGGCAATCATATATGGATGCTCAAAATTTACCAATTGATAATAAGAAAACCGTTACAAAACCCAGGCCCGGGCATGCTGACCTTTCGGGCGCTATAAAATATAATTTAAATGACATAAGGCCTATATTAGAAAGAGCAAGCGCGCGGGAAACGGCTGCTAGAGTAGCGATAGGAGCCATAGTGCGTCAATTGCTTAAGGCTTTAAGCATAGAAATATATAGTCATGTAATAGCTATAGGCTCTATATTGCTGCCTGACGGGACATATTCGCTAGATGATATAAAAAAAGCAGACGAATCACCGGTAAGATGCATAAATCCCGACATTTCTAAAGCTATGATGAGCGAAATAGATAAATATAGCAAAAATGGCGACTCGTTAGGAGGCATATTTGAAGTTATAGTATCAGGCGCACCTGTCGGATTAGGCAGTCATACACAATGGGATAAAAAATTAGACGGGTTGTTAGCCCAGGCATTTATGAGCATACAGGCCATAAAGGGCGTAGAAATAGGTCTTGGGTTTAAGGCTGCTTCTTTACCGGGTTCCATGGTACACGATGAAATATATTTTTCATCAGCAAATGGATATTATCGCCGCACAAATAATGCTGGTGGAATCGAGGGCGGTATATCCAATGGTGAAGCTATTATCGTCAGAGCCGCAATGAAGCCCATTCCCACGCTCTACAAACCTCTTAACAGCGTAGATATAATAACCAAAGAACCCTTCAAAGCCAGTATAGAACGCTCAGACACATGTGCAGTACCTGCCGCTAGTATAGTAGGCGAAGCTGTGGCAGCATGGACAATTGCTTGCGCTGTAGTGGAAAAATTTGGCGCTGATTCTCTAGAAGAGCTTAAACGAAATTATTATGGTTATATAAAGCAAATTCGCTCATGATAAAACAAAGGAGAAAATATAATGGAAACTGTACATGTGGAATTAGGCAAACGTTCCTATAACATAATAATAGGCGAAGGCTTATTATATGATTCTGCTGCTTTTTTAAAGCCTCATATAAGGGGTAATGCTCTCATCGTAACTGATGAAAATGTATCTTCGCTATATAGCGATATCGTCCTAAAATCTTTTGTCGATGCCGGCATCGAAACTACTGTGCAAATAATGCCCCCAGGAGAAACTACAAAATCCATTGATCATGCTATGCAGTTGTATACCGCTGCTCTCAACGCTGAACTAAATAGACGCTCATGCATTATAGCGTTAGGCGGAGGCGTCATAGGCGACTTAGCAGGTTTTGTCGCTGCTACTTATATGCGCGGCATAGATTTTATACAAATACCGACTACTTTACTGGCTCAAGTAGATAGCAGCGTAGGGGGCAAAGTTGCCATAAATCATCCGGCAGCTAAGAATATCATCGGTGCCTTTCATCAGCCCAAAATCGTTTTAGCAGATATCTCCACATTAAAAAGCCTTCCAAAACGTGAGCTTTCCGCTGGATTAGCCGAAGTTATAAAATATGGGGCCGGGTTAGATGAAGAATTTTTCTATTGGTTAGAAGAACATATAAGTGGTATAATAGCATTAACTAAATCGGATCTCGAATATGCCGTGAAACGTTCATGCCGTATAAAAGCAGATATAGTTGAAAAAGACGAGACCGAAGATAATCAAAGAGCATTGCTAAATTTTGGCCATACATTTGGTCATGCCATTGAAGTAATAGCGGGATACGGCACCTACCTTCATGGAGAGGCAGTGGCTATAGGCATGGTATATGCTGCCAGGTTAGCCAATGCTATGGGCTTAGTAGATATACACTATATTGAACGCCTTAAAGCCCTATTAACAGAAGCTGGATTGCCTATTGAAGCCCCCAATATAACAATAAGGAACCTCTTACCGATAATGCGGCGTGATAAAAAAATTAGTAATGGCAAATTGACATTTATATTGCCAACCGGAATAGGCCGAACAGAAGCAATTGCTTCCGTTCCTGAGAATTTGTTATTAAGTTTATAGGAGGATAATAAAATTGTTAAAACCAAGGAATGTCGTACCCAAAATGCAACCTTATATACCGGGTAAACCTATAAGTGACGTAAAACGCGAATTAGGCTTACAAAATGTTATCAAACTAGCATCAAACGAAAACCCTTTAGGTTGTTCCCCTCTTGCTAAAAAAGCGGTTCAAGACATGGTAGATGACTTAGCTTTATATCCTGATGGCAATTGCACGGAACTCAGATACGCTCTTTCTGAAAACCTTGATGTTGCTCCGGAACAGCTAATATTCGGCAATGGTTCAGACGAAATAGTAGAAATGATATCTCATGTTTACATTGAACCAGGCGATGAGGCATTAATAGGTGATGTAACATTTTCTAGATATCAGGCATCAGTAGAACTTATGGGCGGCAGCTGCAAAGAAGTGCCTCTTAAAAACCATACGTTTGATTTGGATGCTTTTTATAACGCCATCACTGATAAAACAAAAATAATATGGTTATGTAATCCAAACAACCCTACGGGCACCGTATATCACGCTGTAACGCAATTAGAATTCATAAGCGCTGTACCGAAAAATATACTAGTGGTAATAGATGAGGCTTACAACGAATATGTTACAGATCCTCTTTATCCTGAGACGATCAATTTAGTAGATCGCTTCGACAACGTTATAGTGCTAAGAACATTCTCTAAAATATATGGGTTAGCGTCATTAAGGTTAGGCTACGGTGTTACAAACCCTGAAATAGTAGACTTATTAAATCGCATCAGAGAACCATTTAATGTCAATAGCGTCGCTCAAACTGCCGCTTTGGCAGCATTAAAAGATAAAGATTTCCTCCAAAAAAGCAAAAAAAATAATGAAAGCGGCAAAAAATACCTTTATAATGCTTTCGAAGAAATGGGTCTTGAATATATACCTACTCAAGCCAATTTCATAATGGTTAATATTGGACGCGACAGCCGCCAAATTTTTAGCGAGTTGCTGAAATATGGTATAATAGTGCGTTCAGGCGACATATTCAAAATGGACAATTGGCTACGCGTAACTATCGGGACCCCCGAACAAAATCAGGCTTTCATAAATGCCTTAAAAAAAGTATTATAAAACAATTCATATAAACGGTAGAATGGTAGCATGGTAAAATATCAAATTTTTCAAAGAAAGGAAGAATGGTAATATGGTAATAGTAATGAGACCAGACGCAACCCAGGAACAGATAAACAATATATCAGAGTACCTAAAAAAGCTTGGTTTAGACGTCCATATATCAAAAGGCGCAGAATATACTATAATAGGCATAATAGGAGATAAACGCCTTTTGGGTGATACCCCGCTTGAGTTAATGCCGGGCGTAGAAAAAACCATACCCATAGCTGAACCCTACAAGCTTGTCACAAAAACATTTAAGCCTGAACCAACCGTCATTGACGTCAGGGGGCATAAGGTAGGAGGCGGCACTCTCACTGTAATAGCTGGCCCATGTGCCGTGGAAAACAAAGAACAAACCATAGAAACAGCTATAGCAGTAAAAAATGCTGGTGCTCACATGCTACGCGGCGGTGCATATAAGCCGCGCACTTCCCCCTATTCTTTTCAAGGACTAGAAGAAGAAGGATTAAAAATATTGGCTGAGGCGAGGGAAATAACAGGTTTGCCTATTGTATCAGAGGTAATTTCTCCTTCTTCTTTAGAAACGGCATTAAAATATCTCGATGTTGTGCAAATAGGTGCGCGCAATATGCAAAACTTTCAATTGCTGCGCGAAGTAGGCCAGGCCCGTATACCTGTCATATTGAAGCGGGGTATATCCGCAACCATTGAGGAATGGCTAAACGCAGCAGAATATATAATGAGCGAGGGCAATTATCAAATAATAATGTGCGAACGCGGTATACGCACCTTTGAAACAGCTACGCGTAACACATTGGACATAAGCGCTGTTCCTGTCCTTAAATCTAAAACTCATTTACCCGTTATCGTAGACCCAAGCCACGGCACCGGCAAGCGCGATCTCGTAATTCCCATGTCTTTAGCTGCAATAGCTGCTGGGGCTGATGGTATAATAGTAGAAGTGCATAGAGATCCCATGCACGCATTATCCGATGGCCCTCAATCGCTCTCGCACGATGATTTTGCAGTGCTAATGAAAAAGATAACCGCTTTATATAATGCTATGGAGCATGTAAATGGACAATACTGATGTAATCGCAGTCATAGGATTAGGTTTAATCGGGAGTTCTATAGCGCGGTCAATCAAGAATAAGATCGGTACAGCTTATATAATCGGCATAGATAAAAATGCCGATTATATAAGGGCCGCTTTAGAAGACGGTGTAATTTCAAGCGGCCATGTCATGGATAATTTTGATGTTCATATATTATCTACGGCAGATATAGTATTTATATGCACGCCATTGCGAATCATCGAGACCATAGTCTCTAACATAATTCCATACCTGAAAGCCGGGTGTATAATAACAGATACAGCCAGCGTTAAGTCACCCATAATTCAAGCTATTAAGCCTCTCATAAATGAAAAAATTTCTTTTATAGGTGGCCATCCTATGGCTGGCACAGAACAATCAGGCTACTATGCCGGCAACAGCCATATGTTAGAAAATGCTTATTATGTTCTCACGCCAATAGATAGTGCCTCCGGTGCTTTAAACAAGCTCTCTTCCATAATAACTGCCATAGGCGCTAAACCTATAGTCATGGACGCTGAAATGCACGATAATGTAGTAGCAGCTATAAGTCATATGCCTCATGTCTTAGCATCAACATTACTACAATATATTTCCAAGCATCCTCATGCTGAATATATGAAAATGCTAGCTGCAGGAGCGTTTCGTGACATGACGCGCATAGCCTCATCGGATCCACAGATGTGGCGTGACATATGCCTTGCCAATGCAAATGCAGTAAAGCAATCCTTAAATGGCCTCATAGATGTTTTAATGCAATTTAACGAAATATTAGATAAAAAAGATGAAATAGCTATAACAAGATATTTTGCTACTGCAAAAGAATGCCGTGAGTCCATAAGCGCATTCAAACCCTCATACTCGCAGTCAACTTTTGATATAATAGCTGATGTAGAAGATCGCCCGGGTATCATAGGCGAAATTGCTTCTTTAATCGGTCAACACGGCCTAAATATAAAAAACATAGCCATCTTAAATAGCCGTGAGGGCCTTCCAGGCGCTTTAAAAATCTCATTTCAAGATGAAAGCACCAGTAAAAAAGCTTTAGAAATATTGCGCAATACCGGATTTAAAGTATATACCGATTAAGCTTATTTATTAAGGAGTTTAAAATGGAAGTAACAATATCACCCAAAAAATGCATAAAAGGCCGCATAAATGTTCCTGGCGACAAATCAATATCACATAGAGCAGTAATGATAGGATCCATAGCCGATGGTATAACTACTGCAACCGGCTTTCTAATGGGTGAAGATTGTTTAAGTACTATAGCCTGCTTGAGAGAGCTGGGCGTAAAGATTGAAATAACTAGTGAAACTGTCACCGTTCACGGCGTTGGCATGCATGGCTTCGTCTCCCCTACTCAGCCTTTAAACGCAGGTAATTCGGGAACTACTATAAGGCTTCTAAGCGGCATATTAGCTGCCCAGCCTTTCGATTCCATAATAACTGGAGATGCTTCCATATTATCGCGGCCAATGATGCGCATAGTAGAACCATTGCGCCAAATGGGAGCTTGTGTTAACAGCCCTGATGGCGGTGCACATGCACCCTTGCTTATTTCTGGCCGCCCCTTACATGGTATAAATTATACCATGCCTATAGCTAGCGCTCAGGTCAAATCCGCTATATTATTGGCCGGGCTATATGCCAATAGTCCAACTACTGTGACTGAGCCCTACCCCAGCCGCGATCATACCGAAAGGATGCTTAAAGCTATGGGAGCAAATATAGAAGCCGATGAATTAAACTTTGACAAATCGCGCTCTATAACGATACACCCGACTCAAAAATTAAACGCTATCCAGATAAAGGTGCCTGGAGATATATCATCAGCAGCCTTTCTCATAACAGCTGCCATACTCTGTCCAGATTCGCATATACAAGTAACAAACGTAGGCGTAAACCCAACCCGCTCTGGCATACTCGAAGTATACAAGGCAATGGGAGCAAATATAACCTTATCTAATTTGCGCTCTTGGAATATGGAAGAAGTAGCTGATATATCCGCCTCTACCAGCAGCTTGCACGGCATAACTATGAACAGCAGTATGATACCTCGCATCATAGATGAAATACCTATAATAGCCGTAGCAGCTTCTTTAGCTAGTGGAACTACTATAATAAAAGACGCTCAAGAACTGCGTTTAAAGGAGAGCGATAGAATATTTTCTATAAGCAATATGCTGAAAAGCTTTGGGGCTGAAATTGAGCCTACTGCTGACGGCCTTATAATAAAAGGAGTCTCTGCTCTGCATGGTTGCCAAATCGATGCTAAAGGAGACCACCGAATAGCCATGGCAGCAGCTATAGCTGCTATAACCGCTAAAGGCAACAGCATTATAAAAGGAGCAGAATGCGCAGATATATCCTATCCGGGTTTTTTTGATGCTATAAAAACCCTTGGCGTATGCCGCGAGTGACTAGATTATATATTCTCCCTTTGCCTTTTCGTTTTTATACCATAAAGATGCGTAAGTAAGCTCTCTTTTTCTTTTTCAGTCATATAATCTAAATCTTTTAAAACAGCACTTATATCTGGATCACGCAATATAGAAGCAGCTGCGTCATTAGATTTATATATTTCATCTTTTATACTACGCCTCTCATCGGTACGGCAGAGCAAATAATCCACTGAAACATCAAAATAATCGGCCAAACGGCATATTATTTGGAAATCTGGCTGTCTTTTGTTGGTTTCATATAAAGAAAGGGCACTGCGCGAAATGCCTATTATAGAAGCCAACTCCTCTTGCGTTAATTTCTTTTCCTTGCGCAGTTCTACTAATCGTTTATACAGCATAAAAAATAATACCATCTCACTATGTTTTATAGTATAATTATATAAGCATGCGCTATTAACAAGCAATCATTGCTGCTAAAAGAAGCCATTTCCTTTGCGCTAAGCTGCATTATGCAGCAACACCAGCCTTTTAGCGGCTATTGACATGTATGATTTAAAGTGTATAATATTAGTAGGGATTCATGGAGGTCATGGATTCGAGTAAAGGATGTTAGTAAATGAACAACGAGAATATAAAGAGCATTGCACAGAACCGAAAAGCCCGTCATGATTATTTCATAGAAGAAGTATATGAAGCTGGCATAGAATTAACGGGAACTGAAGTAAAATCTATACGTATGGGCAAATTAAACCTAAAAGACAGCTATGCTGTCATACGCAATGGCGAAGTATGGCTAGTTGGAATGCATATAAGCCCATACGAGAAAGGCAACATATTTAATGTTGACCCAGATAGAGATAGAAGATTGTTACTAAATCGCAATGAAATAAATAAACTTATAGGATATGTTCAGCAAAAAGGATATTCACTAATACCTTTAGAAGTTTATCTAAAACACGGTTTGGTTAAAATCGCTTTAGCAGTAGCAAAGGGAAAGAAAATATACGACAAACGCGAAGCTATAGCGAGCCGAGATGCTAAACTGGATATAGAAAAAGAGTTCAAGGAACGACAACGCTATTAAAACACGGGGGCGTATTGGTTTCGACGAGGATAATGGTATCAAGAGCAGCGAGCAGTGGCCAGGACCACTATAAAACCTGAACAAAAAGTAATTGCGAACGATAAAGCAGAATTAGCTTTAGCTGCTTAATGCAGCTAACGTCCCCCTTATGCTTCCCGCAGCGTAAGAGTCGGGCGTCGATATAGCGGGGAACGCATCTGCTTAAGCTTTGCGGCAGATGTGATTATATGAAGCTAGCCGACTGCATATCCAGTGATCGGGAGATGCAGAAGGCGAAGATTAAAACGATCACTGCGCTCGGAGATACTCTTGGGGCCATGTCTTCGGACAGGGGTTCGACTCCCCTCGCCTCCACCATAAAAACTTAAATATTGATACAATAGAAACTCCTTGATTTCAAGGAGTTTTGTTGTTTTCACCCTATTATACAGCATTGTGTTATAATAATTGTGTTATAATAAAACATGATGAAATTATATAAAAATGAGGAGTGTGTAAGGGGCCTTCCCTTTTAAATTATGAACAAGATAAATATAGAAAATCTTAAAAATAAACATATCCACTTCATAGGTATAGGCGGTATAAGCATGAGCGGCTTAGCTCAGATACTAATAAATTGTGGTTGTACAGTAAGCGGTTCTGACGTAAAAGCATCAAATTTGACTCAAAAGCTCAACAATCTAGGTGCATTCGTATATATAGGCCATAGCCCTAATAATGTAAAAGGTGCAGATTTAGTAGTTTACACAGCTGCAATACATAATGATAATCCCGAATTACAAGAAGCGATAAAATTGGGAATTCCCATAATAGATAGAGCAACATTCTTAGGTAAAATAATGAAAAACTATAGCAAAGGCATAGCTGTGGCTGGAACCCATGGAAAAACCACTACTACCTCAATAATAGCAACTATATTACAATATGCGAACTTAGACCCTACAGTTTTGGTAGGAGGGGAACTCGACGCTATAGGCGGCAACGTCAGAGTAGGCCAAAGTGAATACTTTGTCACTGAAGCTTGCGAGTATGTCGGCAGTTTTTTGAAATTCTACCCTTATATAGCGGTTGTATTAAACATAGATAGAGACCATTTAGACTATTTCAAGAATTTGGATGAAATATATGAAGCCTTCTTCTCTTTTGCTAAATTAACACCAAGCGATGGTTATGTTGTGGGATGCGCCGATGATCCTCTTGTAGAAAAATTATTGAGTAAAATGCCAAGCAAAGCCATATCTTATGGCATAGATAAAAAAGCACAATGGATGGCCAGTGATATAACATTTGATAAAAATGGCTGCTCATCTTTTAATGTGTTATGCAACAACAAAGATATAGGGCGTTTCTCTTTACATGTTCCAGGCAGACATAATGTTTATAATGCTCTAGCTGCTATAGCAGTCGCATCTTTATGTAATATAGATATGGAAACAGCAAGAGAGGGTTTGCTGCTTTATAAAGGCGCTCATAGGCGTTTTGAAATAAAGGGCCAGCTAGCCCATAATATTACTATAATAGACGACTATGCTCATCATCCTACCGAAATAAAAGCAACGATAAACGCAGCGTTAAATTATCCGCACAACAAAATTTGGTGCATATTCCAACCACATACTTATACACGAACTAAAATGTTGATAAATGAATTTGCTTCTGCTTTTAAAGGCGTAGATCATTTAATAATAAGCGATATATATGCAGCACGTGAAGCAGATGACGGTTCAGTTAATGCCGCTGACTTAGTGGCAAGAATAAATCAGAACGGTCAACGCGCTATATATATTAGTGATTTTTCACAAATCGAACATTATATTTCCGAAAATTGCCAGCCTGGTGATATTATCATTACAATGGGCGCTGGCGACATATATAAAGTTGGTGAAGATCTGTTAAAGCAAGTTGCAGAAATAGGCCGTGCAGTTTAAATTTTTAGCTTGTTCAACCTGCTTTTGTATCGCTTAGCTTTAACTATGTCATCATCATTTATTGAATAAGGGCTATAACGAGCTTTTTTATATAACTCTGTCAAATAGGCAAAATCAGGATCGACATCTGGACATCGGGTTTTTACAGCATAATATATATCATCCGGCGTTTGCTGGGGCTTTATTTCACATCCTCTATTCGCAAATTTTTTCACGATCTGCGCATAAATAAACCGGACATATTGCTGAGGCGTTTCAAAGCGCCTCAGCATATGCTTCATGCGCCTTCTCATTTCGTCTGCTAACGACAGCTTTTTACCAGTTATTTCCTCAGTATCAAATACAAATTTTCTCTCTTCATCTGCATTCACATATCTGCCAGTCATGGAAACAATCCAATTTTTTACCATTTTAATGAGCAAATATATCAAAAATATAGCTATGGCCACTGCCGTTATATAATACATTACTTCCATAATAATTCTTAAAATGTTAGCAAAAGCCGAGGTCTCGCCATTCCCTAATTGGCTTAGATCTGGAGCAGATATCCCTTCCCCACCTGATGATGCTTCATACAAACTGTTTATTAAATTAAATATCCACTTTATAACCGTGTATATAACATAGCGCAGGCCAATACCTATATATATGGCAACCCATGACATAAAGTTCACTACCGCTTTAATCTCAAACGCTAATACAATAATGCCTATAAGTATGAGTGAAAATATGAGATTCCTAAGTCTCACATCTCTATGGGTTGTATACGCCTCCGCATTCATCATGTCTAGCATTCGCAACAGCTGAAGTTGGTTTAATATAATTATAGAAGCTGCTATAAAGGCAATAGCGCACCATAGAATATCCCTGCTAAACCAGCGCGTGTCAGAAAAATAAAATGAAAATGAAAATGCTGCAGCCAATACTACAATACCTGAAATGAACTTAGATTGCGTAAAAGAAATCCTTATATCACGCACAGCAAAGAAAACCCCTCTAATATAACATATCATCAAATATAGTCCGAATAAAACCGCGAAAAATGGGCCTTCCTTCATCCATAAAATTGCTAACATAACAGACACTGCTATTAAGCCAAAAAGATAAGCTGATACTTTGTATATGGATTTATATTTTAACAACAGGTAATCGGTTACAAATAACCCTGCAAGCAAAAATAGTATCATAAATGGAAGAAATTCAAAAAACTTTTTATCTCCGAAAATCGCATAATACAGAAGAAACATCCATGGCATATACATAATAAATTCTGCAACTGCTTCTAATGATTTAAAACCAGCGCGTTTCAATAATCCACTCATTCTGCTGTAGCACCTTCTTCAGCTATAATATAAACATCGACATCATTGATATTATAAGATTCCCAATCTATCTTTTCCATCATGGCTAAACGAACCGATATGCGGCTTTTATCTATATCCTCTATAGCAGCCGCTAAATCATCATCAAGATACGAGGTTAATATCAAAACATCTGCATTATAAGGTATTTTGTCTATTTGAGCGGCTAAAAAAATATCAAATTCGCCAGTATATTCGAAAGTCAACCTCGCTAAATTATCAAGTATGAGCGTCATATGCTCATTACTACAGGCCAATGGGGTTTCCATGTATTCATTATAACCTTTGAGTATACCATTGCTCATAACAGAGACTGGTATACCACTGTCTATGGCTTTGCGAGCAAGAGAGGCACATAACCTTATGCTCTGCTCCAATATATCGTAATTTATCCATGAGGATTTATAAATCACGTTAAGCATTATTATAAGACTAGCAGAAGCTGTAAAATCGTGTTTTACAACTTGTAGCTTCTGATGACGCGCTGTAGCCAGCCAATTTATTTTATTCAAACTATCAGTAGGCAAGTAATCTCGAAAACCTGCTATAAAAAAGGGATCTTCCACTATCCAGCGTTTTACTATCATCTCTCCATTTGCAAGCCTAGCGGGTATAAGGACATCGTCTACTTCTACAAAATGTGGGTATACAGAAATGCTCATATTCGAAGGCGCGCTATTATAGCACCGACGGCCGCTTAGCACATCTCCAGATATCATATCTACATTGTCTATAATATAATAACCGCGCTTTGTACAATCTATTACATATTTACAAGTAACCTGCTGATATGGCAATAAAGAAAATAAGCGCTGATAATACTGTTTATCACTTATATCTACAAAAGTGGTATTGCGAAATTTCAACTCAAGCGGCAATTGAAGTCTTATTTTGAGCCATAAAACCGGCAATGGCTTCGCGTTAACAATTTGTTCAATAAGGCGAACGTTTTCTCCTTCAAAGGCAGCATCGCGATCAAATTTGCAAACATATGAAACACGTCTTAACGCATAGTGTGAAAATAATCTGTCTCCTGCAAATACTACGATAACAAGGGCTATTACAAGCCATATGAATTCCATATATGCAACACCCTCTAAATTTCTTGCAAGTTTTCCGTCGGAACAGGCACCTCGTTTAAAACTCCGTTTATTATCTCTTCACTAGCAGCACCCCGTACCCTAGCGCTACCTTTTAAGATAAGACGATGGCTTAACACTGAAACTGCTATATCCTTAACATCATCCGGCAATACATAATCCCTGCCTTTCAGCAAGGCCCATACTTGTGCCGCTTTCATTGCAGCTAAACATCCTCTGGGGCTTACCCCAAGAGCTACGCCATCGTGCTTTCTCGTTGCTTCAGCTATGCTTAATATATATTCTTTAACTGGATCACTAACAAAAACTGTACTAAAGTTCTTCTGCGCCTCGCTTATTTGCTCTGCGCTGCCCACGGCTCTCATATGATCTAAGGGATTGTCACCGTTAAATCTATTCAATATCTTCTTTCCTTCTTCAAGAGTCGGATAACCGATTTTTATTTTCATCAAAAACCTATCCAATTGCGCTTCTGGCAGAGGAAAAGTACCTTGAATCTCTACAGGGTTTTGCGTAGCTATTACGAAAAACGGCTGTTTTAAAATATGCGTTTCACCATCTATAGTGACTTGCCTTTCTTCCATACATTCCAACAAACTAGATTGCGTTCGCGGTGTAGCTCTATTTATCTCATCAGCCAATAATATTTGAGAAAATATTGGTCCCGGACGGAATACAAACTCGCTGAGCTTTTGATTATAAAAATTTATACCCGTTAAATCTGAAGGCAAAAGATCGGGCGTAAATTGTATACGCTTAAATTCAGCGTCTATCGAACGTGCCAAGCTTTTCGCCATCATAGTTTTGCCCATCCCGGGAACATCTTCTAACAATACATGACCACCTGCTATAAGGGCTGTGAGCAACAAATCCATAACATCGCTTTTACCTACTATCACTTTAGAAATGTTAGCCTTTATATCATTTGCTAGACCTCTTATTTCATCTAATTGCATCTAAAAGACCTCCGCTTAACTTTCTAATCATTTGACTTATTTTACCACATTTGCGCATAAATATGATACAATATATGGAAGTTTTGTATCATTTGTAACAAAAATTTGGCAGCGTTGCTGATTTATTAATTGTAAAATCTTTACAAATATGAAAGAGAAATTTATATGATCGTTTCTGGAATAATAGCAGAATATAACCCCTTGCACAATGGCCATCTATACCATATAAATGCTACACGGCAATTAACAGGCGCAGATTATATAGTCTGCGTAATGAGCAGCAATTTTGTACAACGTGGAGAAGCTGCTATCGTAAACAAATGGTTTAGAACACAGATGGCGTTAGCTGCTGGAATAGATATTGTAATAGAGCTGCCCTGCTTATACGCTACGCAAAATGCTGAACAGTTCGCTTTTAACGCTGTCAAATTACTAAACAGCACTGGCATAATAGATTATCTGTGTTTTGGCAGCGAATCAGGCGACTTATCATCGCTTATAACAACTGCTAACTTACTGCACGATGAGCCTCTAAAGCTAAAGTCTGTGATAAAAGAAAAATTGTCTCAGGGAATGTCTTATCCAAGCGCTATTGCTCAGGCTCTGTCTTATATAAATTCAGATTTCTCTTTAACGCCTAACAATATATTAGCTCTGGAGTATATTAAAGCATTAAAAAAATTAAATAGTCAAATAAAGCCAGTAACTGTAAAACGGCTATATTCTTCTTATAATAGCACTGCCCTGCAAGGGGAAATCTCTAGCGCTACTTCCATAAGGAAAACAATCCTTGAACGCAGTCTGGCATATGAAGGTATTCAACGCGCAATACCAGAATTTTCCAAATCTATACTCTCAAATGCTTTTCAGCGCGGATATGGCCCCATATCAATGGATGCCATCTTATTGGTTATATTGCATGAATTAAGGAAAATGCCGCTTACGCAATTAAGAAACATTTCTGATATATCTGAGGGATTGGAATATCGTATAAAAAAAGCAGCTAAAGAAGCCGGAACATTTGAGATGCTGATAAAACTCGCAAAGACCAAGCGCTATACATGGGCTCGCATACAGCGCGCCATCATTCATGCTATGCTAGGAATAACCGATGAAATGATTCATAATTTGCACATTGAAGGCGGCCCTCAGTATATCCGCATATTGGGTTTCTCTGAAAGCGGAAGAAAACTACTTAAACACATAGACGCAAAGTGTTCTTTGCCCATTTTATCTAAAGCAGCCGATTATAAAAATGTATTGCCTGCTATAGGACGCACCCTTTTCGAAACAGAAATATATGCAACGGACCTCTATTCCCTTGCTTATCCAAACGCTGAGCTCCGACGTGCCGGCAATGAATTTACACAAGATTTATACCATATATAAGCCATCAAGTTTGATGATAGCTTTTCTTAAGTTCCGCGCGGTCCTTTCTTATATCGTCTAATAGCGTTGATATGTATATATCGAGCTTGTTTAATACCTCATCCGCATAATCGTTAGCACCTAATCTTATCTCTCTCGCATTTTTTTGCGCATTGTTTATTATCTCCCGCGCCCGCTCATAGGCTTTTTTGGTTATCTCATTCTGATCTACTAGGGCCTGGGCTTGAGCTTGGGCCTCATGTATGATATTCTCCGCTTGCTTTTGCGCATCTGCTATTATATCATTTTTTTCGTTCATTATCACTTGCGCTTGTTTAAAATCATCGGGCAAGCGTATGCGTATTTCTTTTATAAGTTCTAAACATTGTTCTCTATTTATCATTGCCCTTGAGGTAAAAGGCACAGTACCGCCTTTTTCCAGCTCGTCTTCAAGTTTCTCCAATAACAACATTACATCATCCATCTTTATTCTCACCCTTTTCTTTTAAAACACGCGTTATTTCCGGAAGTATTGCATCTGGCACTAGTCCCTTTATGCACCCGCCTAAGTTGCCAACCTCTTTGACCATACTCGAACTCAGATAAGAATAACGCACATTAGTCATCATAAACACAGTCTCTATGCCATCGTCTAATTTTTTATTCATGAGAGCCATTTGAAATTCATGCTCAAAATCCGAAACTGCCCGCAAACCCCTTATTATAACCGATGCACCTTTTATATGCATATAATCTATGAGCAGACCTGAAAAGCTGTCGACTTCTACGTTCTCCATATTGCTTAGCACTTTTTCTAAAAAGCCTACTCTTTCACTCAGGGCAAAAACTGGAGTTTTATTTGGGTTCACTACTACAGCAACAATAACTTTGTCGAACATCCTCGCTGCGCGGCGAATTATATCTATGTGGCCGTTAGTCACAGGGTCAAAGCTTCCGGGATACACGCATACCCTCAATTATCGCTCCTCCTTACAAAATCTAATATAGTATCGCCATATGATTTTTCTTTATAGATATACCCTTCACTATTGTTAAGCGTTAATATTTCGCGCTTGCTGCGCTGTACTACTAATATGCCTTCTTCTTTCAATATGTTTGATGTTATCACTGCATGAACAACTCTAGATACATAATCTAATTCATACGGCGGATCCATAAATATTATATCAAAGTCAACCCTTTTTCGCTTAAAAAATTCTATCGACTCTAGTGCGTCCATTAATATGATCCCTGCGTTATCGCTAAATTTTAAAGCAATAGCATTTTCCTTAATAAGGCGAATGCATTTAGGATTATTATCTACAAAATAAACTTTTTTTGCTCCACGGCTTAAGGCTTCTAAGCCTACATTGCCTATGCCGGCAAATAAATCCAAGAATGTAGCTTCTGTTATATAAGGTGCTAGCACATTAAAAAGAGCTTCCTTGACCATCTCAGTCGTCGGCCTTACCCCTTTGAATTTAGGTGTTATTAATTTATGCCCCTTTGCTGTACCTGCCGTAATCCTCATCATAACCATTCTCCATCAATTGAGTGTAATATCTTCTATATCGTTTAGAAATTGGCGCTTTATGCGCTGTTCTAGCAAAAGCTTGCTGCGCCCATCCAACGCTGCCAAACCATCTGCTACTAGTTGCACAGCCTCTTTGCTATGCTTGAGCAATTCTATGTCTGTGAATATATCCGCTAGTCTTAGCTCCGTTATCCCATGCTGTTGCAATCCTAGCAGTTGACCAGGTCCACGCAATTGCATATCTTGTTCAGCAATTTTAAAACCATCATGTAGTTTGGTCAATATCCTTAAACGCTGTCCAGCTCCGGAATTGCCCGCATTCGATACTAAGAAGCAATAAGATTTTGCTTTACCGCGGCCTACACGACCGCGCAATTGGTGAAGTTGTGCTAATCCAAAGCGTTCGGCATTTTCTATTACCATGATGGTGGCATTTGGCACATCAACGCCTACTTCTATCACAGTAGTACCAACTAGCACCTTTATATCTCCATTTTTAAATGCTTCCATAATATTATTCTTATCGTCTTGCGGCATTTGACCATGTATAAGGCCGATTTTATCGCCAAATACACCATTTTTTCTTAACTGCCCGTACATCTCTTCAGCTGATATTGCATCAACAATATCAGACTGCTCAACCAGCGGGCATATTATATAAGCTTGGTGGCCCAATTTTATCTCTTGCTTTATAAAAGCATAAAGCTTATCGTGCATAGACGGAGGCATCACGAATGTCTCTACGGGTTGGCGGCCAGGCGGCATTTCGTCTATTATGGAAACATCCAAATCGCCATAAAATATCAGCGCCATGCTGCGCGGTATAGGCGTAGCAGACATGACTAATACATGGGGGCTCATTCCTTTTTTCTCCAGCGCTGCGCGTTGCCTTACTCCGAACCGATGCTGTTCATCTGTTATAACCAAACCTAATTTGTTAAATTCGACACTGTCTTGTATAACAGCATGTGTTCCTACAACAATGTTTACTTTTCCACTTCGTATTGCTTCTAAAGTTTCGCTCTTTCTAGAAAGCGGCATACTTCCACTCAGCAAAACCACGCTGATATCATATCCATCAAAAAATTTTTGCAAGGTTTGAAAGTGTTGTTCCGCCAATATTTCCGTTGGAGCCATCATAGCACCTTGGTAGCCGTTCGCTACTGCTACATATAAGGCGAGCACGGCTAATATAGTCTTTCCGCAGCCTACATCCCCTTGAACCAGCCTATTCATGGGTTTGGTACTCGCCATATCCATTAATATTTCATCTAAGACGCGGCGCTGTGCACCTGTTAAAGCAAAAGGAAGCCTATCAATGAAGGCTTCCAATCCAATATCTGTTGTTTTAAAAGGCGTACCTGTTTTCTGAGCATCGTTTTGTTTTTTCATGCTGTAAAATCCAAGCTGCATACAAAAAAGCTCATCAAAGGCTAAACGCCTTCGCGCAAGATCAAGAGCTTGCTTGTCCTTTGGAAAGTGTATATTGCTCAAAGCAAAGTTTATCTCAGCAAGATTATACCGTTCTCTAATAGCTATTGGCAAGTACTCTTCCCATCGTCCCGATATTAAATCCAAAGCGTTTTTTATTATATTTCTCAATATTTTCTGAGACAACTCTGCTGTTGCAGGATATATAGGCATTAATGCAGTATCATTCTTGTCATCGGGTGATGACACCTCTTCCCATTGAGGATTTAACAGCTGTATCTCCCCATAACCTATATTTACCTTACCGCGCATAAAATAGCTTTTTTTAGTAATAATGCTTTTCTCAATGAATTTTTGATTATACCAAACCGCATATGCCGATGCTGTATTATCTTTGATAGGTATTTTAGTTATAGTAAGATTAGGTCTAGGACGTAAATGGTGTGGCGGGCCTGTAACTTCGCACACAACATTTACAACATCCCCGCTGCGCCAATTGCTTATAGGCGAAACCTCGGTCCGATCCTCATAATCGCGTGGGAAATGATATACAAGATCGGCCAAAGTATATATGCCAAGCTTATTGAGCAATTTAGCACGCCTTGGACCTACTCCCCTTATATATTGTACCGGCATATCCGGAGCAAAATCCATTAAAGCTCTATCCCCTCTACTGTAACATTGACTACAGTAGGCTCTAAGCCGGTAAAATCATAGACGCTTTTCCGAACAGCGTCTATCAAAGCTTTCGCAGTTTTTTCTATCGGCATACCGAATTTTATTGCAACGTATAAATCTATGATTAATTGATCTTCTTTATTAGTAACGCGGACATTCTTTGTCATGCTCTTTATACCTTCACATTGGCTAGCTGCAAGGTTTGCTATTCTGGCTATAACATCATCCGCCACTTCTATTTTCCCAAGTTCATTTGCTATATTCATAAGCTTTCCTCCTTACGAACAGATTTCGTTAATATTGTACTCCATGGCCTGAGTATTGTCAAACCGTCTCAATAATGATAAAATAGAATTTGTTTCTGTATAGAGGGAGGTATTGAATATGGCAAGAGAATGTACTGTATGCCACAAAAGCGTAGCTTATGGTAATGCTATAAGCCATTCGCACAGGCGCAGCAACAGACGCTGGGAACCGAATCTGAGAAGAGTGCGCATACTCGTAAACGGTGCGCCAAAGAGGGCATATGTATGCACGCGTTGCCTACGCTCGGGAAAGGTTCAACGCGCTATATAAATAGACGGGAAGACGCTTTTAAGCGCTTCCCGTCTATTTATATTTTCCGGGTATGCACAGCTAATAGCCAGCCTCCACTCAACTTTACCGAAGCCGTATCCGATGTAAATACATTGCTTACCCCAAATGGATAGCCAAATGGAAACGCTCTGTCCTTTACAGCGTAATGGAGACCATTGGTTTCTATTATAACGATGCCATTTCCTAATGGCAATAATGAAAGCAAGTCACCGGGCCGCCCAGTTATCTTAACAACATCATCGCTTACATAAAGAGTGCTTTTATCATCTATTATACGAGCAGTGATACCGCGCTGCTTAAGCATTGCAAGTAAAGATACATTGGCAAAAGCATGATCAAACCGGCCGCCTAGAGCTGCATAAAGCGTTACATCAACGCATCCATTTTTGAGGCAATAGTTGAGCGCTAAATGCGTATCAGTTTCATCTTTATCCTTTGAATACTTTATAAACTCGACGCCTTTTGACTCAAAATAGGCTTTTGCTTCACAGCTTATGGAATCCAGATCACCTATTATGCAGTCGGGTATTATATCTGCCTTATATGCATAATTGCTGCCACCGTCAGCACAAACTATTATATCCGCATCAATAGCCTTAATATCATTATAATCATCTATTATGCCGTTGCATATAACAGCAGCTCTCATAAAGACATGCCCTCTGTCATGCGGCATTTAAAAGCTGATGCATTCTTAGTAATGTCTCCCTCGCTTACTATAGCTGAGCCAGTTACTATAACGTTAGCGCCCGCTAATATCACTTCATGGACATTATCCAGGTTTATCCCGCCATCTACTTCTATATCAAATTCTAACGCCCGTTTGTCTCTTATATTTTTTAATTCGGATATCTTAGACATCATTGAAGGTATAAAGCGCTGTCCACCAAATCCGGGATTTACCGTCATGAGAAGCACCATGTCCACTTCATCCATAACATATTCGAGCGAAGCAAGAGGCGTAGCTGGATTTAATGCAACAGCCGCTTTCATGTTATACCCTTTTATCATATCTAATACTCGTAAAGGGTGGCGCATAGTTTCCATATGCACCGTTATGGAATCAGCTCCTGCTTGGGCAAATACTGTTATATAATCCTCAGGATTCTCTATCATAAGATGGACATCCATGAACATATTCACATGAGCCTTTATAGCTTTCAGCACCATCGGGCCAATGCTTATATTAGGCACAAAATGGCCATCCATAACATCTATGTGTATACCATCAGCCCCGCCTTTTTGCAGTTGCGTAACAGCCTGTCCTAAATTAAAAAAATCTGCTGATAATATAGAAGGTATAAGCTTTACCATTTGACAAATCCTTTCTCTCGTTCTAATTCCTCTTGTATCGCAACATAGCGCTCGTATCTGCCTTTATCTATGAGACCGTGCTCTGCAGCATCTCGTATAGCACAATCCGGCTCTTTAAGATGAAGACAATCTTTAAAGCGGCAGCCATCAGCATATTTTAAAAATTCTCTATAAAAGGTTGCGGCTTCATATTTCGTAAGCTGCAATTCATAAGCATTAAAACCTGGCGTATCCGCTATCATACCGCCATCTGTATTGAGCAGCTCCACATGGCGCGTAGTATGCCTGCCCAGGCCCGCTTTAACGCTCACTTCTCCAACTTCCATACGCTCTTGACCGCACAATGCATTTATAAGACTAGACTTACCTACGCCAGATTGTCCAGCCATGACTGATATTTTCCCTTTTAAAAGCGCTTTGATTTCTTGTATTCCACTAACAGGTTCTTTTGTGCTGGTGTATGCCACATTATATCCTGCTGCTTCGTAAACATTCCCTAAGGAAAGGTATTCATTAGGCGAGTCCGCCAAATCAATCTTGTTAATGCATATTATTATATCCAAATTTTGTTTTTCAGCCGTCAATATCAGCTTATCTAATTGAAACAAATTTGGAGCAGGCTGTTTTACAGATACTACTGCTATCATTTGATCAACATTAGCTACTGGCGGACGCGATAAGACATTACGCCTAGGCATTATTTCATCTATAACTGCTGTTTGATCTTCTAAAACCCTAATAATCACCCTATCCCCTACCATAGGCGTTATATTAAGCTTTCTAAACTTACCCCTAGCCTTGCAATCATATATAACCTTATCTACTGCTACCTTATATAATCCTCCTACACCTTTAATAATTACGCCTTCTAGACTCATGAACCCTCCTTTGTAAAATCTACATCTATGCTCTTGTACAATTGATCAAATATATATACCTCAACAACAGCTTTGTTTTGACCCTCTACGCTTAATTTCAGCTGTTTTTCACCATCTTTATGCGTATCCTGGTAGATAACTTTCGTTACGTCTCCCTCTTTCTGTAATACTTTTATATCGTACTCTGCAACAGAATTATTAGGATCCTGCGGATCAGGCCAACTGTCTGGCAAATCTACTGATACGGTCTTTGGTGAATATATTTTTGGCTTACCGCTGCTAACCCAAAAATCGACTGTTGTACCCTCTGGCACTTCGGTATTAGCCACTGGGCTCTGCTTTATTATGGTATCTTTATCATATGAGCTGTCCTGGCGTATAATACGGCCAATCTTTAGGTTATACGATTGTAATGCTTTTTCAGCATCGCTCAAAAGCTGATTGGTAAAATCTGGCACAGTAACTGTAACGGTTTGCGGACCATCGCTGACCACATAATCTACCGTTATATCATCTCCAGTCACCTTTATTCCAGCCTTAGGATTCTGGTCAATTACATATCCAACTGGATATTCATCGCTATATTGATGCCGCACTTCTCCAGGTTTGAGCCCTGCTTTTTCAAGTATAATTTCAGCCTCATTTTCAGTTTTATTTATTATAGATGGCACTTCTATTTCTTGAATGCCTCGGCTGACTACAACATCTACCGTCGAGCCTTTTTTTACCACAGTGCCAGCTTCAGGCTGCTGCGAAATAATATAACCTTCCGGCACATTGTCATCATATTGTCTATCCGCAACGTTCATAGTAAGGCCTAAGCCCTCTAACTGCTGCTTGGCTGCATTTTCTTCTTCTTTAACAACTGATGGTATGGTAACCTCAGGCACGGCAAAATAATCATTAAATACCTTCATAGCAGAAAATGCGCCAACAGCAAGAATAGCTATTATAATGCCTACAATAGCAGCTATTTTCCATCCCTTTGAAACAGATCTCTCCTTTATTGGTTCTGGCGGAAGATTTTCCCGTATTATCGGCATAGTACGCGTAGATTCTAACAAGGGATTGGCCATATTTACAAAATCGCCATGAGGCTCACGTAAAACACGCCTCAAGTCTAGAATCATTTCAGCGGCACTATCATAACGCCTTTCTCTTTCCTTTTGCATGGCCTTCATTATTACCTGATTAAGCGCCAACGGTACATTAGGATTGATTTCTATAGCCGGCTTTGGATCTTCATGCAAATGTTTTAACGCAATAGCAACAGCATTATCACCCTCAAATGGTACTCTGCCGGTAACCATTTCATATAGTACCACGCCTAAAGAATAGATATCCGACCTTGCATCTATATAGCCGCCTCTTGCCTGCTCTGGAGAAAGATAATGCACTGAGCCCATTGTATTAGTATCATATAGTGTAGCAGACGCATCGCTAACAGCTTTAGCAATGCCGAAATCCGCTACCTTCACTACCCCGTCGCTTGTAAGCATTATGTTTTGCGGCTTTATATCCCTATGTATTATGCCATGCTTATGAGCATGATCTAACGCCGCACATATCTGTATTGCTATATTCACAGCCGTTTCATAGGACAACGGCGCGTCTTTTTTTATAACATCCTTTAATGTCGGCCCGTCAATATATTCCATGACAATATAGCGCACATCATCATTACCTATATCGTATATGCTAACTATATTATTATGTGAAAGCGAGGCGGCCGCTTGTGCTTCCTTTCTGAAACGCTGTATAAATTCTTCGTTATTAGCGTATTCGGGACGCAATACTTTAACAGCCACATCGCGCCCGAGCAAACGGCAATGAGCCCTGTATACAACAGCCATACCGCCTTCTCCTATTTTATCGACTATCTCATAGCGACCGCCTAACATTCTCCCAATTAATGAATCCATCGCATTTCTCCCATCTAGCATTGCTGAAATAATATAACGGTTATATTATCGAGACCGCCTCTTTCATTAGCTAGCTTCATCATATCGTATGCTTTATCATTCAAATCTTTATCAGCGGAATAACAAATATGCCATATTTCATCATCGCTTAAGTGGCACGTTAAGCCATCAGTACATAACATAAATATATCTCCTGGATTGTAAATTACATGCATATTATCTATTTGTATATTTTCTTCAATGCCAAGAGCTCTAGTAATTATATTGCGCTGTGGATGGGCTGCCGCCTCAGCTTTTGTTATTTTCCCTTGATTAACCATTTCCTGTACTAATGAATGGTCTTCCGTAAGCTGTTGTATGCCGTTAGCTGTTATCATATAAGCTCTGCTATCGCCTATATGCGCTATATATATCAGGTTATCCACTACCCAGGCTGCCGTCATGGTCGTACCCATGCCCTCGTATTGTTCATATTGGGAAGAAAGTTCTAGCAATCGTTTATTAGCAAACATCATAGCATCCGATAACAGGTTCAAATAACGCTCACCATACTCATCTTTATAATGCGTTACATAATCAACGGCCGCATTTACAGCAATATAACTAGCCACATCGCCAGCGTTATGCCCACCCATTCCATCTGCTATTATCATGACATTGTCATTTAATTTTTTACCATCGGGTATGAAATAATAATCTTCATTATGGCTGCGCACTTTTCCCCTATCACTTACGGCTATAATACCCATATAATTCCTCCGTCTAATTGCGCGCGGATTGTTGTCGCCGAAGTTGTCCGCACGCTGCATCTATATCGCTTCCCATACGCCTTCTTATACTCACTGGTATGCCCTTTCCATTTAATATATCATAAAAACGTTTAACGGTTTTTTCGTTCGAAGCACAGAATTCGCTTTCCTCAACACCATTAAAGCGTATCAAATTTACATGGCACAGTCTGCCCTTTAAAATATCTGCCAGCTTATATGCATGCTCTGGCATATCATTTATGTCTTTCAGCATTACATATTCAAAGGTAATTCTTCTTCCAGTAACCCTAGCGTAAAAATCGCACGCCTCCAACAAGTCAACAATGGGATAAGCCTTGGCTACAGGCATGATATTTCGGCGGACAAGATCATTTGGAGCATGTAATGATACAGCTAAGGTCACTGGAATGCCCTCTTTAGCAAGATCATATATCCGCGGCACTATACCGCAGGTAGATAATGTCATGTTCCTATAACTCATATTTAAACCTTCATGTAAAAGGCGCATAAAAGCAACGCTTTCCTCATAGTTGTCCAATGGCTCTCCGCTGCCCATCAGGACCACATGCGAAATTTTATCCCCGATATTCTTTTGCATCTGCAAAACCTGCTCTATCATCTCGCCTCTATCTAAATTGCGCTTTAGCCCTTTTATGGTAGAAGCACAAAAAGCACATCCCATCCTGCAGCCTGCCTGCGTAGACACACATGCGCTGTTGCCATATTTATAACGCATAAGGACAGCCTCGACCATCTCATTATCTTTTAGCAAAAATAAATATTTATTGGCACTGCCATCAGAGGATTGTTGGTATTTACAAATTTTCGCCGAATACATGCAACAATGCTCATTTAATTTTTGGCGAAACGAAAGTGGCAAATCAGTCATTTCTTCAACGCTTTCCGCGCCTTTATAAATCCAATTAAAAATCTGACGCCCTCGATAACAGGGCTGCCCCATGCTTTGAACCAAATCGCATAGCTCAGCTAAAGTCAAGCTCTTTAATTCCACTAGCTCGTTCATATATCTCACCGTTTCCTTAGCAATCGAGCTATAAAGAAACCGTCGACCTTATCTTCATTAGGATAAAGCTGCACCCATTTATCATCTCTATAATCGAATTTACCTATTCCATCGGGCAAATATTTATACACGTCATCTAAAACAAACTCGTCGTGAGCAGTCAAAAAATCACTTATCATATTCTGATTCTCCAAAACATCGATCGTGCACGTACTGTATATAAGAGCACCGCCTGGTTTCACATAACGGCTGCAGGTGTTGAGAAGCCTGCGCTGTATATCGGTTAGACTCTTGATATCCTTTTCGCTCCTGAGCCATTTTATGTCCGGTTTCCGCCGTATTATCCCCAGACCTGAACAAGGAGCATCTATTAAAACAATATCCGCCAAATCCCGCCATTCCTCGTTATACACTGTGCTATCATAGCATAGCGGTTCCACGCATGTTATACCTAGCGCGGCACATCGTTCCTTTATCAGCTCAACGCGTTGAGGATATATATCCAATGCCATTATACGGCCATTATTTTGTACAAGCTGGGCCATATGCGCAGTCTTACCACCAGGCGCCGCGCATGCGTCTATTATAAAGCACCCCGGCTTTGGTGCCACAGCATGTGAAACCATCATGGAGGCTTCGCTTTGCACTGTAAAAAAGCCGCCCGCATAACCTGGAAGGCTTTCTATATCTAAGCTCCGTTCTATGGTAATCGCTTCAGACAAATATACGCCATCTGAGCAGGGCACGCCATTTTCAGCAAAAAGCCTTAAAAGCTCGTCGCGCGATATCTTAAGTTCATTTACTCTGATAGTAAGCGGAGCTCTGATGTTTTGAGATGCACATAATTTATCTACAAAATCCAAATCTAAATTTTTAGACCACAAACGTATAATCCATTCTGGATAAGAATGCTTTATAGATAATTTTAAAAATGGATCGCGCGGCAAATAAGCATCCACGTTTTCTTTCTCTCTTATGAGCCTCCTTAAAACAGCATTTACATAACCGGCTTCGCTTTTACTCGCATACATCTTCGCTAATTCTACGCTGCTGTTGCAAGCTGCAAAGTCTGGAACTTTGTCCATATACAATATCTGATACATGCCCATGCGCAGCACGTGTCTGACCCATGGCGATGGCTTAGCCCCTTTAGAATAACGTTCTATAAGCCAATCTAGTTTTAAGCGGTAGCGCGTTACGCCGTACACTATATCCGTTATAAATGCTTTATCAAGGGCTGAAATATTGTTTTCCCTTAATGCCGACTTTAACATTAAGTTTATATACGTCTTTTTATTTTCTGCCTCACGCAGCAATTTTAATGCTACTATTCTTGCTCTATCCACCATATAATATTAGTCTCTATCTCCCCTTATAAGAAGCAATCTGAGCAATTGGGCTATTGCCATAGCAGCTGCAGCCACATATGTCAACGCAGCCGCACTCAGCACCGCTTTAGCTTTTTGCTTCTCGTCTTCTGCTATTATACCTTTTTCGCTTAACATAACCAACGCTCTGTGGCTGGCGTTAAATTCTACAGGCAACGTAACTATCTGAAATAAGACTACCGCTGAAAATAATATTATGCCGATATTTACTAGACTGCCCATACCAAACATAAGGCCCAATATAACTAAAAGCCACGTTAAGTTAGCGCTAAAGTTAGCTACTGGCACCAAGGCATCGCGCACCTTAAGCGGCATGTAACCTGTATGATGCTGCACCGCATGTCCAGTTTCATGCGCAGCTACACTTACAGATGCAACTGATGCCTTGCTGTAAACCGGGTCAGACAAGCGCAATACGCGCTTTATCGGGTCATAATGATCCGTCAATAAGCCCGGTATGCGTTCTATACGCACATCATATAACCCATTTGAATCCAATATATAACGCGCTACTTCAGCACCAGTATAACCCATTTTATTTGGAATTTGCAAATATTTAGAAAATGTACTCTGCACCTTGATCTGTGCATACATAGCTAGCAAAAAAGCCGGAACAAAAAAGATTAAAAACCCTATATCAAATCCATATAAATATGGCATCGCAATCCCCCCTAACTTAATATCGCCCCTATGCGGATGTCATGTCCCATTAAATATTCTTTAGCGCTCATACGCCTTTTGTTTTGTTGCTGGAGCGCATCTACCATTATGCAACCACTTTTGCATTTTATTATTATACCATAATCGCGGTCTATATCAATTATTTGACCAGGCACTCCATCTCCGCAATCGTCCATGACGTTAGCATGCCATATCTTCAGCATCATTCCATTGTAAAATGTGTAAGCCCCCGGCCATGGGATAACACCGCGTATAAGGTTGTATATATGCCGCGCATCTCTGTTCCAGTCAATATGCCCTGTCTCTTTCGTAAGTTTACCACAATATGTGGCTTCATCATCATTTTGCTTTATTCTCGGCGCTTTGCCTTCCTCTATCAGCCTAAGCGTTTCTTTAAGCACATCCTTGCTTAGCAAGGCTAACCTGTCATGAAGCTCTCCAGCCGTTTCATCCGGATATATATCTATGGCTTTCTGCAATATTATATCACCAGTATCCATGCCTTCATCCATATACATAGTGGTTATGCCAGTTTTGGTTTCACCGTTTATTATAGCAAACTGTATCGGAGCGGCCCCCCTATACTTAGGTAATAATGAAGCGTGCACGTTTACGCAACCTTTGGGAGGTATATCTAATACTGATTTAGGCAATATCTGACCAAAAGCTGTCACTACTATGAGCTCTGGAGCTATCTCCTTTAATTTTTCAACAAAAGCCGCCTCTCTTACTTTAACGGGTTGATATACCGGTATACCCCTCGTTATCGCAACTTTTTTAACAGGAGGGGAGGCCAGCCGGCCTCCCCTCCCTTTGGGCCTGTCGGGTTGTGTAACCACACACAGAACCTCATGGCCCTGTTCTAAGATAGCTTCTAATGACGCTACGGCAAAATCTGGCGTGCCCATAAAGACTATCCTCACAGCGCGTTTTCCTCCTCTTCGCCTTCTTCTTTCTCGGACTCTGGTATAACCTTATCTAAAAATACTACGCCGTCTAAATGATCTATCTCATGGCAAAACGCCCTGGCTAATATACCTGTGCCTGTTATCTCCACATTATTGCCATTTCTGTCCATAGCGCGGACTGTGACCTCGGCTGGACGTTTTACCGTACCGCTCATACCAGGAAAACTTAAACATCCTTCTAATCCTATCTGTTCTCCCGACTGAGCTATTACTTCCGGATTTATAAGCTCAATTATTTTTTCATTTTCTATATCGTTTATAACAACAACGCGCTTCAATATGCCGACCTGCGGCGCGGCCAAGCCAACTCCGTCTGCTTCTATCATAGTTTCTGCCATATCATCGAGAAGCGTAAGCAGTCTCTTATCTATCTTCACGACCGGACGCGCTTTTTTGCGCAATATTGGGTCTTTAAACTTCCTTATTTCTCTTAATGCCAATATACTTGCACCCCCTATCTCACATCATGCTGTATGGATTTATATCCATGCTAACAAAACGATACTTATCCACTATGCGTTTTATATCGTACTTTATTTTACAAGTAACTTTCACATCTACCTTTAGTATAATTTGCCAACGGTATTTATCCTTTATTCTTTCCATAGGTGCAGGCGATGGCCCTAGCACTTCTACATAATTATTATAGCACATCTCGTTCAAATAGCAACGCAGCTCAGAAGCTAACGCGCTCGATTCGTTCATAACTTGATCAAGATTCTTGTCCTCGAGCGATATCTTAATAATATCAGAAAAAGGTGGATAATGAAGACGCTTTCTTATCTCAATCTCTTGGGCATAAAAGCCCTCATAATCGTGTTTTATAGCAGCCCGCAAGCTATAATGATCCGGTTGGTAGGTCTGTACTATAACTATGCCGGGCTTCGGACCTCTGCCCGCTCTGCCAGCTACTTGCGTAACTAGTTGAAATGTATCCTCTGCGCTTCTAAAGTCAGGTATGTTTAATGCCGTATCGGCAGCTATCACTCCTACTAAAGTAACATCTGGAAAATCTAAGCCCTTGGCTATCATCTGCGTACCCACTAATATATCTATTTCATGGCGCTTCATGGCGTATATTATGTCTCTGTGTGAGTTTTTCTTTGTAACCGTATCGGCATCCATACGAACAACGCGCGCATGTGGAAAGACTTGCTTTATGTCGTGCTCTATACGCTGCGTTCCAGCGCCAAAGTATCTTATATATTGGCTGCGGCATTTGGGACATGTCTTAGGAACCGGCATTTTATAGCCACAATAATGACACTGGAGCTTAGCTTCGTCCCAATGATATACCAATGAGATATCGCAATGCGGACATTTCATAACCAATCCACAATTGCGGCAGGATACGAATGTGGAAAATCCCCTCCTGTTCATAAAAAGGATCGACTGCTGCTTAGCTTTTAATGTTTCAGCTATATGCTTTATCAGGACACGGCTAAATATGCTCTTGTTACCTTCGGCTATCTCTCGGCGCATATCTATTATCTCGACGCGCGGCATAGGCCTGCTGTTTATTCTCTCCGGCATGGTGAGAAGGCTTATATCGCCGCGTTCAGCAGCATAGTAAGTTTCCAAAGAAGGAGTGGCACTACCCAACACTAATACACCGCCTTCTATCTCACAGCGTTTCTTAGCCACTTCCCTAGCATCGTATTTAGGCGTCATATCAGATTTGTAGCTGCTTTCCTGTTCTTCATCCAATATTATAAGGCCTAAACGACGTACAGGCGCAAATACCGCCGAGCGAGCTCCTATCACCACCTGGGCCTTACCGTTTTTTATACGCCACCATTGAGCATATTTTTCTCCCATAGATAAGCGGCTATGCCAAACAGCCACGCTAGAACCAAATCTAGCAGTAAAAAGAGCTACCATTTGCGGTGTTAATGATATTTCTGGTACTAATACTATAGCATCTTTACTCCCGTCAAGAGCATAGCGGATGGCTTGCAAATATACCTCAGTTTTACCGCTTCCAGTTACTCCGCGCAGCAAAAATGCCCCCCTGTTTTCATCTATAGCCGCGCTTATCGCAGCTATAGACTCAGCCTGCTGCAATGTCGGCGCCATCGGCCTATCTTGGGGCTTAGGCGGCTCTTGAGGTTCGTTATCTCTTAAACGTACACCTTCTTTTATATCATATTCATAACCTATAATGCCAGCCCGTTCTAACTCAGTCAATTTTTTCGAAATATCTTTTATAGGTACAGCTTTTTTTAACTCGCTCTGAGATATGCGTCCTTTATTTTCTTTCAGTGCATTAGCAATAGCAACTGCTACAGTATCTTCGGGACCGGGATCGCTTTTTAATACAATAAACTTTTGAATCCTTGCTTTAACTCCTGGCGGCAACATAGCAGATAGCGCCGCTCCTAGAGGACATAGATACTGATCGCGCATCCAATACGCTAGCTTGAGCATATTTTCATTAAAAATAGGCCCTTCATCTAGCAGGGCCTCTATTGGCTTTATTTTATTTTTTTCTATGCCAGGCTTTTCACTTAATGCAACAATATAGCCTTCCATAGGCCTGTTGCCCAGTGTTACTACAACGCGCCTTCCCAGGAGCAAATCTTCGTTTAAGTCTTCATTAATCTTGTACGAATACGTATCGTTGCCTGAAGGCACATTAAGCGCAACTTCAACAAAAACCGGCTTCATGACAAATCATACCTCAAAGAGCTTCGCTAGCTCGTTTAGTATTATATGTGCCACATCATATTTTAGCGACTTTGGTACATCTAAGACGCTACCATCGCGTTTTATTAATTTAACCGCATTATAGTCGCTATTAAATCCTATACTTTCTATACTAACATCATTTGCAACTATAATATCCATGTTTTTTTCCATTAGTTTTTGCCGCGCATACTGCTCTACATTTTCTGTCTCAGCCGCAAAACCCACAATTTTTTGACCGTTTTTAAGTTTCCCCAATGCCTTTATAATGTCCGGCGTTTCCACAAGCTGGATGGTTATAGGCTGTCCTGTTTTTTTAATCTTCACATCGCTAGGTTTAGTTGGCTTATAATCCGCCGGCGCAGCTGCTCCTACAAAGGCATCGACATCTTTAAAACGAATCATAGCTGCATCATACATATCTTGAGTTGTAACAACAGGCACAAATTGAACCCCAATAGGTGGATTCAAAGCCACCGGGCCGGATATCAGAACAACTTCAGCGCCTCTATCAAGAGCGGCCTGCGCTATAGCATATCCCATCTTGCCACTAGAATGGTTGGTTATATATCTGACAGGATCAATGGCCTCACGCGTTGGTCCTGCTGTAATCATAATAGTTTTACCGTTTAAGTCTTTACCTGTATGAAGTAACGATAAAATATAACGCACTATGGCGTCTGGCGCAGGCAAACGCCCTGTTCCATAATCGCCACAGGCCAATCGCCCGCTATCGGGTTCTATGATTTTACAGCCGCGTTCCTTTAGCACTGCTATATTTTGCTGAACTGCTGGATTCATATACATATTTGTATTCATAGCTGGAGCTATGACTACTGGTGCTTTAGTAGCCATAACCGTGGTAGACAACATATCATCAGCAATGCCATTTGCCATCTTTCCTATCATATTAGCTGTGGCCGGAGCTATCAAAAACACATCCGCTTTTTTAGCCAAAGCTATGTGCTCTATCTCATCTGTGGCATAAGGCTCAAACATATCAGTGGCTACTGGATGCCCCGATATAGCTTGAAATGTAATGGGCGTGACAAACTCAGCAGCGTTGCGTGTCATAATCACATATACATCTACACCAGCTTTTTTCAGGCCGCTTACAATATCCACAGCTTTATAAGCGGCAATGCCACCTGTTACACCTAATATTACCGTCTTATTATTTAACCCGTTCATATGTTATCTTACCTTGCGCTACTTCATAAGCTGCTATAGTTATAGGATTATCTGACGGTACATTATTTACCAGTCTAGGCTCTCCATCAGCCAACTGCCTAGCTCTTTTTGCTATGAGCACTACTAACGCATATTTGCTATCCGTTTTTTTTAGCAAATCCTTAAGAGGTGGATAAATCATTTTGATCCCTCCAAATAATTTATATAAAGTTCTCTATTGCGTTCTACTCTGCATTTCTCAGCAGTTATTATCGCATCTATTTTTTTTGCTGCAATCTCTACAATATCGTTTACTACTACATAATTATATCGCGTTATAAAATTCAACTCCTGATAAGCACTATTAAAACGCTTGAGCAATTCTTCCTGGCTTTCCGTTCCTCTTTTTGTTATACGCCGCTTTAATTCTTCCATAGAAGGCGGTAGTATGAAAACAAAAACCGCATTATCGAATTTATTCTTCACGCTAAGCGCACCCTGTATATCGATTTCAAGCACTATATCTTTACCCGCTGACAAGCGCTCGTACACATAAGACTTAAGAGTGCCATAATAATTTCCATATACTTCCGCATATTCAAGAAACTCGCCGTTTTCTATCATGCGCTCAAATTCCTCGCGCGTACGGAAAAAATAATTGACACCTTCTCTTTCGCCAGGCCGCGGCGGCCGCGTTGTTACTGATACCGATAACTCAACATTTGGATTCAATTTACGCAAAGCACGGCAAACTGTCCCTTTACCCGCGCCAGACGGACCTGAAATCACTATGAGCAATCCTCGCTGCATGTCTTCTATTCGTCCTCTTCCTCGTATTCTTCATCATACTTTATGCCTTCTTGAGCGTTTAGCCTGTGAGCCACCGTTTCTGGCTGTATAGCAGATAATATGACATGGTCGCTATCAGTGATTATAACCGCCCTCGTCCTTCTGCCATAAGTAGCATCAATTAGCATTCCTCTATCTCTAGCATCCTGCACTATTCTTTTTATAGGAGCCGACTCAGGGCTTACTATGGCTATGAGCCTATTTGCCGATACTATATTGCCAAATCCTATGTTTACCAATCTTATACTCACAAAAACGCCTCCACTTTATTCGATATTCTGTATCTGCTCACGTATTTTTTCGGTAATAGCTTTAGCTTCTATTACGCAGTTTATTATATCTACATCAGTTGCTTTTGAAGCTATGGTGTTGAATTCTCTGTATATCTCTTGCGCTATAAAATCAAGCTTTCTTCCTACTGGCATATCGCTGTCTATAGCCTGAGCAAATTGATCGAGATGACTATATAACCGCGCTATTTCTTCATTTACATCGCATTTGTCGGCATAAACCGCAGCTTCCATGACAATGCGGTCGTTATCTATGGGCGTCCCGCTTAGCAGCTCTTGCATACGCAAAGTAAGTTTATCCATATATTGTTTCACCGTCTGCGAAGCCTTTTCTTTTATATCGTCTACTATACTTCGTAAATCACCAAGGCATTTCGATATATCAACATAAAGATTTTTCCCTTCATTTATACGCATAGCAGCTAGTTCGTCAAGTGCTATATCCGTGCATTCAAGCACAATATTTAACAACTCTTTATCTTCGGCCATGTCATCTTGAACGGCGCTTAGCACACCAGGTAAGCTTAAAACTGCAGCAACATTCAGTCCATCAGAGAGGGCATAGTCTTTAGCTAATTTTTTCGACAGATCGACGTAAGCTCTAAACGCTTCCTCATTAAAACCTGATACTGCACCGAGCACATTTTGTTTTTCGCATGATATCGATATATCAACCTTACCCCTGGCTACTTTTTGTTGCACACGCCTTTTTATTTCATTTTCTATACACATGAGCTGCTTAGACGCACGAATATTTATATCCGTATAACGGTGATTTACACTTTTTATTTCCACTACTACATTCCAGGAGCCTGTATTATATCGGCTCCTGCCATATCCTGTCATGCTTTTTATCATTTTAACACATCCCCTAAGTTGAAAGCCAACGCTTTATCAAGAATTATAAAGACAAAGCTCGCTTTATTATTATAACATAGGATAAATGATTGTCAAAACTCATTTTGCTCTTTTTTGACCATCATTTTAACAGCCTAACCTGGTGAAAGGTTACGCTTCTTTGCGCAAGTTTTTTATCAGCGCTTTATCCGGCGTAATGTATATAGTTTTATAGTTAGTATATATAACTTTGCCAGGTTTTGCTCCAGATGGTTTATTCACATATTTACACTGCGTGTAGTCCACAGGCACATTGCTAGAATCACGCGCCTTGCTATAATACGCAGCGAGCATAGCAGCTTCCATAAGTGTTTTTTGATCAGGTTCCTTGCCTTGTGTACGAATTATAACGTGCGAACCCGGCAAATCTTTAACATGCAGCCAATAATCGTTCTTATTAGCCCATTTTAATGTTAGCATATCGTTTTGAATGTTGTTTTTTCCTACATACACGTCCATGCCTGTAGACGATATAAAATGATGAGGCTGAGAAGGCCTAATCTTGTTTTTGCCGCTAATTTGCTGCCGAAAGCGTATATAGCCCTGCTGCATAAGTTCTCCGCGTATCTCTTCTATATCGGCCTCTTCGGTACAATTATTGATGTTATCAAGTTGGCCTTCCAAATACTCTATCTCTTCTTTAGTCTGCTCTATCTGCTCATTTAAAACCTTAACAGCATTTTTAGCTTTATTATATAGTTTAAAATACCGTTGAGCATTTTCTATAGGTGTAAGTCTGGGATCTAGCGGTATTACTATTTCCTCCATATTTTCGCTATAAAAGTTAATTACTTTCGCCTCGCTCTGACCAGGTTTTAATTGATAGAGATTAGCAGTTATAAGTTGGCCATAGAGTTTATATAAATCAGCATTTTCAGCTTCTGCAAGCTCTTTTTGCTGTACTTCTAATTTGCGCCTTGCTCTTTCTAAATAGGTCGATATCAATTTATATAAATCAGCCGTTTTTTGCTTCAAGTGGTCAATAGCGTCTTTTTGAGCATAATATTCTTCTAATGCTTCACTTATTGAATTCATATGCTTTATTGAACCATTCACTTTACGATGCACATCGAATACATAAAAGTCCAACGGATATCCAGTTTCATCATATATGACACACGGATTCCAGTTTCCATTTTTTACATCATCAACAAACCTCTCCAAAGCACACCACAAAGTATCTATACTGCTAGCCGATATATCAGCTAAGGTTGATTTTCCATCTATTCCAGCGGCTGCTGCTATTTCAGCCGCCGTAGAACGCGATATACCGTTTATAATACTGCTCAAAGCCTGAGCTATGGTCATAGAAGATGGCTGAGCAGCCATACGCTTTTGCAATTCTTCTTTAGTCAAAACAAATATGTCGATTTTATCCTGTTTCGGAGGATATGTATATGAAATACCCGGCAAGACTTGACGGACACGGCTCATATCGCTCGTCACGCGCTTTATGCTATCTATGATTAAACCTTCTTTGTTTACCAATATTATATTGCTGTGACGCCCCATTATTTCAATTATTAACTTCTTATTAGATCTATCGCCGAGCTCATCATAAGCCTCTACCTCGATTTCAATGATTCTTTCGCTGTCCGGCTGACTTATCGATGTTATTCTACCGCTCTGAAGATGTTTGCGTAGAATCATGCAGAACATCGGCGCTTTTATAGGATTCTCCATAGAACGCCTGGTCAAACACACCCTTGCATTCGAAGCATTAGCTGACAGCAGTATTGCTCCGCCCCTCTCCCTATCTTTAGCATGCAATATTAGCTCATCTTTCTCCGGCTGATATATTTTATCTACACGACATCCCAAAACTTTCTCATTTAATTCATCTACAATACATCGCACAGCTATTGCGTCTAATGCCATATGTCCAATTTCTCCCAACGTTTTTATTACAATTATAACATATCAAAAAAGCGGAGATAAACTCCGCCTGGTTATGCCATAGCCTTATCCGCATCCCTTTGCTTCTTTTTTTGCAGGGCATTATGCCACTTTCCACATCGATCACCCCAACGCGCTACTATTTCGCTATCGGCCACAATCTGCACCACCTCGCATTGGTTAGCACACCCATTACAATCGAAGCTTTTCGTTTTAAAGTCCATGTCTACGAGATCAAAACCTCTGAAGTTGGTACGGCCTTTTGATTCAACCGCCTCCTGTGCTAATATCGCGGCGCCTATAGCTCCCATTATCTCATGATGCTCAGGCACATATATCTCGCAGTTTAAGGCTTCTTCAAAAGCGTGCTTTATACCAACATTTGCAGCTACTCCGCCTTGAAATACCACTTTAGGAAGGATTTCTTTGCCCTTGCCAACATTGTTTAAATAATTCCTTACCAACGCCTCGCATAGCCCATTTATTATGTCTTCAGGATCGTAACCCATTTGTTGTTTGTGTATCATATCCGATTCAGCGAACACAGCGCATCTGCCGGCTATACGAACCTTTGTTGTAGACTTCAACGCCATCTCTCCAAACTGCTCTATAGGAATACCCAATCGCCCGGCCTGTCTGTCCAAAAAGGAACCTGTACCAGCTGCGCACACTGTGTTCATCGCAAAATCAGTTACTATTCCATCTCTTATTATTATCATTTTTGAATCTTGGCCACCTATTTCCAATATAGTAGACACATCGGGCACTCTCTCGAGCGTGGCCACAGCGTGTGCAGTTATTTCATTTTTGACTATATCGGCGCCTACCATCACACCTGCCAAATCCCGGCCGCTTCCCGTTGTTCCTACAGCAGCTACGCAACCATCGCTAGGCATCTTGTCACGCAAAAGTTTTAAACCGTCCTTTATAACCCTTATAGGTTGGCCTTGTGTTTTTAAGTATAATTTGCTTATAACGTTATGTTTTTTATCTAGCAGGACAAAATCACTGCTAACCGAACCTACGTCAACGCCCAAGTAATATTCCATAACGCCCATTCGCTCCTTTTTTTTCTTTTTTGCGCCTTAGAAGGTCGACAAACGCTTCTAAACGCGTCTGGTAGCCCGCCTCGCCAGTCATTTCGTCTAATATTAGAGTCATAACCGGTATGTCCAAATCCTTACTCACTTGTGGAAGTATAGTTTCAGCTACTATCTCTGGCATGCAGCCAAAAGGCATAAGCTGTATAACTCCATCAAAGCCCTTGCGCTTATAAAGCACTGTATTGCCTACGCATTCGCGGCCATGACCGCCAACACACAGATCCAAATAAGGCTTAGCAGCTTTTTTAACCTTTCTCTCACTTCCTAGCCCTAAGAGACCTAAAAATATATTATCTACAACCCAACCGCTTATATTTATAGAACGATCTACTTCCACACCAAGATTGCCTAACTTTTGCTCTATATTAAGATTGACAAAGGGCTCTATCAAAGTATATATCTCGCCCACCAAGCCTATTTTTATGGGTTTAAACGCTTTATCTATTTTAACTGATTTTATCTCGTCTTTAGCCCTGCGGATTATTTTTAATGTTTCAGATGGCCCAAATGCCTTTACGACATCGGCATGATACCTTCCCCATATAGCATCTGTTTCTCCTTTGTTTATCTCACGAGGCCTGACCTTTGATATCATCCTGTCTAGTTCATCTGCTTCTTTAATAATCTTAAAGCCATAATACACTGCTTTCAATACTTTACCCGCTGTGGGATCCGGCCCGCCGAGCTTAGCAAGTTTGCTTAAAAGCGGTTTAAAATCCCCATCCTCCGGCGGGTCCAATATTAATATCTCCGCATCATAGCCCAGGTCATTTAATATCTCCTGCTGCACAACACCATAATACCCAAAACGGCAGGGGCCGCAGCTCCCAGTAATAGCTATCGTATCCGCTCCTTGTTCTATGCTCTCAATATAATTGCCAAGCGTCACTTTAAGTGGCAAACACGCTAATTCTGGAGCATAACGCGTACCTATCTCTAAAGTGCGGCTTGTGCACAAAGGAGGTACCACTACATCCACTCCTAGAGCATCTAAAGTTGCCTTAACCCCTATATAGGTGTTTCCTATATGTGGAAATGTTACCTTCATTTCGATCCCTCCATCTTATCATATCTAAAAAAGCCTCTACACGCGTATCTATGCCAGCTTGCCCTGTATGTTCATCTATATTCAGTATCATAAGAGGGGTATTGCTAATGCGCCGTCCTCGTCGCTGTACCAATTCTGTCACAAAAGCGTCCACCCCACAGCCAAATGCCGACATATATATAACGCCCTTAACGTTCGGTGATTGCATCATATTAATCGCTGCACCATATATACCCTTGCCAAAGGTATAAAATAAATGTTTAGGCAATTTACCAGCTTCAGCATCTATCGTTGTTTCTTCTAAATTTTCTGGCGTTAAAGCATTATAACCAGCTTCTCTAATCTTGCCTATAAGGTTCATGCTCAGATATTCATCATAAATTACATAAGGATGGCCAACTACACCGATTGTTTCACTTTTATCGGCTTTACTTTTAAGCTCATGAAACGAATTATTTTTTTGTGCTTCCAATAAATCTATAGGCAAAAAACCGGAATGTAGAAGCGCTTCATAGGACTCCTGTGCCTTAATTGCTTCATTAAATGCTTCAGCTATAGCAGCTTTATTGTGTGTAATATGCAACCCGACTTTTAAGAAAAAGGAGCGCAACTCTTCGTTACTGCCGTGCTTGTGCATATTCAAAGTGTCATCTATTATGATAGGTAACTCTTTCAAAGAATTTTTTACCATTTCAGGTAAACCGCAAAATTTAGGACATATATATTCACCCTTAGCCACGCTTACTAAGCGAGGTATAAATATAGCATCAACCTCCCCCATTAGTTGCTGTATATGGCCACGATAAAGCTTTAAGGGCAGGCATGCATCATCAGCAAAGTCTTTTGTACCAATATCTAAAACAGCTTTATTGGTAAAATCAGAAACTATAACCTCACAGCCAAGTTTTTCAAAAAACGTAAACCATAGCGGATAATATATATAATAAAGTAAACCCCTTGCTATGCCTATTTTCACACTTTCATCTCCCAATATATTCTAAGACGTACACGCCATGGCCTTGCAAAAAACATCTGCATAAATAATTATAGTACCTTATAATATAAAACTCAAGCTCGCCGGCAACTATTCATTATAAAAGCTTCTCTTTATCAGCGGTATGAATCTCCATATGTTGATGAAATATTACAGCTTTGTACCGCTTACGCATGGGCTATAATACAAGTTGTGGGTTGCAGAGGCATCAAATTTTATTTGACAACAATAAAATCATGTTATAGAATGTAAACAAATTAGACGACTAAACATTAGGAGGGCTTACATTGAGCACTTCACCGGAAAATTCATTGCACTTTTTGCTTCATCAGATAATAAGGGCTAATTTCGTAAGATTACACGAATTATTAGCGAAAATTGGTTTATATCAGGGTCAGCCGCCTGTAATTTTTTTGTTATACGAACACGATGGTTTAACACAAAAAGAGATTGGGCAAGCCCTTAATCTAAAGCCGCCTACCGTAACCGTAATGCTAAAAAGAATGGAAGTTGCAGGCTTTTTAGAACGGCGACCTGATAGTTCGGATATGCGGATATCACGCGTATATCTAACCGATAAAGGCAAAAAAACGCGCCTTGAACTAGATAATGTTTTTAAGCAGTTAGAAAAAGAATGCTTTGACGGCTTCACTATAGAGGAAAGGGTGCTCCTTAGGCGCTTTTTTATCCAGATACGAGATAATTTATATAAGGTAAACGGCGGATGCGAGCCCTATAAAGGTTAGATAGCGAATAATATTAGGAGGATTTGAATGAAAAAATTACTGCAATTTATAAAGCCGTATTGGAAATCTACTCTGCTCGCACCAATGCTCATGTTTATAGAAGTAATATGCGATTTACTACAACCCACCATGTTAGCCAATATAGTAGACAATGGCGTAAAAAAGGGCAATTTATCATATATATTACATACAGGGCTTTTTATGCTATGCATAGCTATAATAGGTATGGTAGGTGGCATGGGCTGCACTGTGGCTTCAAGTATATCCAGTCAGAATTTTGGCGCAGATTTGCGGTCAGCAGTTTTTAAAAAAATCCAATCTTTTTCATTTTCTAATATAGATAGATTTAAAACTTCATCACTTATAACCCGCTTGACTAATGATATAACGCAACTTCAAATGATGGTATTAATGTCATTGAGAATGATGATACGCGCACCGCTCCTGTTCATAGGCGGCATCATAATGGCTGTATCCATAAATGCTAAGTTATCTCTCATTTTAGCCATATCGGTTCCTTTGCTCGCCATAGTGCTTTACAGCACTATGAAACGAAGCACCCCATTATTTACAATAATGCAGCAAAAGCTTGATAGAGTCAACGCAGTTATAAGGGAAAATTTATCTGGTGTGCGCGTGGTTAAGGCCTTTGTGAGGGCTGACCATGAAAAAAAACGCTTTACCGAAGCTAACGATGACCTCATGTTCATATCTATGAGGGCTTTCGGCTTAGTTATATCAATGATGCCATTAGTAATGCTCATAATGAACCTAAGTATTGCAGCCGTACTATGGCTAGGCGGCGTATATGTAAATTATGGCGAAATAGAAGTTGGACAAATAATGGCCTATATAAATTACATAACCCAAATATTATTCTCCCTTATGATGATAGGCAACATGCTTTTATTCATGACAAGAGCCGCTGCTTCTATACAACGTGTAAACGAAGTTCTAGACACTCACGTGGATGTGTGCAATGCTCCCGATGCAGACACTCGGCCTATATTATCGGGAAACGTATCGTTTGAAGGGGTATATTTCGGTTATGGATCAAGCGAGGAACATCTTGTACTGAGAAATATAAACTTTGATGCTATATCTGGTCAAACAATCGCTATATTAGGCGCAACCGGTGCCGGCAAGTCCACACTGGTCAATCTGATACCTAGATTTTACGACGCAACTGATGGAAGCGTTAAAGTAGATAACCGAGATGTACGAACTATCGATCTAGAAACGCTGCGCAGTGGTATAGGTATAGTACCACAAGATACCATTTTGTTTTCGGGCAGCATAAAGGATAATATACGCTGGGGCAAAAAAGATGCTACTGATGATGAGATAATAGAAGCTTGCAAAATAGCTCAGGCCCATGATTTTATAATGAGCTTCCCAGACGGCTATGATACCCAGTTAGGACAACGCGGCGTTAACTTATCCGGAGGCCAAAAGCAAAGAATAGCTATAGCAAGGGCTGTCATTAAAAAACCACCTATACTCATACTAGATGACAGTACAAGTGCTGTAGATATGATTACTGAACAACGCATACAGCAAGGCCTTAAACAATTTATAAAAGGTGGCACAACCTTTATAATAGCGCAGCGCATAAGTTCCGTACTAGACGCTGACATGATACTTATATTGAATAATGGAAAGATAGATGCAAAGGGCACGCACGAAGAATTGCTTAAATCTAGCCCTATTTATCAGGATATATACAATTCCCAATTAGGAGAGGGGGCAGCCATAGATGCCTGAACCAGGAAGAGGTCATCATAATATCCAGGTTGAGACTATAAAACCGAAAAATGCTAGTGTTACCTTAAAGCGATTATGGAATTATTTATCAGTCCATAAGCTAAAGCTTTTAACAGTACTCTTGCTGGTTATCATAGCAGCCGCTTTGACATTAGTAGGACCTTATTTAATAGGCAAAGCTATAGATGATTATATTACGCCGCATGACTTCAAGGGCTTATTTAAGTTATTAATAGTGTTGATAACTGCATATGCGCTTACTTCATTATTCACCTGGATGCAAAATTATAACATGATGAAGATAGCCCAAATTACTGTGCGCGATTTAAGAAAAGATGCCTTTGATAAGCTTCAAGTCTTACCAGTGAGCTTCTTTGATACAAGATCGCACGGCGATGTTATGAGCAGGCTTACTAACGATATTGATTTAATCAATAACGCGTTAAATACCAGCTTAACACAGATATTCTCCAGCATAATAACGCTTATAGGAACAATAAGCTTAATGCTATGGCTAAGCCCTTTGCTTACACTGATAAGTATGATTACTGTGCCTTTAATGTTTATAACTACGCGCTTGATCACTAAAAACACAAAACATTATTTTTCTGAGCAGCAAAAAGCTCTCGGCTCTTTAAACGGCTTTATAGAAGAAGATATATCGGGCCAGAAAGTAGTTAAAGCATTTGTTCATGAACAAGAAGAGGTTAAACGTTTTGAAAACACAAACGCCGAACTCAGAGATGTTGGTATTAAAGCTCAGATCTATTCTGGAGTAATGGGACCTCTTATGAACGTGTTAAATAATATAGGATTTGCCGTAGTAGCAGGAGCAGGCGGCTGGTTAGCTGTACAACATGTTATAACAGTAGGAACAATAGCTATATTTATAAACTATACCAAACAGTTCACACGTCCATTAAATGAATTGGCAAATCAGATAAATACTATACAGTCAGCAATCGCCAGTGCTGAGAGATTATTTGAAATAATGGACGAAATACCTGAGCCTGACGATGCACCAGATGCCGTTGAGTTAACTAATGTAAATGGTGATGTGGAGTTTAAAAATGTATATTTCTCCTATAAGCCCGGCGAGCCTACATTAAAAGACGTAAATTTCCATGCTTTACCTGGACAAACAATAGCTTTAGTTGGGCCTACCGGCGCAGGCAAAACAACTATAGTAAATCTTTTAACGCGTTTTTATGATATAGATAGTGGCAATATATTTGTGGATGGTTACGATATAAAACACATAACGCGCAATAGCCTTCGCTCTTCTTTAGGCATAGCGTTGCAAGACACGTATCTATTTTCCGAGTCCGTACTGGACAATATAAGATACGGTCGGCTAAACGCCAGTGATGAAGAGGTAAAAGCAGCGGCGCGTATGGCCAACGCTGAGCCATTTATACTCAGCTTACCTGACGGCTACAATACAGTGCTTTCCGAAGATGCCACCGACCTTAGTCAAGGGCAGCGGCAGCTTTTAGCAATAGCCAGAGCTATACTTGCCGATCCGGCAATACTTATATTAGATGAGGCAACTAGCAATGTTGACACGCGTACTGAACAGCATATACAGGAAGCCATGCTCAAGCTTATGGAAGGCCGCACAAGTTTCGTTATAGCACACAGGCTGTCCACTATACGTCAAGCTGATAATATATTAGTGATAAATGATGGTAGAATAATAGAGCACGGCAACCATGTTGAACTTTTGAAACAGCACGGCTTCTACTACAATCTCTATATGAGCCAGTTTGCTAATATAAAAAAGCTTGATGGTACTGTAGCCGAAAGATAATGCATATACTTTTAATACGTTGAGTAAAACATTACAATTTTAAGAACCAGCTTTTATATATAATGTATATTGAAATGCTTGTTAATATTATGATATTTTATAGTCGTAAATAAATATATAAAGGGGGACTCTAGAAATGAAGACAGTAACTATCAAACTTCAAATGGCTGAAAATGTAAAAAAGTTCGTGAACATAGTGAGCAAATATCCTTATGAAATAGATTTGCGTTCAGGCAGGCATGTGGTAGATGCAAAATCAATATTAGGAATATTCAGCTTAGATTTAAATAAACCTATCACAATGGAAATATACAGCGACGATTGCGACGATCTTATAAATGAACTGAAAGAATTCATCGTAGAATAAAGCTTACATAGACATAGAGGTAAAATTTATTTGATCATTGTTTAAAAAGGCCGCATTTTATGCGGCCTTTTTAAATCTTTTATACGGGATGTACCTTGTTTTCCTCATCGAGCAATGTGCTATCTATCTTATATTTCTGAGCCCTGCGGTATTTGAAGAAATCAAGCGCTACCTGCGGGAAAGACGCGTAAGAAAGCACGTCCTCCTCTTGCTCCATGTACTCTTTTATCTCATTGCGGAACTTTTCAAGTTGCGGTTCAAGCAAATCTGCCGGCCGGCAATCTATAACCGGCTCATCGCCTATTATCTTCTTCTTTATTTCTTCTGAAATCGGCACAGGCGGGCGCCCATATTCGCCGCGCACATAAGCCTTTACCTCGTTTGGCACCATCTTATAGCGTTCACCTGTTATTACATTGAGCACAGCCTGAGTACCAACCATCTGGCTCATAGGAGTAACCAAAGGTGGATAACCTAGGTCTGCCCTCACGCGCGGAACTTCTTTAAGCACTTCCTCATATTTATCCAATTGATTTTGCTGCTTAAGCTGCGATACAAGATTAGACAGCATTCCACCTGGCACCTGGTATATAAGTGCATTAACATCTACGCTCAATACCTTAGGGTCTAGAAGGCCCATGGCCATGTACTTTTCTTTTATAGGTCTAAAATATTCGGCAATTTTGTTTAAAATATCTAAATCAAGACCCGTATCGTAGGGCGTCCCTTTGAGAGCTGCAACTAATGTTTCAGTAGGAGGCTGCGATGTTCCCAAAGCAAAGGGCGATATAGCAGTATCCACTACATCAGCTCCTGCTTCTATAGCTTTTAAATAACTCATAGAAGCAAGCCCGCTGGTATAATGTGTGTGCACTTGTATAGGCAAATCTACCGTTTCTTTAAGCCGTTTGATTAGATCATAGGCTACATATGGTGTTAAAAGGCCTGCCATATCTTTCACACATATGGAATCCACCCCCAACTCTACGAGTTCTTTAGCTGTTTTTACATAAGCATCTAGGGTATGCACCGGGCTTATGGTATAAACAATCGTGCCCTGTGCATGTCCTCCAGCGTCTTTTGTAGCACGCACTGCTGTTTCAAGATTGCGCACATCATTTAAAGCGTCAAATATGCGTATTATATCCATGCCATTGGCAACCGAACGCTTAACAAATTCAGTTACAACATCGTCTGGATAATGCTTATATCCTAACAAGTTTTGACCGCGCAAAAGCATCTGAAGCTTGGTCTTTTTAGCCCGCTTGCGTATTTTGCGAAGCCTCTCCCATGGGTCCTCATGTAAAAAGCGCAGTGCTGAATCAAATGTAGCCCCGCCCCACATTTCTATAGAATGATAGCCTACTTCATCTATTACATCAACTATGGGAAGCATTTCATCAGTACTCATGCGCGTGGCTATAAGCGACTGATGAGCATCCCTTAAGACAGTTTCTGTTATACCCAACTTAGCCATAAAATATCACCTTTCTTTATCCAAATATAGCAAGGAACACGCCAGCTGCAACAGCAGTACCTATAACACCTGCAACATTTGGCCCCATTGCATGCATAAGAAGGAAATTACCGGGATTCTCTTGCTGGCCCACTACTTGCGTCACACGGGCTGCCATAGGCACCGCCGATACGCCCGCTGAACCTATAAGCGGATTTATCTTTCCTCCACTCAATTTATACATTATCTTCCCTAATAGTACTCCGCCGGCCGTACTTACGGCAAATGCTACCAAACCCAAGGCAATTATAAAAAGTGTTTGCGGCGTCAAGAACTTATCAGCGCTCGCTGTAGCTCCGACTGTTACGCCCAAAAATATAACCACGATGTTGTTCAGCTCATTTTGTGCCGTTTTGCTCAAGCGATCCACGACAAGCGATTCCCTGAACAGATTGCCCATCATGAGCATGCCCAAAAGCGGGGCTGCCGATGGCAATAACAATGACCCTACGATAGTCACTACAATCGGAAATAATATACGTTCAGTCTTAGACACAGGCCTTAGCTGCTCCATGACAACGCTGCGCTCTTCTTTTGTTGTAAGAGCCTTCATTATTGGTGGCTGAATGATTGGCACCAAAGCCATGTAAGAATAAGCCGCTATAGCTATTGCACCCAAGAGCTCAGGTGCCAGTTTAGAAGCCAAATATATGGCTGTAGGCCCATCTGCGCCGCCTATTATGCCAGTAGCAGCCGCTTGTGGGGCAGTAAACCCTACAAGCAGTGCTCCTATAAACGTAACAAATACACCAAGCTGAGCCGCGGCTCCAAGCAAAATGCTTTTAGGATTGGCTAGAAGCGGCCCAAAATCGGTCATAGCGCCTATCCCCAGAAATATGAGCGGCGGGTATATATCTAATTCCACTCCCTGATAAAGATACCAAAGGAGGCCACCTATATGACCGTTGCTAGGCGGGTTCATAAGTCCAGCCGCCGGCAAATTAGCCAGTAGCATTCCGAAGGATATAGGCAGCAAGAGCAAGGGTTCATATTTTTTCTCTATCGCTAGATATATAAGCACGCATGCAATAGCTATCATTATAACCTGCTGCCATGTCAGCTGCAATAATCCGGTCTCTTTAAGAAGATTAGAAAATATATCTCCCATCTCACTTACATCCTCCCTGCATCACTGCAGTACTACCATGGGATCGCCCGAATTAACCGACGCCCCTTTACTTACCTGGATACTTAACACCTTGCCATCTTTTGGAGCAAGTATCTCATTCTCCATCTTCATGGCTTCTAATATAAGAAGGACATCGCCCTTTTTAACCTCATCTCCTTCTTTTACCTTTATATCCAATATAGTTCCAGGCATAGGAGCCGAAACGGTAGCTGCGCCTGCCGGAGCAGCGGCCGACTTCGGTTTTGGAGCTTCTGCTTTTGGAGCTTCTGCTTTTGGAGCCTGCGATGCAAAAGACACAGGCTGTGAAGAAATTGGTTGTGATGGCGCTACTTGTTGAGCGGCACCTTCTCTTACCTCTTCTACTTCCACCTCATAGGATTTGCCATTTACATTTATTATAAATTTACGCATAATTTAACTACTCCTTCGTCCTATATTTTGTTGTTTACTTGTTCTATACGGCCTGCTCTATTCCATGCTGGTGAATAAGGCGGCACTCTTTTTACTGACTTTATTCTAAGGTCATAGGTAGAAACATCCAAACTGGCTGATATAGCAGCAGCTATCACTGCTATCAATTCCTCATCGCATGGTTCTTCTAATTCAGCACTGTCAGGCTCAAGTGGCGTTTGTACTGCCGCGGCAGTTGCAGGTTGAGACTGCACATCATTTTCCTTTTTCGCCCTGTTAGCAAAAAGATGTATAGCTTCAATAATATATTGAAGTAAAATAAGTACAGCAAAAACTATAACCATGCCCAAAAGGGCTACTAATATATCATTTAGCAAATCATATCACTCCCGTCATAGCGGCAGGTTGCCGTGCTTTTTGGCTGGGCGCTCTTCACGCTTGCTAGCTAGCATTTCCAAAGCTGCTATGAGACGCGGCCTTGTTTCTGCCGGTACTATAATATCGTCTACATAACCACGGGCCGCTGCTTTATAAGGACTTGCAAATTCGCTTCTATATTCCTCAATTTTCTGCTGCCTGGTCGCAATAGGGTCGTCTGATGCTTCTATTTCCTTTTTAAATATTATGTTGGCAGCGCCGTCAGGGCCCATTACCGCTATCTCAGCAGTCGGCCATGCAAACACCATGTCGGCTCCTAAATGCCTGCTGCTCATAGCTATGTAGGCACCGCCATATGCTTTTCTCATTATAACGTTTATCTTAGGGACTGTTGCTTCTGAATAAGCATAAAGAAGCTTGGCACCATGTCTTATAACTCCGCCATGTTCTTGAGCAACACCAGGTAAGTATCCGGGAACATCTGTAAACGTAACTAACGGTATGTTGAAAGCATCACAAAAGCGCACAAAGCGAGCAGCCTTATCCGACGCATTTATATCCAATGAACCCGCCATAGCCTTGGGCTGGTTAGCCACTATACCTATGGTTTTACCATTCATGCGCGCAAACCCTATGACTATATTTTGCGCATAATACGGCTGCACCTCGAAGAAATAATTGTCGTCTACTACAGCTTTTATGATATCTTTGACATCATATGGCTTATTCGGATTATCCGGCACTATAGAATTTAATTCGGGTGCTAAGCGGTTGAGATCGTCTTTGCATTCCTGCCATGGTGAATCTTCAAGATTGTTTGAAGGCAAAAAGCTGAGCAGTTCTCTTATCCCGTCTATGCAGCTCTTGTCATCTTCGTATATAAAATGAGCTACCCCGCTAGTGCTATTATGCGTCATAGCACCGCCCAGCTGTTCAGCCGTTACCTCTTCACCAGTAACTGCCTGCACAACTTGCGGCCCTGTTATAAACATCTGGCTCGTCTTGTCTACCATGAAAACAAAATCCATGAGCGCCGGCGAATAAACAGCGCCGCCTGCGCATGGCCCCATTATAGCAGCTATCTGAGGTATGACACCTGATGCCATAGTATTCCTGAAGAATATATCGCCATAGCCTTTTAAAGCGTCTACGCCCTCTTGTATTCTAGCACCGCCAGAGTCATTTATACCTACAACAGGCACACCATTTTTCATAGCCATATCCAACACCTTGGCTATTTTCATGGCGTGCATTTCGCCTAGCGATCCGCCTACCACGGTAAAATCCTGCGCAAACACATATATAGGACGTCCGTCTACTGTACCATAGCCCGTTACCACACCATCGGCCGGCGCCTCAGTTTTATCCATGCCGAACTCAACGCTGCGATGCTCTACAAAGGCATCTATCTCCACAAAACTGCCTTTATCGAGCAAGAGGTCTATACGCTCGCGCGCCGTTAATTTACCGCTAGCGTGCTGTTTGTCTATCCGAGCCTTTCCCCCGCCTTCTCTAATTTTAAGCTTTTTTGCTTCTAACTCTTTAAGCTTGTCCTCATTGGTCATGCTACTCCTCCTCACAGTAAAGCTAATAAAGCTTCACGTATTATTTTAGCGGCTAAAATAGCCGTTCTATTCGACAAGTCGTAATTAGGTGATACCTCAACAATGTCAAAACCTACTATGTTAAGCCCCTGCATAGCATGTATAGCTCCTATAATCTCTTTAGAACTACATCCTCCTGGCTCAGGCGTGCCTGTACCATTGGCAGAAGCAGGGTCCACAACATCTATATCAAGTGTCACATAGACAGGTTTTCCTTTTAGCTCGTCCAAGCAAGCTTTAAGTGGCTCTAGAACATCGAATTTATACATATGCGTATAAAGCGCGGCATATTCAAATTCTTCCTTAGCGCCGGAACGTATACCAAATTGATATATATGCGTAGGATTTAGAAAATCCGTCATTCTCCTTACAGCACATGCATGTGAATTTTTTCCACCGAAAAATTCATCGCGTAAATCAGCATGAGCATCAAAATGCACAACATACAATTCATCGTTATATTTATCATACACGCTATGAACGATGGGTGCGCTCACAAGATGCTCACCACCTATAAACAAAGGCTTCTTATTATCTTTTAGTATATCGGCCGCGGCCCTTTGTATTATTCCCAGACTTCCTTCAACATCGCCAAACGGCAATATAAGATCGCCATAATCAAAGAACCTAATAGAGTTTAAATCCTTATCAAGATAAGGGCTGTATTCTTCTATAGAATATGAAGCTTCCCGTATGCTTTGCGGCCCGAAGCGCGTGCCCGGCCTATAGCTTACCGTATAGTCCATCGGCGCTCCAACTATCACTATGTCTGCCTCATCATAAGCATCAGAGCTTCCTAAAAATCCATTTTCCCATTTGGATTGTTTTATCATATTACTTCGCCTTTTTCTTGTTTATTTAGAAATAATGCCTTTGACAAATGATGGCAATGCAAAAGCAGCATTATGGATTTCAGGCGTATAGTAACGCATATTCATTGATGAAACGTCTATTTGGGCATCAGCCGGATCATAACGTTTCGAACCCATTGTAAAGCTCCACATCCCTCCAGGATATGTAGGTACATGGGCTAAATATAAACGCGCTATAGGAAATATGCTTGAAACAGAGGCATATACATCGTGCAGCAGGCTTTCATTGTAAAGCGGAGATTCAGTTTGTTCCACAAACAAGCCATCATCGGTTAAAGCTTCATATATGCTCTTATAAAATTCTTCATGGAACAAACCCACAGCGGGCCCTACCGGATCAGTAGAATCTACTATTATTACATCGAATTCATTTTTATGTTTTTTAACGAACTCAATGCCATCGCCGATCTCTATGTGACAACGCGGGTCGGACAAGCCACAGCTTATCTCTGGTAAATATTGTTTGCTGACCTCCACTACCCTCTCGTCTATCTCTGCTAAATAAGCGGCTTCCACGCTCTTATGTTTAAGTATCTCGCGTATAGCCCCGCCATCACCTCCGCCAACCACCAACACCCGCTTTGGATTGGTATGTGTAAACAAAGGCACATGCGCTATCATCTCGTGATATATGAACTCATCATGTATATTAGTCTGTATAACGCTATCTAGCGCTAGAAGCCTGCCGAATTGATATGTATCAAGCACAGCGATTTCCTGGTATTGGCTCTTCTCGCTATGCAATACGTCCTTTACCCTGCAGCTTATATTCAGCTCAGGAGTTTGATGTTCAGTAAACCATAGTTCCATTTTCATCACCCTTTTCAAACCGTTTTCCTTGCCATTATATCAAAATATATAGGATAAATAAAGGCCTTTACCGTAAAGATTTTAAATATTCTATCTCTTTTTGTGTAAGATAACGCCATTGTCCGGGCTTTAGCCCATTTAATTTTATTTTTCCTATGGCATCCCGTCTTAGCCAAATAATAGGATGACCTATAGCATCGCACATTTTCCTTATCTGGCGGTTTCTTCCTTCTCTAATGACTATTTTGACTATACACTCATTGCGCGTTGCTTTTATAATCTCCATGCAAGCAGGAGCGGTGCGCCGGTCATCTAATAGAATACCGTTTTTAAATTTTAATATATCCTCTTTATCCGGCACGCCTTTTACTTCAGCTACATAGATTTTTTCTACTTCATGTTTAGGATGCGTAAGGGTATAAGTCAGCTCTCCATCATTCGTAAGCAAAATCAAGCCCGTCGTATCATAATCGAGACGTCCTACCGGATAAAGCCGGTATTTCGATGAATCCGGCACTAAATCAAGTACGGTCGGTCGGCTGAATTGATCTTTGACTGTGCTAACATATCCTTTTGGCTTGTTCAAAGCTATATAAATCATATTTTCAACGGGTTTTACAATAGAACCGGCAAGCTTTACCTCATCTTTTTGAGGGTCTATAACGACTCCCATATCGGCCACTATCCTGCCATTCACAGAGACTTTACCCTCTTTTATAAGCTCCTCGCTTTTCCTGCGCGATGCCACGCCGCACTGAGCCATATACTTTTGCAACCGCATGGATTTTTGATTGTCACTCATTATTTCGCCCCCACATTAAGATATAATAAAAACTACCCTATGCCTTTAGCATCCGGGTAGCTTCTACAACAGACAAGCTTACTCCTCGTCACTTTCTTCAAGTTCGGGAGGCATTTCCATATTATGGTACACATTTTGCACATCATCGTGGTCCTCTAATTTTTCTATTAGATTTAGCACCTTGCGAGCGGTTTCCACATCCGGCGATACTGTAACTCTCGGTATCAGCTCAAGCTGAGCTGATATAAATGGAATTTCCTGTTTTTCAAGAGCATCCCTAACCGCAGCAAAGTCTTCCGGAGCCGTCCGTATTTCATAAACATCATCTTGGGTTATTAGGTCTTCCGCTCCGGCTTCTAAAGCTATCATGAGCATATCATCCTCATCGATGTCCACTGCGTCGCGGTCTATTACAAGCACGCCTTTGCGGTCAAACATCCACATGACGCAGCCCGCTTCGCCAAGGCTCCCACCGCTTTTGTCAAATATATGCCTTATATCGCTGCTAGTGCGATTCCGATTATCGGTAGTTGCTTCAACTATTATGGCTACGCCTCCCGGCCCGTAACCTTCATAAACCAGTTCTTCGTAATTAACCGAATCCAAGGCTCCGGCCGCTTTCTTAATTATGCGCTCTATCGTATCATTAGGCATGTTATTGGCCTTCGCTTTAGCTATGGCATCCCTTAAATTGGAGTTAGCATCGGGATTGTCGCCGCCATGTTTTACAGCAATCGCCAATTCTCTGCCAAGTTTTGTAAAAATCTTCCCGCGCTGAGCATCCGTCGCCTCTTTTTTCCGTTTTATATTAGCCCATTTTGAATGGCCTGACAATTATAATCCCTCCATATAATTCTTCAAATTTCCTATACAATATAACATATAGCACTTCTTTTAGCAATAAGGCAGGCTCTGTGAACAGGGTTATCAACCGCATTTTGAATACCCGCAGCTTGGACAAACTACACAGCCGCTCTCATGCTCAAGCTTATTGCCGCACTCGGGGCATATAGCGCCTACCCCGTCTTCATCGTCATCATCGTCTTGAGATGGCAAATTGTATGGGTTTTCATCTGCAGCATTTTGTTTTTCTTCGGCCTGCATTTTCATCACTTTTTCTATCGTTCGCGCTATAGCATCGGGGCAAGACAGAACCTTCAAGCCTTGCTGGCGCACCGTTGTAAGACAGCGTATGCCCTTTAGCTGGTCAACCAAAGCCTTTACATCTATGCCTGAGCGCAGCGCAAGCGACACTAACCTGCTTGTAGCCTCTGATTGTGAAGGGCATCCGCCCGCTTTGCCCAGGTTTGTAAATACCTCGCATATACCTTGGTCATCATAATTTACCGTTATATAAAGGTTACCGCAACCTATGCGTACCTTCTCAGTTATGCCGCGCGTTACCTCAGGCCTCGGGCGAGGTATTATGGTCGGCTTCGGCTGTTTCATGCCGTCGCTCTCAGATACAATATCCGTTTCTTTAGTACCAATATTGAGTACCTGAGTATCTCGGCTACCGTCTCTATATATAGTTACGCCTTTGCAGCCAAGTTTATAAGCCAGTACATAAGCTTCCCGCACATCTTCCCTCGTTGCGCTGTTCGGGAAATTAACGGTTTTGGAAACAGCATTGTCAGTATAGCGTTGAAAAGCCGCCTGCATGCGTATATGATATTCTGGTGATATATCATGCGCTGTCACAAATACACGCTTAATATCATCAGGTATCCCTTCAATATGTTGTATGCTGCCTTGCCTTGCTATCTCGCGCATTAACTCTATGCTATAAAAACCCTTTTGTTTGGCTACTTCTTCAAATATAGGGTCTACCTCCGGCAATTGTGCATTGTCCAGCACATTGCGCACATAGGATATAGCAAATAGCGGTTCAATGCCACTAGATACCCCGGCTATAATGCTTATGGTACCAGTAGGAGCGATAGTGGTAACCGTTGCATTACGCACCTTTATGCCGCGTTCTTTCCAAATGCTTTGTTCATATGCCGGGAAAACACCGCGCTGTTCAGCTAATTCGGCTGATTTTTGCCGCGCCCTATCGCATATGAACTTCATGACCCTTTCGCCTAATTCTACGGCTTCATCCGAATTATACGGTATGCCAAGGCGTATAAGCATATCAGCCCAGCCCATCACACCCAAGCCTATTTTTCGCGTCTTTTTTGTCATTTCCTCTATTTGGGGCAACGGATATACATTAACATCTATGACATTATCTAAAAAGTGTACAGCTGTATCGACTATTCTTGCTAGTTTCGCATAATTTATCTCCCAGCCGGTATCTACTTTTTGTACCGCTGACAGCAAATTTACAGAGCCTAAATTGCAGCTTTCATAAGGAAGCAATGGTTGTTCGCCGCAAGGATTGGTACTTTCTATCTCGCCCAGCCCCGGAACGACATTGTCTTCATTCATGCGGTCGATGAAGACTATACCTGGCTCGCCGTTGTGCCATGCCATATCCACTATGAGATCAAACACCTGCCTCGCTCTCAAGCGCTTGGTTACTTTGCCTGTGTGCGGTTCCACTAAATCGTATTCTTCGTCGTTCTCGACAGCCTGCATAAATTTCTCGGTTATAGCAACGCTTATATTGAAATTGGTAAGTTCATTGTTATCTTTCTTGCATTGTATGAATTCGAGTATGTCGGGATGATCCACACGTAATATGCCCATATTGGCCCCTCTGCGCGTACCGCCTTGTTTGACAGCCTCAGTAGCCGCATTGAACACCTTCATAAAGCTGACTGGCCCGCTAGCCACACCGCCTGTGGATCGGACGGTAGCCCCCTTAGGCCGCAAACGTGAAAAACTAAAGCCAGTACCCCCGCCGCTTTTATGAATAAGGGCAGCGTTTTTTACAGAATCGAAGATACCCTCCATTGAATCCTCAACCGGCAGCACAAAACATGCCGAGAGCTGGCCAAGCGGCCTTCCTGCATTCATAAGCGTCGGTGAATTTGGCAAAAACTCCAATTCTGTCATTACATCATAAAATTCTTGCTCTACTTTATCTAAATCCGCTTTGGAATCGTATATAGTATCAGCTTGCGCTATATGACGGGCCACACGCCGAAACATTTGCTCCGGCGTTTCTATAACATTTCCTTCCTCATCTTTAGCTAAATATCTTTTTTCAAGTACTTTTATAGCGTTATCCGTTAACTTCAATGGTATTTCCTCCCTTTCTTAACAACTGATGCCGGCAAGATATCCTGTTGAAAAAGCAATCTGTAAGTTATATCCACCTGTAAGAGCATCCACGTCTATGATCTCGCCCGCAAAATAAAGCCCGCTTACTAACTTAGACTCCATGGTCTTGGGATTTATTTCTTTAACATCCACGCCACCGCAAGTTATGACAGCTTCCCTGAAGGATCGCATGCCTGTCAAATGCATGGTCAAGCCTTTTAACAATTCTGCAAGCAAAAGCCTCTCCTCTTTCGTAACCTGATTTATTGGTTTATCGGCCTCTATACCCGATAATTTAACTATAACCGGAATCAGTTTTTGCGGCAGCAAATCATCTAAAGCGTTTTTAAACTGCTTATTTATATGCTTTGCAAAATCCCTCTTTATGCGCTCATCAAGCTGCTGCATAGTAAGCGCCGGCTTTAAATCCAATATAATTTCCACATTGTCAATGTCATGGTCGAGCACATATCGGCTGAGCGTCAACACAAGTGGACCAGATATTCCAAAATGCGTAAACAGCATTTCTCCTTGTTCGCTAAAAAAACATTTTCCATCATCATACGCTGACAGTTTAACATTTTTAAGTGAAAGGCCCTGCAGCTCTTTTGGCCACTCCTCTTTAACTTCTAAGGGTACAAGCGACGGCTTAAGCGGCTTTATCGTATGTCCTAGGCGCCTGGCTATTTCATAGCCATCGCCCGTCGACCCAGTGCTAGGATAAGACAAGCCACCAGTAGCCAATATCACGCTAACAGCCTTTATAATCTTGCCATTATATAATTTCACGCCTTTTATATGCTCGTTTTCCACCAATACATCCTTTACCCGCGTATTGAACGATACTTCTGCGCCGCTTTGTTCTGCATATCTGAAAAGAGCCTTTATCACATCGCTGGATTTATCTGATACCGGAAAAACCCTTTGACCTCGCTCAACCTTCGTAGGCGTGCCCATGCGTTCAAGTAAATCTACTAAATCACTGTTAAAAAATCGGCTCAAGGCCGAATATAAAAAACGAGGATTGGTTGGGATGTTTTTCATGTAATTATCTAAATCCGATGCATTTGTAACATTGCATCTTCCTTTACCGGTTATATATAGTTTTTTCCCTGCTTTCTCATTGCGTTCTATGAGCAATACTTTCTTCCCGCGGGCAGCTGCTGTGCCAGCTGCTATAAGGCCGGCAGCACCTGCTCCTATTACTATAACATCATAGGTATCATTCATTTTTTTCCTTACCTACATATACGTTATACTCGCTCCATATCTTTTCAAGCTCTCCAAAATACTGCGACACATCACCGCGTTTGCGCTGTCCCACTGCGACTATCAAAGCATTTATAAGGCTGAGCGGCGCCACTAGCGAGTCCACAAACGACGCCATGTCGCTGCGCGCAAGTAGTGTATAATCCGACCAGCGTGTCAAAGGTGAGAGGTGGCTATCCGTCATAGCCACAATTTTAGCGCCGCGTTCTTTGGCGAAATGCACAGCTTCCACAGTACGGGCCGAATAGCGCGGAAAACTTATGCCAATTAGCAAGTCTTTGTCCGATATCCATATCATTTGCTCAAAAACATCATTCACACCGGAAGTAACCACGCGCACATTAGGAAGTATAAAGCTAAGATAGTATCCCAGAAATTGAGCAAGCGGGGCCGAGCTGCGCATGCCAAGTATATATACAGTATCCGCTTCAAATATATTGTCTATAACATCGTTAAACGTATCCTCATCTATCTCCTCGATAGTGGAACGTATATTGTTTATGTCGGACTTTAAAACCGACTTAAAAAGGATATTGGGGTCGTTGAAATCCGCCGACATTTCTATACGTTGCACTGTCGTAAGCTTGTTCCGTATTAATTCTCTCAGAGCTTTCTGTAAGGCAGGATAACCATCATATCCTAGAAGATTAGCAAATCTCACCACCGTTGATTCGCTAACCCCTACTTGCTCGCCCAGCTTAGCAGCTGTCATAAATGCGGCTTTTTCATAATGATCTGTTATATATTCCGCTATAAGCTTCTGCCCTTTGCTCATTGTTTGGTAACGCTCTTTTATGCGGTCTAACAGATTATCTTTTATATCCATTATCTTTTCTCCTATTACAAAGTACTACTTAATAATCCACTCGTTTATACGCCAGCCTCTTAACGTATCAATCATATCATAGCGTGTCAAATCGTAATGCATAGGGGTTATAGAAATGTAACCGCGATTTATCGCCGCTATATCGCTAGCTTCATCATTTGCTTCTTCTCTCAGCTCGCCAGTTAACCAATAATAGGGCCTGCCTCTTGGATCATAACGCTGTTCATAATTGTTTTTGTATCTCTTAATGCCAAGATGCGTTATGCTTATACCCTTTATATCATCCCTTGGTACAGGCGGCACATTGACATTTAACAGGAATTGTTGTGACACAGCATGGTGTTCAAATGCCTGGCATATATCTGCAGCCAAATCCGCCGCCACATTATAATTTGTATATTCATACGACGTAAGCGACATGGCCACTGCCGAAATATCAAATATTGCTGCCTCAATAGCTGCAGAAACCGTACCGGAATATATAACGTCTGTACCCAGATTAGCCCCGCGATTTATCCCGGAAAATACAATATCCGGCCTATCCTTCATCAATATGTCCACAGCTAATTTTATGCAGTCCGCCGGTGTTCCTCTTACCGCATACGCCTCTACGTCTGGTATGCCGATAGATATCGGCAACGCCCTCAGCGGCTCATGCATTGTTATAGCGTGACCTGTGGCGCTTTGTTCCCTGTCAGGCGCTACCACAGTTACACGACCTATCTTTGCTAAAGCCGCGGCTAAAGCATGAAGACCACTAGCATTTATCCCATCATCGTTACTTACTAGTATATTCAAACGATGTTACCTCCACGGCCTAATTTATGAACTTACTATATTATAATAGCTTTTTTAATTCTAAACAATAGCGTAATGTGACTATGCGCGCAAATCTTCTGCACAAATTACGGATCGCAGTAAGATATCCGCCGTTTGCATCCATGCCTTCGACCACGCCTATTTAAGCTTCATTCACGGGGTATACATACGCAATATTTCAAGGCATATTATAATTTTGCGCCGCCTATTAGAAAGACGGTTTTGTAAATTACGAATTAAATGTAAGATATAATTATTCTTGTCAAATTACGCGAATTGGAGTAAATTATATACAAGAAATCTTTACAAACAAAGGAGTGATATCTCATGCCTAATACAGAAATAGCCGCCCAATTATACACTGTCCGTGACTTCACAAAAACACCCGATGATATAGCTAAAACGCTTAAAAAGGTGCGGGAGATCGGCTACAAAGCTGTGCAATTATCCGCATTAGGACCGATAGATGTAAACGAGTTAAAAATAATGCTCGATGCAGAAGGTCTCATAGCGTGCGCATCTCATGTATCTTTGGAAGAGGCCCTTAATGAAACTGAGAGGATAATTGAGGAACATAAAATATTGAACTGTAAATACGTTGTAATAGCAGCCCTTCCGAACGGTTACCGCAATGAAAATGGGTACCACAGATTTGCTAAAGAAATATCTGAGATAGGAAAGAAGTTTGCCGAAGCAGGATTGGTCTTAGGATATCACAATCACAGCTTTGAGTTGGAAAAATTTAATGGGAAAACAGGCCTTGATATAATTTACGACGAAAGCGATCCGAAATATTTGACAGGTGAAATAGATACGTACTGGATACAGCATGGCGGAGCTGAGCCCGCGCAATGGATAAGAAAATTAAAAGGACGTATGCCGCTCGTGCACTTCAAAGACATGGGCATAGTAAATGGCGAACAATCCATGTTTGAGGTAGCGGAAGGAAATTTGAATTGGGACGCTATATTAGAAGCGTGCAGAGAAATAGGCGTACTGTGGTATATAGTCGAACAAGACATATGCCAGCGCGATCCATTCGAGAGCCTTGCCATAAGTTTGCGCAATATGCAAAAAATGGGATTGAAGTAAAGCTAAGGCCGGCTACGGATCGGCCAACTCAAAAACTAAAAGGGGAAATATATGGATATAACAACTATCGCAGGGCTATTAATAAGTATATGTTCGCTTATTTTTGCTTTTATCTTAGAAGGTGGCAGCATTGGCCTGCTTTTAGGCCTATCAGCGGCAATAATTGTTTTTGGCGGTACAATTGGCGCCACTATAATATCATTCCCACTGCGCGATATATTAAAGATACCATCTCTTCTAATAACTGCTTTTAAAAATCAGCCAGAAGATTACGATGATATAATCACATATATAGTTGCACTAGCTCAAAAGGCGCGCTCAGACGGCTTATTGAGCTTAGAAGCTGAAATAACCTCAGATAATATGAAAAAATATGACCCTCTTATGGCAGAGACCATAGAAATGATAGTAGATGGCATAAATCCTAATTTAGTAAAGGATACCATGGAAAATAGAATATACATACTTGAAAAAGAGGATAAAAAGAATGCATCTATATTCGAAGCTGCCGGAGGTTATGCTCCTACAATGGGTATTATAGGCACGGTTATGGGTTTAGTTCATGTTTTAGGTAACTTAAGCGACCCCGAATCATTAGGGCCATCTATAGCAGTAGCATTTATTGCTACCTTATATGGCGTAAGCTCGGCAAATCTTTTATGGTTGCCAATTGCACAAAAGTTGAAAAGCAAATATGATGACCAAAAACTGGCAAGGGAAATGATTTTAGAAGGATGTTTATCCATACAAGAAGGTGAAAATCCTAAATTTATCGAGAGAAAATTACGCACATTCTTAATAAATGAAAATGCTAAAGCGGCAGAAAGCTCAGAAGGGGTAGCTAATGAAAAGAGTTGAGGAAAAAGAAAAAGAGAATAAAGAAAGATGGCTTCTTACTTATTCTGATATGATCACTCTTTTGATGATATTTTTCATCGTCATGTACACTATAAGCAACGTTAATGCCCAAAAATTTTCACAATTAGCCAACTCATTAAGTAAAGCATTAAATTCTGGAGGAGGAAATATAATTGGCACAGATGCCGGAAATGGCGTTATAGGGAGCGGTGGTAGCAATACAACGGTTCAAAGCGAAGAAGATACCTTAGCCACCATCGCATCGGAAATAAGTTCTTATATAAATCAAAATGGTTTACAAAGCGTAATAAACGATTATATAGACGAACGCGGTCTAGTTATAAGCTTTAGCGATAAGCTGGTATTCGATTCGGGTTCTGCAGCGGTTAAACCTGAAGCTAGAGAGGCTATACTAAAAATAGGGACTATGTTAAAAAAATTACCTAACTACATAAGGGTGGAAGGGCATACCGATGATTTGCCCATACACAATAGCCAATTTTCTTCAAATTGGGAACTCTCAGCTGTCCGGGCTATAAATGTTGTGGATATATTAATCAACGATGTAAAAATAGACCCGGCTCGGCTTTCAATTGTCGGCTATGGAGAATATAAGCCCCTTGTCCCTAACACTTCAGAAGCTAATCGGCAAAAGAATAGACGCGTAGACATAGTAGTAATGAATAGCGAATATAACAAATGGGAGCCAAATAATAGCCAATCGGACAGTCAATGAAGGCAAACTTTGTATGTCTTTCATTGACCCAAAAACGTCTTTATCTTGCTGATAATGGCATTTATAAGCTCGTCTCGCGTTTCAAATTTATCTACATCAAACCAATGTACATTTTTATCCTTATTAAACCACGTCCATTGGCGCTTTGCTAATCGACGAGTATTGCGTTTTATCAGCGCAATCGCTTCCTCCAAAGTGCATAACCCGTTTAAATACGCTAATATCTCTTTGTAGCCAACTGCTTGCATAGCCACTTTATTAGATGTATAACCATTGGCTCTAAGCCATCTTACCTCTTCGATTAAGCCTTTAGATATCATAGCATCAACCCGTTGCTCTATTCTTTCGTACAAGCGCTGACGATCCATTGTAAGGCCTACTACCAGAGCATTATAAGGTGGTGAAATTTGTTTTGAGCGTTTTTGATAATACGATATGGGCTTACCCGTCTTATAATAAACCTCAAGCGCTCGCATTATCCGCTTTAAATCGTTCCTGCTTATTTTACTAGCCGATTCAGGGTCTATTTTAGCTAATTCTTCGTATAAAATATCTGTTCCAAATCGCTCAGCCATTTCACGGAGCTTATGCCGCAATTCTTCATCTGGCGCCCCTTCTGTAAAATCCAGGCTATATATTACAGAATTAACATATAAACCTGTTCCTCCTACAAGAATCGGTATATAACCAGCCTTTAATGTTTTATCGATATATTCACGAGCCATGCGCTGAAAAACAGCTACGCTAAACGATTCATTAGGCTCCACTACATCTATCATATAATGCGGAACCCCTCTTCGCTCTTGCTCTGTCGGCTTAGCTGAGCCTATGTTCATATACTTATATACTTGTGTCGCATCAGCAGATATAATAACGCCTTTTATCCTCAATGCTACATCAATAGCTATGTCTGTTTTACCGACAGCTGTCGGGCCTACTATGGCTATTAGCGGCTTGTTCATTGCACCCTCTTAAACATCTTTTCTAGTTCATGTTTTGTAATAACATGAACAATTGGACGTCCATGTGGACAGGTAGGCGGAACAGCACCAGAAAGTATCTCATCAGCAAGTTTAGCCGCTTGCATTTCGCTAAGATAGTCATTGGCTTTTATAGCGCTGCGGCATGCCAGCATCATGACCGCCTCACGCCGGTAATCATAAGGGCTATTTCTATCAAATTCTTTCATACCATCTATGATGTCTTTAAGCAAGCTTTCTGCCTGAGGTTGGCCAAAAAGCGTTGGAACAGCTCTAAGAACATAACTTTCAGTCCCAAATTCTTCTATTTCAAATCCCATTGAGCGTAAAAGCTCAATATTTTCGGCTATTAACTGACGCTCCTGGACACTCATCTCTAATACTAATGGCGATGCTAAATACTGCAATTGCAAGCTTTGATTTTGCAGGATAGACATGTAACGCTCATAAAGTATCCGCTCGTGAGCCGCATGCTGGTCTATTATACACAGTTGATCTGCTTTCTCCACCAATAAATACGTCGAAAACAATATACCTATAACGCGCATAAAAAGTGAATCATAGCTATCTGGCGTTTCATGCACATTGGCACGTTGAAGAAACTTTTCTTGATGATATGGCAAACTATCGAAAGATGCCCTTTGAGTTGTGCCATTAGTGCCATCAACAATTGGACTTTGCTCAACATGTCCATCTCCTACTGATATTGGCAGATCCACTTTGTGCTCATCTTTGCCTAATAAGCCGCCCGAGCTGAGTGCTCGTTTCACAGCATGAAAAAGCACAGCGGCTATTTTTCTTTCATCAACAAAGCGAACTTCAATTTTAGCAGGATGAACATTTACATCGACGCAATGAGGATCTAACTCCAAGTTGATAATACACATGGGAAACCTATTGACCATCACTAGGGTGCTAAACGCCTCTTCCAATGCTCTAGATAGAATCGGCGAGCGGACATAGCGCCCATTTACAAAAAATGTCTGAAATGTGCGGTTAGCTCTAGCCATCTCTGGCAAACCAATGTATCCAGAAACTTTAACCCCCTGCCATTCATATTCAACGAATAGCATTTTCCCTGCAGCCTCATGCCCATATACTGCAACAATAGCCTCGTCTAATCTACCTGTCCCAGGAGAATAAAGTATTTGTTTACCAGCATTTATATAGCGAAATGAAAGGCATGGATAACCTAGGACAAATCTGTCAACTACATCTTTTATACGGGAAGACTCCGCTTGCGGACTTTTCATATACTTAAGACGCGCAGGCGTATTGTAAAAAAGCTCTTCAACATCAATGGACGTGCCGCTAGGACGGCCTATGATCCCTTGTGATACAAGAGAACCTGCTTCTAACTGCACAAATATTCCTTCGCTAAATCCCCTTCTTACTGTTTCTAGCCGAATCTTGGATACGGCAGCTATACTAGCCAATGCCTCGCCACGAAATCCAAGCGTGGATATTGCATCCAGGTCATCAGCACCGTTTATTTTGCTGGTGGCATGGCGTTCAAATGCCAATAGTGCATCATCTGCGCTCATTCCGGCGCCATTATCGGTCACCCTTATCCGGCTTAACCCTCCGTTTTCAATTTCAATGGTTATAGAAGTAGCTTCCGCATCTATAGAGTTTTCTACTAATTCTTTTACTGCCGAGGCCGGCCGTTCCACCACTTCGCCAGCCGCTATCTTAGAACATGTGCCCTGATCTAATATATGAATGAAACCTATAGCATTTCACCTGCCCTTCTGTCATATATATCGCGTACCTGCCCTTGTATATCATTTAAAATATTCAACGCTTCTATAGGCGTTATAGAATTCACATCTAATTCTTTTATATATGCCATTAGCTCGTCTATTTTATAGGAAAATATGTCAATCTGCTGTTTAAGTTTAACTTTCGGCTTGCCCTTAATCCCTAATATATTGCCACCTATCGATTTTTTATTTATATCAGAAGAATTTAATATATCCAATATGTCTTTAGCCCTATCTATGACATCTTTAGGCAAGCCTGCTAGCTTAGCAACTTGTATGCCGAAGCTCTTGCCTACGCCGCCTCGCATAATCTTTCTCAAGAATATCACATCATCACCATGTTCTTTAACAGCTATATAATAATTTTTTACCCCGGCTAATCTACCCTCTAGCTCTGTAAGCTCATGATAATGAGTAGCAAAAAGCGTTTTTGCTCCTAATCGTCCTGGATCAGCTATATGCTCTATAACTGCCCAAGCTATGCTCAATCCATCAAAAGTGCTGGTACCACGCCCTATTTCATCTAAGATAAGCAAGCTGTTTGCAGTAGCATTATGAAGTATGTTAGCGACTTCTGTCATCTCCACCATAAAAGTACTTTGCCCTGTAGACAAATCATCCGATGCCCCGACACGCGTAAATATACGGTCAACTATGCCTATACTAGCCTCGTCTGCCGGTACAAAACTGCCTATTTGGGCCATAAGCACTATAAGAGCTACTTGGCGCATATAAGTACTTTTGCCTGCCATGTTAGGACCAGTTATAACGCATACCATATCATCATTGTTATCTAAAAACGTATCATTGGGCACGAACGTATGAGGAGGGAGAACTTTTTCCACAACCGGATGCCTGCCATTCTTAATCGATATAATTTGACTATTTGTCAAGGTAGGACGAACATAATGGTTCTCAATAGCAGCATCCGCTAATGAACAAAGGCAATCAAGCTCCGCTATAGCAGCCGCAGTAGCTTGTATCCGCTTAATGCTGCTCACTACTCTTTCGCGAACGTCGGAAAATATCTTATATTCCAAATTCACCAGACGCTCTGAAGCGCTTAATATTTTATCCTCCATGTCTTTTAAATCTGGTGTAATATAGCGCTCTGCATTGGCCAAAGTCTGCTTGCGTATATAATAATCGGGCACCATATCATAATACGACTTGGTAACTTCTATGTAATAGCCAAACACTTTATTATAGCCTATTTTCAAAGTTTTTATACCAGTCTTATCGCGTTCTTCCTGTTCAAGCCGGCTTATCCATTGCCGGCCATTGCGCGATATGTCTCTTAATTCATCAACAGACTTATCATACCCGTCTTTTATTATACCGCCATCTTTGATAGATAGCGGTGGATCATCTGCTATAGCTGTGTCAATCAACGTGTATATATCATCCATCACATCTACACGCTGCCAAATAGTCTTAATCCTTGATGATCTGTTTTGAGATAAAAGCTCTTTTATACGCGGCAACTTTTCCAACGATTGCTTTAGCGATATCAAATCCCTAGCATTTATATTCCCATAAACGGCTTTGCTCATAAGTCGCTCTATATCATATATACCGGATAAGGCCTCTTTTATATCGTCCTTCCAGAACGATTGGCTTATCAACTCTGCTATAGATTCCTGCCTTTCGGTTAAGGCATACAAATCTAAAAGCGGTTGCTCTATCCACGATCTAAGCATACGCCCACCCATAGCAGTAGAGGTATGGTCGAGTACCCACATGAGCGTTCCCTTTCGGCTACCAGCGCGTATGGTCTGAGTAAGTTCGAGATTATGACGCGTCGCGGCATCGAGTATCATATATTGCTGTATATGATACGGCTCAACCTGGCCTATATTGGCTAAAGCTGTTTTTTGGGTTTCTATTAGATATGACACAAGCTCCGCTAGCGCACATACTGCCTGCGGCATTTCTTCCTTTGACACATACTGCACGGCATCGCTACCTATATTAGTTATTAACATATCATATGCAGCATCGGCATCATCGAATTCTGTTGAACTTTGATAAGGATTCACGTTCGCGCGCTGCTGAAGAATTTTTAAAACAGAAGATTGCTCCAGCAAAACATGATTAGCCATCATCTCCGATGGCTGTATACGCGCTAGCTCATCCGCTAAGCCGCTTACTCTTACTTGCGTAACACTGCATTGCCCTGTCGATATGTCTACAAATGCTATGCCACATTCGTCACCAGAGGCATGAGCACATAACAAAAAATTGTTTTCCTTCTCATCTAGCATAGAACTGTCTATCATCGTACCCGGAGTAACTATACGTATAATATCGCGTTCTACCAAACCTTTAGCTAAGGCAGGGTCTTCCATTTGCTCACATATAGCCACTTTATAGCCTTTCTCCACCAAACGCGCTATATAACTATCAGCGGCATGATAAGGGACGCCGCACATCGGAGCACGCTCATCTAAGCCACAGTCCCGGCCAGTCAATGTCAATTCCAGCTCTTTCGATGCCAACACCGCATCTTCGAAAAACATTTCATAAAAATCGCCTAATCGAAAAAATAATAGGCAATCCTTATACCGCTCTTTCAATTGAAGATATTGCTGCATCATAGGCGTAAGCGCGGCCATAAAAGCACCATCCCCTTTATTTAACCTTTAATAAGCTCCCATTCAAAAACCACGTAGAAGGCTCTGTTATAAGGACATCGGCCAATTTGCCAATCATGGACATATCGCCTTCAAAATTTACTACTTTGTTGCTGGCTGTTCTTCCCATCATTTGGCCTTCACCGTTTCGACTAGGCCCTTCTATTAACACTTCAACAATGCTACCATTTAATCTTTCATTTTTCTGGTGTGTTATAGACGTTTGAAGCTCTATAAGACGCTCAAGACGCTGTTGCTTAATTTCTCTGGGCACTGGATCTTCCATGCGCGCTGCTGGCGTACCGTTACGCTTTGAATATATGAACGTATATGCTAAATCATATTGCACCTTGCTCACTACATCTAATGTATCTTCAAAGTCCTCATCAGTTTCACCTGGAAAGCCGACTATTATATCAGTAGAAAAAGCTATATCCGGTATATTGGTCTTTATTTTATCTATTAATTGCAAATACTCATCTTTTGTATAGTGGCGGTTCATGCGTCGTAATATCGCCGTACTTCCAGATTGAACGGGCAGATGCAATTGATGGCATACCTTATTGCAATCGCGCATAGCGTATATCAAATCATCTGATAAATCCTTTGGATGAGATGTGGTAAATCTTATGCGCTCAATGCCATCCACTTCGTTTAGCATCCTCAATAAATCAGCGAACTTTATGTCTCTGTTTAAATCTTTACCGTACGAATTAACATTCTGGCCTAAAAGTGTTATTTCTTTATAACCTTGCTCAGCAAGTTCTTTTACTTCATCTATTATATTCTCCGGCTGGCGGCTATGCTCACGCCCCCTTACATAAGGCACTATGCAGTACGTGCAAAAGTTGTTGCATCCATACATTATTGTCACCCATGCCGAAACATTATTAGAACGCAGCACAGGCACAGCTTCGTCGAATTCATGATCCTGATCATGTATATCTATAACCGTATAGCCAGATGATTTCGCCTGTTCTATCAATTCAGGTAATTCATTTAAATTATGCGTGCCGAATATAAGGTCTACAAAAGGAAAGGTCTTAGCCAGCTTCTCAGCTGTACCTTTCTCTTGCATCATACAACCGCACACGCCTATTATGAGGTTAGGTTTACGCTGCTTAAGTGGTTTTAACATACCTACGTTGCCATAAACCCTTTGTTCAGCGTGTTCTCTTACGCAGCACGTATTGAACAGGATTATATCAGCCTCATACTTGTCATCCGTCCATTCATATCCAAGCTCACTTAGTATGCCTGCCATTTTTTCCGAATCATGCTCATTCATCTGGCATCCATAGGTAACTATATTAAACTTAGCGTTGCCCAACAAACATCCCCCATTATTCGTATATTCTTATCTATATAAAAAGAGACCTGTAAACAGGTCCCCTTTTTATTGCAATTTGGCTCTCACCATTTGATTGACTACCGCTCCATCTGCGCGCCCCTTCACGCGTGGCATAAGTGCTTTCATTACGGCACCCATGTCTTTAGCGCTTTTGGCGCCCACTTCCGCTATCGCTTCATCTATCATGCAGTTTATTTCATCTTTTGATAGTTGCTCAGGCATATATTCACTTAAAATAGCAATCTCAGCTTCCAATTTTTGCACCAGGTCCGGGCGGTTACCGCGTTCAAATTCCGGTATAGCATCTTTTCTCGACTTTATCTCTTTTGCCAGTACCTCAATGACACCTTCATCGTCCAACTGAACCTGTTTATCCTTTTCCACTTGGAGTATTGCCGCCCTTGCCATGCTTATAGTGGTTTTGCGGAGGTTATCTCTGCTTTTCATAGCAGCTTGCATATCTTTGAGCAACTGCTCTTTTAGGGACAATTTAAATATCCCCTTCCTTCAATATTTTCTCTTCCTAGCCGCTTCGGATTTTTTCTTCCTCTTCACGCTAGGCTTATCGTAATGTTCTCTCTTTCTTATTTCAGAGAGTACACCAGCTTTAGCGCATTCTTTTTTAAAACGCCTTAAAGCACTGTCCAGGCTCTCATTTTCGCCTACTACTATTTCTGAGGCCATTCGTTTCCCTCCCTCCGCTTTTGAAAAACTATTAATCTCTACGGCTTCTATTATACTATTCTTGCATGCTCACTGTCAACATCGCAGAAGCATAACTGCTACTCTACAGTCACACTTTTCGCCAAGTTTCTAGGTTTATCAACATCGCACCCTTTGTATAAAGCTGTGTAATAAGCAAACAACTGAAGCGGTATTACCCCTAGTACAGGAGCAAGCCATGGATTAATATCAGGTATCGGAATTATATAATCAGCTACTTCCTTTATAGTTTCATTGCTATCTCTAACCAGCGCCATAACTATAGCACCTCTAGCCTTAACCTCTTTTATGTTGCTGAGCATCTTATCAAAAAGTTGAGGTTGTGTCGCTAACGCTATAACCAATGTCCCTGGCTCTATCAGCGCTATCGTGCCGTGTTTCAGCTCCCCTGCGGCATATGCTTCCGAATGTATATACGATATCTCTTTCAATTTAAGGGAACCTTCCATGGCTAATGCATAGTCTAAGCCTCTCCCTATAAAGAATATGCTGTGAGCTGGAAAGTGTTTGGCTGCATAATGCTGTATAGCTTCCTTGCTTTCCAATACAGCTTCAGCACCATCGGGCAATTTAAGCATATCATTTAATATATCCGTCAAGTCATTTTGTTCTAGCATGCCCCTGCGCTTAGCAATATAGAGCGCCATCATAGTTATAACGAGCAATTGTGTAGTATAAGCTTTCGTCGACGCTACAGCTATCTCCGGTCCTGCCCAAGTATATAACACCTTATCCGCCTCGCGCGTTATTGTGCTGCCTAATACATTTGCAATAGCTATCGTAGTGGCTCCATGGCTCTTAAGTTCACGCAAGGCAGCTAATGTATCGGCTGTTTCTCCTGATTGACTTATTAATATAGCCACATCTCCAGGCGATATTATAGGGGCTCTGTATCTAAATTCAGACGCTATATCCACTTCTACAGGTATTCTGGCGAAGTTCTCTATGAGGTACTTTCCCACTACACCAGCATGATATGCAGTACCGCACGCTACAATAAATATCCTATTTATGTTATCAAAATCTATTTCATCGAGTTCAGGTAAGTCAACAGATAAATTGTCTTTAATCCTTGATGTCATTGTGTCTTTTAGCGCTTTAGGCTGTTCATGGATTTCTTTTAACATGAAGTGTTCAAAGCCACCCTTTTCGGCTGATTCCATATCCCATGTTACGTGGTACACATCGCGTTTAACGTTGCGCCCGTACTCATCCTTTATCGTCACGCTGTCGCGTGACAGCACAGCTAATTCTTTATCGTTCAAAAAATACACATCACGCGTATAAGGAAGTAGCGCGGGTATATCCGATGCCACAAAGTTTTCTCCATCCCCTAATCCTATTATAAGGGGACTGTCCTTGCGCACTGCTATTAGTTTATCTGGTTCACTACTGCACATAACTGCGATAGCATATGAACCTTCCAAATATGACATAGCACGTTGCACTGCTTCTAAAAGATCCCCATGATAAAAATAATGTATTAAATGCGCTATAACTTCCGTATCGGTTTCTGATATAAAAGTCGTTCCTTGCTCTACAAGCCACTGTTTTATACTAAGATAATTTTCTATTATGCCATTATGCACTACTGCAATTTCTCCCGATGAATCGGTATGAGGATGCGAATTAATATCGGACGGCTCTCCATGCGTAGCCCAACGTGTATGGCCTATGCCCACGCAACCGCATATATCATGTTCAGCCAAAGCCGCCTCTAAGACATTTAAACGCCCTTTAGCTTTAACAACATCTATAGCACCGCCATCGTAAACTGCTATACCGGCAGAATCATATCCTCTGTATTCCAATCGTTTTAAGCCGTTCAACAATATAGGTACTGCTTGTTGATGGCCTATATAACCGACTATTCCACACATGAATTTTTATCCTTCCTTTTAACACTATCGAATTAAAAATTTATCACAAAAATATAGTTCCAATTATCACGTTTAAAATCATCATTGTAAAATCATAAAGCTCTTAGGAGATATTTCAGCTATGATTATTATCGGCCCAGTCCTATTTGTGGCAAAAATCGCTTTTTGCTTTTGTAGAACTTTTAACGGCAGCCTTATGCCGCAGGGCACCCGCCGAAAATTCGATGAACCCTGACCTCGTCAACTCAGAGAGTTCTGGCGCTTTTATATTTTATAATTAAAATCCCCTATTCTACATAGCATCACCCCTTTCTAAGCCAAGTATTCTTCTATAAGGGCGACTAAACGACATGCTTCTTGCTCTAGTTCGTCTATATCAGGTCCTTCTAGCATAACTCTGACTAGCGGTTCTGTGCCCGACGGTCTTATAACCACGCGCCCCATGCTATTGAATTTTTCCTCTATCCTGGCTATTTCTTCGGCTATTGCGTTATACTGCATATATAATTCTTTTTTTTCATTACTGACCTTAGCATTAACTAAAACCTGTGGAAATTCTTTCATAACCGAGGACAACCTTGATAAGGATTCCTTTTTTCTAACCATCACCGACAATAGCTGAAGAGCTGTTATCATTCCATCACCAGTAGTGTTATAATCTAGGAAGATAACGTGCCCCGACTGTTCACCGCCCAATGAGTAACCATCTGAAAGCATTTTTTCTAATACATAGCGGTCTCCAACAGCTGTTCTTACAACATGGCATCCGGCTCTTTTAAGAGCAATCTCCAGGCCAATATTGCTCATCACAGTAGCTACCACCGTATCTTTGTTCAACGTTCCTCTTTCATGCATATCCAAAGCGCATATAGCCATTATTTTATCGCCATCCACTATTAAGCCATTCTCATCCACCGCTATAAGGCGATCTGCATCTCCATCAAAGGCTAATCCGATATCCGCTTCATTCTCCAAAACATAATTTTGAAGAGCCTTGGGATTTGTAGAACCGCAACTGCGGTTTATATTAGTACCATCTGGATCTGCAAAAAAGCTTATAACCTCCGCGCCTAATTCAGACAATAATCTAGGAGCTATTTTATAAGCCGCTCCATTAGCGCAATCTACAGCTATTTTATAGCCGTGCAAATCTAATGGTATTGCGGACTTTAAAAAATTAATATAATCTTCACCGGCATTTTGTACTGCAATTCGGCGTCCCACAGCTCCTCCTGCCGATAGCGGTATCTGCTCTGATTGTCCAAGGATTATGCTTTCTATATGATCTTCTAATTCATCGGGCAGTTTATATCCATCGCGATTGAAGAATTTAATCCCATTATACTCCATCGGATTGTGAGAAGCAGATATTACCACCCCTGCATCTGCGCCGTATAACCGGGTCAAGTAAGCAACTGCTGGTGTTGGCACAACCCCAACGCATAAGGCCTCGCCACCAACGGAACATATGCCCGCTACTAATGCTGATTCTAGCATGTCGCCAGAAACACGCGTATCGCGCGCAACAACTATTCGTGGTCTATGATTTTGTTCAGCAAGTACATATGCCCCTGCCTGGCCTAGCGCAAATGCTAAGCCACATGTCAATTCTGTATTGGCTACTCCTCTTACTCCGTCCGTGCCAAATAATCTCCCCATTTTTACCTCCAAATTGAGTATTTCATTTCAACTTAACTATAATTATGTTTTTACGCAAATTATTATAACTCAATTATACAATTAGTGCAAAAAATTGCAGACATCTAACTGCGATTCATAGTTTACTTTAACCTCATAGGCGATATGTTTTTATCTATTCTAGCAGCTATATAAGTATCGAGCACATGCCAAAGTTCTTTTTTCATGGCATCGCTTATTTTTAAACGATGCATGGCATTGGCTTTCATATCCAATATATGCAATATTGTATTTATAAGACCTCGATTGACTGCTATAGCATCATCGCTTACAACCGCACAATCCGCGCATACTGTGCCGCCTTTTTCTGGGCTGAAGTAAAACTTGGATTCTTTTAAAAGGTTTTTCCCACAATCAACACATTGCTGAAGCAACGGCCTATAACCTATAAAATCCATAAGCTTTATTGCAAACATAAGAGCAGCAGCAGAAGCATCTGCCGCTGGAAGTGAAAGGAGATAAAGTGTCTTTAATAACAGATAGTATACCCGTACATTTGGCTCTCCATCCTGTATCACTAAATCACATAGATTGGCTGCATAAGATGCATAAGATAGGCTCTCTATATTTTGGCGCAATTCGAAAAACGTGCACTTTATGTCGCTTTGAGTAACTGTGTAAAGATTTCTACCTTCATATAGCATATAATCGGCTAACACAAAAACTTCACTGGCCATTAAAAAGCGGCTTTTGGGCTTGCGACTTCCTTTTGCTATAGCATGTATTTTACCTAAATCTTTTGAAAATAAAGTAAGTATTCTATCTGCTTCCAGATAATTTATGTGTTTTAAAACAATTGCTTCAGTTTTTATAAGGCTCAAATACCATTACTCCGTTCTCATAACAATTAAAGCGAATAACTTCAAAAAGGCCCGTTTCATAGCGGGCCTTTTTGGTTAACCAATTGAACATTACAGGTTTAGCTCTTTGGCCTTTAACACTCCGTCTACATTTTTAATCATATCTATTATCTCATCGCTTATATCGTTGTCTACATTAAGCACCATCAAGTTTATGCCATGTTTTGTATTACGACTAGCCTTCATATTCGCTATATTTATGCCGTTATCACCTAAAATCGTGCATACTTGTCCTATTATACCAGGCTTATCGATGTTTTGCACCATTAGCATGTGTTCTGTAGGCATAAAATCAACTTCAAAGCCATCAAAGTTAACTATACGCGGCTCTTCTTTGCCAAAAATCGTACCTGAAAAAGTCAACGCTCTTTCTTTGTTTTTGATATTAACTGTTATTAAATTCACAAAATAATCAACATGCGAATTTTTGCTCTCTATTACTTGTATACCTCTATCGCGAATTATTTTTTCAACATTCACAAAGTTAACGCGTTCATCCGTTACTGGCTGAAGTAGACCTGTTAAATACGAGAGCGTTATTATTTTCACGTCCTCTTTAGCTATATCGCCGCCATATATTAACTCTATGCGCTCAACCGGAAGAGTCTCTACCTGATAATAAATACGTCCCATTTTTTCAGCTAAATTAAGATATGGAGCAAGCTTCGTGGCTGCCTTCATATTTAGACCATGCAAATTGACAGCCTCTACCGCATTTCCCTCCAAGGCATTCAATACTTGTTGGGCTATTGCTAAGCCAACGTTGCGCTGTGCCTCTACGGTAGATGCGCCAAGATGCGGTGTAAATACAATGTTATCCAATTCCAAAAACGGATGAGTGAAAACTCCTCCAGCAGCACCCTCTTTAGGTTCGTTAGTAAAAACGTCAACGGCTGCTCCTGCTATCTTCTTATTTTTAAGGGCTTCATATAAAGCATTTTCATCGACTATACCGCCGCGAGCGCAATTTACTATGCGCAAGTTGCTTTTGGCAAGCTCTAATTCTTTTTTGCCTATTATACCAATGGTTTCGCTAGTTTTAGGGAGATGGACAGTTATAAAATCTGACCGTTTCATAACCTCCTCTATGGAATCAACCTTTTCTATACCCATGCTTTCGAATTTATCCTGAGGTATATACGGGTCATAGCCTATAACGTTCATACCAAAGGCTTTAAGCCGGCTAGCCACCAAAGAGCCTATGCGGCCTAACCCCAATACCGCAACAGTTTTTTCATAAAGTTCTACACCTTTAAATTTGCTCCTCTCCCATTTGCCAGCTTTAAGCGACATATATGCCTGAGGAATGTTACGGCATAGCGCTAGCAGCAGTGCAATAGAATGCTCTGCCGCAGAAATGTTGTTGCTATCCGGCGTGTTAACCACTATTATGCCTTTAGCAGTCGCCGCTTCAACATCTATATTATCTACTCCGGTACCAGCCCTGCCAATAACTTTAAGGTTTTGACCACGATTTATAAGTTCGGCGTCAACTTTAGTAGCGCTTCTAACTATAAGGGCATCGTATTGGTCTATGCAATCTAATAACTGTTCTCTTGTTAGATCAAGCCTTACATCGACTTGGGCCTTTTGCCTAAGTATTTCCAAACCATTCTCTTCTATTTTTTCTGGGACCAATATGCGCATGCGCTATACACCCTCTTTCAATATTTCCTCAGCTGCTGTAACGCCGCTGCCTAACTTCACAGGATAACCGACTTCTGCCAAAGCATATTCAAGACCGGTAAGTGTCTTTAGCAGATCAAACTGATCGACATAACCAACGTGACCAATGCGCAATATTTGACCTTTAAGCTTACCCTGCCCGCCAGTTATCATAATATCATATTTAGTGTTCATTATTTTACGAACTTTTTCGACATCTACGCCCTCTGGACCTTTAATAGAAGTAATTATATCCGATGCGTGCAATGGTTCAGCAAATAATTCTAATCCCATGGCTTTAGCCGCAGCTCTTGCAGCCTCTGCTAACCTGTGATTGCGCGCGTACACTTTTTCTAGTCCATCTTCTAATATCATATCCAAAGCAACATTCGTGCCTATTATAAGCGTTACTGCTGGGGTATAAGGGGTGTCATTATCCGAAAGTTTATCCTTATAAGCTAGAAAATCAAAGTAAAATTTAGGGAATTTCGATTGCTTAACAGCCTCCCAGGCACGATCGCTTAAGCAAGCAAACGATAGCCCCGGAGGAGCCATCAATGCCTTTTGAGAACCCGTTACCACGACATCTATACCCCACTCATCTGTTTTTAAGGGTATTCCGCCAAGCGAACTTATCGCATCTACAATAAGAAGTTGCGGACGACCTCTCATCACGTTCGCTATGGCTTCCAAATCATTTGTCACACCAGTAGAAGTCTCATTATGGGTAACTAACACTGCTTTAATCTCATTGTTAACATCATCATCCAAGCGTTTTTTTATATCCTCTGGATTTAGCGCTTGTCCCCATGGCATAGATAATACTTCTACATCCAGGCCATATTCTTTAGCTATTTTAACGTATCTGTCACCAAACACGCCTATAGTACCCACTAGAACTTTATCGCCAGGCGAAAATAGATTGGCTACAGAGGCCTCCATAGCACCAGTACCAGAACTCGCAAAAGTAAGAACATCGTTTTTAGTGTTAAACACCGTTTTAAGTTTAGCATTGAATTCTGTAAATATTGCTTGGAATTCCTTGGTACGGTGGTGTATGATTTGCCTGCTCATAGCCTGTAAAACCCGTGGCGGTATCATAGTAGGGCCAGGGGTCATTAGTAATTTGTCCCTTTCCATTATGTATCAATCTCCTCTCTGCTTAAGTGTACGCTATATGCGCATATTTGTATCGCTAATGAATACTTTCATTTTACAACTTCGTTAAAAAGGTGTCAATATATTTATACTTCAATATCAGCTTTAAATCCTAACAAATCGCCGTTAGCTTGAAGAACAGGTGTCACGTACTCATGCAAAAACTCTTCCACTTGTTGTGGGGCTCGGCCTACAAAATTCTTCGCGTCCATTATTGATTCTATTTCTTGGCGCGTTAGTTTAAAGCTTGAATCAGCTTCTATCATATCTAAAAGGTTATTGGATTGTCCATCAATCTTCACATGCTTACCAGCCTCTATTGAATAACGGCGTATGCGCTCATGCAAATCTTGGCGGTCACCGCCGCGTTTTACAGCTTCCATCAATATATATTCCGTTGCCATAAAAGGCAGCTCTTCTTTTAAATGGCGCTCTATCATGGCTGGATAAACTACCAAACCACTGGCCACATTTATATATAGCATCAATATAGCATCTACAGCTAAAAAGGCTTGAGGTATAACGATTCTCCTATTTGCAGAATCATCTAACGTGCGCTCAAACCATTGTGTAGAAGCCGTTATGGCAGGGTCTAATGCCATCGTCAACACGTGGCGCGCCAGAGAACCGATGCGCTCACTTCTCATAGGATTACGCTTATAAGCCATTGCAGAAGAGCCTATCTGCTTTTCTTCAAACGGCTCTTCAATTTCTTTCAAATGCTGAAGTAGCCTTATGTCATTGCTAAACTTATAGGCGCTTTGCGCTACTGAACTCAAAACGTTTAACACCATTGAATCAAGCTTGCGCGGATATGTCTGCCCAGTAACGGGAAACGTCCCTTTAAACCCCATTTTTCGAGCTATTAACATGTCCAATTTTTTAACCTTTTCATGATCGCCATTAAATAAAGTAAGAAAACTTGCTTGCGTACCTGTTGTGCCCTTTGCTCCACGCAACACCAACTTTTCATTCAAAGACACTAACTGATGAAAATCCATTAAAAGATCCTGAATCCAAAGGCATGCCCTTTTGCCCACTGTGGTAGGCTGCGCAGGTTGAAAATGCGTAAAGCCAAGAGTAGGCATATCTTTATATTGAACAGCAAATTTGCTTAATGCATCAATACAATTTATGAGCCTGCACTTCAAAATATTTAGTCCGTCTCTCATCAATATTATGTCGGTATTATCACCAACATAACAGCTAGTAGCTCCTAAATGAATTATCGGCTTCGCGTGAGGGCACTGAATACCATAAGCATAAACATGCGCCATAACATCATGTCTAACTTCTTTTTCTCGCGCTATAGCAATATCATAATTTATATCATCTTGATGAGCCTTCATTTCGGCTATTTGCTCATCTGTTATATCTAAACCCAATTCTTTCTCGGCCTCGGCTAAAGCTATCCATAATTTCCGCCACGTTTTAAATTTTTTATCATCCGAGAAGTTTTGAGCCATTTCTTTGCTAGCATAACGCGTTATAAGAGGATTTTCGTATATATCCGTTCTCATTTCAGGCATCGTTCTATACGCTCTAATCCTTTCTCTATCTCTTCTATTGAAACAGCATACGAAAGGCGCACAAACCGGTCATCACCAAACGGTTGGCCGGGCACTACTGCTACATGCGCCTTGTCGAGCAGCATCTGGGCAAATTCTACTGATCCAATTATATCATATCCATTTAAATTTTGGCCAATATACTGTGATATATTCATCATGATATAGAATGCTCCAGATGGCTTAACACAAGATAGCCCATCTATCCCATTTATTCTGTTGTAAATATAATCTCTGCGCTTTTTAAACTCTTGTACCATCTCAATAACCGGTTGCTGTGTACCTGTGATAGCCGCTAATGCCGCATATTGTGCTATCGAATTAGGATTAGAGGTGGCTTGACTTTGGACATTGCCTATTATGTTGGTTATTTTCGAACTAGAAGCTGAATAACCTATCCTCCATCCTGTCATGGCATATGTCTTAGAAACACCGTTTATAACTATAGTCCGCTCTTTTATATTATCATTAAACGATGCTATGCTTACGTGCTTTGTATCGTCATATATAAGCTTTTCATATATCTCATCTGCGACAACTATTAAATCATATTCACATGCTAAATCCGCTATGTCACGCAATTCATTTTCCGTATATACCGCTCCAGTCGGATTATTAGGGCTATTTATTAAAATAGCCTTAGTGCGGTTGTTTATATATTTTTTTAAGATTTCAGCAGGTACTTTAAATGAAGTAGATTCATCAGATGGTACCATAACAGGTACACCATCGGCTAACTTAACTAATTCTGGATAACTAACCCAGCAAGGTGCTGGCATAACGACTTCATCGCCGGGATTTAATATAGCATAGAAAGCATTAAATAGCGCGTGCTTTGCACCATTTGATACAACTATGTCCGACGGCTCATATGAAATATTATTGTCATATATAAGCTTATCCGCTATAGCTTTTTTTAACTCTGGTATACCGGTAGCCGGCGTATATTTAGTATATCCTTTGTTTATAGCATCTATTGCAGCAGCTTTTATATGTTGAGGCGTGTCAAAATCAGGCTCGCCTACACCAAAATCCACGATATCTATACCTTCAGATTTCATCTTCTTTGCTTTAGCGCTTATTGCTAAAGTTGCTGATTCGCTTATAGTTTGAGCTTTGCGTGATAAAACCATGCACAGTTTCTCCTCTTCTTGTAAAATGAATGTTTTTATATTTATATTATTCAAATTATAACACACACAATGCTCAATATCCATACTTTATAATTTTTTATGCAAGTTAGCATCTATTAACATGCAAATCTCTTAACATCTCTAATACATCGTCGGCAACCCTTACGGAACCTATTTCTACATTACCTCTTTCCTTATCCCCATGGAAGTCGCTGCCACCCGTAGGAATAAGGTCATAATGATCCGCAATGGCTTTTAAATACGCTTCATCTTTTAAATCATGTTTTGTATGATATACTTCTAAACCTTCTATACCGTGAATTATAGTATAAAATATAGCGCTTTTATCGGTCAAAAGGCCAGGATGCGCAAGAACAGCTATGCCGCCTAATTTTTTTATATAATTTATAGCATCTTCTGGTAATAGCTTATAACGAGGTTCATATGCAGGACTTTGCGGAGAAAGATATTTGTCAAAAGCTTCCGATACATCGTTTATAAAGCCCATGTTAAGCATAGCTCTAGCTATATGCGGCCTGCCTATAGATGCTGGTCCCGCTATGGCTTTAACTATTTCCCAAGGTATATCTATGTTGTAATATAATTTCAATTTCTCCAATATATTCTTAGCTCTCTTCTCTCTTGAATCCCGTATATCTTTTAGTATTTTTTGGAACCATTCTTGTGATATATCAATAAAATAACCGAGTATATGAACCTCACAAGATTTATACTCGGTATTCATCTCTATTCCAGGCACAAGCATTATGCTTTGGGACTCTGCAGCCTCAATAGCCTCAACTATTCCGGCAGTAGTATCATGATCTGTTATAGCTATAAAAGAAAGCCCCTTCCTGACTGCTTCTTTTAACACCTCGGTAGGCGATAACAAGCCATCTGAAGCCGTAGTATGAACATGTAAATCACCTGGCATCGCATTATATCCCCCATATATATTTTAAAAGGGATGTGCATTATGCACATCCCTATTTTGCGTATTCTACAACCCTGCTTTCGCGAATTACTGTAACCTTTATTTGTCCTGGATATTCGACTTCTTTTTCTATACGTTTAACAATATCGCGTGCCATCCTCATGGCATCCGCATCACTAACCATTTCTGGTTTCACTATTATGCGCACTTCACGCCCAGCTTGTATAGCGTACGATTTGTCCACACCTGCGAATGAATTTGCAATTTCCTCGAGTTTTTCTAAACGCTTCAAATAAGCTTCTATAGTCTCTTGCCTTGCACCCGGCCTGGCTGCCGAAATAGCATCAGCCGCTTGCACAAGCACAGCTTCTACTGAAGTAGGTTCTATATCGCCATGATGAGCTGCTATAGCATGAATTATAGCTGGATTTTCTCTATATTTCTTAGCAATATCCACGCCAATTTGAACATGAGGCCCCTCTACCTCATGATCTACAGCCTTGCCTATATCATGCAACAATCCAGCCCTCTTGGCTATAGCTACATCCGCTCCCAATTCTGCTGCCATTGCACCCGCTAAAAGCGCTACTTCTATAGAGTGTTTCAAAACATTTTGACCATAGCTAGTTCTATATTTCAATCTGCCGAGTAATCTTATTATTTCTGGATGGATATTGTGTACTCCAACCTCAAAAGCCGCTTGCTCTCCTTCTTCCTTTATCTTAACATCCAATTCTTTTTTGGAACGCTCCACCATTTCCTCTATGCGCCCTGGATGTATACGCCCATCTATTATCAGTTTTTCTAGAGCCATTCTAGCAATTTCACGTCTAATAGGGTCAAAACCCGACAAAATAACAGCCTCTGGCGTATCATCTATTATAAGGTCAATACCGGTTGCCGTTTCCAATGCTCTTATATTTCGACCTTCGCGACCTATTATGCGGCCTTTCATCTCGTCATTAGGAAGAGGTACAACAGAAACAGTCACTTCAGGTACATAATCAGCAGCACAACGCTGTATAGCATTGGCCACTATTACCCTCGCTTTTTTATCCGCTTCTTCTTTAGCTCTATTTTCTATATCTCGGATAAGCGTAACAGCGTCATGCTCAACATCTTCGCGTATACTAGCCAAAAGCATTTCCTTAGCCTGCTCTATGGTCATGCCTGATATGCGCTCTAGCTCGGCTAATTGCCTATCGTGCAATTGCGATACTTCTTCCTCCAACTTTTCTATATCTTTCTGACGTTTGTTTAGTGCTTCTTCTCGGCGATCTAAAGCATCAGCCTTTTTCTCCAAGACTTCCTCTCTTTGAAGAAGCCTTCGCTCCATACGCTGATTTTCGTTTCTTCTCTCTCGGCTCTCTTTTTCAAATTCATTACGCAGCTTGTGAATCTCGTCCTTAGCTTCAAGCAAAGCTTCTTTTTTAGCAGCTTCCGCTTCTCTCTTCGCTTCCTCAAGCAACCGCGCAGCTTCTTGTTCTGCCTTGCCTATTTTGGCCTCAGCTATGCTTTTGCGATAAAGATAGCCTAAAAATGCGCCTGCTGCAGATGCTACTATTATACATAGGACATACCACAAGCTAATCTATACACCTCCTAAAAGTAAAAATAATTCTTATTCACTATACAGTATCTCATTTGCAATACACAGTAATTTTGTAGAATTAACATAGCAATTAAATTTGCTACGTTAATTCTACAATTTATATAAACTTATGTCAAGGTTACATTCTTTCGATCTGTCTCATTTACACTCTATTGTTAATATTCTGTTAATATATTGACAAACAAATAATGAAAACGTAAAATATAATTGTTAAATAAATAACAAAGTCTTATACGTTTTACTAAGGGAAATAGTGGTTTGCCGACAAAAAGGTTTTGTACGGCACAAATTAGTGTTAAATTATTAACAATAGGAGGTAGCTAATTATGACGCCAGATAAAAAAAATAACATGGCACAGTCTGCTAGCGTAGATGCTATGATAAACAAATTGGTAAACAGAGCATCTACTGCGATGGATGCTTATATGAAAATGGATCAGGAGCAAATAGATGCTGTAGTAAAGGCTATGGCCATAGCAGCTATGGATAACCATATGGCTTTAGCTAAAGCCGCGGTGGAAGAAACTAAACGCGGAGTATACGAAGATAAAATAACTAAAAATATGTTTGCGGCAGAATATATATATCACGATATAAAATATCAAAAAACCGTAGGCGTTATAAATGAAAATAAACTAGAATCATATATAGAGGTAGCTGAACCCGTTGGCATAATAGCTGGTATAACGCCAGTTACCAATCCAACTTCTACCACTATATTTAAGTCATTAATAGCCGTTAAAACTCGTAATCCAATAATATTCGCGTTCCATCCATCCGCGCAAAGATCCAGCAGCATGGCTGCGCAAATATTGCTTAAAGCAGCTATAGAAGCAGGTGCACCTAAATACTGCATACAATGGATAGAGGAACCATCTTTAGATGCCACAACAGCTCTAATGAATCATCCGGGTATATCGCTTATATTAGCTACTGGCGGTGGCAATATGGTCAAAGCAGCTTATAGCGCAGGAAAACCAGCATTAGGCGTCGGCCCTGGCAATGTACCGTGCTATATAGACCAAAGCGCTGATTTGGAAACAGCTTTAACTGATCTAATGCTATCTAAAACTTTTGATAATGGTATGATATGCGCCTCTGAGCAGTCCGTTATACTGCATAAACTCATCGCCGATAAAGCAATAGATTTTTTAAAAGCCCACAATTGCTATATATTAAACAAGCGCGAAGTTGAAATTCTTACCGCTACAGCTATAAACACAGAAAAGGGCGGTGTTAACCCCGCCATAGTAGGCCAATCTGCTACAAAAATAGCTGAAATGGCCGGTTTAAAGGTACCACAAAACACAAAAATATTAATAGCGCCGCTAGATGGCATAGGCAGCCAGTATCCTCTTTCTGGCGAAAAATTAAGCCCTATATTAGCATTATATATAGCAAAAGATTATAAAGAAGCTATCGAAATGGCAAAACAGCTTATAGCATATGGCGGCATGGGCCATTCAGCCGCCATACATTCAAAGGACGATGCAGTTATAAGGGAGTTCTCAAAAGCGCTAAAAGTAAGCCGTATAGTTGTAAATGCCCCTTCTAGCCATGGCGCCATAGGCGATATTTACAACAGTTTGGTGCCATCTTTAACACTCGGATGCGGCACTTACGGCGGCAATTCTACTAGTGATAACGTATCTTCTGTAAATCTTATAAACATAAAGCGCGTAGCTGCCCGCCGATATAACATGCAGTGGTTCAAGGTTCCGGAAAAGATATACTTCGAGCCTGGCGCTATAAGCTATTTGGAAAAAATGCCAGACATTTCAAGAGCATTTATTGTAACTGACCCTGCTATGGTAAAGCTCGGCTACACCGACCGGATACTATATTATCTGCGCAAACACTCTCCTTATGTGCATAGCGAAATATTCGCCGATGTAGAGCCGGATCCGTCTGTCGATACTATAGTACGCGGCGTTGAGTTAATGAATAGCTTTAAACCTGATGTAATAATAGCCCTTGGCGGCGGATCGGCTATAGATGCAGCTAAGGGAATGTGGCTTTATTATGAACATCCTGAGGTTGATTTCGCCAATCTTAAACTCAAATTTATGGATATAAGAAAGCGCGTTTACAAATTCCCGCGATTGGGTAATAAAGCAAAGCTAGTTGCTATCCCAACTACCTCGGGAACCGGCTCCGAAGTAACTTCTTTTGCAGTTATCACTGATAAGGAAAAGGGTATAAAATATCCATTAGCTGATTATGAGCTCACACCAGACGTAGCCATAGTAGATCCTGATCTTGTTATGACGGTTCCACCAACCGTAACCGCAGATACTGGAATGGATGTGTTAACCCATGCTATAGAAGCATATGTATCAGTGATGGCCTCTGATTATACAGATGCTTTGGCTATAAAAGCCATCCAACTGGTATTTGAGTATCTGCCAAGAGCGTATAAAAACGGCGACGATGCGGAAGCCAGAGAAAAAATGCACAATGCTTCATGCATGGCAGGTATGGCTTTTACTAACGCTTTCCTTGGCATAAACCACAGTCTAGCGCATAAACTAGGCGGCGAATTTCATATACCTCACGGCCGCGCTAATGCTGTGCTGTTGCCATACGTTATAGCATATAACGCAAAAGAGCCTGAGAAATTAGCATCTTTTCCAAAGTATGGCAAGTTTGTGGCAGATAAAAAATACGCTGAAATAGCTAAAATTTTGGGATTACCAGCCTCTACCACGCAAGAAGGCGTCGCTAGCTTAATAAAAGCAATAACGGACTTAATGGCTGAACTCAATATGCCTCATACTATAGCGGAATGTGGTATCAGTAAGGATGAATTTGAATCCAAAGTTAATGAGCTGGCCGAAAAAGCATTCGAAGATCAATGCACGACAGCTAATCCAAAGCTGCCTCTTATAAAAGACCTTGTGGATATATATATGCAAGCATACAACGGATAGGCTAAATCTTTGCAAATGAAGGCTATGAAAACTTTCATAGCCTTCATTTGTTCACTAATACATCTTCATCCCGGATTTTTGCCAAATTATAATCTTTGATAGCATTAGTGGGACACTTATCGACACACTCAGAGCAGTTATTGCATTTATCGTATATGATATGCGCAAGATTATTCTCCAGCACAATCGCATTTTGCGGGCATTTGCGCACGCATATATTACATGCTATGCAACCTACTTTGCAATAAGTTCTGACCTCTTTGCCTTTATCTAAGGAAGCGCACAGTATAACTACGCGCTTAGATTGCGGCACCATTTGGATTATGCCTTTAGGACATGCTGATACGCACAACGTACAACCAGTGCATTTATTTTCATCTACTACGGCTATACCATTTACTAAATCTATAGCGTTGAACGGGCATACTTTAACACAATCGCCGAAACCAAGGCATCCGTAATTGCATGCCTTGCTGCCACCACCTAAAGCATCGGCAGCCGAGCAACTTTTTATGCCCACATATCTGTATTTTTGAATGGCAGTGCCGTAATCCCCTTGGCATAGCACGCGCGCCACCTTTTTTTCACCCATCTCCGGCTCAACGCCCATTATCTCTCCTATTTTCTCAGCGCTCACAAGCCCTCCCACAGTACACGCGTTTACTGGTGCTTTACCTGCCACTATAGCAGCAGCCAAGCCATCGCAGCCAGGATAACCGCATGCACCGCAGTTAGCTCCAGGCAAAGCCGCGCGTATCTGATCAACCCGCGGGTCTTTTTCCACCGCAAAATGTGCCGAAGCAAAAGCCAAAATAGCTCCGAAAAGTAGCCCCAGCCCGCCTAATACTGTAATCGGGACTAAAATATCCTTTATTGTTATCATATATGCCCCCTCGCTATTTCACCAGACCCTGAAATCCCAAAAAAGCCAGCGACATAAGCCCTGCGGAAACCAATGCTATAGGGAATCCCTTCATGCTTTCTGGTATTGGAGCAAATTCCATTTGCTCCCTTATGGCAGCAAACAAAACTATTGCTAATGTAAACCCCAAAGCACCTGCTATACCGTTGACCAAGCTCTCTATTAAATTATAGGTATATTGCATATTTAACAGCGTAACGCCAAGTACAGCGCAATTCGTAGTTATAAGAGGCAAATATATACCGAGCGCCCGATAAAGCGTTGGACTGGTCTTTTGTATAACCATCTCCACAAACTGAACCAATGTTGCGATTACAAGTATAAAAGCTATAGTTTGTAAATACTCTAGCCCAAGTGGCTCTAATAACGCGTATTGTACAATATACGTTACTACCGACGCCATACCCATAACAAAAGTAACAGCAATGCCCATACTAAAAGCTGTTTCCACCTTTTTGGATACGCCTAAAAATGGACATATCCCTAAAAAGCGCGACATCAAAAAGTTATTTACCAATATACCGCTTACTATTATATAAAACAAGCGCGTAGCACTCACTGGCGATCACCTTCTTTAACACTGCTTTCTTTAGACTTACGCGTCAATAAATTGATGAGGCCTATTAAAAGGCCTAAAGTTATAAAAGCCCCCGGCGGCATAATAATGAGCAACGCAGGCTCATAAGAAGCACCAAATACATTTAATCCAAATATGGTACCGTTACCCAAAAGCTCCCTTATGCTGCCTAACATCACTAGAGCCAAGGTAAAGCCCAAACCCATGCCTAAACCATCGGCTATAGAATTTAATACTGGCTGTTTAGAAGCAAATGCTTCAGCCCTAGCCATTATGATACAATTGACCACTATAAGCGGTATAAATATGCCGAGTGACCTATCTAGCGCTGGTAAAAATGCTTTCATAACCATGCCTACTATAGTGACAAAACTGGCTATAACCACAACAAATGCAGGCATACGTATTTTAGGAGATATAAAATTCCTCATAGCCGAAATCATGGCGTTAGAACCTACTAATACAAAAGCTGCGGCCAAACCCATCGCCACACCGTTTACAGCATTAGTTGTCACAGCCAATGTAGGGCACATACCTATAACCAAACGAAATGTTGGGTTTTCATTCCACAAGCCATTCAAAAAATCTTTTATAACACCCTTCATCATTCCGCATCTCCTTGAACTATGAGTTGTTGCAATTTAGTATCATCGCTCAATACTTCGTTATAAAGCTTCATAGCCGTATTTACTCCAGACGTTACCGCTTTAGAAGTAATAGTCGCGCCTGATATGGCTTGAACTTGATTATCGCTCAACTTTCCACTCTTTATAACCTCAAGCTGTTTATCAACTTTTTTACCCTTAAACTGGTCTCGGAATTCGGGTTCGCTTGCCTTCGCACCCAATCCGGGAGTCTCAGAATTGTTTCCTATATATATGCCTGTCAGGGTACCATCCGTAGAAATTCCTACCGTCAGCTCAATAGCACCGCCATATCCCGATGGCGTTGTCTTTATGGCATAACCTATAACTTGAGCATTTTGTCGTGCTTGAAAAACTTGGGCTATAATGGAATAATCAGAGCTGATAGATTTTATCTTATCAATATTCAATTCTACAAATTCTGTATCTTTGGAAAATACCGCAATGCGGCTTTGCGCATCCATATACTCTACCTGCGCCTTTATAGGCTCTCTAGTTATCGCATTTACAATGCCAAGCGCTAAGCCTGCCACAGCAGTTATAAGAAGAAGTTTTAAACCGAGATTTAATATTTCACGCACGATTCTTTACCTCCCCAAACTTCTTAGGCACAGTATATCGCTCTATAAGAGGCGTAGCAACATTCATGAATAAGATTGAATACGATACCCCTTCTGGATAACCACCATATAACCTTATAACCGTGGTTATTATTCCACATCCTAAGCCCATTATGATTTGTCCAAGCGGCGTAACAGGCGACGTCACATAATCGGTAGCCATAAAGAATGCGCCTAATATAAGACCTCCGCTTAATATATGATAAAGCGGTTGACCTGTAAATATCCCATTAGGTCCGATTATCCACGTCAATAGAGCTACCGTCGCTATATATATGGTCGGTATCCTCCATTTTATAACACCTTTATATAGCAAATAAGCTGCGCCTATAAGAAGCGCCAACGTCGAAGTTTCTCCTATACAGCCACCTATGTTGCCTATAAACATATCCCATAACGATGGCAAATTGCCTGCTGCCTCGGTGCCTTTCAGAATAGCAAGCGGTGTAGCTGTTGAAACAGCATCAGCCCCCGGCTTAATCCATGTTGTCATTCTGACTGGCCAAGAAGCTAATAAGAATGCCCTTGCAGCTAATGCTGGATTCAAAAAATTATAACCAAGACCACCAAATAGTTGCTTAACTATAGCTATCGCAAAAGCTGAACCTATAGCAGCAAGCCACCATGGCGCAGTGGGTGGCAAATTAAAAGCTAATAAAAGGCCTGTTATAACAGCGCTCCAATCGCTTATAGTTATAGGTTTCTTCGTTATGTACTCTATAAAAGCCTCAGTCAATACAGCCGATGCTATTGACACTCCTATTATAAAAAGCGCTTTTAAACCAAAAAATATAGCTGCAGCTATAACTGCCGGAATAAGAGCTATAACAACATCGCGCATAATCTTGGAAATAGAGCTGTTAGCTCTAACATGCGGCGAAGAAGATACAATAAGCTGTTGTTCATCCATACAAATTCACCTCCATTAAGCCTTTCGCCGTTTTGCTACTATAGCACGTTTCGCTAACCTTATGGATTCCACCAACGGCCGTTTAGCTGGACATTCAAAGGAACAACACCCACATTCTATACAATCCATAGCGTTATACTCCTCCGCTTTATCAAACATATTAGCCAGTGAATATCTGCTTATGTATAGCGGGAGCAGATTCATGGGACAAACATCTACACAACGCGCACATCGTATACATACTTCTGGTTCAGGCTGCTGTGCCTCCTGTTCGGTCAATATTAGTATACCTGAAGTGCCTTTTATAACCGGCACATCGAGTGTATACTGAGCTATACCCATCATAGGGCCTCCCATAATAACCTTCCCAGGTTTACCTACAAAACCGCCACATTGATTTATGATATCATGAAAGGGCGTGCCTATACGCACCATCAGGTTAGAAGGCTCCTTTATGCCCTTTCCAGTAACAGTAATAACCCGTTCTATAAGGGGCATACCTGTTTTTATAGCACTTGCAATGGCCGCTGCTGTGCTAACATTATCTACTACAACGCCTACATCAGCAGGCAGGCCTCCCGAAGGGACTTCCTTACCAGTAATAGCCTTTATAAGTTGCTTTTCGGCGCCTTGAGGATATTTTGTCTTTAAGGCTATAACATCCATATTAGGATAATCAGATACCGCTTTTAGCATAGCCGCTATAGCATCGGGCTTATTGCTCTCTATCCCTATCACGCATTTGCTTGCATTCAGAGCTTTCATTATAGCTCTAGCGCCATATATAACCTCGTCTGTCTTTTCTATCATCACTCTATGATCGCATGTAAGATATGGCTCGCATTCTGCGCCATTTATTATTACTATTTCAATTTTTTTATCTGGCGGCGGCGAAAGCTTAACATGGGTAGGAAACGCTGCTCCACCTAGACCTGCTATACCGGCTTCTTTAATAATATCTATTATTTGTTGTGACGTCAAATTGTTTATGTCATTTTTCGATTGTACGCTGCTGTCAATGACATCTGAACCATCAGATTCTATTATAATAGCTAATGTTTGCTGGCCATTAGGATGAGGACGCATCTCTATGCCTATTACTTTACCCGAGATGCTAGAATGAACAGGCACGCTTACAAAGCCTCCTGCTTCACCTATTTTTTGCCCCGCCTTTACTTCATCACCAGTTTTTACTAATGGTTTACATGGTGCGCCTGTATGTTGCTGAAGCGGTATAATGACCAGTTCAGGCAGGTTGGCTTTGCGTATACTTTTGGAAGCAGTGAGTTCCTTATTGTATTCTGGATGAACGCCCCCCTTAAAGGTCGCTGTCTTTAAAAGCATAATTGACCTAATCGCCCTCCTTTTTTGTTTTTTTAAGAGTATTTGGTTAATATCTCTTATTATAGCTCAAAAAAAATATAAATTAAAGTTAGGATTCACACCCATACCCTTTCGGATTACAAGTCATCAAGCAGATATCTGTGCCACACATATTTCATATAAAGTTTAGGTTTTTCACGTAATGTTTTAAGCATATACCTATAATAGTCAGCCATAGCGTGTAATTCCGCCATTGATAATGGCAATTGACTATATCTAGCTTTTTGAAATATATTTGTCAACTCTTTAAAATCCGAGCCCTCAATGTATCGAGATATTCTCTCAGCATATTCGGAAGGTGTTTCACCCGGCCATATATTTAACTGTTGGTAGTTTAGCAAGTCACATATATTCGCATAATAAGCTATTATGGCATCGCGATAACCTGCCTTTTGCATTGCTGCATCAAGACGTTTTCTTTTTATCCATACAAACGTTATCCGCGCAACTAATATAATTGCAACAGCAGCCGCTATGATTAATGCTAGCAGCCAATTGCTCATATGATCGGCCTGGCTGCTCTCTTCAGACGTCAAACCCACTGAGTTTTGTGTTAAGTCTTGTTCATCGCCAACGCTCTGGTTTAAGCCGCTCATATAATCTTGATATTGTTGCTGATAATAGTTGTTATAGTTATCGTCTGTTGAAGGCGTAGAAGATGCATCATCGGTTAAGTCACCCGCTTCATACGCTGGAGTAGGTTCAAAAGCAAGCCATCCAAAATTATTAAAATAAACTTCAACCCACGAGTGAGCTCTTGAATTATCCACTTGATAGCTGTCACCTTCTATAGGCTCATCCGGCATAATAAAACCAGTTACATATCTCGCAGGTATGCCTATAGAACGCGCCATTACAGTCATGGCTGTTGCATAGTAAACACAATAGCCCTGTTTTTCCTCAAATAAAAAATAATCCACAAATTCCTGATCTTGAGGAGTATCAGGCATATCTAAGGTATAAGGAAACTGCCTTAAATAAGCCTCTAATGCTTTTACCTTATCATAAGGATTATCATAGCGCATAGTTACATCTAAGGCCTCTTGCTTCAATCTTCCGGTTATCATTTCTTTAGGAAGCTGCAAATATTTATTGATTATATTAGACGGATAATCATAACCGCTAGCTCTGAGTTTATCTGCGTCTACTATAGGAACAATTGATTCTATGGTATACGGCTTTTCTATGCTCTTGCTCGGGTTAATCATTTCATAAGCATCATTAGCATAGTATTGTCCGCCGCCCTGCAGCGAAACCGAAAGCGGCTGCCATGGCGCAAATAGTGTATTGGTATGCAAAGACGCTGGCTCTATAGTTAATTTAGTTTTATACGTTTTAACATCCCGAGCAAAGCTATTGTCTAATGATGCATTATTGGGATAAGCAAACCATTTAGAAGGTGAACGTTGCCACCCATGCCCTGTATATATATCATACGCTACAGCGCGCAAATAAAACTTTTGCGAGGAATGTACTATAAATGCTATACCATCCGTTTCCATTGCCGGCCCTCCCAGATGTTTCTGGCTGCGCTGCATTCCAGCATCCGAAAGATCAAATGTATTGCTTAAGTCCACTGATGCCAGGGGCCTGGACCTATCGCCTCCGCGCAGTTCACGTACTAACGGAAATGCCTGCACAACTTTATCATTAAGCCACTGCCAGGTGACAGGTTTTATATTGGCCGGCATAAGCATCGTCATTGCTATAGCTGCCGCAGATATGACACTGGCAATACCTATCCAATTAATCAAGGCAGTACTGCTTTTAATCTCTTTTTGGCGTTCATAGGCTCTAAGAGCTAGAAAGACAGCACATACCGCAGCAAAGGATAGCATATAATACAGCGATTCATCCACAAAACCGTACCATTGCACTATGAATACGCTAATGGCAATTACTATAGGTATAAATGTGCGCTTCCATCTGATAATCAAAAATGCCATTGTAAAGCTAGTTATTATATATATACAAAGAAGCAGTGAAGGCGCATAAGCATCCGAATATTTAGCAAAACCTGAAACATAAAGTTTAGCCCACGAAAGCATATTTCCTATAAAGCTCAATACAGCAGCAAAAGTTTTCTTGTCCTTAATATAAATCGTAATAACTATGGCAACAAATATAGCGGCTAATATTACATCTGCTTTTGGGGAAAACGCCCAAAGAGAAAAAAGTGTGGTTATTATAATTGTAAAAACAATAGTTTTATATAACGGATAATTAAAATCAAAACCTTGAGTTATAGAAAGATTTAAAAACAAAACCATCAATATCGTCAAGATACAATATATGGCAAAATACCTTCTGAAATAAACGCCTTCCATGTATGATCCTCCGTCTGGTGCCCAATTATTTAGCCAATAGAGCCGACGAAGCATTGGGGGTTGTATAAAACCCTGTAACCTGTACGCCGCACTCTCTTAGATAAGCAACAGCATTTTCTTGCTCATCTTTCTCTTTATCGCCAAAATATACACATCGCACATCGTAGCCCATGTTTTTTAAAGTTACCATCGTTAAAAGCGTTGCATTTGAAAGAAATGGCGTTAATATTAAGATGGTACTCCCCCATAGTATGCCAGAAACATCTTTAAGCATTAAATCAGATAAAGGAATTTCTCCATCCATTTTCGTCATTATTATGGAATCTAAAAAAGCGGGAAATGCCTGCGTATTATCCGCCCAAATGGCAACATGTTCGCCCTCTTGATACATAAGTCCGGTATGCATACCTTTGTTTAAACAATAATATATTATCGACGCCGCACATTCCGCTACCTTCTCGCTAAGCATCGCAGCATCGTTTCCATTTGCGTAATCGCCTTTATATGTATCCATTATTACGCATATCTGGGCATTGGAAGAAAACTCAAAATCTTTTACCAAGAGTTCATCGCGTTTAGCTGAAAGTTTCCAATGAACCCTTTTCACATTATCTCCGTCTCGATATTGTCGTATACCGCCTATATCAGCAAAATCCTCTGTCATATGATATTTTTTTAAAGCATCTCCGGTTTGTTGATATGAGGAAAAAGGAATAGAACTTAAATCATACCATTTGGGATACACGCGAATAGTAAAATCGGATTTGATGTGCTTGCTTATAGTAAAAATACCAAAAACATCTTGAATACTAACCTTTATTGAATCCATACTGTAAAAACCATAATGCTCGCATTTAATTTGCTCTTCAAAAGTTGCTTCGCTTCGCGGCCCTAATGTAATATAATTTAACGATTTTCTATCCCAAAAAACATTAGAGAATATTTCTGTATTAATTGCAATATAAGGAATAGGCAAAAAGCTTGTATTCTCGATATCTGTACTTATTTTTATAATCTCACCTGTAACAGCGTTGCTTTTATCAGAACTTATATTAGTATAAAGAATGTTAATAACGATACACGCCCATAAGAAAGAAAAAAAGATAGAAAAACCATACATATACAATACTACATAGGGTAAACGCCCACCTGTAAAAAGCGCTACACAAAAAATGATAATAAAAAATGCCAAAGGCAAAGCTGACTTAGTGCCGTTCATCCTTAATGTAAAACTTTTATCATGCATAGTTTTTCACCAACGGAACATTTAGAGTATCTACAACCTCTCTTATAGCATCCTCTGCTGTCTTATTTTGCAAACGATACTCAGGCTTAACTATAACGCGGTGAGCTAATACGGGCACAGCCATGGCCTTTATATCGTCAGGAAGCACATATTCTCTGCCTTTTATAAAAGCAAAAGCCTGCGATGCTTTAAGCAGTACAAGAGATGCTCGCGGACTTGCACCTAGATATATATTGTTATCATTTCGAGTTCTATTCGCTATGTTTACAATATAATTATATAAGCTGTCATCTACATGAACTTGAGAAACTGTTTTTTGCATCTGCACTATATCTTCGCCTGAAAGCACTGCTTCCAACTCGTCTACAATATTAACACTTTTGTAGTTCTGCAGCATCATTTTTTCATGTACCGGCTGCGGATATCCTATATTTATGCGCACAGTAAATCTATCTAATTGAGCTTCAGGTAGCGGAAATGTACCTTCGTATTCTATAGGATTCTGAGTAGCCAACACCATGAATGGCTCATTCACTCTATATGTCACACCATCAACCGTAACCTGCCTTTCTTCCATAACTTCTAACAGGCTTGATTGTGTTTTAGGTGAAGCCCTGTTTATTTCATCTGCTAATATTATATTGCTGAATATAGGCCCTTTTTTAAATTCAAAACGCTGTTCTTTTTGGTTATAAATAGAAACACCAGTTATATCTGACGGAAGCAAATCCGTAGTAAACTGTATTCGGCTAAAACTACACCGTATAGATTTAGCTAATGCTTTAACCAAAGTGGTTTTACCGACCCCTGGTACGTCCTCTATAAGTGCATGACCTTTGCATAGCAGTGATACTAATACTAAATCTATAACATCCGCTTTACCTATTACTGCTTTTTCTATATTGGTCTTAAGTTTTTCTACTGATTGATGAAAGTCCAAATATACCACCGCCATATAAAGAAATATTTATATGTTTATTCTATATTTCATTATAACTATTGTCAACAAATTATTCCTAAGACACATGCGATTCGCATCCGGTTCTTTGGACTCACTTATTAATCAACCGGTGATGGTTTTTTCTTAATTCTATCCACATAGCGTGCAGCAGACAATGCGGCAACAGTACCTTCTCCAACCGCCTTTGCAACTTGATAAGGCGAACCAGTACAGTCGCCCGCTGCATAAACCCCTTCTATGCTAGTTTCCATATCCCTGTTGACCTTTATCAGATTGTTTTCCAATTCCAAGCCGGTTATGAGCTGATCTAAAGGAGTAACCTTTTTCAATATAAATATTCCATCTACTTCTAACCTAGTGTTCTTAAGCTTTAAAGCAGATACGGTTCCATCCCCTTCTATGGCCACTGGCTTATCGTTTATCAATTCTACGCTTTCACTTACATCAATTTGCTTGTTATACAATGGTATATAATAGACCTTCTCGCATATAGTGGATAAATAATCGGCCTCTTCTTCACCACTTATCTCCTCTGATATAACAGCTACCTTTTTACCCTTGTATAAAGGACCATCACAAGTAGCGCAATAACTTACACCCTTGCCCAAGAATTCTTGTTCTCCAGGCATAAAACGCGACTTTGGAATACCTACAGCTAGTATTACAGCAAGGCCTTCATAAAACACATTGTTAGCATTTATCATGAAACTAGCGCCCATAGGCACAATATTTGTAACCTTCTCGCTTTTTATTTCTATAGCTTCATGCAAAGAAACATGTTCCCTAAACCGCTTCATAAGTTCTCTACCCTCTATATTCGGGAAACCAAGATAATTATCAATATCAGGAGCTTTATCTATATAAGTAGATGGCTCTCTGCCAGCAAACACTACAGTTCTTTTATTTCGTATATCAGCGTTAAGTGCAGCTGCAAGCCCAGCCGGCCCGGCTCCTATTATAACAATATCATACATACAAATCACTCACCCTTCACTCACCTTGTGATATAATTTATAAATTCTTCTATGGCCTGTCTTCCTTCTAATATACCTAATTCAATATCTACCTTTTTTACTTCTCCTGGTTCTATAAATTGCAGCCTGCCATTTTGTCGAGCCGCTGCCCTGCCTTCAGGTAAGCAATTACCAGGTTCTAACCCTACCACGTAATCCTGCTGTCCCATCATTTTCCATTCGGTGAAATAAGGCAATTGATCAACGTTGAACGACACATATACTCCCATATCTATCATTTTATTTATTATTGCTACAGACGTTCGATTATTTTCATCCGCCTTTAAGGAATGAAAGAATACCTGTTCCGCATATCCTTTAGTAGGCAATTGAAAACTATTGAATATGTCTATGCCTGGCTTCGCTGCTTCATCCCTTGGCTCTACCTTCACATCTTTGGCATAAAGCTCAGAATAATTGCTAACTATCGGGAACCCGAAATTCATATGATAAAGAAGCATAAGAGGCGATGTTTGATAGCCTATATTCTCCACCTCATCGTGCAAATAGAATTTGGACTCGCCTAAGGTCGTTTTTATATTACGCGTTAATTTAAGATTGTCGCCAAAAGTGCATGCTTCTATCATACTGCCGCTGATCTCCATTATGTACTGTTCGCCCTGCCAATAGGAGCGCGTATTTACACAATCGGCAGGAATATTGCTAATACGCCCATGCTGGCCCAGTTCTTCTCCTTCATCTATGCATGGTGCCCCAGCCTGTGTAAGGCCGCACGTCGTAACCACGCCGCCAAAAAAGCTGCGCAGCCAAGACAAGCCTTCAGGCTCGTAATAGTAGGGAGCTACAACACCCGATTTAGAAATCCATCCCAATGCCATACCCTTATATTCTGCCCACGCTATATCCATGCCTCTTCCTGGCAATACCGTAAACTGAAAACCCGAACCCGTTTTAATGTCAGCCGCATCAACACCATCTGCCCTGCCTCCAGACAGCTTGTAACGCTTTATGCCAGCCACCTGGGACATTTGTCCAATGCTTTGTATAAGCTGATCCTTGCTTAATTCCATCCCAAATAAATTCATTTCACTACCTCTTTCTTAATTACTGCAATTTACACTTCATAAAATTTTCTTCAAACTATCCTTTTAAGATGCTTTTTATACTTTTGTTAATTATAACATAATATAGATTCATAATCTGCAAAATTAAAAAACCACAAGCTAATGAATCTTAATATTATGCCAGCAATATTCTGTCAGCATATGGGGCTTTGCGCCGCTTGCAGAGATATGATAGAAGCTTTCGTAAGTTACGAGTTAAATAAATCCAGATATAAATATTTTGAATATATTCCTTTTATCAGCTATAATACATAATGGCTGTTTAAATTAAGCATATACTCCAATATCAAACTAATTGGGAGGATAAAATGAAAACACGTAATATAATACTGGTATCCTTATTAACGGCTCTTACAGCGATAGGCGCTTTTATAAAAGTACCTATGGCTCCAGTCCCTATAAGCCTTCAACTTTTTTTCGTTATGTTAAGCGGCCTTATATTAGGCCCAAAGCTCGGCGCACTTTCACAGATAGTATATTTAATGCTCGGCCTTATAGGTATACCTATATTTACCGAAGGCGGCGGACTGATGTATATATTCAAACCGTCTTTTGGTTATCTATTAGGATTTATAGCAACTGCATACATATCAGGCTGGCTTGCCAAACCCAGAAATGGTCAAAACGTCGGCTTCGCAAAAATAATATCAGCCTTAATAGCTGGCATTTTAGCAGATTATATAATAGGTGTACCTTATATGTATCTTATAGTCACAACTTATATGGGAGGTAATATGACCATCGGCGCAGCTTTAACTACTGGCTTTTTGATATTCTTGCCCGGAGACATAGCAAAAGCCGTAGCCGCATCAATTATATGGCTAAATATCAGGAACAGGTTGAATACTTTACTGCATTAACCTACACAATAAAATCCTGCAATCCGTAATTTATATTATTATCATTGTGTATGTAAGCGGTGCAAAGCTATAATATGCCTTGAAATATTGCGTGTGTATACTCGGTGAATGAAGCTTAAATAGGCGTGGCCGAAGGCATGGATGCCGGAGGCAGCCTGCTTGAGCATGGATGCGAATTGCAGGCGTTAGCCTATTTAAGCGTAATGAACCGTTAGTATACCAGCAATATTTCATCAGCATATGGGGCTTTGCGCCGCTTACAGAGAGAAGCTTTTATAAATTACGGATTGCAGATAAAATCATAAACACTTGCATAACCACCATTCATAATATAAAATAATACCAAAGTTGGGAAGCAATAAATTGCCTATTGAATAGATAATGAAAAGCTATTCAAAAACAAACCAGAAAATTTTAATTACAGGAGGCTTTCATGGTAACACGAGAACAAGTATTGGAATCTCTCAAAAAAGTGATAGATCCAGAAATTGGAAAAGATATCGTCGATTTAGGCATGGTGCATAACATAGAAATAAATGGCAATCATATAACTGCAGATATACATTTAACCATAAAGGGTTGCCCGCTTCAAAACAAGATACGCGATGACGCTATAGCAGCTATATCATCCATACCTGGTGTAGAAAGCGTCAATATAAATATAGGTGAAATGACGCAAAACGAAAAAAATACTTTAAACAAACGCCTTGGACAAATGCGCGAAAAATTATTCGAAGATACAAACGTTATAGCAGTAGGTAGTGGCAAAGGTGGCGTAGGAAAATCTACAATAACCGCAAATATTTCTTTGGCCCTGAAAAAATTAGGCTATAAGGTTGGACTTATAGATACAGATATACTAGGTTACAGTATTCCTCGTTTATTAGGAACAAAAGACAAGCAGGCGGTTGCCTTAGATGAGCATACCATAATGCCTATAGAAGCTTATGGAATCAAAACCATATCAATGGGCAATTTCATTGAAAAAGAAGATACTGCCCTAATATGGCGCGGGCCAATATTAGGTGGGATTTTAGAGCAGTTTTTCACCGATGTATACTGGGGCGACTTGGATTATTTAGTGTTAGACCTGCCTCCAGGTACAGGTGATGTACCTCTAAGCGTTCTGCAGCGCATACCTACATCCAATTTGCTATTAGTCACAACACCGCAATCGTCAGCTGCTCATGTTGCTGGTCGCCTTGGTAATATGGCGCAAAAAGTTAATATAAACATACTTGGCATAGTGGAAAATATGTCTTATTTCATTTGTCCAAATTGTTCAACTACGCATTATATATTTGGTCAAGGCGAAACAGAAGATATCGCTAAAATACTGAACACTGAAATAATAGGCAGGATACCTTTAGACATAGAAATACGGCAAGATAGCGACAATGGAATACCAACCGTTTTAAAAGAAAATGACCCTGCAGCTAAAATCTATATTGAAATAGCCCAGCGCATTATAGACAAACTGCCTGTTAAGCGCAAATAAGCGAGGGATATCCCTCGCTTATTTGCATTCAGTTTCCGAATCTGAACCGCTCAAACTTTTACGGCATTCACTGCAGTAGCCAAAGAATTTTAACATATGGTCTGTTATTTTAAAATCATAATTTTGTTCTATAAGTTTTTCGAGTTTTTCTAAAAAATCCTCTTTAACTTCTATAATTTTGCCACACCTAACGCATATAAGATGATGATGCTGATGATCTTCGGTGTGATGGTTTAACTCATAACGCGTTTTACCATCATCAAAATCCACTTTATATATTATATTCATCTCTTCCAAAAGCTGCAGCGTCCTATATATCGTCGCCAGGCCTATCTCTGGATATTTTTTCTTTACTTGTTCGTATATCTCCTCAGGCGTCATATGTTTACCCTCATTTTCAACAATAACGTCTAATGTAGCACGCCTTTGAGTAGTAAACTTATAACCCCGTTGCTGCAATTGTTCTTTTAATGTGGTAACATCATCCACGAATCCCCAGCCTCTTCTCAATTAAAATATTTAACGACTACAGTATATGCTTAAAACGGGGAGATGTCAACATCACCAATTTTCAACTAATAAATATCGCACTAGCTATTGTTTCATCAATGGCTATTTGGGTATGGCCAACTTTTATTACATAAGTCGGAAACTTTTGTATTAATTCTACATCACTGCCCACTACTATCCCTAATGCCATAAGCTTGCGTATAGTTTCCTGATTTTCCATTTTTAAACTTACTATCGTCGCTTTCTGCCCTACTTCCATATCAGCTACTGATTTCATTTCTTCTGCTCCTTCGCAGACAATTCAGGCAAGGGAACTATCTCAAATCCGCAATTAGGGCATTTTATTCTATGGCAAAATCGTCCAAATGGACAGCCGCTGCAACCCTTTTTAGCTTGTTTCTCGTCGAAAATATAACCGCAAAAAGGACACTTTAGTAATTCACTCATTACACCATCCCCAATAGTAATAATATTTTATTGAGCACAAAGCCAACAATAAACGAAAATGGAATTATGAAAGCAACCATAGTTAATGTAGCTTTTGCCCCGCGCTCTTTCCACATAATAAAGAACTGAGCTATACATGGAATAAAAAGCGTTAAAGTAGAAGCTGCGACTGCTAACTGTCTACCGCTTAGAAGTCCGGCTTTCTGAAGGTCATACAATCCGCCCGCTCCATAGTCGCGTCTAAAGAAGCCAAACAAAAAAGCCTGAGCCGCTTGCGGCGGAAGCCCTAATGCCCTCATGAGAGGCTCCATCCAGCTTATAATAACAGCAAAAGCCCCTGTCAAATTCCCTATCCATATAACAACGCTTGCTAAAACAAAAAGCGGCAATACTTCTATAAAATACCATTCCATACGAGTATAAGTTTTCATCCACACATTAGAAAGACTAGGCCAACGCAATGGGGGCAATTCCATAAAAAAGTCCGGCCTTTCTCCAGGTATAACTTTATTAGCCAAAAATCCTGCTAACAACATCGTTGCTATGACTACAAACACCCATGTCATAAGCGCTGCCGAATTGCCAGATAATAACCCTAGCACCACACCTAGTTGCGCAGAACACGGTATCGCAAGCGCTAAAAGAAACGTTGCTATAATCCTTTCCCGCCGGGTTTCTAACGTTCTAGTAACTAAAGTAGCCATCGTATCGCAACCGAATCCTAATGTTATAGGAATTACTGCTCTGCCATTTAGGCCAATCTTCTTAAATATTCTGTCTAATAGCATAGCAATTCTTGGCAAATAACCCGAATCTTCTATAATGGAAAATACAAAAAAGAAAAAGCCAACTATTGGCAATACTATTGCAATTGCATATCGCAAGCCCAATGTTATAATGCCATAATCCATGCCTATTAAATCACGCAATGCAGGCCAAGGAATATGCTGAACCAGCAAATTGTTAATCCATGGATTTATATATTGCTCAAATACAGTGCCTTCTATAAAATCCACAACTACACCTGCTCCAAAGACCCCTACAAACTTATATAAGCCAAAATATAAAACTAATAATAATATGGGAATGCCAGTTATCGGATTCATGGTTAAACGGCTCAGCCGTTCACTCCAAGTATTTGCGCTTTTAGGCTGATCTTCATAGACAACATCTTCTGCTATTTTCCAAGCTGCTTCCTGCCTCTGCATAGCCATAATATAGCTCAGCGGCTCATCATATCTTCGTTGCAATTTATCTATTGCCTCGCGTATAACAGGCCAGCTTTCGTTCTCACGTTCAGCCACAATATCCATTATTTCCTGATCGCCTTGCAATAACAATACCGCTATAGCGCGCTTTGATAAATTATATTGGTTTTTTAGCAGCGACGATATTTCCTCTATCGTCGATTCTATGGCATCATCATATTTTACGCTTTCAGGCTGCAAGGCCATCGACATATTTAGCTACCTCCCGTTTAAGATCATCTATACCCTTATTCATAACAGCTGAAGTGACCACCACGGGAATGCCAAGCCTTCTCTCAAGTTTTTCTACATCTATTTTTATGCCCAGCCTTTCGGCTTCATCCATAACATTGAGCACCAATATCACCGGTAAGCCGGCCTCTATAAGCTGCAATGTAAATGGAAGCATCCGTTTAATGTTCTTAGCATCTACCACATGCAGTACGACGTCTGGTTTTTCATTCAGTAAAAGCCTTCTAGCCACCCTCTCTTCTTCAGTAATAGGCATAAGAGAATACATCCCCGGCGTATCTATTATTTCAAATTCGCGCCCGTCTATTACCCCTCTGCCTCTTGAAACCTCAACCGTGGTACCCGGATAATTAGAGACTGTCACATACTTTCCTGTCAAGCGGTTGAATATAACACTTTTGCCTACATTAGGCGTGCCAACCAATGCCACTTTAGACAGTCTCTCAGCGACCTTTTTTTCGCTCATGTCAAAGCCCTCCATCTCACACAAATTGATAAACATTATCATTTTCTATATATAGTATAATAGTAATGATAATCATTGTCAATAAAAACGCACAAAAAATAAGCATGCAAAAAGCATGCTATCTATTTTATCTAATCATTATCCTCGTCATCGTCGTCATCTTGATCTTGTTCATCATCTTCGGAATAAAAATCCTCATCTTCCTCATCTTCTTCATCATATTCAGCTATGACCTCCATATATGTCTCGTATACTGTCTGTATTTCGTTTTCATCATCTAAAGAAACATATATATCCTCTCCATTCTCATCTTTCTCAACCCTCAAAACAATAGCTTCGTCCTCTTCTAAGCCCTCCATTGGCTCTAATGGAGAGAGTAAAATGTATTCTTTGCCATCTATCTCCAATGTAAGTACATGCTCGAATTGGACTTCATTATTATCCTCGTCTATAAGAGTTATTATATCTTCTTCGTCTACCATAAATGGCACCTCCATTTCTCGAACTTATGCAATTGTACCCTATAGCCGCAACATTTGTCAATCTTTATTTTCAACGCGCGGCACGCAAACTATCTAAATATCCCTGTAGTATATACACAGCCGCCATTTTATCTATAACCTTCTTACGCTTAAAACGGCTCACATCAGCCTCAATCAATGAGCGCTGAGCAGCAACAGTGCTAAGCCTTTCATCCCATAGTATTATTTGAATGTCTTTATTTATGACCTCTTTTAGACGAGCAGCAAACGTTTTAACCTTCTGACTTTGAGGCCCTAAACTACCATTCATATTCTTGGGCAGCCCTATTATTATAGATTCTACATTTTTTTCTTCACATATCTCAGCAATATGCATCAAGTCTGCATCGAGTTGTTTACGCCTCCATGTTTCCAGACCTTGCGCAGTCCATCCAAATTCATCGCTCAGCGCAATACCTATCGTATTGTCACCAACATCTAAGCCCAATATTCTCATAAACTTCAATCACGCTTTTGATGAGCATTTATATAAAATCTAAGCAATTCGCTTAGCAGCTCATCCCTGTCTAATTTGCGTACAAGAGATCTCGCATTATTGTGGCTAGTCACATAGCTTGGATCTCCCGAGATAAAATAACCTACCAGCTGCACTATAGGGTCATATCCCTTCTCTTCTAAAGCGTTGAATACTTGTAAAAGTATTTCCTCCGCTTGCGATTTTTTATCGTCCTCAATGTTAAATCTTACGGTTTTCTGATCATCATTGTTCATAAAAGCTGCCCACCCTCTCTTCTTCTAGATACGATTATATAATATCCTATAAACCGTTATTTTTCAAGGCAAATACCAATTCTTCTATAAGCATATCTTGTTTAAACGACGTCGACTTCATCCTTACATCTGTTACTAAACATAGTCTCAAAGCACTCACCAATTGCTGACGCGTAAAATTCTTAAGCTGGCTTTTGCAACCGTTTACTACAAAAAATGGAAGATGAATCTCTGAAGCTATCTCTTTCACGCTATAACCATTATCCATCAATATTTGGCATTGGAGGAGTATTCTGAACTGCCTAGCTATCATGGAAAGCATACCAACCGGTGATTCACCGGCCTGTATAAGTTCCGATATATAATATAGGGCTTTATCAGCATCGCGATCACCTATAGCATCCACCAGCTTGAATATATTAGCAGCAGACACCCGCGTCACTACAGCATCTATATCATGAGCACTAACACTTTTAGCATTTCCCGTATAATTAACTATTTTATCTATTTCATGCACAAGCGAGGCCAAATCATTGCCGGCCATCAAAGCCATATATTCAGCATCTTGAGGCGATATAATCTTACCGGCTCTCTTAAATGCTGTTCTTATCCATAATATGAGTTCTTTATCCTTAAGCGGATCAAATGTCACTTCAATTCCATATTTGGAAATCGCCCTAAAAAGAGCAGTGTTTTTATGGATATTACCGCGGCAAAAAAATACAAGGCATAGATAATCTGGCACTTTAGCCAGATAGTCTATAAGGATTTTACGTTCCTTATCATTTAATGCCTTGCCATAAAGCGGCGAATAATTTTTTACTATAACCAAGCGCTTAGGGTTGAATAGCGGCAGCGTCTGCGCGGATGCTATTATATCATCTGTATTTGCTGTTTCACCATCTATAAAAGAGATGTTCATATCTCGCATAGCACCTTTCAATACTATATCTTCCAAACTGGCAAGTGCTTGTTCTTTTACATATTCTTCTTGTCCATGTAATATATAAAGGTTCCGTATATCGTTTGCTTTTAAACTGTCAAAAAATTTCATATGGTCCATAACTATTCACTAACCCTTCCGGCTATCGTTTTTACACTGATCGTTTTGCCATTAGTGCGCACTGTGATAGCACCGCTCTCATCTGTCCTATATACTATAGTCCCATTCTTTTCATATCTCTCTATAACTGAGCTGCTCGGATGACCAAAATTATTTTCTCCCACCGATATTACTGCAATACGCGGCTTAACAGCATCCACAAACGCTTCTGTGCTAGATGTAATACTCCCATGATGCGGCACTTTTACTACAGAACTACTTATATCAGCATAATCGATCAAGGTTTTTTCTGCCTCGCCTTCTATGTCACCAGGTAAAAGGATGGAAAAATCTTTATACAATAATTTTAACACTAAAGAACTGTTATTGCCAGAAAGCTGCACACCGTCCTCTGGATAAAGAGCCTCAATAACTACACCATCATTAAATTTCAATTTATCCCCGCGCTTAAACTCAGTTGCTTTTATGCCTTTTTTAAAAGCCGCATCTATAAATCGTTGCTCATATACACTGTATAATGTAGCGTCCACCCTACAATTGTCAAGTACATAATACATGCCTCCTATATGGTCTGAATCAGGGTGTGAATAAATCATAAAGTTCAGATGCAAAAAACCGTTTTTCCTTAAATATGGCAAAACTATACTTTCCCCAGCATCAAATCCATCGCGTTCATACTCTACGCGATTTCCAGCGTCTAATAAAATCGTTTTATGCGAAGGCGTCCTTATAAATATACTATCCCCCTGCCCAACATCAAGAAATACGATTTCCAAATCATTTGGCATATAAGCATTGTAAATATATGTAAAAGATATAACAAATGCTATAGCTATGCCCGCAAATACTGCAATATTTCGTTTCATATGGCCCCTAAGCATTAGTACTATAATGGCAGCATAATATGAGAGGATTGTTATAATAGAAGGCGAAGCAACATTGATAGAAGCCAATGGTATATTGGCTATAGCTATATTAAATATATTTATGGATCGCAACAATATGTAAAGCGGATATGCTATTATACTAGTTATATAAGGAAAAATAAGGGTTAAAAAGGAAAGCAAAAGGCCGAATACAAAGGCAAATCCGTTAAATGGTATAATAGCTATATTTGTTATAAGGCTAAGAATTGGAATTTTATTAAAATAATAAGCTATTATAGGCAAAGTGGCTATTTGTGGGGCCAAAGCCGCTGCACACGTTTCAGCCAATATTTGAGGTAGAAAAGATGATAGAAAGGCATTTATAGGCTTATATATAGTCAACAATGACATCGTAGCTGTAAAGGATAAAATGAAACCCACATTATATATGTCGAGGGGGTTTAGCAATAGTATAATAAATCCAGCGGCAAACAAACTGTTTATGGTATCTGCTTTTTTATTTATCATCTGCCCGAAAAGAAACACCGTAATCATTATAGCAGCTCTTAGTACAGAAGGAGAAAGATCCGCAATCGCGGCATATGTCCACACAGCAGCTATTGAAATGAGTTCTATATAACGCGGTTTATGATTGAGAAACTTTAGCCCCAATAAAACGACAAGCGGTATAAAAGCTACATTCATACCAGAAACCGCCAATATATGCGACATGCCATTTGTACTGTATGCGCCGCTTATAGTATCCGGCATATCAGCTGTATAGCCAAACAATATACCCTTTAGCAATGTATTTTCGGGATACGGCATAAACCCGTCTATTCCGCTTACAAGGCTTTGCTTAATATGAACAAAAACATCTTGTATTGAACCTATTTTGCCGCTATCTACATAAGTAACATCTTTACCTTCAACGGACATTATGTGATGTATTCCTAATCCCTTTAGATACGCGCTATAATCAAATCCGCCCGGATTACGGCGACCTTTAGGTTTCTGCAGCTCTCCTTTTACAATTATGTGATCACCGCAAGTATATGAAAGCGAACTATTATCGTCGGAATAAATAGTGACTCGCACTTTAGCATCAGATTTATCCACAGCAAATAAATAAGAAGCCTTGGCATCTTGTTCGCTAAAAGCTCTAACAAGCTTGCCGCTAAGGGTTGTCTCTTTGCCTTCATAAGCCTCCAATCCATCCTTCACCATATAGAAACTATATTGAAATCTTATAAAACCTAATAGGATAAATAAGGTACATAACGAAATAATAAAGGCAAAATTTGCGCGCTTTATGAAAAATACGGTTGTTATCGACAATACGATAACAACCAAATATATTGCCATGTTAAGCAACGGTGCTAAAACAAGGCCTATTAATAAACCGCATATATAAAACGAGCAAATAAGCACTATTGGCCTTTTTATTTTATATTTCATATGTATGCAATTCGCGCGCTATCTGAACATCTGAATAATATACTCTAGCCTCATCCTTATAAAGCTCCTCATCGTGTTCAAACCACAGGTGCGTGAGTAAAAAAGCCTTTGCGCCAGCGCAAGACGCAGTCATAGCAGCTTCTTTTGCTGAGAGATGAGGTGCGTTTGGCGATGTTTTTTCTGGCGCAAGCAGTCCGCCATCGCACAGCAGCATATCACATCCCGATGAAAATTTTATAAGAGCATCGTTTTCCGACGTATCTCCAGAATATACGAATATACGCCCATTAATATCCTCAAACTTGGTAGCAAATGTAGGAACTGGATGAACCATTTTTTCAAATGAAATTCTAACTGATCCTATTTTCACCTCTAAATCTGCGCTTATCGGCTGCAAATCAAAAACATCATTGAAATGCAAATCGCGCCATACATTATCAGGCATCTGAGGCGCATATACAGTAAGCGGCTTTAGCCAGCGCCCGCGCTTTTTTAATATGTCCAGAGCATATCTAAGCACCAACATATCAGAAACATGATCGCTATGTAAATGAGACAATATTATGGCGTCTATATCTTCTAACGCCTTATAGTTCAACAAACGTGCCAAAACTCCATTGCCGCAGTCAAGCAATATGCAAGCATCCTCGGCCTCAAGCAGATATCCTGAACAAGCACCATTAGCGGCCGGAGAGGGGCCATATCTTCCCAAAACAGTTAAGCGCATTTCACTCCTCCTTTTCTGCGGAAGATGATTGTGAATCACCGTAAGCAGAGGAAAAATTAACATTTTTAAGCGGAGACACGGTGGATATAGCATGCTTATAAACCAACATCTGTTTGCCATCACTGTCTAAGACCACAGTAAAGCTATCAAACCCCTTTACCAATCCGCGAAGTTGAAATCCATTTGTTAAATATATGGTAACAGGTATACGCTCCTTGCGTACTTGATTTAAAAACACATCTTGTAAAACAATAGACTTATTCATAGTCATGTCTTAATACATCCTCCAAAACATTAATTTAACAATCCCATTATATAACAAAGCAATTCCTAATGAAAGTCTTAATATCCGGTACTGCTATAATCCGCGCGATACTCCAGCTGACTCAAAAGTTGCCATTTCAGCCGGTATATGCGCCGCTGCTTCTATTATATTTAAAGCAAGCACAGCCCCAGTACCTTCACCCAACCTCATCCTCATATATAGCATTGGATGAAGGCCAAGAATATCTAACATCATCTTATGGCCAGGCTCTTCTGATACGTGCGAAGCTATCATATACTGCACCGATTTAGGCTCAAGCCTCCCTGCTACCAACGCTGCTGCAGTTGATATGAACCCATCAATTACTACTGGCACTTTTCTAGATGCTGCGGCCAGAATAACACCAGCTAGACCGGCTATTTCTAAGCCACCTACCTTGTGTAACACGTCTAAAGGGTCATCCGGATTTGGTTTGTTTATATCCAAGGCTTTTTCTATAACCGTAGCTTTAAGCGCAAGCGCTTTATTATCCAACCCCGTACCCCGTCCTACAACTTCAGACGCATTTCTTCGCGAAAATGCAGCTAATATAGCACTACTAGCCGTTGTATTGCCTATACCCATCTCACCAGTTGCTAAAATGGTTGAACCTTTATCTATCTCTTTATAGGCGACTTCTATACCAGCTTCGATTGCTGCAATGGCTTCCTTGCGTTCCATAGCGGGGCCAGTAGCCATATTAGCTGTACCACGGCGGATTTTCTTCATTATGAGCATAGGGTGTTCTATATCAGAAACCATTCCTATATCACAACAAGTTATATCGGCACCAGCATGTCTGGCTAAAACATTTATGGCTGCCCCACCATTCAAAAAATTCATAACCATCTGAGGCGTTACCTCCTGAGGGAACGCACTCACGCCTTCTTCTACGACACCATGATCAGCTGCCATTATAATTACAGTTTTTTTGCCAATTTCAGGTATAGATTGGCCTGTTATCCCAGCCAATTGTTTTACTATGTCTTCTAATACACCTAAACTTCCCGGAGGTTTTGTCAATGAATCTAATCTTTCCTGAGCCAAATCTACAGCATTAGCATCTATATCAGATATAGATGCTAATGTTTTTTCCAATAAGTTCATAAAACACCTTCTCCTTTAATATAAAAATACTTCTTTTAACCATTCAATACATAGATTCATCCAATTAGCCACATGAGGATAAACCCCCATTCCTTCTGCTGCTGTCTCTTCATTAGCTAACGACAAGCCATGCGGTCCCTTCGAAAACACATGAAATTCGAACGGTATATTCTTTGCCCGCATAGCCTGAACAAAAAGCATGCTATTTTCTACCGGGACCGCATCATCATCATGTGTATGCCATATAAATGTAGGTGGCATCTGTTCATTTACTTGGAGTTCTAGAGACATTTCTTTTAATAACGAGGAAGGGGCATCGTAGCCTAATAAATTTTCCACCGAACCTTTATGGGCAAACTGACCAGTCGTTATGACCGGGTATCCCAATATTAGCGCATTAGGCTTATTTAGCCCGGCTGTTATGCCTTTGGTTTCTGATATATATGGCTTAGCCCAATGTACCCCTAAGCTCGCCGCCAAATGGCCTCCAGCGGAAAAACCGCATACAGCTATTTTATCAGGGTCTATATGCCAATCTCTTACATTTTCACGTATGATACACATTGCACGTGATACATCGAGCAGTGGTTGAGGATGTTTCCTTGGAGCCACGCTGTAATATAAAACGAAAGCATGAAAACCTGCAGCATTAAATTGTAAAGCAATAGGCTCGGCTTCTCTTTCAGAAGTAAAGGCATAAGCCCCTCCAGGACATATAAGCACAGCACCTCTGGGTTTCTCTCCAGCAAGTATATATGTGTCCATAGTGGGCCTAAAACCATCCGCACCTTCGCCTTTATATTGATACGGACCCCACATATCTATGGTTTTACTGAGCATATTTATGAATTACCTCCTGCTAAAAGCGCAAAATCTTAATAAGTATTATATCACTTAAGGCATATTATCGCGAGATTAACTCATAATATCCGCAATTCGCATCCATGCCTTCGGCTATGCCCATGTAAGCTTCATTCACCGAGTATGACAACACAATATTCCCAGACATATTATCTTTGCGCCGCTTACATACACGCTATAATATAAATTACGAATTGCAGCTCATAATATTTAATTTATAGCATGTATGTAAATAAGGCAAAATTGCAGGATCTCAACTGCTGATTTGACAGAACATACTTTTGGGTATAAAATATCTACTGATCCTTAGTTATTGGAAGGGAGGATACAAAATATGAATAAAAGCAGTGGTTTTTATCGACGGCCTTGGCGGCCGTGGATGATTTGTTTACTGCTTACAGGGGTAATTGTGGCGACCAGCTTTATCCCTAGAGTGCTCGCTAAAGAAGTTACTGTTATAGTAGATGATCGCAAAGTTTCGATAGCAACTAAGAATGGTACAGTAAAGCAATTGCTGGAAACATATAATATAACAATAGGCCCATATGATAAGGTTATACCAGAAGTTAATACGCCATTAAAGGATGGTATGAAAATTAGTGTGCTTCGCGCCACACCGGTAACAATTAACGACGATGGACAAGTTAAAACCTTATATACAACAGCTTCTTCAATAAAAGGAATGCTTGAAGAAGCCAACATTTCGCTCAGGCAAGAAGATAATGTGGAGCCTTCTTTAGATCAATCTATATATCCCGGTTTATCTGTAAAAATAAATAGAGCTATACCTATTAAATTAATAGCCGATGGTAATACAAAAGATATTTATACAACTGAGCAATCTGTTGAACAAGTATTAGCTGATGCAGGGATAAAACTTGATGCTAAAGATAAGGTTCAACCAGCATTAAATTCAAATATAAAAAGCGGTATGACCATAGAAATCATAAGAGTAAATGAAACTTATGAGAATGTAGAAGCAGAAGTGCCATATAAAACTATTATCCGCAACAATAATAATATGGCGCAAGGGCAACAAAAAGTCGTTCAAAATGGTCAAAATGGTCGCATGCAGCGTAAAATTCTAATTACTTATGAAAACGGGAAAGAGGTTTCGCGTAAGGTCGTATCTGAAACAATAACGGTGCAACCTCAAAACAAAATTGTTGAACGCGGAACAATTCGAAACTTTGTGACATCACGTGGAGATTATATACGTTACAGTCGTGTATTGACCATGACTGCAACTGCGTATACTGCCGGAGAAGACGGCGTAGATAACACGACTTGCACAGGGCAAAGAGCACGACGTGGGGTAGTGGCAGTAGATCCGAACGTCATCCCCCTAGGCACAAGGTTGTATGTGGAAGGCTATGGCTTTGCCGTAGCAGCAGATGTTGGAGGAGCCATTAAAGGTAACAAAATTGATTTATACATGGATACCTTGTCGCAAACTAGAAATTTTGGTCGCAGAACAGTTAAAGTATACATCCTACGTTAAATCATCTACAGTTACATAGGGAGTACAATTGTGCTCCCTAAAATTTTGTCAAAAGGAGGACTGTTATGGATAAAGAAAGAAACCTCGCTACGCAATCAGAGGTTCAAAGGCTTATAGATAAACATAATTTTAAACCCAATAAAGCAATGGGACAGAACTTTCTCATAAACAGCAACGTGCTAGATACCATAATTGAGGGCGCTGATATAACAAAGGAAGATTATGTTTTAGAGATAGGACCTGGCCTTGGAACGCTTACTCTTAAATTAGCTGAACGTGCTGGCCACGTTATAGCAGTGGAAGTAGACAGACAAATTATACCTTTGCTTAAAGACACTTTGCAAAAATCGGATAACGTTACTATAATAGAGGGGGACTTCTTAAATCCTATAGTAGGTGAACAAATAAAAAAATCTCTAGAAAATAAATCTGCAGTAGTTGTAGCAAATTTACCTTATTACATCACGACACCAGCTCTTATGTCTATAATAGAGGATTATAAGATGCTTAAAAGAGCCGTACTTATGATGCAAAAAGAAGTTGCTTATAGGGTCATAGCTCAGCCAGGAAGCCGGCTAAGTGGTTCTGTAAAGGATTACGGCGTCTTATCGATAGCTGTTCAGTACTATATGCAGGCTAGGATATTAACGGAAGTGTCTAGAGCGGATTTTTTCCCATCACCTGGGGTGGACTCAGCTGTAGTGAGATTAGACCGAAGAAAAAATCCTGCTGTCTACGTTGAAAATGAGCGCATGTTTTTTTCTATAGTACGAGCTGCATTTGGGCAGAGGCGCAAAACGCTATTTAATTCGCTTTCTGCAGGATTAGGATATCCTTTAGGTAAAGAGGGGATTAGAAAAGTTTTAGAAAAAACTGGCATAAACGGTAGCCGCAGAGCAGAAACGTTGTCGCTTCAAGAATTTGCAAATATAACCAATGAAATCTCTAAGGAGCTGCAAATTCTTTCATCTTCCCAGCAACCATAATTGCCACATTATGCGTAAAGGTAAGATTTATTCCCACTCGATAATCGAAAATTATCCCGTGTTATGTCGGGTGATTTTTACTGGTTTTTATTATTTGTATTATTCATATTATCACCCTTATTTCTATTTCTGAAAAATTTCGGTACGATTTTGGTACGGTTCCTTTTCCCCTGGGTCCTTTTCCTCTTCAGGTAACCTCCCCAGGTGTTCCAGGTAAAGTCTGGCCGCCTCGTTGTAAAAATCCGAGCGTGAATAAGCCTTCTCTTCCTGGTTTCTCTCCTCGACGTACTGGTCGATTATATCAAGTATGCCTATGGC